>Ga0228702_1002182_pt1 | contig 11478 bp, 5 predicted proteins | sample McNCre217_Aug_MG_2_FD_178018 | JGI IMG/M metagenome (GOLD analysis project Ga0228702, IMG submission 178018) | Freshwater microbial communities from McNutts Creek, Athens, Georgia, United States - 20-17_Aug_MG | ecosystem: Environmental > Aquatic > Freshwater > Creek | place: USA: Georgia... | reverse complement strand
CATACGCCTATCGGCGTCATCACTTGCCATGGCTGATAGCCCCTTTAGACCGGCACCGCGCAGAAGCTGCAACAAAAAAGTTTCTGCTTGATCGTCTTGATGGTGAGCTAAAACCAAGTAATCAAACTGCCCCTTTAACAAAGCTTGGTAGCGAGCGTTGCGAGCGCTGGCCTCAATGCCTAGGCCGGAACGCTTATCGATCTTGACGCGGTCAATCAGCAAAGGCACTTCACAGCGACGGCAAAGCGTTTCACAAAATTCAGCCCACTGGTCAGCATTGGGGCTTAGGCCGTGGTGTACATGCACCACATGCAAATCGAATGAAAGTGTTTTTTTGGCTTCCAATAAAGCAGCCAACAACACGCAAGAGTCCACGCCCCCGCTTAAAGCGAGTCTTAATACAGGACGTGCTGCAGGGAGGCTCGCTAAAGCATTTTTGAGAAAATCTAAAACCTTTGCATTCAAACGCACAAAGCCCGCATCAGGCTGATTAGCTTGAGTGCGGGCTTCGGGATGATGACGAGTGTTATTTTTTTTAGGTTTGGTAATTTTATTTAGACTCTGCTTCTTTAAATTTACCGTAGCTCATCAAGCGGTCATAGCGCTGTTCTAATAGTTGGTCGATAGACTTTTTCTCCACCGCAGCGAGCTCTTCAGCTAGGGCTTTACGCAGATTTTGCATCATATCTTCTGGCGCACGGTGAGCACCGCCCATAGGCTCAGACACAATACGATCAACCAAGCCAGCAGTTTTCAAACGTGAAGCAGTGATCCCCAAAGTTTCAGCAGCCACAGAAGCTTTATCAGCACTCTTCCAAAGAATAGAAGCGCAACCTTCAGGTGAAATTACTGAATATGTTGAGTATTGCAACATTAACAATTGGTCAACAACGCCCAACGCTAAGGCGCCGCCAGAACCGCCCTCACCGATAATGACACCGATAATTGGTGTTTTGAGCTCAGCCATGACATAAAGATTACGGGCAATCGCTTCTGACTGACCACGCTCTTCAGCGCCGATGCCCGGATAAGCACCGGGAGTGTCAATCAAAGTAACGATAGGCAGGCCAAATTTCTCAGCCATGCGATATAAGCGCAAAGCCTTGCGATAACCTTCTGGACGCGGCATACCAAAGTTTCGGTATTGACGCTCTTTGACGTCACGGCCTTTTTGATGACCTATCACCATAACTGGTTTACCTTCAAAGCGTGCAATACCGCCCACAATCGCTGGATCGTCGGCAAAAGCGCGATCGCCATGCAATTCTTCAAAGTCTGTGAACAACGCTTGAATGTAATCCAAGGTGTAAGGGCGCTGTGGATGACGTGCCACTTGAGAAATCTGCCAAGCAGTTAAATTGCTGTAGATATCTTTTGTAAGATCAGCATTTTTCTTCTGCAGGCGCTTAATTTCGTCATTAATATCCAGCGCAGAACCATTTTGCACGTGGTTCAATTCGTCGATTTTCGCCTCAAGTTCAGCGATTGGTTGTTCAAAATCTAAAAAGCTTAATTTCATGTTGGAGTGAATTTCTATGAATGTTAGGGCTAATTATAGAGGATTTTTACGTTTTCTTCGCTTAACCAGGCTTTTAATCCTGATAATAAGTCGTCATGCAGCTCCACGCGCCATTGCTCACCAAGCATCACTTCAACTTTTGCTTGCTGATTATGGTATTCCACCTTAACGGCGCAACCGCGCAAGCGGCTGCTTGCAAGGTCATCGACAGGCTGTCCTGCAGTCACTTTTCGGTATGGACTCAAGATTTCAGCCAATTTAAGTGCATCAGACTGACCATTGCAAGAAATCTTGAGCATATTGGCATAAGCACTGCGTGCCGAAGCGATATCGTAAATCTTACGCACATTCACACGCACACCACCTGAAAAATCATCGTGGCTTACTCGCCCCTCAATGACTAACAACTGGTCTTCTTTAATGAGTGGAGCATGTTGATTTAATAGCTCGCTGCCCACCACCACCTCAACCTGTCCTTGCGTATCAGCCAAGCTCACAATCGCCATCTTGCCGCGTTGCGTCATACGAATACGTACGCCCATCACAATACCAGCCAATATTTGAGGCTGTTCTTGTGGTTTAAGGTTGGATAAGCCCGTGTGCACGAAACTCGTGAGTTCTTTCTGGTAGGCTGCATAAGGATGCCCGCTCAGGTAAAAGCCTAAAGCTACTTTTTCTTGCTGCAAGCGCTCCGACTCTGGCCAAGCCGGTACATTGGGCAAATGATGCGCCACAGCATCCACCACATCGCCAAATAAGCTATTTTGGCCGGTAGCTGCACCGCTCTGCTCCGCCGCAGAAACAGCAAGATTAACGCCTGCCAACAAGGCGTTACGATTAGGCTCTAATTTGTCGAACGCACCTGCCCGAATCAGCGATTCAATGACGCGGCGATTCACTTTACGCAAATCGAGTCGTGCACAAAAATCGAATAAATCTTTGAATGGTCCGCCTTGCTCGCGCGCCGCCAAAATCACTTCAATTGCGCTCTCGCCAGAACCTTTTAGCGCGCCCAAACCATATAACACTTGCTTGTCATTAATCGGCTTAAATTTGTATTCACTGGCGTTGATATCCGGCGGCAAAACTTCAACGTTATTCGACACGCAGTCATCGTGGAAAACGCGAATATTATCGGTGTTATTCATATCGGCAGACATCGTTGCCGCCAAGAAAGCTGCTGGATAGTGCGCTTTGAGATAAGCCGTTTGATACGCTACTAAAGCGTAAGCAGCCGCGTGCGATTTATTAAAGCCGTAACTCGCAAACTTTTCCATCAGGTCAAACAGGTCTGCTGCTTGACGCTCTGGCGTACCCTTTTCTCGCGCACCTTCCACAAACACGGCACGCTGCGCATCCATTTCTTCTTTTTTCTTTTTACCCATCGCGCGGCGGAGCAAGTCAGCGCCACCCAAGCTGTAGCCACCCACCACCTGAGCAATCTGCATCACCTGCTCTTGGTAAACCATAATGCCGTAGGTTTCTTTGAGGATAGGCTCGGTAGCTGGATGTGGGTATTCCACACGTTGCAAACCATGTTTACGACGACAGAAGTCAGGAATCAGATCCATCGGACCGGGACGATACAAAGCCACCAAGGCAATAATATCTTCAAAGCAGTCAGGCTTCGCTTGTTTAAGCATGTCCTTCATACCGCGCGATTCCAGCTGGAATACGGCAGTGGTATTGGCTGACTTTAGAAGCTGATAAGTTGGCTTATCATCGATAGGCAGTGTCTCAAAGGAAAGCGGCGGCAGATTTTGCTCGGCACGTTGCGCATTGGCACTATTCAGCGCCATATCTAAAATCGTCAAGGTACGCAGACCCAAGAAGTCGAACTTCACCAGCCCCACTGCTTCCACGTCATCTTTATCGTACTGACTGACTAAACTTTCACCATTGGGCTGGCAGTAAATGGGTGAAAAATCAGAAATCTTGCTTGGTGAGATCAACACGCCACCCGCATGCATGCCGACGTTACGAGTTAAGCCTTCGAGGCGCAACGCGAGCTCCAAAAGCTCTTTTACTTCTTCTTCTTGTTCACGACGTTCTGCTAACTGCGGCTCTTTCTCCAGCGCATCTTTCAGCGTAATGCCAAGTTCCATGGGAATAAGCTTGGCAATGCCATCCACAAAATTAAACGGCAAATCGAGCACACGCCCAACATCGCGAATCACGGCCTTAGCCGCCATGGTACCGAAGGTGGCGATTTGAGAAACCGCCTCCAGTCCGTATTTTTGCTTAACGTAGTCAATAACGCGATCGCGACCTTCTTGGCAGAAGTCGATATCGAAGTCAGGCATGGAAACGCGCTCTGGATTCAAGAAGCGCTCGAACAGCAAAGCGTATTGCAAGGGGTCGAGGTCGGTAATGCCCAAGCTATAGGCCACCACCGAGCCAGCACCCGAACCACGACCAGGCCCCACAGGCACGCCATTGTGTTTTGCCCAGTTAATAAAGTCAGCCACGATTAAGAAGTAACCTGGAAAACCCATCTGGATGATGATGCTGGTTTCAAACGCTAAACGCGCTTCGTACTCTGGCGCTTTTTGCGCTCGAATATCTGGGTCGGGATATAAAACCGCTAAGCGCTCAACCAAGCCCTCTTTGGCTTTGATGACCAAATAATCATCCAAGCTCTCATTATTCGGCGTTGGAAATTGCGGCAAGAAATTTTTACCCAAAGACAAAGCCACATTACAGCGTTTAGCAATTTCAACACTATTGACCAAAGCCTCTGGAATATCCGCAAATAAAGCCGCCATCTGGTCTTGGGTTTTAAAATACTGCTCTTCAGTGAAATTTTTTGGGCGGCGGTTATCTGCCAACACATAACCTTCGGCAATACAGACACGCGCCTCATGCGCCTTAAAATCTTCCACTTCAATAAACTGAACTGGATGTGTGGCCACAACAGGCAGTTCAAGGACGGCAGCTAAACTCAATGCCCTTGATATATAGATTTCTTGCTGAGCGTGTCCTGCACGTTGCAGCTCAATGTAGAATCGATTCGGAAACAGAGCAGCCCAATCCTCGGCTAACTGCTTAGCGGCAACTGCATTCGCTTGCAGCAAAGCTTGACCAACATCACCCAGCATTGCACCAGAAAGCAGAATAAGGCCTTCTGTGCCAGCTTCTGCTAACCACTCACGTTTAATCTCTGGGCGACCACGATGTTGATTTTCTAAATACGCACGGCTCAGCAAAGCGCATAGCTTTAAATAGCCCTCTAGGTTCTGGCATAGCAACATGACACGAGCAGCCTGATCTCGGTTTTGTGGATTTTCCAGCCACAAATCGCAACCAATTAGCGGCTTAAGGCCTGCACCACGTGCCGTTTTGTAGAACTTAATAGCACCAAAAAGGTTATTGAGATCGGTCAAGGCCAAGGCTGGCATTTGATCTTTGGAAGCGTGATCCACGTAATCATCAATACGCACCGTACCATCAACGATGGAATATTCGCTGTGGCAACGAAGATGTACGAATTTAGGCTGTGATTGCGTGTTCTGCATAGGTGAGATTTTACCCGATAGCAGAAGCTTAAATAAGGGGAAAAATAGGTTCAATAGAGGCTAAATTAGCCAGGTAATTGATTGCTTAGATTTTTTATTTTGATTTTTTTATTTTGATGAGGATTTTAAAACTTGAAGCTTTTGGTGCGAGAGGAGAGACTCGAACTCTCACGCTGTTAGGCACCGGCTTCTAAGACCGGGGTGTCTACCAATTCCACCACTCTCGCACGTCATAAACAAGCTGTTTACGGGTTGTTTAGGAATGATTCCCAAACGAGGCGTGCATTATAGCGCAGCAATTCGACTAAAACCAACAAAATTTCACCACGGTTTTAAAAACACTCGGATTTTGTTGGAGACCCTTACAAATTGCCATTGTCAGGCTTGGCATGTAATATCGCCCTTTAATATTGTTTGCCTTTTACTACAAATAGCCTGCTACGAAATAAAATTGAATTCGCCGAACTCAAAAATAAGCACAAAAACGAGGAAGGTATCTGCGCCCCTCAGTCTGCCCCTATTAGTCAGTCTGTCGCTATTGGCCAGCGGATGCGGTTTTCAATCCTATGTTGCAAAACCAATTAAACCTGCGGATGTGGTTCAGCAGCTTGAGTCACGCTCGCCTGAAAGCGCCGAATTTAAAGACTATTTACTCGCACAGAACTACCCTCAGAGCCAACTACCCATTCAACAATGGGGATTAAACGAGCTTTCTTACAGCGCTCTGTTTTTTCATTCAGACCTAAACGCAGCGCGTGCAAAATGGCGCTTGGCCCAAGCTAGCCAAATAACCGCAGCTCAGCGCCCAGAAATTGGAGTGAATGGCGAAGCACAAAAACACAGCAAGTCAGAGGGCGTTTCACCTTGGACCTACTCACTAGGCATAGACATACCCATCATTACTACCGGTAAAAGAAACGCAAGAATCGAACAAGCGGCAAGCCTCACTGAAGCCGCTCGCATAGAAATTGCACAAACCGCTTGGCAAGTACGCAGCCGTTTAGCCAAAAGCTTATTGGACTACCAATACGCAACTCAGCAATCCACAATCTTGGCTAGCGAAGTCAAATATAGAACCGCGATTGTTGATATGCTGCAAAAGCGCGTGGACTCTGGCATGGCCTCTAATATTGAGCTAAGCAATGCGCGTATTGGCTTACAAAAAGCGGAGCAGTCACTGAATGCCGAGTTAGGCCGCATCCCTAGCTTACAAGCGAATTTGGCGAGCAATGCAGGTTTATCGCTGGATAGCTTTAAAAAACTTGCGATTAGTAATGCACCGCTTTCCAATCCACAAGCAGTGCAAACTGACTTACTTCAATACGAAGCACTACTTAACCGCCTAGATATCCGCGCATCGCTAGCACGCTTCGAAGCAGCTGAAGCAAAATTAAGATTAGAAATCGCAAAGCAATATCCAGACATCAGCTTATCGCCTAGCAAAACCTTAGACCAAGGCGATAAAATTTGGACGCTAGGTTTTTCTAGCCTGCTCACTTTGATTAACAAGAATCGCGGCATGATTGCTGAGGCGACAGCCTTACGAGAAGTCGAGTTTGCGCAATTTGAAGCTTTGCAAGCAAAAGTCATCAACGACTTAAACCAAAGCAAAGCCAACTATTTTGCGGCTTTGGAAACAAGTGAAAAAGCGAATACTGTGTTAGCAAGCCAAGAAAAGCGCACCAAGCAAACTCAACGACAATTTGATGCCGGTTTTGCTGATAGACTCGAACTGACAACGACGCAGCTAGAAAACTTAATCGCCGAACAGAATGCGCTGCTCTCTACTTATAAAATCCAAGTCGCAAAACTCGAATTAGAAGACGCTATCCAGCGCCCACTCGATAATTTTAATATGCCTCAAAACCTAACAGCTCAAAACCCAAGCTCTCAAACCTCTGAAATTAGCAGCGGAAATATGCCATGAACAAAAAATTAGCCACGATTATTGGGCTACAAGCTTTTTTAATCATCGTATTGTTTTGGATTCTAGTTTTTTATGGCAAAGACGAATATGACGCCTTCAACCAAGCGCAAGAGGAAGAAGTTGCCACACCCAATCGCGTTAACCAAAACCAAGGCGCAACTGTTGTAACGCTTAGCCAAGAAGCACAATTACAAAGCGACATCAAAACGGAAAAAGTGAGCGGAAGTCATCATCAAAACACTTTGGCAGCACTCGGTAATGTATTAAGCATTGACGGCTTGATTGAGCTGCGCACGCGCTATTTAAATGCCAAGGCCAACGCCAATATTGCACGCGCTTCGCTCGCCAATAGCCAACAAGATTTTCAGCGTATGCAAGCCTTGAACAAAGACGATAGAAACGTATCAGATCACGCCATGCTAGTTGCGCAAGCCGCGTTCAAGGCTGACCAAGCCAAGGTGCAAGCGGCTGAAACAGAGGCTAACAATCTGCGCGACACCATGCGCCAAACTTGGGGAAGCACATTGGCAGATGAAGCAAGTAAAGAGAATGCAAGCGCCAGCCTGCAATCACTCCTTCAACACCGTGAAGTGCTGGTCTTAATCACCCTTCCACTGGATAGCGCTACGCCTAAAGCTGGTGAGTCAGTATCAATCAACCCCACAGGCACCAATACCAAGGCGATACAAGCTGCTTATGTAGCAGCATCTCCGCAAACAGACGCTACGATTCAAGGTCGCACCTACTACTATCGTGCATCAGCTGAAACTTTGCGTGCTGGCATGCGCCTGAATGTGCAGCTTAAAGAAGCTTCACACAATGAAAAAACAAATACAGAAAAAAATAATATAGGCACTGTGGTGCCATCTAGCGCAGTCGTTTGGTATGGCGGTAAGGCTTGGGTTTACAAAAAGCAAGGTAAAGAGCAATTTGTCCGCTTGCCCATCAGTACAGAAAGCCCAGCAAGTGGCGGATGGTTTACCCAGAACAAGCAATTGAACAATGGCGATGAATTGGTAGTTAATGGCGCTCAGCTATTGCTTTCAGAAGAGTTCAAATATCAAATCAAAAACGAGAATCAGGACTAGGCTGTAAGGATAAAACCATCATGATGTCTGCACTCGTTAAATTCTCCATCCGTTTTAGTGGCGTCATTATTGGGATTGCCAGCCTCGTGGTGATGTATGGCATTTACAGCCTGACCCGCAGCAATCTGGATGTTTTCCCCGAGTTCTCCCCTACGCAGTTAGTCATTCAAACTGAAGCGCCCGGCTTATCCACCGACCTCGTAGAATCCTTAGTCAGCCAACCCATCGAAAATAGTATTTCGGGCACTGTAGGGATTGAGCTGATGCGCTCGCAGTCCATCCCAGGCTTGTCTGTGGTGACTGTTATCTTCAAAGAAGGCACCGACGTTTATCGCAATCGCCAAGTGGTAGCCGAGAGATTAGCAACGCTAAGCGGCAGATTACCTAACAGCATCACCCCCAACATTACGCCACTGACCTCTGCGGCCAGCACCGTGATGGGCATTGGCATCACATCCAAAACAAAATCACTGATGGAGCTGCGTTCCATGGTGGACTGGACCTTACGTCCACACCTAATGGCGGTTCAAGGGGTTGCAGACGTCAACGTGTTTGGCGGAGAGGTCAAACAATTACAGATTCAAGTCAATCCAGAAAAGCTGGTGCTTTATAACGTTTCTATGCAAAACGTCATGGATGCGGCCAGCAAGGCCACCGGCGTGCGTGGTGCAGGTTTTCTGGAAAACAATAACCAGCGCATTATTATCAATACCGAAGGTCAGTCGATTACGCCTGGCCAATTGGCCCAAGTCACTTTAATTCACAAAGGTGGTCAGACTGTTAGATTAGGGGATATTGGCCGTGTCGTTGAAGGCGCCACTCCATCCATCAGCGCATCTGCTATTAACGGCACATCTGGCATTTATTTATCTGTACAGGGCCAACTGGGCGCTAACACGCACGGCGTCACACAGTCCCTTGAAATGGCCATCGACCAAATCAAACCCACCCTGGCAGCGCAAGGCATCACCTTGCATGAGGGTCTATTCCGCCCAGCAAACTTTATTGAAACAGCCATTCAGGGCGTTCGTAGCGACATCCTAATTGGTTCGATTTTAGTGATTACTGTTCTATTTATTTTCTTGTTTAATGCACGTACTGCATTTATTTCAGCGACCGCTATTCCACTTTCATTACTCACCGCAATTGTAGTAATGAGTTACTTCAATATCGGATTAAATATCATGGTATTAGGTGGGTTAGCTATTGCTTTAGGTGAGGTTGTGGACGACGCCATCATTGATACAGAAAACATCTTTAGACGACTACGCGAGAATCGCTTATTGGCAAAACCGCTACCAATTTACCAAGTGGTTTTTAATGCCTCTATGGAGGTTCGTAGCTCAGTAGTTTATGCCACGATTATCGTAGCCTTGGTATTTATGCCTTTGCTCACATTAACTGGGGTCGCTGGCAAATTATTTGCACCGCTCGGTGTAGCCTATATTTCTGCAATCCTCGCCTCTTTAGTTGTTGCGCTCACGCTTACCCCTGCCCTTTGCTATTTGTTGCTAGGGAAGGCGAAACTTACGGCTGAAGACTCCCCAATGATTCAGCTAATCAAAAAGCATTATGTCGCCCTATTACATAAAGTTGAGCAGCATTTCAAAATGACGATTGCCGTGACCTTAGCCGTCATCGCGCTAGGGTTAGGCGTATTGCCGCTATTTAAGAGCCAATTTATTCCGGCACTACACGAAGGTCATTTCATTATGCACATGACCTTGGTGCCAGGTACTTCAGAGAAAGAGTCTCTGCGTGTGGGTAAACGCGTTGCCGCAGAACTTAGCAAAATCCAAGGCGTAAAAACCATCGCCCAGTGGGTTGGCCGCGCACCTAACGGCGCAGACACTTTTGGTACGCATTACAGTGAATTTGAGATTGAAATCGGCACACTTTCCGGTGAAGAGCAAAATCGCATTCTTCAAGAGATTCGAGAACGGCTATCAGGGATTGATGACGAAAACATTGATAATGACAGCGATGGCCCAACACCAGCAGGATTCGTCGGGATTAACTTTGCCATCAACACCTTCTTAACTGAACGCATTGAAGAGACCATTTCAGGCTACGCCGCTTCGCAGGTCATCAATATTTATGGCAACGATTTAGATGCCCTAGATCACGATGCGCAAGAAGTGGCCGGCATTTTAGGCAGCATTAAAGGGGCTGAAGATGTACTCGTCCAGTCACCGCCAGGCACCCCTCAAATCACGATTCGATTACAACCAGACAAGCTTGCCAACTGGGGCCTACAACCTACCGACGTATTAGATACCGTTCGTGCAGCCTATGAAAGCGCGCCTGTCGCCCAAGTTTATCAAGGCAATCGCGTGGTCAACGTTAGCGTATTGCTCGACAGCGCATCACAGCAGAATCCAGACCAAATCAGCAAACTTCCGATCATTAACAACGAAGGTAAGCTAATTAAACTTGGCGATGTTGCAGATATCCGCCAAGAAAATGGTCGCTCAAAGATTCTTCACTCTGGCGCGAAACGCATACAAACAGTTACCGCAAATGTGAATGGTCGTGACGTGGAAGGCTTTACCAAAGAGCTTAAAGAAAAGTTACAAAAAGAAGCGCACCTGACGCCGGGCAATTATCTGGCCTTTTCTGGCGAAGCAGAAGCACAAGCCAAGTCACGTGAGGACTTGATTGTCCACTCATTGCTAGCAACAGTTGGCATTTTCCTTATGCTTTATATTGCCTTTGGTCGCCTGCGCAATTTGTTACTCACGTTCGCCAACTTGCCGTTCGCTCTTATTGGTGGTGTATTTGCTGTGATGTTTACTGGCGGCTGGATTTCTTTAGGCTCATTGGTGGGCTTTGTAACCCTGTTTGGGATTACCTTGCGAAATTCAATCATGATGGTTTCACATTACCAGCACCTGATTGACGTTGAAGGCAAGACATGGAACTTGGAAACCGCGATATTAGGCGCGTCTGAACGCTTGCCTTCTATTTTAATGACAGCCTTGGTGACGGCGTTAGGCTTACTGCCGCTCGCGATTGGCAGCGGCCAACCAGGTCGCGAGATTGAGGGCCCGATGGCCACCATCATTGTTGGTGGCTTGGTCACTTCGACGATATTGAATTTACTGATCTTGCCAACGATTATGTTGCACTTCGGTAGATTCGAAAAACACACCCAAGAATAAAGCCAACCCAAATTAAAGTTAACCCAGGCGCAATACTAGTTAGGCTATTGGCTAGCCGAATACGGCGTTCCACAAGCTTTTTACTGCCTCCGCCTGTTTCGCCACATCTACTAGCGGTACCCGCGCCTTGTCATGCCCTTGCAGTTTGAGCGCATGCTGCTTTTTACGGAAGTCTAGATAAGCGTGCGCCGCTTCATCCGCATTTGCTTTTTCGATAATACCAAGCGCAGCCAGCTGACCTAACAAAGCAATATTGCCAATATTTTGC
>Ga0228702_1002179_pt1 | contig 11486 bp, 11 predicted proteins | sample McNCre217_Aug_MG_2_FD_178018 | JGI IMG/M metagenome (GOLD analysis project Ga0228702, IMG submission 178018) | Freshwater microbial communities from McNutts Creek, Athens, Georgia, United States - 20-17_Aug_MG | ecosystem: Environmental > Aquatic > Freshwater > Creek | place: USA: Georgia... | reverse complement strand
CAATCCTTAGCTTCCTGAGATGCCCAGGTGGCGGAATTGGTAGACGCACTAGTTTCAGGTACTAGCGCTGCGAGGCGTGGAGGTTCGAGTCCTCTCCTGGGCACCAATCTTATCCAAATAAGATGACGCAAAAGCCGATGAATCGTGTTCATCGGCTTTTTTGTTTTGCATTTGCGTTTCACTGTACGCCCACCCGAGAAGCACGTTTTCTTGTTGTACAATGCGGGCTTCCTGAGATGCCCAGGTGGCGGAATTGGTAGACGCACTAGTTTCAGGTACTAGCGCTGCGAGGCGTGGAGGTTCGAGTCCTCTCCTGGGCACCAAAAATACAAAAAGCCGATGCAATTGCATCGGCTTTTTTCGTTATGAAGCCCGTAGGCATGGGTTTGCCGATCAAATGGGCACAGCCACCAGATCGTGTCCTTCAACGCCCACGATGCGTGCCTTGGTGAATTCGCCCACCTTGAGGGTCTTGCTGACCTTTTCGGGCGGCAACAAGCGCACGGTTCCATCGATCTCTGGCGCGTCGGCATAGCTGCGCCCCACCCCGCCACGGCGACCCATGGCCGGCGCCGCATCCACCAGCACCTGCATGGTGGCCCCCACACGTTGGTGCAGGCGTGCGATCGAGACTTCTTCTGCAACAGCCATGAAGCGTGAGCGGCGCTCTTCACGCACGGCTTCAGGCAGCATGCCTGGCAACTCATTGGCGGCAGCGCCCTTGACAGGGCTGTAGGCAAAGCAACCGGCCCGGTCAATTTCGGCTTCACGCAAAAAATCGAGCAGGTGCGCGAACTCTTCTTCGGTCTCCCCCGGAAAGCCTGCGATGAAGGTGCTCCGAATCACCAGCTCCGGACAGATCTCGCGCCAACGCTGGATGCGCTCCAGGTTCTTTTCGCCACTGGCCGGACGCTTCATGCGCTTGAGCACGTCGGGGTGGCTGTGCTGGAAGGGCACATCCAGGTAAGGCAGCACCAGACCCTCGGCCATCAATGGAATGATGTCGTCCACGCTGGGGTACGGGTACACATAGTGCAAACGCACCCAGGCGCCATGCGCGCGGGCCATCTCGCCCAGCGCCTGCACCAGCTCCAGCATGCGGGTCTTGACCGGTTTGCCATCCCAAAATCCGGTGCGGTATTTCACATCCACGCCATAGGCCGAGGTGTCCTGACTGATCACCAGCAATTCTTTGACACCGCCTTCGAACAAGGCTTTGGCTTCTTTGAGCACGTCGCCAATTGGACGCGACACCAAATCACCACGCATGGAGGGAATGATGCAGAAGGTGCAGCGGTGGTTGCAGCCCTCACTGATCTTCAGGTAGGCATAGTGTTTGGGTGTGAGCTTGAGACCGGCCTCACCGAAAGCACCCGGCACCAGATCCAGAAATGGATCGTGCGGCTTGGGCAGATGGGTGTGCACCGCATCCATCACCTCTTGTGTGGCATGCGGGCCAGTGACCGCCAGAACACTGGGATGCGTTTCCAGCACCAGGTTGGCGCCACTGTCTCCGGTTTTGGCACCCAGACAGCCTGTCACGATCACTTTGCCATTTTCGGCCAGTGCTTCGGCAATCGTGTCCAGACTCTCCTTGACCGCATCGTCAATGAAGCCACAGGTGTTGACGATCACCAGATCGGCGCCCTGGAATGTTTTGGAGGTCTGGTAACCCTCCGCGCTGAGCTGCGTGAGGATGAGCTCGGAATCGGTCAGGGCCTTGGGGCAGCCGAGGCTGACGAAGCCTACTTTGGGGCTGTCGGTGGCTTGGTTGGTTTCGGTCATGCCCCGATTGTCCCCGAGAACCCGATCCGGCTTGGCCCGTCAGGTCTTCAGGCCAAAAGCCCCCAGCATTTGTTCTGTGTTTTTCTTCATTTGGGCTTGCATAGCTTCCAGCTGGGGCGACATCAAACCCGCTGCACCCGCTGACGCCGGCCACCCCGGCATGAGCTGCGCCCATGCCTCAGGCGAGGCACCCTTGGCCTGCCATTCGGCCATCCACTTGAGTTGCTGCTCCAGCCAGGGCCCCATGAAACCCTGCATGGTCTGACCGTACAACCGAATCAAACCGGCCAGCACCGCCTCGCTGAACATGGGGGAACCCGCCGCCTCTTCTTCCAGAATGATCTGCAAGAAAATGGAACGCGTCAGGTCCTCGCCTGTCTTGGCATCCACCACCTTGACCGCTTCATTGCGAATCACCAACTGCTTGATCTCGGCCAAGGTCACATAAGCCGAGGCGGTGGTGTCATAAAGGCGGCGGTTGGGGTATTTCTTGATCACCCGCGTTGATGCGGGAGAAGCAGAGGTTGAGAAAGACGGCACGAAAATGGGCTCCAGAAACTGACCGGTGACATGACCGGTTGCTGCACTGCAATAGATTCTAGAGGGGTTCATGCACCAGAGTGGGCAGGTTTTTCCCCAAGCCCAACAAGGTTCAAGGTCTTAAAAATCTGCACGCCATTGCCCAACCAGGAACGGACCACCCCGAAACCCTGCGAAAATGCACGCATGTTCACCGGAATCATCACCGGCGTGGGGCGAATCGTCGCCCTCCACGACCTGGGTAGCTCTTTACAGCACGGCAAGCGCCTGACCATCGAGGCGCCAGCCGGCTACCTCGACGACGTGGGTCTGGGCGACAGCATCGCCCTCAATGGCGCCTGCATGACCGTCACCACCTTTGACCCGGCTTCTCGCCAGTTCACCATCGACATCTCGGCCGAATCACTCGATAAGACCTGCGGTCTGGACCAGAGCGGCCCCGTCAACCTCGAAAAAGCCTTGCGTGCCCATGACCGACTGGGCGGACACATCGTGTCGGGCCACGTCGATGGTGTGGGCTCGGTGAGCCGCTTCGAACAGGTGGGTGAGAGCTGGGAATTGCGTGTGCTCGCACCCCTGCCGCTGGCCAAATACCTGGCCTACAAAGGCTCGATCACCATCAACGGGGTGAGCCTGACGGTCAACCAGGTCCAGGACCTGGCCAGCGGCTGTGAGGTCAGCATCAACCTGATTCCGCACACTGTACAAAACACCGCGCTGGGCAGCCTCCAAACGGGCAGCCGCGTCAACCTCGAAATCGACACTGTGGCCCGCTATGTGGAGCGCATGCTCGGCGCTGGCCTGAACCTGAAAGACAAGGCATGAACACAGCTCTGAAACCCGTGGCCATTTCTCCGGTCGAGGAGATCGTTGCCGAAATGAAGGCTGGCCGCATGGTCATCCTGGTGGACGAAGAAGACCGCGAAAACGAAGGCGATCTGGTCCTCGCATCGGACCATATCACCCCTGAGGCCATCAACTTCATGGCCCGCTTTGGCCGTGGCCTGATTTGCCTGACGCTCACCCGCGAGCGCTGCGAATACCTCAAGCTGCCACCCATGGCTGCGCGAAACGGTACCGTGTACAGCACGGCTTTCACGGTCTCCATCGAAGCGGCTGAAGGCGTGACCACCGGCATTTCTGCGGCCGACCGCGCCCGCACCGTGCAGGTGGCCGTGGACAAGACCACCCAGCCCACCGACCTGGTGCAACCCGGCCATATCTTCCCCTTGCAGGCTGTTGACGGTGGTGTGCTCATGCGCGCCGGCCATACCGAAGCCGGTTGTGACCTGGCCGCCATGGCGGGCTGCTCGCCCTCCTCGGTGATCTGCGAGATCATGAAGGACGACGGCACCATGGCCCGCTTGCCCGACCTGCAGTTGTTCGCGGCCGAGCATGGTCTGAAGATCGGCACCATCGCCGACCTGATCGAACACCGCAGCCGCAACGAGTCGCTCGTCGAGCGCGTGGGCAGCCGCGTCATCCAAACGGCACACGGTGAATTCACCGCCCACGCCTTCCGTGACAAACCCAGTCAATCCGTGCACCTGGCCCTGGTCAAGGGCCAATGGGGACCCGATGCCGAAGTGCCGGTGCGCGTGCATGAACCTCTGTCTGTACTGGATGCGCTTGAACTCAACCGGGCCATGCACTCCTGGGGCCTGGACACCAGCCTGCACTACATCCACACCCAGGGCCAGGGCGTGGCGGTACTGCTCAATTGCGGCGAGTCGGCCGCACAGCTGCTGGCCCAATTTGAGGGCAGCGCCCGTCCTGCACAAGCACCAGAGCGCGGGCGCATGGACCTGCGCACCTACGGCATTGGCGCACAGATCCTGCGTCTGAGCGGTGTGCACAAGATGAAACTCATGGGCAACCCGCGCCGCATGCCCAGCATGACCGGCTACGGACTCGAAATCACCGGCTACATCCCGAAAGAAACAGCATGAAAGACGCCAACAAAGGCCAAAGTGGTCCGCTCGATGGTCAGCACCTGCACATCGGCATCGTGCAAGCCCGCTTCAATGAAGACATCACCCACGCGCTGGCCAAAGCCTGCCTGGCAGAACTCAAGGAGCTGGGCGTCACCAGCATCGACCATGTGTACGTCCCTGGCGCCCTGGAAGTCCCACTGGCCTTGCAAGCCATGGCCGAGCGTGCCGAATACGATGCCCTGATCGCGCTGGGCTGCATCATCCGTGGCGAGACCTACCACTTCGAACTCGTGGCCAACGAGTCCGGCGCAGGCGTGACCCGCGTCGGCTTGGACTACCACATCCCGATTGCCAATGCCATTTTGACCACCGAGAACCTGGAACAGGCGGTGGCCCGACAGCATGAAAAGGGCCGCGATGCGGCCCGCGTGGCTGTCGAAATGGCCTGCCTGCTGGACGACCTGTCGGCCGACCTGGCCGAACTCGTGGATGGCGAGGACAAGGCATGAGCGACGCCATGCCCAAAAGCAAAAGTGCCGATGCAGGCACGCGCAAGTCGGCATCCAAACCGGCACGCAGCCGCTCGCGCGAATTCGCGCTGCAGGCGCTCTACCAGCACCTGGTGGGACAGAACGAGGCCTCCGACATCGACCTGTTCACGCGCGACCTGTCGGGGTTCCACAAATCCGATATCGCACATTACGATGCCCTGCTCTATGGCTGCATTGAACAGGCCGCCGACATCGACGCCCTGATCGGTCCCCGACTGGACCGCCCCATGGGCGAGATTTCGCCGATCGAGCACGCCTGCATGTGGATTGGCGTGTACGAGCTCCAGCACTGCCTGGACGTGCCCTGGCGCGTGGTGCTCAACGAATGCATCGAGCTGGCCAAGGACTTTGGCGGCACCGACGGCCACAAATACGTCAATGCCGTACTCAGTGGTGTGGCCCCCTTGTTCCGTGCAGCCGAAGTCGAGGCCGACCGCAGCGCTGGCCGCGCACGCGACTGAACCCGACCACCATGCGGATTGCAGAGCGCGCCCAGCGCATCGAGCCTTTTTATGTGATGGAAGTGGCCAAGGCGGCCTCCGCCCTGGCACGTGAGGTCGCACACACCGATCGGCCAGTGATCTTCCTGAACATTGGCGAGCCGGACTTCACCGCGCCCCCGCTGGTGCAACAGGCGGCGGCACGGTGCATCGACCAAGGGCAAACGCAATACACCCAGGCCCTGGGCACCCAGGAACTGCGCCAGGCCATCAGCACCTGGTACAGCCAGCGCTTTGGTGTGCAGGTGCCAGCGCGCCGCATTGTCGTGACCGCTGGCGCTTCGGCCGCCTTGCACCTGGCCTGCCTGGCCCTGATCGAGCGTGGTGACGAGATCCTGATGCCGGACCCCAGCTACCCCTGCAACCGGCATTTCGTCAGTGCCGCCGAAGGCACGGCCATCATGGTGCCGACCACGGCGGCCGAACGTTTCCAACTCAGCAGCGCCAAAGTCGAGGCGGCATGGGGCCCTCACACACGCGGCGTTTTACTGGCCTCGCCCTCCAACCCCACAGGCACCTCGATCGACCCGGCCGAGCTGCGCCGCATCCACGAGGTGGTGAGTGCGCGTGGTGGCGTGACCTTGATTGACGAGATCTACCTCGGTCTCTCCCACGACGAGGCCTATGGCCAGACCGCGCTGGCCATCAGCGATGACATCATCAGCATCAACAGCTTCAGCAAGTACTTCAACATGACTGGCTGGCGCCTGGGCTGGCTGGTCGTGCCCGATGCCCTGGTGGAAGTGATCGAGCGTCTGGCCCAGAACCTGTTCATCTGTGCCAGCACCGTGTCCCAGCAGGCCGCGCTGGCCTGTTTTGCGCCCGAAAGCCTGGCGCTGTACGAGCAACGCCGTGCAGAGTTCAAAGCCCGGCGCGACCACTTCATCCCAGCGCTCAACGCTTTGGGCCTGGAGGTTCCGGTCATGCCCGATGGCGCCTTCTACGCCTGGGCCGACTGCAGCGCCGCCTGTCAGAAGCTGGGCCTGAAGGACAGCTGGGACTTTGCCCATGCCGCCCTGCACCAGGCCCATGTGGCCATCACGCCCGGCCGCGACTTCGGCTCTTTTGAAACCGCCCGATTCGTGCGCTTTTCCACGGCCAACGCCATGAACGAGCTGAACACGGCCATCGAACGCCTGAAAGCCTGGCTGAACCCATGACCCCCGAACGCACTCCTTTCGGTTTTCCATTGCGCGTGTATTGGGAAGATACCGATGCCGGCGGCATCGTCTTCTACGCCAACTACCTCAAGTTCATGGAACGTGGCCGCACCGAGTGGCTGCGCGCCCTGGGCTTCAACCAGCAGGTGCTGCGCGAGCAAGTGGGCGGCATGTTCGTGGTCAGCGAAACCGCCGTCAAATACCACCAGCCTGCCCGCCTGGACGATGCCCTTTGGGTGACGGCCCGTGTGCAGGAAGCGGGTCGCGTGAGCTTGACCATTGCCCAGCAAGTGCGCTTGCGTCGCGAAGCCCATGATGACGCCTTGCTGGCCGAAGGCACAATCCGCATCGGCTGGGTCGATGCCATCACCCTCAAACCCGGCCGCATCCCGGCGGCCATTCTTGAAAAACTGCAGTCATGAACAACGACATGTCCATCGTCTCGCTGGTGCTGCACGCCAGCTTTGTGGTCCAGATCGTGATGGCCATCCTGCTGGCCATTTCGGTCGCCAGCTGGGCCGCGATCTTCCGCAAGATCACCGCCATCAAACGCATTCAGAACCTCAATGAAGAGTTCGAGCGGGTGTTCTGGTCAGGCACCAGCCTCAACGAGCTGTTTTCTGCCGCCAGCCAGAACGCCAAGCTGTCCGGCCCGATGGAGCGTATTTTTGCCAGCGGCATGCGCGAATACCAGAAGCTGCGCGAACGCCGCATCACCGACGCCGGCACCCTGCTCGATGGCGCCCGCCGCGCCATGCGTGCCAGCTTCCAGCGCGAGATGGACGCTGCCGAATCGCAACTGGCCTTCCTGGCCTCGGTCGGGTCGGTCTCGCCCTACGTGGGCCTGTTCGGCACGGTCTGGGGCATCATGCACGCCTTCACCGGCCTGGCCAGCCTGCAGCAGGTGACCTTGGCCACCGTGGCCCCCGGCATTGCCGAAGCGCTGGTGGCCACCGCCATCGGTCTGTTCGCTGCCATCCCCGCCGTGGTCGCCTACAACCGATTTGCCCGCGACATCGACCGTGTCGCCATCAAGCTGGAAACCTTCATCGAAGAGTTCTCCAACATCCTGCAGCGCAGCCTGGGCTCGGGCGGTTCTGCTTCTGGCCACTGATCGGGAGCACCACACATGCCAGGCGTAGCCCACCGGGGACGCGGCCGTCGGGCCGTCAACGACATCAACATGGTGCCCTTCATCGACGTGATGCTGGTGCTGCTGATCATCTTCATGGTGACGGCCCCCATGATCACGCCCAGCCTGATCGACCTGCCCAGCGTGGGCAAGGCCAACAAACAGCCCGACAAGGTGCTGCAGGTGGTGATCCAGAAGGACGAAAGCCTCGAACTCGTCAACGACGGCAAGACCAGCCAACTGATGATCGGCGGGGTGGCCGAGGCGGTGAAGAACGCACAGGGCAGTGAAGGCAACACCGCCGTGGTCATCAGCGCCGACCGCAACGTCAAGTACGAGAACGTGGTCAAGGTCATGGACACCCTGCAACGTGCCGGCATCCAGCGCGTGGGCCTGTCGGTCCAGCTGGCGCCGTGATGGCCTCTTAAACGGAGTGCAGGTTTGAACCAGAGCGCGACTTACCAGGCAGAATTCGCCCCGCCGCCTGAGCCGGCACGGGGGCGCTCGTTCGCCGTGGCCGCTGCCGCCCATGTGCTGCTGTTCGTCGCACTGGGTCTGGTCACGCGCTGGACCACCCAGCCCCAGGTGGTCACAGCCGAAGCCGAACTGTGGTCGGCCCTGCCCCAGCAGGCCGCGCCACGCCTGGTCGAACCCGAGCCGACCCCGGCACCTGAACCCGAACCCGCCAAACCCGAACCACCCAAGCCTGCGCCACGCCCTGCCCCGCAACCCGACCCCGAGGTGCAAAAGCACGATGCAGAGATCGCGCTGAAAAAGCAGAAGGAAGAAGAAAAGAAAAAGGCCCTTGAAAAGGAAAAGGCCGAGAAGCTGCGCAAGGAAAAACTGGAAAAAGAAAAGGCGGAGAAGGACAAGGCCGAGAAAGAGAAAAAGCTCAAAGAGCAGAAACTCAAGGAAGACAAAGCCAAAGAAGAGAAGGCCCGCGAAGACAAAGAGCGCGAGAAGAAAAAAGCCGACGAGAAAAAGAAAGCCGAGGCCGAGCAGCGCAAGAAGGACGAAGCCCAGGCCAAGGCCGATGCGGCCCGTGCCGATGCCATGCGCAAGGAAAATCTCAAGCGCATGCAAGGTCTGGCCGGCGCCACCGGTGGCGAAAACAGCACCGGCACCGCGCTCAAGTCATCCGGTCCCTCGGCCAGCTACGCAGGCCGCCTGGTGGCCCGCATCAAACCCAACATCACCTACCCGGGCGATGTGGTCGGCAACCCGCGCGCCGAGATTGAAGTCAAGGTCGGCGCCGACGGCACCATCCTGAGCCGCCGCATCGTGCAGTCCAGCGGCAACAAGGCCTGGGACGATGCTGTGCTGCGCGCCATCGACAAGACCGAGGTCCTGCCACGCGACACCGATGGGCGCGTGCCACCGGTGATCGTGCTGGGGTTCCGGCCGCTGGATTAAGCACCCCATCTTGTGGAAGGTCGCCCATGCGGCCGAAGTCTCTTCGCGCGCAGGGGGCGCTCCTGCAAGGTGGACTCGTGACTCACATGGCGACGGCGCGCACCGCCACGATGTTTTGGCTGTCATCGTAGACGATGTGCGCCTGGCCTTGATCGGCTTGCGCCATCCAGCTGGCCAGGGCCGCATCCGAGGGGAAGAAGCGGGCCTGTTCGCCCAGTGCCAGTTCGGCTTTGGCGGCCAGCGCACCAGTGCGCCGCTGCAAGGCCAGGCGCACAGGCAAACCCCGGACAAGTTCGCCATGCTCGGACACTTCGCGCTGTGGGGGGAACTCGCGCACCAGCCGATCGATGTCGGGCGCATGGCCGTTGACCGCCACACGCAGGAACTTGCCAAAACGGCAGCGCGCTGCACCCAGGTCCCAGATTTGCTCGATCTTGAGGCGGAAACCGCCCGAGAAGCGGTCCATCTGCATTTTGGCCATCACCACGATCAGCTCGTCATCCTTGAGCGCATGGCGCGCCGAGTTGATCAGCCCCTCATCGGCGGTGGCTTCCATCACGCCCGATTTGTCGTCCAGCTTGAAGATGGCCACCTTGCCGCGCTGGCCATTGATGATGCGCAGGTCGCTCACGATGCCAGCCAGGAGCTGCGGTTCGCGGGTATCGACCAGATCGTCGATCTTGCGGCGGGCAAACTGGCGCACCTCGCGTTCGACCGCATCGAACAGGTGGCCCGACAGATAGAAGCCCACTGCGGTCTTCTCAAAAGTCAGGCGTTCCTTGATGCCCCAGGGCAGCACGTCTTCCAGATCGGGTTCTTGTGAGCTGGAACCATGGGCATCGTCGCCCAGCATGTCAAACAGACCGCCCTGGTTGGCGTTGGCTGCGGTGGCATTGGCAAACTCGAAGGCCTTGTCGATGCTGTCCACCAGCGCAGCGCGGTTGAGCTGCAGCGAGTCAAACGCGCCGGCCTTGATCAGCGCCTCGACCGTGCGCTTGTTCAGGCGCGAGCGGTCCACCCGCACGCAAAAATCGAACAGGCTGGTGAAGGGGCCACCTTCCTGGCGCGCCGCCACAATGGCTTCGATCGCCTGCTGCCCAGTGCCCTTGATGGCACCCAAACCGTAACGGATCACCTGGTCGGTCACCGGCTCGAAGCGATAATGGCCGCGGTTCACATCCGGTGGGTCGAAGGTGATGCCGAACTTGAGCGCGTCTTCGTACAACACCTTGAGCTTGTCGGTGTCGTCCATTTCCACGGTCATGTTGGCGCAGAAGAACTCGGCGGTGTAATGCACCTTCAGCCAGCCCGTGTGGTAGGCCAGCAGGGAATAGGCGGCAGCGTGCGACTTGTTGAAGCCGTAGCCTGCAAACTTTTCCATCAGGTCGAACACTTCGTCGGCCTGGTCTTGTGGAATGTTGTGGGTAGCCAGGGCACCGGCGCGGAACTTCTCGCGGTGCTCGGCCATTTCCTCGGCCTTCTTCTTGCCCATGGCCCGGCGCAGCAAATCGGCGCCGCCAAGTGAGTAGCCGCCCAGGATCTGCGCGGTCTGCATCACCTGCTCCTGGTAGACCATGATGCCGTAAGTCTCACTGAGCATCTCGGCCACCGCAGGGTGCGGGTAGACCACTTCTTCGCGCCCGTGCTTGCGGGCCACAAAGCTGGGGATCAGGTCCATCGGGCCCGGGCGGTAGAGGGCGTTCAGGGCAATCAGGTCTTCCAGGCGTGTGGGCTTGGCGTCGCGCAACATGCCCTGCATGCCACGGCTTTCAAACTGGAACACGGCTTCGGTCTTGCCATCCTGGAACAGCTTGTAGGTTGGCGCGTCGTCGAGTGGGATGTTTTCGAAAGCAAAGTTTTCCTGGCCCTTGTGGCGGGCCATGATGAACTCGCGCGCGATCTCGAGGATGGTCAGCGTGGCCAGCCCCAGAAAGTCAAACTTGACCAGGCCGGCGGCCTCCACATCGTCCTTGTCGTACTGGCTCACGGCCGATTCGCTGCCAGGCTGCTGATACAGCGGGCAAAAATCAGTGAGCTTGCCCGGCGCGATCAGCACGCCCCCGGCATGCATGCCGATGTTGCGGGTCATGCCCTCCAGGCTTTGCGCCATCTCGATCAGGTTCTTGACGTCCTCCTCGCGCTCGATGCGCTCGGCCAGCATCGGCTCCATCTCGATGGCGTAGTTGTTCTTGTCGCCTTCCTTCTTGGGGCTGGGCGGGTACTGCAGGGTGACCGACATGCCCGGCTTGTTCGGGATCAGCTTGCTGATGCCGTCGCAGAAGGTGTAGCTCATGTCCATGACACGGCCCACGTCGCGGATGGCGGCGCGCGCCGCCATGGTGCCGAAGGTGGCGATCTGGCTGACGGCATCGCGCCCGTATTTTTCCTTGACGTACTCGATGACGCGGTCGCGGTTGCCCTGGCAAAAATCGATGTCGAAGTCGGGCATCGACACCCGCTCCGGGTTCAGG
>Ga0228702_1002177_pt1 | contig 11494 bp, 9 predicted proteins | sample McNCre217_Aug_MG_2_FD_178018 | JGI IMG/M metagenome (GOLD analysis project Ga0228702, IMG submission 178018) | Freshwater microbial communities from McNutts Creek, Athens, Georgia, United States - 20-17_Aug_MG | ecosystem: Environmental > Aquatic > Freshwater > Creek | place: USA: Georgia... | reverse complement strand
ATTAAGCGGCGAGTGCGAAACGTTCGTCGTTTGCAGTTAGTTTTTTTCTGCGGTTTTACGAGGTAACAGAACCTCGACATGCCCTGCCACGCGTCCGAACCCATGTCGAAACCAGTGCAGCCCCTGAATTGCCTATTTTAGGCCTGGTTGAGTGATTTCAAGAGGTCCAGCGGTGAATCAATGTGCAAATGGGCGTTCCAGCGCGAAATATCGGTCTGTGCTCCCAAATAACCATAGGTCGCCGCCACCGTGCCCATACCGGCGGCCAGGCCAGCAACGATGTCACGCTCGTCGTCTCCCACATACACACAACGGGCAGGATCGATCTTCAGACGACGGGCGGCCTCAAACAAGGGTTCTGGGTGCGGCTTGGCGTGCGGCGTCGTGTTGCCACTGACAATCACTTGTGCCGTAGAAAACAAGGGCATCGCTGCGGTCAAGGGGTCAGTGAAGCGGCTGGATTTATTGGTCACCACACCCCACGCCAAGCCTTGTGCCACCAGCGCATTGACCATGTCCACCACGCCATCAAAAATACGGGTCCGCTCTGTCATGCAATTTTCGTAGTTGACGAAGAACTCCTCTTTCATTGCATCGAAATCGGGATGCTCAGGCGTCATGCCAAACGCCAGTCCAATCATGCCTCGGGCACCTGCGCCCGCCATGGGGCGGTAATGCTCCAGAGGCAAAGAAGGCAGGCCACGGGCCACACGCATTTTGTCCACGGCAGCGCCCAAATCAGGCGCGCTGTCGATCAGTGTGCCGTCCAAATCGAACAGGACGGCTTCAACGTTATGAAACATGCTGAAATTCTCAAGGCTTGCGGCAAGCCATCAAGTAGTTGACGCTCGTGTCCTGGCTCAACCAGTAGCGGCGGGTGAAGGGGTTGTATTCCATGCCCTTGAAGCTTTGCACGTCCAGGCCGGATGCTCGGGCCCAGGAGGCCAACTCGCTGGGCTTGATCATGCGGGCAAATTCGTGCGTGCCTTTGGGCAGCAATTTGAGGATGTATTCAGCACCTACAATGGCGAACAGGAACGACTTGGGATTGCGGTTGAGGGTCGAGAAAAAGACCCAGCCACCGGGCTTGACCATTTGCACGCAAGCCCTGACGACCGAAGCAGGATCGGGTACGTGCTCAAGCATCTCCATACAGGTGACCACATCAAATTGCTCTGGCTGCTCTTGCGCCAAGGCTTCAGCACTGATTTCGCGGTACTGAACACCCGTTGTCCCAGCTTCCAGCGCGTGCAATTGCGCCACTTTGAGCGATTTGGTCGCCAAATCAATGCCCGTGACTTGTGCGCCCTTGCAAGCCATAGCGTCAGACAAAATGCCGCCACCACAACCTACATCCACAACCTTCAGGCCGGACAGAGGCACTTGAGCATTGATCCAGTCCAGTCGCAATGGATTGATCTGGTGCAAAGGGCGAAATTCACTCTCGGGGTCCCACCAGCGGTGAGCCAGATCAGAGAACTTGGCCAATTCGGCCGGATCGACGTTGTTTGCGGCTTGATTCATGGGGTCAGATTGTGATGCAAGTGTCCAAATAGGCTCGGGCTACAGGCATAAAAAAAGCCCCATTGCTGGGGCTTTTGTGATCCTTGAAAAGGATTAGTTAGCGCGAGTACCAACCACTTCGATTTCCACGCGGCGGTTCTTGGCACGACCGGCAGAAGTCTTGTTGTCAGCAACTGGCTGCTTCTCGCCTTTGCCTTCGGTGTACACGCGGTTTTTCTCGATGCCTTTGGACACCAAGTAAGCCTTGACAGCGTCAGCGCGCTTGACAGACAGCTTCTGGTTGTAACCATCCGTGCCCACGGAGTCAGTGTGACCCACAGCGATGATGACTTCCAAGTTGATGCCTTTGACTTTGCCAACCAGATCGTCCAGCTTGGCTTTACCTTCTTTCTTCAACACAGCTTTGTCGAAGTCAAAGAAAGCATCAGCGGCGTATGTCACTTTGGTTGCAGCAGCTGGAGCTGGTGCAGGTGCGGGAGCTGGTGCTGCTTTAGGAGCGGGAGCTGCGACAGGCGCCGGTGCTGGAGCCGCTTTGGGAGCCACAATGGCGCCATCGCAACCGGCAGCTGCAGTTGCAGGTGTCCAGTTGGCATCGCGCCAGCACAGTTCTTGGGTACCGTTTTTCCAAACCAAGTCACCGGAGCCATTGCGCCAGTTGTCCACGGATTGAGCGCCAGCGGCCGTTGCGAGAGCTGCGGCTGCAAACATCATTGCCACTTTGTTGAGTTTCTTCATGGTCTTCCTCTTCAGGGATTAAGCCGCAGACTCGCTGCGAAAAATGAACGTTACAGATGACCGTCACCTGTAGCGCTGACATTTATTGTGCCATAGACATACAAGGGTACTGTCAATTGGCACACTGGCCTGACAAGCTATTACAAATTTGCAAACAAAGTTGTTGCATTCTTGCGACATCCTATTGCACCTAAAATCTCAGGTTAACTCCGCGTCACCCATCACCCTCTATATATGACTCAGTTCGCCAAAGAAACACTGCCCATCAGTCTGGAAGAGGAAATGCGGCGCAGCTACCTCGATTACGCCATGAGCGTGATTGTGGGTCGCGCCCTGCCCGATGCCCGTGACGGCCTCAAACCTGTTCATCGTCGCGCTTTGTTCGCCATGCACGAGTTGAACAACGACTGGAACCGGCCTTACAAGAAGTCAGCCCGTATCGTGGGTGACGTGATCGGTAAATACCACCCACACGGCGACCAGTCGGTGTACGACACCATCGTGCGCATGGCGCAGGACTTTTCCATGCGCCACATGCTGGTGGACGGCCAAGGCAACTTCGGCTCAGTCGACGGCGACAACGCGGCAGCCATGCGTTACACCGAAATCCGGCTGGCCAAGATCGCCCATGAGATGCTCGGCGACATCGACAAGGACACGGTGGACTTTGGTCCCAACTACGACGGCTCGGAAAAAGAACCGCTGGTGCTGCCTTCGCGCCTGCCCAACCTGCTGATCAACGGCTCCGGCGGTATTGCGGTGGGCATGGCCACCAACATCCCACCGCACAACCTCAACGAGGTGGTGGACGCCTGTCTGCATTTGCTGCGCAATCCCGAAGCGTCGATTGACGAATTGATGGAGATCATTCCGGCGCCCGATTTCCCGACCGCCGGCATCATCTACGGCATCACCGGCGTCAAAGACGGCTACCGCACAGGCCGCGGCCGTGTGGTCATGCGCGCCAAGTGCCACTTTGAAGACATCGACAAGGGCCAGCGCCAGTCCATCATCGTGGACGAGCTGCCCTACCAGGTGAACAAGAAGTCCTTGCTGGAACGCATTGCCGAGCTGGTCCACGAAAAGAAAATCGAAGGTATCAGCCACATTCAGGACGAGTCTGACAAATCCGGCATGCGCGTGGTGATTGAGCTCAAGCGTGGCGAAGTGCCCGAGGTGGTGCTCAACAACCTGTACAAGCAAACCCAGCTGCAAGACACCTTCGGCATGAACATGGTGGCCCTGATCGACGGCCAACCCAAGCTGTGCAACCTGAAAGACCTGATCCAGGTCTTTTTGCAACACCGCCGCGAAGTGGTCACACGTCGCACCGTGTTCGAGCTGCGCAAGGCCCGCGACCGCGGTCACGTGCTCGAAGGCTTGGCTGTCGCATTGGCCAACATCGACGACTTCATCGCCATCATCCGCAACGCGCCCACGCCACCTGTGGCCAAGGCCGAGCTGATGACCCGCGCCTGGGACAGCCAGATGGTGCGCACCATGCTCACCCGCGCACGCGATGATGGCTCGACGATCAATGCCGATGACTACCGCCCAGAAGGTCTGGAGCGCGAATACGGTCTGGGTCAGGACGGCCTGTACCGCCTGTCGGACACGCAAGCGCAAGAGATTTTGCAGATGCGTCTACAGCGCCTGACCGGCCTGGAACAAGACAAGATCGTGGCTGAATACAAAGAGGTCATGTCCGAGATCGAAGACCTGCTGGACATCCTGGCCAAGCCCGAGCGAGTCTCCACCATCATCGGTGACGAGCTGGGTACTGTGCGCCAGGAATTCGGCCAGACCAAGATCGGCGCACGCCGCAGCCAGATCGAGCACAGCGCACAGGATCTCTCGACAGAAGACCTGATCACGCCCACCGACATGGTGGTCACACTCAGCCACAGCGGCTACATCAAGAGCCAGCCCTTGTCTGAATACCGCTCACAAAAGCGCGGCGGTCGCGGCAAACAAGCTGCGGCCACCAAAGAAGACGACTGGATCGACCAACTCTTCATTGCCAACACGCACGACTATTTGCTGTGCTTCTCCAACCGTGGCCGCCTGTACTGGCTCAAGGTCTGGGAAGTGCCTGCGGGCTCACGCGGTTCACGCGGTCGCCCCATCGTCAACATGTTCCCGCTGCAAGAAGGCGAAAAAATCAACGTTGTGTTGGCCCTCACCGGCGAAGCGCGCACCTTCCCTGAAGACCAGTTCGTCTTCATGGCCACCTCGATGGGCACGGTCAAAAAGACCTCGCTGGATGAGTTCAGCAACCCACGCAAAGGCGGCATCATTGCCGTCAACCTGGACGAGGGCGACTTCCTGATTGGCGCGGCTTTAACCGACGGCAAACACGATGTGATGTTGTTCAGCGACGGCGGCAAAGCCGTGCGCTTTGACGAAAACGATGTGCGCCCATTGGGCCGAAGCGCCCGCGGCGTGCGCGGCATGATGATCGAAGAAGGCCAAAGCGTCATTGCCATGCTGGTAGCCGAAGACGAAACCCAAAGCGTGCTGACCGCCACCGAAAACGGCTATGGCAAACGCACCAGCATCGTCGAATACACGCGCCACGGCCGTGGCACCAAGGGCATGATCGCCATCCAGCAATCCGAACGCAACGGCAAGGTCGTGGCTGCCACCTTGGTGCATGCCGACGATGAAATCATGCTGATCACCGACACCGGTGTGCTGGTGCGCACGCGTGTGGCCGAAATCCGCGAACTGGGCCGCGCTACGCAAGGCGTGACCCTGATCGGCCTGGACGAAGGCGCCAAGCTGTCGGGCCTGCAACGCATTGTGGAAAACGATGCCAACGCGAATGACGCCGACGCCAACACCGAAGAAGTCAGCGCAGACAACAACACCCCAACAGCGGAATAAGGCATGAGCCGAGCTTTCAATTTTTCGGCCGGTCCGGCCGTCATGCCCGAAGAGGTCTTGCAACAAGCCGCAGCAGAAATGCTCGACTGGCACGGCTCGGGCATGAGCGTGATGGAGATGAGCCACCGCGGCAAGGAGTTCATCAGCATTTACGAGCAGGCCGAGTCCGATCTGCGTGAGCTGCTGGCCGTGCCTGCGAACTTCAAGATCCTGTTCATGCAAGGTGGGGGCTTGGCCGAAAACGCCATCATCCCGCTGAACCTGTCGCAAGGTGGCGCGGTCGATTTCGTGTTGACCGGCAGCTGGAGTCAGAAGTCCCAGAAAGAAGCCGCCAGATACGCCACGTCGCGTGTGGCCGCTTCGGCCCAGGCCGATGGCTTCACATCACTGCCCTCGCCCGCCAGCTGGAACATCGGCGCCGACAGCCGTTATGTGCACATCTGTGGCAACGAAACCATCCATGGCGTGGAATTTCATGAATTGCCCGACCTGAAAGCTTTGGGCTGCGACGCACCGCTCGTGGTGGATTTTTCGTCGCATGTGGCCTCGCGCCCAGTGGACTGGTCCCGCGTGGGCCTGGCCTTTGGCGGCGCTCAAAAGAACCTCGGCCCTGCTGGTCTGACCTTGGTCATCGTGCGCGAAGACCTGATCGGTCATGCACTGCCTCACTGCCCCAGCGCCTTTGACTACAAACTGGTGGCCGACAACCAGTCGATGTACAACACGCCGCCTACCTACAGCATCTACATCGCCGGGCTGGTGTTCCAGTGGCTCAAAAAACAAGGTGGCATCGCCGCCATGGAGCAACGCAACATCGCCAAAGCGCAGTTGCTGTACGACTGCCTGGACAACTCGGCGCTGTACGTGAACAAGGTCAACAAGGCCTGCCGCTCACGCATGAACGTGCCCTTCTTCCTGCGCGACGAGTCGCGCAACGAAGCCTTCCTGGCCGGTGCCAAAGCACGCGGTTTGCTGCAGCTCAAGGGTCACAAGTCGGTCGGCGGCATGCGCGCCAGCATTTACAACGCCATGCCCCTTGCGGGCGTGCAAGCGCTGGTGGACTACCTGCGCGAATTTGAAAAAACACAGGCTTAACGCCCTCAGGACCATGAGCCAACAACCTATCCAGTCCGAAGCACTGGGCGCTTTGCGGGTGCAGATCGACTCGCTGGACAAGCAACTTCTGCAGCTGCTGAACGACCGCGCCAAAGTGGCAGAAAAAGTCGGCGAGATCAAACGCGCCGAAGGCTCCCCCTTCTTTCGCCCCGACCGCGTGGCCCAAGTGATCGACAAGATCACACAAGCCAACCCCGGTCCGCTGAAAAACGAACACGTCGCCTCCATCTGGCGCGAAATCATGTCGGCCTGCCTGGCGCTCGAAGCACCGCAGCGCGTGGCCGTGCTCGGCCCCCAAGGCACGTTTTGCGAGCAGGCGGCCATTGAGTTTTTTGGCAGCGCGGCCAACCTGATTTACTGCGCCAATTTCGACGAAGTCTTCCACGCCACCGCCGCAGGCACCGCCCAATACGGCGTGGTGGGCATGGAAAACTCCACCGAAGGCGTGGTGGCCCGCTCGCTCGATTTGTTCTTGCGCTCGCCCGTGCATGTGGTGGGCGAGGTCAGCCTGCAAGTGCGCTTCAACCTGTTGCGCCAACTCAACTCGGACGCGGGCATTGAAGTCGTGATGGCCCACCCCCAAGCGCTGGCTCAGTGCCAAGGCTGGCTGTCCAAGCACCTGCCGCATGTCGAGCGCCGCGCCGTGTCGAGCAACGCCGAAGGCGCCCGCCTGGCAGCATCCAACCCGGCCTGGGCCGCCTTGGCCAGCGAACGTGCGGCCAGCCAGTTTGGCCTGCACATCGTGCACCACGCCATCCAGGACGAAGCCTTCAACCGCACCCGCTTTGCTGTGATCAGCTTGCCTCAGACTCTGGCCACCCCACCGGCTTCCGGCAAGGATTGCACAAGCCTTGTCGTGTCGGTGCCCAACCGCCCCGGTGCAGTGCACGACTTGCTGGTCCCGCTCAAAAACAACGGCGTGTCCATGACCCGCTTCGAGTCGCGGCCCGCCAAATCGGGCCAATGGGAGTATTACTTCTACATCGACCTGCAAGGCCACATCAGCGAACCGCATGTGGCCGCCGCATTGCAAGAGCTGCAAGGCCTGTGTGCGTTCTACAAAGTGTTGGGGTCTTACCCCATTTCCGAGTGATGGTCGAATGAAGTTCAAGCGGCTCGCCCTCATCGGCTGCGGCCTGATGGGCGGCTCGTTTGCGCTCGCCTTGCGCAAGGCGGGTCTGGTGCAAAGCATCGTCGGCTTCAGCGCCTCCGAAAAAACCCGCCAACGCGCCGTTGAACTCAAGGTGATCGACCAAGCTTGCACCAGCGTGGCCGAAGCGGTGCAAGGCGCCGATCTGGTGCTGCTGGCTGTGCCCGTGGGTGCCATGCACGGGAGCTTTGCCGCCATGCGCGATGTGTTGCAGCCCACCACCCTGTTGATGGATGTGGGCTCGACCAAATGCGATGTGATGGCCGCCGCACAAGCCACCTTGGGCGAACGCCTGAGCTGCTTTGTGCCAGCGCATCCGATTGCAGGCAAAGAAGTGGCCGGCATCGAGCACGCCGAAGCCTCGCTTTACACAGCGCGACGCACCATCCTCACCCCACTGCCCCAAACGGGCATTCACAAAATGCAGGCGGCGCATGACGTGTGGACCGCCATCGGCAGCCATGTGAGCACCATGACGCCCGAAGCCCATGACGCCACGTTTGCAGCCGTGAGCCACCTGCCGCACATGCTGGCCTTTGCCGCCGTCAATGCATTGACCGCTCAAGCGCAAGGCGCGGCCTTCCTCGAAATGGCCGGTCCCGGCTTCCGGGATTTTTCCCGCATCGCCGCCAGCGACGCCTCTGTCTGGCGCGACATCCTGAGCGCCAACAAGGCCGAAGTGCTCACACAAGTCACGCACTTTCGTGCCGCGCTCGACCAATTTGAAAACGCCTTGAAGCAAGGCGACACCGCTGCGTTGCAACAGCTGATCCAACAAGCCAGCGGCGTGCGTTCGGCCTGGACGCTGCAAGCGGGCAACGCGTGCAACCAAGCCTTTGAAGACTGACCCATGTTCTCCACCGCCTTCCTCGACCTTCCTGCGCTGCAAGGCGCCTCTGGCACCGTCACCCTGCCCGGCTCCAAAAGCATTTCCAACCGCGTGTTGCTGCTCTCCGCCCTGTGTGAAGGCACGACCGTGGTGCACGACCTGCTCGACTCCGACGACACCCGCGTGATGCTGGCCGCGCTGCGCCAACTGGGCTGCGGCGTTCAGGTCGAAGGCACCACGGTCACCATCACCGGCTTGGGTAGCCGCGACTGGCCCACCGAGGCGATTGAGTTTTTCATGGGCAACGCAGGCACCGCCATGCGCCCGCTCACAGCGGCCCTGGCCGTGCACGGCGGCGACTTCACACTCAAAGGCGTGCCGCGCATGCACGAGCGCCCCATTGGCGATTTGGTCGATGCCCTGCGCGAGCTGGGCTGCGCCATCGACTACCTGGGCAACGACGGCTTCCCCCCGCTGCGCGTGCGCCAGCCTGCGCTGCAACTGGACAAGCCCATCCCCGTGCGTGGCGATGTGTCCAGCCAATTCCTCACCGCCTTGTTGATGGCCTTGCCTTTGGCCGCACTTGACCGTGCCATCACCATCGAGGTGGTGGGTGAACTCATCAGCAAGCCCTACATCGAAATCACGCTCAACCTCTTGGCCCGCTACGGCATTGCGGTCGAGCGCCACGGCTGGGAACGCTTTGTCATCCCCGCAGGCAGCCGCTACCAATCGCCGGGCAGCATCCACGTCGAGGCCGATGCGTCTTCGGCCAGCTACTTCATTGCGCTGGGGGCCATCGCTGAGGGCACGGGCATCCGCATTCAAGGCGTAGGCGCAGACTCCATCCAAGGCGACATCCGTTTCATGGATGCAGCCACCCAAATGGGCGCCAAGATCACCAGTGGCCCCAACTGGCTCGAAATCCAGCGCGGTGCCTGGCCACTCAAGGGCATCACCCTGGACTGCAACCACATCCCCGATGCGGCCATGACGCTGGCCGTGATGGCGCTGTATGCCGACGGCCCCACCACGCTCACCAACATCGCCAGCTGGCGCGTGAAAGAAACCGACCGCATCGTGGCCATGGCCGCCGAAAGCCGCAAGCTCGGTGCCACCGTTGAAGAAGGCCCGGACTGGATCACCATTCACCCGCTGCACAACCGTCAATTCGCCAACGCATTGGCAAAGGGCCATTGGCAGCGCGCCAGCATCCACACCTACGACGACCACCGCGTGGCCATGTGCTTCTCGCTCGCCGCCTTCAATGCCGACCAGATCCCGGTGCGCATCGAAGACCCCAAATGCGTGGCCAAAACCTTCCCCGACTATTTCGAGGCTTTGTTCTCGGTGGCCCACACAGCCCCTCAAAACATCCCGGTGATCTGCATCGACGGCCCCACCGCCTCGGGCAAGGGCACGCTGGCCAGCCGCGTGGCGGCGCAGCTGGGCTACCACTACCTGGACTCGGGCGCGCTCTACCGCGTGACGGCCCATGCGGCTTTGCAAGCGGGCCTGACATTGGAAGCCGCCGACGAGGCCAAAATAGCCGAACTGGCGCGCCACCTGCCCGTGCGCTTTGAGGGCGAGCAGGTGCTGCTGGGCGGCGTGGACGTGACCGACGCGATCCGCAGCGAGCAAGGCGGCATGAACGCCTCCAAAGTCTCGGTCTTGCCCGCCGTGCGCGAGGCTCTGGTGGATCTGCAGCACAGCTTTCAGCGCCTGCCCGGCCTCTTGGCCGATGGCCGCGACATGGGTACCGTCATCTTCCCGCAGGCCCCTTTGAAGGTGTTTTTGACCGCCAGCGCGGCCCAAAGGGCCGAAAGACGTCATAAGCAATTGATTTCTAAGGGGTTTTCGGCTAATATCGACAGTCTTCGCGCTGACTTGGAAGCGCGTGACGCCCGGGACATGTCCCGCAGCGTTGCGCCACTCAAGCCCGCGCAAGATGCCTTGCAACTGGACAACTCGTCCTTGTCCATCGAAGCTTCGGTGGATCAGGTGTTGAACTGGTGGCAAGGCAGGCAGGTTTTCGGTGTAAAGCACTGACAACCGCCAACAACTCGCCCCCAGCGGGTTGACTCCGGTTCCACGTCGCTCTCCTCGTGCAGCTTGCACACCGGCCACGTGGATTTTTGAAACCAACCGCGGTTCACACCGCAACCAATCGCCACAGTCAGCTCCTGGAAACGACGCATGTCGCGCTCGTCAGTCCTGTTTGTGGATGAGGAAATCACATGTCTGAATCTTTTGCCGCCCTCTTTGAGGAATCCCTGCAACGTACCGAAATGCGCCCCGGTGAAGTCATCACCGCTGAAGTGGTGCGCATCGAACACAACTTCGTCGTGGTCAACGCCGGTCTCAAGTCCGAGTCGTATGTGCCCCTCGAAGAGTTCAAGAACGACCAGGGTGAAGTCGAAGTCCAGGTCGGCGACTTCGTTTCCGTGGCCATCGGCTCCATCGAAAACGGCTACGGCGACACCATCCTGTCGCGCGACACCGCCAAGCGTCTGGCCTCCTGGATGTCCCTGGAAAAAGCCCTGGAATCCGGCGAGTTCGTCACTGGCGTGACCAGCGGCAAAGTCAAGGGTGGCCTGACCGTGTTGGTCAACGGCATCCGTGCTTTCTTGCCCGGTTCTTTGGTCGACACACGTCCTACCAAAGACCTGTCACCCTATGAAAACAAGACCCTGGAATTCAAGGTCATCAAGCTCGACCGCAAACGCAACAACGTGGTGCTGAGCCGCCGCGCCGTGGTGGAAGCCTCCATGGGCGAAGAGCGCGCCAAATTGATGGAAACCCTGCGCGAAGGCTCCATCGTCAATGGCGTGGTCAAGAACATCACCGAATACGGTGCGTTCGTGGACCTGGGCGGCATCGACGGCCTGCTGCACATCACCGACATGGCATGGCGCCGTGTCCGTCACCCATCCGAAGTGGTCACTGCTGGTCAGGAAATCACCGCCAAGATCCTCAAGTTCGACACCGAGAAAAACCGCGTGTCCTTGGGTCTGAAGCAAATGGGCGACGATCCTTGGATGGGCGTCAACCGCCGCTACCCACAGGGCACCCGCATGTTCGGCAAGATCACCAACATCGCCGACTACGGCGCGTTTGTGGAACTCGAACCCGGCATCGAAGGTCTGGTGCACGTGTCTGAAATGGACTGGACCAACAAGAACGTGGCCCCTTCCAAGATCGTGTCCCTGGGTGACGAAGTCGAAGTCATGGTCCTCGAGATCGACGAAGACAAG
>Ga0228702_1002175_pt1 | contig 11498 bp, 9 predicted proteins | sample McNCre217_Aug_MG_2_FD_178018 | JGI IMG/M metagenome (GOLD analysis project Ga0228702, IMG submission 178018) | Freshwater microbial communities from McNutts Creek, Athens, Georgia, United States - 20-17_Aug_MG | ecosystem: Environmental > Aquatic > Freshwater > Creek | place: USA: Georgia... | reverse complement strand
CACCAACAACACCCAGGTCGTGGCGTACGACCGCAATGCTGGCAACTATTGCGGCCGCCTGTGGTGGATGCTCAAGTGGCTGGGCCACGATGCCGTGGCCGTGCTCGACGGCGGTCTGCAAGCCTGGCAAGCCGCAAGTGGCGCGGTGACCGCAGGGCGCGCAACCCCTGCCATAGCCCCAACCGTGTTTGAAATCAAAGCCCCCTTGCGCCAGCTGGTGCAAACCGGCACGGTGGTCACACATCTGGGTCACCCAGAACAAACCGTGATCGATGCCCGCGGCGCGCCGCGCTACCGCGGGGAAGTCGAGCCGCTGGACCCGATTGCCGGGCACATTCCCGGTGCGCTCAACCGCCCATTCACCGACAACTTCACGGCCGACGGGCATTTCAAAAATGCCGACGTGCTGAAAACCGAATGGGAACAACTGCTGGCAGGCCGCCCGGCCAGCAGCGTGGTGCACCACTGCGGCAGCGGCGTGAGCGCCGTGCCCAACCTGATCGCCATGGAGTTGGCCGGTTTTGGCCCGACTGCGCTGTATGCCGGCAGCTGGAGCGAATGGAGCCGCACACCCGGCCTGCCCTGCGCCCAGGGCTGAGCCATCCATTCAGTGTGAATGCCCCGCAAATGCACTGACGATCACGACCATGCCCATGCCCAGGGCCAGCCAAAAAATTTGCGCCGCCGTTTCTCGGGCACTCAAGCGTTTTTGCAGCTGCGGGATCAAATCGGCCAGCGCTACATAAATGAAGCTGCTGCTGGCCACCACCAGAAAATACGGCAACCAGCCGTGCAAGGCATCCACCAGCACATAGCCTACCGCCCCACCCAAGGCCGTGATGGCCCCGGCCATGGACACCTTGACCACGGCAGCCCGGCGGTTGTTGCTGCCCTCGCGCAGCACCACCAAATCACCCATGTGGTGGGGCACCTCATGCGCCAACACCGCCAATGCGGCAATCGCCCCCAGGCGCATGTCGGCGATGAAGGCCGAAGCGATCAAAATACCGTCACCAAAGCAGTGCACACTGTCGCCCGCCAACACGGCCCACTGACCCGACGTCTGCCCCGATGCGCTGTGCACATGGCCGTGGTGTGTGTGTTCGGCATGCTCGTGAGCATGACCTTGCCCGTGGACATGATCCTCGGCATGTTCGTGGTGGTGCCCATGGTGGTGTTCATGCCCGTGGTGCCACAGTTCAGCCTTGTCGAGCAAAAAGAAAAACACCAAGCCCACCAGCAAGGTCATGAACAGCGCATGGGGTTCAATCTCGCTCTCGAACGCCTCCGGCAACAGGTGCAGGAACGCCGTGGCCAACAACGCCCCGGCCGCCAGGCTGAGCATGTGCTGGGTATAGCGGCTGATCACGCCAAAACTCAGCCATGCCGCCAACCAGACGCTGCCAATGCCCGCTGCCAGTGTCCCCACCAAAATTGCCAATAAAGTCATCTTCTTCTCAAAAAGGAAGCCGCAGCCTCCCACAAAACAAACCGCCCCACAGGGCGGTTGGTCAGCACGATCGCCCCATGGGCGATATGACACTCAAACCCTCAGGCCACACCCTGTCGCTGAAACCAGGCCAGCAAACGCTGCCAGCCATCTTCGGCCGGTCCCTTGCGATAACTGGGCCGGTAATCGGCATGAAAGGCGTGAGGGGCTTCAGGATAAACCACAAACTCGCTCGCCTTGGCGGCGCCAGAGCCCTTGGCCAATGCATCTTTCATCTTATCAACCGTGTCAAGCGGGATGCCCGTGTCAGCGGCCCCGTACAGACCCAGCACCGGGGCATGAAGTTCTGCGGCCAGTTCCACCGGATGGCGGGGATTTTGCGCTGTGGGCCCGCCCACCAGACGCCCGTACCAGGCCACACCCGCCTTGACCTTGGGTTGGTGCGCCGCATACAGCCAGGTGATGCGCCCGCCCCAGCAAAACCCGGTGATCGCCAATTTCTGGGTATCACCGCCGTTGGCAGCAGCCCAAGCCACTGCTGCGTCCAGATCGGACATGACCTGTGCATCCGGCACCTTGGAGATCACTTCAGCCTGCAATTTGGCGATTTCGCCATAAGCACTGGCATCGCCCTGGCGCACAAACAACTCGGGCGCAATGGCAAGGTAACCGGCCCGGGCCAGACGCCGGGTCACATCGGCCACGTATTCATGCACGCCGAATATCTCGGAAATCACCAACACCACCGGCAAGCCGGTTTTCCCGACCGGCGCACTGCGGTAAGCGGGCATCCTGAAACCATTCACATCGATGGTGACTTCACCTGACACAAGGCCATCGGCGGGGGTTTGGATCGCCGTTTGGGCCATGACAGGCAGCGCTGCGGCGGCATACCCCACACCCAAAGCGGCTTTCAAAGCCACCCGACGAGTGGCACCTGCGGCATCCAGCCGCCGCCCCAGCAAAGCTTGTGCATCGTTGAGCAAATCGTGGTTCACAGCCATCTCCAAATTGTTTGAATAAAACGAAAAGTGATCTTGGCACAAGCCCGGGGAAACTGCACAAACCAGGGAATTAGACTTGCCCCCATGCTCCACCGCTTCAATATGCCACCCGCCGCTTTGCCCGTTCTGTATTCGTTTCGCCGCTGCCCCTATGCCATGCGCGCACGCCTGACATTGCACGCCAGCGGCATCGTGCACGAACACCGCGAAGTGGTTTTGAAAAACAAACCGGCACACATGCTGGCCTTGTCGCCCAAAGGCACGGTGCCGGTCTTGTGGCTGCCCGATGCTTGCAGCGGTCGGGTGCTGGAGCAAAGCTTGGACATCATGCTGTGGGCACTGCGCCAGTCCGACCCGCTGGGCTGGCTGCCATTGACCAATGAAGGCATGGCGAATGCCCTGGCGCTGATCGCGCACAACGACGGGCCTTTCAAGCAGCAATTGGACCGCTACAAATACCCCAACCGCTCAGGGCTGGAAAGCGGCTTGACGGACCGCGACCTGGCAGCGGTCTGGCTGCATGGGCTGGATACCCGCTTGCAGGCGCAGCCTTTTTTGGCGGGTAGCCACTTTGGCCTGGCCGATGCCGGCATCGCGCCCTTTGTGCGGCAATTCGCACACACCAACCCGGGCTGGTTCGCGGCTCAGGCCTGGACGGCCTTGACGACGTGGTTGACGGCGTTTGAAGCTTCCGGGCTGTTTGCAGCCATCATGCACAAGCACGCGCCCTGGCAAGATCCAGCGCAGTTGCACCCAGGGGCTGCGAAGCCGCCGACCTGACAAATGGGTTCTGCTCGACGACGGAGTGCGCCATCAGGCCCGATAAACCACCGCTCAGTGCGCCTGCTCCCAATTGGGCCCAAAGCCTACTTCGGCCAGCAGCGGTACCTTGAGGTCAGCCACACCGGCCATGATGCGCGGCACCTCGGTGCGCACCCATTCCACCTCGGCCTGCGGCACCTCGAACACCAGTTCATCGTGCACCTGCATGATGACCTTGGTGGCCTTACCTTGTTCATCCAGGGCTTTTTGCACCGCGACCATGCTCAGCTTGATCAGATCGGCTGCCGTGCCCTGCATGGGCGCGTTGATGGCGGCGCGCTCGGCCCCAGCTCGGCGCGGGCCATTGGGGCTGTTGATCTCGGGCAGCATCAGGCGGCGCCCAAACACGGTTTCGACATAGCCCTGTGCTTTGGCCTGTTCGCGCGTACTGTCCATGTACTGCTTGACGCCGGCAAAGCGCTCAAAGTAGCGGGTGATGTAGTTCTTGGCCGCGGTGTTGTCGATGCCCAAAGCCTTGGCCAGACCAAACGCACTCATGCCATAGATCAGGCCAAAGTTGATGGTCTTGGCGTAGCGGCGCTGTTCGCTGCTCACGGTGTCAGGCGTCAAGCCAAACACCTCGGCCGCTGTGGCCTTGTGCACGTCGAGGCCGTCATGGAAGGCTTTGAGCAAAGCCGGGTCATCGCTCAGGTGAGCCATGATGCGCAGCTCAATTTGGCTGTAGTCGGCGCTGGCGATCACGCAGCCTGAGGGTGCAACAAAGGCTTCGCGCACCTTGCGCCCTTCGGCAGTGCGCACCGGGATGTTCTGCAGATTCGGCTCGTTGCTCGACAAGCGGCCCGTCACAGCCACCGCCTGCGCATAGTTGGTGTGCACGCGGCCGGTGCGCGGCAAAGCCAGCTGCGCCAGCTTGTCGGTGTAAGTGCCTTTGAGTTTGGCAAGGCTGCGGTGCTCCAGGATGCGGGCGGGCAATGGGTAGTCTTCTGCCAGCTTTTCGAGCACCTCCTCGTCGGTGCTGCGTGCGCCAGTGGCGGTTTTTTTGATGACCGGCAGGCCCAGCTTGTCAAAAAAGATCTCGCCCAGCTGCTTGGGGCTGGCCAGGTTGAAGGGCTGGCCAGCGATCTCATAGGCTTCGGTCTCCAGCTGCACAATGCGCTCACCCAGCGCCTGGCTTTGTGCGGCCAGCGTGGGCGCGTCGATCAGCACGCCATTGCGCTCGATGCGGTAGAGCGCTTCGCTGGTCTGGATTTCCAGGTCATACACAAACTTGAGCCCCGCATGCGCTTCGATCTGGGGCCAGAGCGCCAGATGCACGTCCAGGCACTGGTCCGAGTCTTCGCACGAATAGTGTGCGGCCTTGTCCACGTCCACCTGCGCAAACGGGATCTGGTGCGCGCCTTTACCGCACAGGTCTTCGTAGGTCACACCCCGGCGGCCCACATGGCGCTCGGCCAGGCTGGAGAGGCCATGTGGCTTGTGCACTTCGAGCACATAGCTTTCCAGCATGGTGTCGTGCGCGTAGCCCTGCACTTCGATGCCGTGGTTCGCGAACACATGGCGGTCGTATTTGATGTTTTGGCCCAGCTTGTGGCGGGCCGGATTCTCCAGCCAGGGTTTCAACTTGGCCAACACCTCGGCCAGGGGCAGTTGCTCGGGGGCACCGGGGCCGTTGTGGGCCAGCGGAATATAGGCCGCTTCGCCGGGCGTGACGCTGATCGAAATACCCACGATCTCGGCACGCATGGCGTCGAGCGAGGTGGTTTCGGTGTCAATGGCCGTGAGCGGGGCTTGCCCGATACGGGCCAGCCACTGGTCGAAGGCGGCCCAGTCGAGCACCGTGTCGTATTTCAAATCGCCCTGCAAGGCGCTGGCCGCGCTGTCCTGCGCGGGCAAAGCTGCAGGTTCGTCGGCCGCGGCCTCGCCAAACAGGTCGCCCATCCCCGTGTCTTTGGGCTTGGCTGCACGCGCTTTGGGTGCGGGCGCAGGCATCGCGCCGCCGAGCGACTGCACCAGCCCCTTGAAGCCATAGGTCTGGTAGAAATTCAGCAACTTGTCTTTGTCGGGCGCATGCAGGTGCAAACTGGCCAGAGACGGCAAACCGGGCACCCAGCCGTTCAGGTCGCAATCGGTTTTCATGGTCACCAGGGCGCGCCCCTTGGGCAGCCAGTCCACCGCCTGACGCAAGTTCTCACCCGCCACACCCTTGATCTCGTGGGCGTGGGCCATCAAGTTGTCGAGCGAGCCGTATTCCAGCAGCCATTTGGCAGCGGTCTTGGGGCCCACCTTGTGCACGCCGGGCACGTTGTCCACCGGGTCACCCACCAGGGTCTGGTAGTCGATCATCAGCGAGGGCGGCACGCCAAACTCTTCGGTCACGCCCGCCACGTCGCGCACCTTGCCGTTCATGGTGTCAATGATGGTGATGTGTTCGTTCACCAGCTGGCTCAGGTCCTTGTCGCCGCTGGACACAGTCACCTCGATGCCCTGCTGCGCCGCCGTGTGGGCCAGCGTGGCGATCACATCGTCGGCTTCCACACCCGGCACATCCAGCACGGTCCAACCCATCAAGCGCACCAGCGCATGGATCGGCTCGATCTGCGAGCGCAAATCGTCGGGCATGGGGCTGCGGTGGGCCTTGTACTCGGGGTACATCTCATCGCGGAAGGTCGGGCCTTTGGCGTCGAACACGCAGGCGGCATAGACGGCAGGCACATCCTTGCGCAAGCGCTCCATCATGTTGATCATGCCGCGAATGGCCCCAGTGGCAGGGCTGGTCGGGTCACCCGGGACGGCCCGCAAATCGGGCATGGCATGAAAGGCGCGGTACAGGTAGCTGGAGCCGTCGACCAGCAACAGACTGGGTTTGGGGGGGGCAGATTCAGGGGTGTTTTCGCTCATCCCCCGATTGTGTACCGGGATCGAGCCTTGGCCTTCCCCCCCATGACCTGGAAGGCGGGCCTGCGCCAGGGCGATGTGGCAAAGCGAAGCGCCTCTGAGCCCAGGCGCAGGCCCGCCTTCCAGGTCTACCCGCTGCCCAAGCAGTTCCGGACATCCCTGGGCAGAGGCAGACCTGCAAAGGGCTGAGTGCGCCAGGCCTCAGAGGCGCTTCGCTTTGCCACATCGGCCCAGCGCACTCAGCCCTTTGCAGGTCATTGTTGACTTGGCGGCCTCTACAATCGGTCTTTTCTCACCCAAGCCAGCCTTCTCTGGCGTTTGACCCTCTTCCCATGGCGGTATTCACCGAAGTCACCGAAGCCCAGGCCAACGACCTGATGCAAGCCCTGAACCTGGGGCAGCTCACCGCCTTGCGCGGCATCGAAGGCGGGATTGAAAACACCAATTATTTCGCCACCACCGATCAAGGCGAGTACGTGCTCACCTTGTTCGAGCGGTTGACGCGCGAGCAATTGCCGTTTTACCTGTACCTGATGAAGCATCTGGCTGGGCGCGGCATTCCGGTGCCGGACCCTGCAGCCAACCGCGATGGCGATGTGCTGCACACCGTCAGCAGCAAGCCCGCCGCCGTGGTCAACAAGTTGGCAGGCAAGAGCCAGCTGCAACCCCAAGCCGTGCATTGCGCTGCCGTGGGCGACATGCTGGCGCGCATGCACCTGGCCGCAGCCGACTACAACCGCAGCCAGCCCAATCTGCGCAGCCTGCCCTGGTGGAACGAAACCGTGCCGGTGGTGCTGCCTTACCTGGACGAGGCACAAGCCGTCCTGCTGCGCAGCGAGTTGGCCTATCAAAACCACATCGCCAGCGGGGCCGCCTACGCCGCCTTGCCGCGTGGCCCGGTGCATGCCGATCTGTTCCGCGACAACGTGATGTTTGACGGCGAACAATTGACCGGATTTTTTGACTTTTACTTTGCCGGTGTGGACACCTGGTTATTTGATCTGGCGGTGTGCCTGAACGACTGGTGCATTGACCTGCCCACCGGCGCGCATGACGCCGAACGCGCCCAGGCGATGCTGGCGGCCTACGCTGCAGTGCGCCCTTTGAGTGCGGCTGAGCGCGAATTGCTGCCAGCCATGCTGCGTGCCGGGGCCTTGCGCTTTTGGATTTCACGCCTCTGGGACTTTCATCTGCCACGTGAGGCCTCAATGCTCAAGCCGCACGACCCGACCCATTTTGAGCGCGTGCTGCGCAACCGTGTCGATCACCCGATCGCCCTCTGAAGTCTCCAACCACCCAACACCATGCACCTGAACATCGTCCCTGCCCGCACCGGCCTGACTTGGGCCATGCAGGGCATTCGCACGTTCTGGCGCCAGCCGCTGGCGATGTCGGGGCTGTTTTTCCTGTTCATGGCCACCGTATCGGCCGTGTCCATCGTTCCGTTCATCGGTGCCGCCCTGGCCTTGGTGCTGCTGCCCGCGCTCACAGTGGGCATGATGGCTGCGACCCAAGTGGCCGCCAACGGGCAGTTTCCCATGCCGGGCGTGCTTTTTGTCGCCCTCAAAAATGCGACCCAACGCAAAGCCATGCTGCATCTCGGCGGTTTGTACGCCGTGCTGTTTCTCGGAGTCATGCTGGTCTCAGTGCTGGCCGATGGCGGCACGTTTGCCAAGGTGTATTTCGGCGGTGCCCCCGCCACCCCCGAAGTGGTCAATAACGAATCGTTTCAGACAGCCATGTGGCTGTCGATGGTGCTGTATTTGCCGCTGTCCATGATGTTCTGGCATGCGCCTGCTCTGGTGCATTGGCACGGCTTGCCAGCCGACAAAAGTCTGTTTTTCAGCTTTGTGGCCTGCTGGCGCAACATGAAAGCTTTTTCGGTCTACGTCTTGGTCTGGATCGGCATTTTTGCCGCTGGCGGCATGTTGGCATTGCTGGTCGCCAGCTTGCTGGGTGACCCGGCCATGCTGATGACCCTTTTCATGCCGTTGGCCTTGTGCACCACGGCCATGTTCTTCACATCCATGGTGTTTTCAGTGCGCGATTGTTTCCGCATCGCCCCCCCGGACGACTCGGGTCCGCACACTTACGAGCACTTGGGCTGACCAGCCCACAGAAGACCAGCTTACGCCCTGCGGGCCACTGGCTCTGGTCTTTTGAATTATTTTGCTCAACCACCCGAATTTAATTCACGCAGCAACACCCCGTTTCAAGGGTTCTCGCTAGGAGTTAATGGGCTCTGGGTCCAACATAATGATTCGCGCAAGCTTTGCTTTTGCTCTGCTGCTGACCAGCACAGTACAAACCGCGAATTTTCAATCCAACCTGGAGACTTTCACATGCAACGTCGCACCCATTTGACCATCCTCGCATCCTTGATGCTGTCCACTGGTCTGTCTTTTGCCGCAGACCCCATCAAAGTCGGCGTGACAGGCCCCTACACCGGTGGCTCTTCTTCGATGGGCGTGAGCATGCGCGACGGCGTCAAGCTGGCCATCAACGAAATCAACAAAGCCGGTGGCGTGCTGGGCCGCCAGCTGCAAGCTGTTGAACGCGATGACGAAGCCAAAAACGAGCGCGGTGTACAAATCGCGCAGGAATTGATCAACAAAGAAAAAGTGGTCGCTACCCTGGGCTTCATCAACACAGGCGTGGCACTGGCGTCGCAGCGCTTCTACCAAGAGGCCAAAATTCCCGTCTTCAACAACGTGGCCACCGGTTCGATCGTGACCCAGCAGTTCAAGGCCCCTGAGTTCCCAGACAACTACATCTTCCGCAACGCGGCACACGACAGCATCCAGGCCCCCATGATCGTGGAAGAAGCCATCGGTCGCCGCGGCTTCAAGAAAGTCGCCATCCTGGCCGACTCCACCAACTATGGCCAACTGGGCCGAGAAGACCTGGAAAAAGCCCTGAGCGCCAAAGGCGTCAAAGCCGTGGCGGTTGAAAAGTTCAACATCAAGGATGTGGACATGACACCCCAACTGCTCAAGGCCAAGGAAGCCGGCGCCGAAGCCATCTTGACCTATGCGATTGGCCCAGAGTTGGCACAAATCGCCAATGGCATGACCAAACTGGGCTGGAAAGTCCCCATGGTCGGCAGCTGGACGCTGTCGATGGCCAACTTCATTGACAACGCAGGCCCTGGCGGTGAAGGCGCACGCATGCCCCAAACCTTCATCCAGGAACCTAACACTGTCAAGCGCAAAGCTTTCATCGAGGGCTATCTGAAAACCTTCAAACCCAAGAACAACCGCATCGACTCCCCCGTGTCTGCGGCCCAGGGTTATGACTCGGTTTACCTGTTGGCTGCGGCCATCAAGCAAGCGGGCAGCACCGACGGCGTGAAGATCCGCGAAGCTCTGGAAAACCTGCAAACCAAGGTCGAGGGCGTGGTCACCACCTATGACAAGCCTTTCACCCATGACGACCACGAGGCCATCACCGCCAACATCCCGGTGTTTGGTGAAGTCAAGGGTGCCAAAGTGGTTTACGCCTACGAAGAAGACCGTCAAAAAGGTGCTGACATCCGCACCAAGGCCGTCAAGAAAGAGGCTGCCGCCAAGCAGCCTGCCAAGAAGTAATTTCTGAACTTCTTTGCGCCGTATTCGCTCACGCGAATACGGTGCTTTTTTCTGCCCCCGGGCTTTTCACTTTGACCACCAGAGTCCCCTATGGAAATCCTGCTCCAACTTGTTTACAGCGGCATCGCGCTGGGCATGATCTATGCGGTCATTGCATTTGGCTACCAACTGACCTTTGCCACGTCAGACACCCTCAACTTCGGTCAGGGCGAAGCCCTCATGCTGGGCGCCTTGGTCGCGCTCACGCTGGTGGACCGTCTGGGCCTGAATTATTGGCTGGCGATCCCGCTGGTCGGCGTCTTTGGCCTGTTCCAGGGGGCCTTGGTCGAGCGCATTGGTGTGCGTCCGGCCATCAAAATCAAAAGCGAATTTGGCTGGATCATGTCCACCATCGCACTGGGCATCATTTTCAAGAACGTGGCCGAAAACATCTGGGGCCGCGACGACCTGAAGTTCCCATCGCCTCTGCCCGAAGCCCCCATGAAGATCTTGGGTGCCAACGTTTTGCCCATGGAACTGCTGGTGATCGCCGGTGCCGTGCTCATGATGTTGGCGGTGGAATTTTTCAACCGCAAGACCATTTACGGCAAAGCCGTGGTGGCCACCTTCAATGACCGCGATGCCGCCAAATTGATGGGCATCAACACCGGTCTGGTGATCACGTTCTCTTATGCCCTGTCGTCATTGACCGCTGCTTTTGCGGGCATGCTGATTGCCCCGCTGACCCTGACGGGTGCCACCATGGGTGCTGTGCTGGGCCTCAAGGCTTTCGCGGTCGCCATCATTGGCGGCCTGACCAGTGGCATGGGCATCATCGTGGGCGGCATCATTTTGGGCATTGCCGAAACCACCACGGGCTTTTACCTGTCCACCGGCTACAAGGATGTGCCCGGTCTGGTTCTTCTCTTGCTGGTGCTGGCGGTCAAGCCCGCTGGCTTGTTTGGCAAATCTGCGATCAAGAAGGTCTGATGATGAATCGCAAATACTTCTTTGCTTCCGTGCTGGGCTTCATCGCCCTGTGCCTGGTGCCTGTGTTCACACAGAACCCTTATTACATCCACCTGGTCGAGACCATCATGATCTACGCGATCTTGCTGTTCGGACTGGACATCGTGGTCGGTTACACCGGCCAGGTCTCGCTGGGCCATGCTGGCCTGTTTGGCATTGGTGCCTACACTGCTGGGGTGCTGTTCCTCAAGGTCGGTGCGCCCTTCTGGGTCATCTTGCCCGCCAGCATTGCGGTCACCGCCGTCTTTGGCGCGATCCTGGCGTTGCCTGCGCTGCGGGTGTCCGGGCCTTACCTGGCCATGGTCACGCTGGCGTTTGGCACGATCATCCAGATCTTGATCAACGAAATGACCTTCCTGACCGAAGGCCCCATGGGTCTGAAGATCCCCAAGCCCACCGTGGCGGGCTACCAGTTCACTGAAGAGTCGTTTTATTGGGTGGTCTGCGTGATGCTGGCGCTGTCGCTGCTGGTGGTGCACCGCGTGTTGCGTTCGCAACTGGGCCGCGCCTTTGAAGCGCTGCGCGGCAGCCCTGTGGCCTCTGACTGCATGGGTGTGTCGGTTTACCGCTACAAGGTCTACGCCTTCGTGATCAGCGCCGGTTTCGCCGGTCTGGCCGGCTGCCTGTATGCCTATTCCGAGCAATACATCTCGCCCAACACCTACAACAACGAACTGACCGTGATGTTCTTGTTGGCCATCATCATGGGCGGCCGCAAGACACGTCTTGGGGCCATGCTGGGTGCCACCATCATCGTGCTGCTGCCCAAGC
>Ga0228702_1002173_pt1 | contig 11503 bp, 10 predicted proteins | sample McNCre217_Aug_MG_2_FD_178018 | JGI IMG/M metagenome (GOLD analysis project Ga0228702, IMG submission 178018) | Freshwater microbial communities from McNutts Creek, Athens, Georgia, United States - 20-17_Aug_MG | ecosystem: Environmental > Aquatic > Freshwater > Creek | place: USA: Georgia... | reverse complement strand
CATCAACGAGGTAATAAGCCCGGTCGGCAGGTATTTGCCAACCTCGACAAACAACACGGCCAGCAAGCGGTCGACCAAGAAGATCCAGAGAGTGCCGGTCAAGACAGCAGCGTTCTGCGAGCGAATCAGAGTGCCGATGCCAACACCCATGACCGCTAACACGGCACCCGTGAGCGCCGACGACGCAAAGTAGTCGGCAAAGATGTAGTCGTGTGGCGCGGCGGCATCCTTATAAAAACCGAGCGCTATGGCCGCCGCAATCATCGAGATGCCCGTGGCAATAACGTTGAACACCGCACCCACAACCGCCGAGACGCCGAGCTTTGCGACCAGCGCCTTCCAGCGCTTGGGCGTGGCCAGGAACGTTGCGATGGCGGTGTGCTGGTGAAACTCAGACGACATGGCATAAATGCCGAGAATCAGCATGAACATGTAGCCGCCCATGGCCTTGGCATAAAGCCCGTCGACCACATCGGGCGAACTCAGCGGCATCGCAAGGCTGCCGCCCACGCGCACAATCGCATACGGGCTAAAGGCGGCTCCAAGCGCGCTGATTGCGGTTGCAGCCAGCAGCAGCCCCCAGTTGCGCCGCAGCCACAGGAACTTCAGGAACTCGCTCTTGACCAGATTCACTTGGCACCTCCGTCGATGTATTGCTTGACGCCGAGCAATCGCATGAATGCGTCTTCGAGGCTCTGCCCCTTGGCAACCGCTGCGAGTTCGCCAGCGGCAACCAAGACTCCGTGATTGATGATGATCACGTCGTCGACCGTGTGCTGCATTTCGGCCAATTGGTGCGACGAAACAAGAATCGTGCGGCCCTCGTTGGCCAATCCACGCAGAAAACCGCGCAACCAGGCGATTCCCACCGGGTCGAGCCCGTTAGCCGGTTCGTCTAGAACCAAAACCTTAGGGTCGCCGAGCAGAGCCGCAGCGAGCGACAGACGCTGACGCATTCCAAGCGAGAAACCCTTGGTGCGCTTGTTAGCCACGTGTGAAAGCTCAACGAGTTCGAGCACCTCGGCAACGCGACTCGTTGCAATGCCAGCTGCAACACACATGATGACGAGGTTTTGTTTGGCGGTCAGCGAGCCATTAAAGCCCGACGAATCGAGCACGGCGCCAACGTGGTTCAACGGGTGTTCGAGCTCGGCATAGGTCTTGCCATCGATAGTGGCGGTGCCCGAGGTTGGCAGCGCCAACCCCAACAGACACTTGAGCGCCGTGCTCTTGCCCGCGCCGTTCGGGCCCAAGAAACCCGTGATGCGGCCGGGCTTGGCCGTTGCGGTCAACCCGTCGACCGCCGTTACATCCTTATAGCGCTTTGATAGTGCCTGAAATTCGATGGTGCTCATTGCATCGCCTCCATTCGCAAGCCTACGCCCGCGTTAGTGCGAGATCGCGCCTGAGCGATCGCCTAGCCGCGCTTGGCGCGTTGTGCCACTGGGTCGGCAATCGGCAGGCTCGCGACCAACTTTTTGGTGTAATCCTGTTGCGGATTGGTCAGTACCTCGCGGGTCTTGCCCTGTTCGACCAGTTTGCCGCGATGCATAACCAACACTCGGTGCGCAACCTGATCGACCACCGCCAAATCGTGGGTGATGAACAGGCAGGCAAAGCCGAGCTCCTGCTGCAAACGCGCGAACAGCTCGAGCACCTTGGCCTGCACCGACACATCCAGTGCACTTGTCGGTTCGTCGGCGATGACGAGCTTTGGCTTTAGCGCGAGGGCTCGCGCTAGGCTCGCGCGCTGACGCTGACCACCCGACAGCTCGTGCGGGTAGCGCTCAAAGTATGCGATTGGCAACTGAACGGCCTCGAGCAGGGCCTCGACCGCGGGCCGGGCCTCGTCGAGCGAACCGGCGACCTTGTGAACCAGCATCGGCTCGGCGATTGCCGCACCAATCGTTAGCAGCGGGTTAAAGCTCGACGCCGGGTCTTGAAACACGAAGCCGACCTGGTCGGCCACGGCCTTGAAGTCGGCCGCCTTGGCGCCAACCACGTCGAAACCAAGCACCTTCATGCTGCCGCCGGTTGCCTTGGTCAGGCCAACCATCGACCGACCGATTGTTGTCTTGCCAGAGCCGCTTTCGCCCACCAGACCGACAACCTCGCCAGGGAGGATGTCGAAGCTGACGCCATCGACCGCGGTGAACCCGGCTCGGCCAAAGCGCCCCGGGTAGGTGATGGTCAGGTCGCGGGCCGCAACGGTCGGCTCTGCAGCCGCACTCGACAACGGCAGCCGCAGTGGCGCGGTCTGGCCGATTCGCGGAACCGCCGCCAAGAGCTTCTTGGTGTAGGCCTCGCGCGGGTTAGCAAACAGCTCATCCACCGGCGCCTGCTCGACCAAATTGCCCTGATACATGACGGCAACGCGATCGGCCAGGTCGGCGACAACACCCATGTTGTGGGTGATGAGCAAGATCGCGGCGCCAGTCAGATCGCGGCAGGCACGCAACAGGTCGAGAATCTCGGCCTGCACGGTCACATCGAGTGCTGTGGTTGGCTCGTCGGCCAGAATCAGTTTTGGCTCGAGCACCAGGGCACACGCGATGACAACGCGCTGCTTTTGACCGCCCGAAAACTGGTGCGGATAATAGTCGACGCGGGTCTCGGGTTCGGGAATCCCGACTCTGCGCAGGATCTCGATTGCCTTGGCGCGCGCGGCCTTGGCATCGAACTTTTGCCCCTTAGGGGCGTGTGCACGCAGACCCTCGATGATCTGCCAGCCGACCGTATAGACCGGGTTCAGGGCCGTGCTTGGTTCTTGAAACACCATCGCCGCGTCGTGCCCACGGGCAGCACGCAGCTGTTCGGCGCTGAGCGTGAGCACGTCGTGGCCATTTAGCAGGATCACGCCCTTCGCAATTGCCGTGCCAGGCAGCAGGCCAAGCACCGAACGAGCGGTGACAGACTTGCCCGAACCAGACTCGCCCACCACGGCCAGCACCTCGCCAGGCTGCACCTGCAGGCTCACGCCCGCAACGGCGTTCACCGTGCCGGCATCGGTGGCGAAGGCCACCTGCAGGTTTTGGATGTCAAGAATTGGCTCGCTCATGCGGCGACCTCCTCGGCGTCTAGCACGGCCGAAGACCGCGCGCGCAGGCGTGGGTCGGCAAGGTCGTTGAGGCTCTCGCCCACCAGCGTGATGCCCAGCACCACGAGCACGATAGACACACCAGGAAAGACCGAGGTCCACCAGATTCCGGCCGACACATCGGCAACCGAACGGTTTAGGTCATAGCCCCATTCGGCGCCCATGGTTGGGTCGATTCCGAATCCCAAGAAGCCAAGTCCGGCCAAGGTCAGAATTGCTTCGGATGCGTTCAGCGTCAGAATCAGTGGCAGCGTGCGGGTGGCATTGCGGAACACATGACGAATCATGATTCGCCAGTGGCTTGCGCCGATCACCTTGGCCGACTCGACAAAGGCCTCACCCTTGACGCGCAGGGTCTCGGCGCGCACCACACGGAAATACTGTGGAATGAAGACGACGGTGATTGACGACGCCGTGGCCAGGATTCCGCTAAATAGGCCACTGCGGCCACCGCTGATCACGATCGAGAGTGAGATGGCCAGCAGCAGCGACGGGAACGCATAGACCGCGTCGGCAATCACTACGAGCACGCGGTCGATCCAGCCACCGAAATAGCCCGACACCAGACCCAGAATCACACCCGCAAAGATCGACATCAGAACGGCGACCACGATCACCAAGAGCGCGGTTTGGCTGCCCCAGATCACACGGCTCAGCACATCCATGCCACCGACCGTGGTGCCGAGCAGGTGCTTGGCCGATGGACCCTCTTGCGCGCCAAAATAGCCCGAGGCATCCTGCAGCTGCGCAAAGCCATACGGGGCCACCAGCGGCGCGACCAGCGCCAGCAAGACGAAGAAGCCCGTCAGGCCAAGACCGGTGAACAACATCGCGCGTTGCACGCCGCGGCTGCGTCGAATCGAACCAAACAGTGTTGCGCCGAAGCGCTTTTTTGCAGTGGCCATCAGAACTTGATCCTCGGGTCGATTAGCGCCGCGACAACATCGACGATGAAGTTGGTTACGGCCACAATCACGGCCAGCAGGGCCACGATGCCCTGCACCGCAACGAAGTCGCGCGCGTTCAGGAAGGTCGATAGCTCAAAGCCGAGGCCCTTCCATTCAAAGGTGGTTTCGGTCAGCACGGCACCGCTGAGCAGCACGGCGATCTGCATGCCAATCACCGTGATAACCGGAATCAAGGCCGGGCGGTAGGCGTGCTTGGTGACCAGGCGATACTCCGATACGCCGCGCGAACGCGCCGCATCGACGTAGTCGGTGTTGAGTGTGCCGATCATGTTGGTGCGAACTAGACGCAAAAACACGCCGGCGGTCAACAGACCCAACGCGAGCGATGGCAAGACCGCATGGCTAACCACGTCGCCGATCAGTCCGGCATCGCCGGTGCGCAGCGCATCGATAAAAAAGAAGCCCGTTGGGCTAGGAACGGTCTGCAGCAACAGTTCGGTGCCAACCGATGCGCGACCGGCGACCGGCAGGATCGGCAGGGCCACGGCAAAGACCAACTTGAGCAACAGGCCAACAAAAAACACCGGCGTCGCATAGGCCAGAATGCCGAACAGACGCGCAAGGGCATCCTTCATGGTGTCGCGATAACGAGCGGCGAGCATGCCCAACGGAATGCCAACCAACAGCGCGATGATTACCGAATAAACGGTCAGCTCGACGGTTGCCATGCCATAGGTGCCGAGCAGTTCGCCGATCGTCTGGTTGGTCGAAATCGTGCGACCAAAGTCGCCGCGTGCGATCTGCGCCAGGTATTCGAGATACTGAACCCAGACCGGCCGGTCATAACCAGCGGCATGGATGCGCTTGTGCAACTCTTCGTCGCTCAGGCGGCCGCCGAGGGCAGCCGTGATTGGGTCGCCGATGGCTCGCATAACGAAGAACACCATCGAAACCAGGATGAACACGGTCGGAAAGATAAGCAGGAATCGCACGCCCAGATAGCGCAGCAGCGGCGACTTCAAAAAGCCGAACGCATTGGATTTTGTTGTGCTCATACCCGTTTTCTTCTTCGAAACTATTTGCCCAGAATAGGGCAAGCAACAGCAAAGGGCCGGCCAAACGACCGACCCTTTGCCAAGGCGTTACTTACTTGGTTAGCGAAGCAAAGCGCAGCTTGAACGATGCGTCAAGAACCACACCCTTGATGCTCTTGCCGGCAACGACGACCTGCGAACCCTGCAGCAGTGGAACGGTCGAGAGATCCTTCGCTACTGCGAGCTGGATTGCCTCGATCTCTTGCTGACGAGCGGTTGCGTCGGTCTCGACACCCTGCTTGGTGATCAGAGCGTCAACCGCTGCGTTGTCGTAGTGGTTGTGCAAGAAGCCACCCTGAAGGAAGAACGGAGTCAACCAGTTGTCGGCGTCTGAGTAGTCAGGGAACCAACCGAGCTGGTAGGCAGGGTAGGCATCCTTCTTGCGCTCGTCGGTGTAGGTGACCCATTCGGTCGACTGCAGGTTGACCTTGAACAGACCCGATGCCTCGAGCTGGCTCTTGATCAGCGCATACTCATCGCCCGATGATGGGCCGTAGTGAGCCGGAGTCCACTGCAGGTTCAGCGTCACCGGCGAGGTGATGCCGGCTGCCTTGAATGCGGCCTTTGCGGCGTCGACGTCAGGTGCGCCGTTCTTGCCATAGAGGTCTTTCAGAGGCTCGACAGCGCCAGGGATGCCGGTTGGCACGTAGCTGTAAAGCGGAGCATAGGTGCCCTTGTAGACCTGGTCGCTGATGGCCTGGCGGTCGACGATGTGCGCGACTGCCTGACGAACTGCGAGGGCCTTCTTGGCGTCTGCATCGGCGGTCTTGGCACCGAATGGCTGGGTGTCAAAGTTGAACACGATGTAGCGAATCTCGCCACCAGGACCCTTGTGCACGGTGACATTGCTGTCGCTCGAGAGCGACTCGATGTCGGTTGCCGAAAGGCTGCGGGCAGCAACGTCGATGTTGCCCTTCTGAACGTCGAGCTTGAGGTTGCTTGAGTCGGTGTAGTACTTGAGGTTTACGACGCTGTTGACGGCGGCACCGAGGTTGCCGTTGTAGCCATCGAACTTCTTGAAGCCAACCAGCTCATTCTTCTTGTATGAGGTGATGTCGTACTGACCAGCGAACGGGTGAGCCTTGGCGATTGCTTCGTCGGCCAGGATCTTGTCAGCCGGGAAGGTCTCTTCGTCGATGATTGGGCCAGCCGGGCTCGAGAGAGTCGCAGGGAAGGTCTGGTCGTTGGCGTTCTTGAGGTGGAAGACAACGGTGGTGTCGTCTTTTGCCTCGGTCGATTCGAGGTTCCAGAGCAACGACGATGGGCCGTTCTCGTCGGCGATCTTGACGACGCGGTCGAAGCTGAACTTGACGTCGCTCGCGGTGAGGTCGTGGCCGTTAGCGAACTTGAGGCCCGACTTCAGAACGACGGTGTATTCCTTTGGCGAGGTGAACGATGCCGAGGTGGCGATGTCTGGAGTGACCTCAGCCTTGCCCTGAACCGAGTTCAGCAGGAACGGGTAAACCTGGTTGATGATTGCGAACGAACCGTTGTCGTATTCGGCCGCTGGGTCGAGCGAAACGACCTGGTCGGTGGTTCCAACGGTGATTGCGGCCGAGCCGCCGACTGATGCGCAGCCGGTGAATGCCGCTGCCCCAAGCGATGCGATTGCTGCAACGCCAAGAACACGCAAGGTGGCCTTGTTGACGTTAGTCATGTCTCCTCTTTCTTTGCCAGACATCCTCATCTGGCACGTGAGGTTGAGTCTAAGGTTTGCCAATTTGCCGCGATGAGTATGGGCTGGATTGTTACCCAGTATTTACTCGCTGGTAGACTCTTGAGGTTGCCTGAGTTCGATCGGGTAATGGCGGGCCTCTAGCTCAGTTGGTTAGAGCAACGGACTTTTAATCCGTGGGTCGTGGGTTCGATCCCCACGGGGCCTACCAACAAAAACATCCTCAGCATTCGCTGGGGATTTTTTTGTTTGGTTCGCGTTGTCGCGAGAAACCTAAGCGGGGCCCCATTGTCCGACCCGCTCGTGGCGCCGCCGCGGCGAGTTTCTTGTAATTCAGGAAGTCGAATGCAATGGGGCGGTTCGATCCCACTCCACTACTGCCCCCAGGTTAAAAAGAGAACCCCACCCGAAGGTGAGGTTCTCTGAGGATCTTGCAGCGGGTTACTTGACGCCCAGCAGGTCGATCACAAACACGAGGGTGCGGCCCGAGAGGTGGTGGCCAGCCCCGGCAGGGCCATAGGCATACACCGGTGGGCAGATAAGGGTGCGACGACCGCCGACCTTCATGCCGGGGATGCCCTCTTGCCAGCCGCGAATCAGGCGGCCGAGCGGAAACTCGATTGACTCGCCACGACCCCAAGATGAGTCGAACTCGTCGCCGGTCTCGTAGTCGACGCCAAGGTAGTGCACCTTGCAAACGGCGCCAGGAGTTGCCTCGGCTCCGTCGCCGACGACGTCGTCGATGATGGTGAGTTCGGTTGGTGCTGGTTCGAGCATCGGCTCGAGTTCTGGGCGATTTAGATTAGTCATGACACCAGATTAAGGGAGCAACCCCATGAAGCGCTTCATCATCATGTTCAACGACGGCGACATGCAGGTTGCCGACCACGAATGGCAGCAGGTCGGCGAAGAGTCGCACGCCGTGGTTCGCGAGATTAAGGCCGCCGGCGCCTGGTTGTTTGGTGGCGGATTCTTTGACGATAAGCCCGTGGTGGTTAACTCCGCCGGCGAGGTGCGTCAGGGCCCAATAACCCCGAGCGATGTTCGCCTGGGTGGTTTCTCGGTGATTGAGGTTGCCACCGAGGCAGAGGCTTACATGTGGGCCGCGAAAATCGCTAAGTCGTGCCGTTGCGATCAAGAGGTGCGCGAGATGATCTTTGACCCGGAGTCGACCAACTAGATTGCCGCTGTCTTCGGCCGAACTTCTTTGGATCGGCCGCATGGAGCGAGTTGCGGAAACTTAACCGAGTCAAAATTTAATCGTTTCAATCCCATTGAATCGCCGGCCACGCGCCGAAACTATTGGCATGGCAATGGCGCAAGGCAGTTTTCGCATCGTGGCGGTTCAGGCTGCTCCCCTAAATATCGGCGACGACCGCGAACTATTCGCGACACACGTGAGATCGCTCAGCGCGAAGCATTCGGGCATGCAGATGGTGGTGTTCCCCGAGTTGCACCTCTTTCACACCGGCCTCGAGGACGACGGCGAGCGCAACGCCGCCCTCAATGCGTCGGCTGTGCCGCTGAACGGCGAGCTGATTGATTGGTTCGGAGCGCTGGCCAAGGAGCAAGCGCTCTGGCTCGTTCCCGGCAGCATTTGCGAACGCGGCAGCGACGGCAAGCTTTACAACACGACCGTGGTGTTCAACCCAGCGGGCGAGCTGGTTGCCACCTATCGCAAGATGTTTCCGTGGCGGCCCTACGAGCCATACACGCCTGGCACCGAGTTCACGGTGTTCGACATCGAGGGCGTTGGCCGTTTTGGTCTGAGCATTTGCTACGACGCATGGTTTCCCGAGGTCACGCGCAACCTTGCCTGGTTGGGCGCCGACATCGTGCTTAACGTGGTCAAGACCACAACACCCGATAGGGCCCAAGAGGTCATTTTGGCCCGCGCCAACTCAATCGTGAACCAGACCTACACCGTAAGCGTGAACACCGCCGGCCCAGTTGGCTTTGGCCGCAGCATCGTTGTCGGCCCCGAGGGCGAGGTGCTTGCCGAGGCACAAGGCACCGAGGATTCCGACCTCGTCGTCGACTTCGAGTTTGCTCGAGTGCAGGCTGTGCGCACCAACGGCACTGCCGGCACCAACCGCATGTGGCAGCAATTCTTGCCAACAGATCGACCACTGCCGCTGCCTATTTATGGCGGGCAAATCACACCTACCACTTGGCGCCCAGCCAATCACCACGACTAAACCCAAACCAAAACGCAACACCCAACCCCAAAGAAAGGCACCACCTTGAGTCACAACACTCATCTGGAACGCACGCTCGGCCTGCGCTCGCTAGTTATGTTTGGCCTCGCCTACATGACGCCGATCATCGTGCTCGGCATTTTCGGCATCGTGGCCTCGGCCTCGGGTGGCGCGAGCGCAAGCTCATACCTGATTGCCCTCTTGGCAATGACCTTCACCGCGTGGAGCTATGGCCGCCTTGCCAAGGCGTATCCGGTCGCCGGCTCGGCCTACACCTACGTGCGCAAGACGATTGACTCGCGCGTTGGCTTCTTGGTGGGCTGGTCGGTCCTGCTCGACTACCTGTTCTTGCCAATGGTCATTTGGCTATTCGGTGCCGTCTATCTTGAGGCTCAGTTTCCGGGAGTGCCGGGTTGGGTCTGGATTGTCGGTTTCATCGCAATCACCACCGTGCTCAACATTCTTGGCATGAAGATTGCCGACAAGACCAACTTTGTTCTGATGGCATTCCAGGCCATCGTGCTACTGATCTTTGTGGTGCTATCGATCATTTCGGTTACTGGCGGAGCAGGCACTGGAACCATCGTTTCATCGTCGCCGTTCGTAGGCGATCACGCCACCTTCAGTCAGGTGGTCAGCGGTGCTGCGATTGCCGCATACTGCTTCCTCGGTTTCGACGCCGTCACCACCTTCACCGAGGACACCATCAACCCTCAGCACAACATTCCACGCGCAATCATGTGGGTTGCTGGCTTGGGCGGATTCATCTTTGTGCTGGTTTCATACACCACCCAGCTGGTTCACCCAGGTGGCACCTTCAACGACTCTGCCTCGGCCGCGTTTGAGATCGCCGGCGCCATCGGCGGCAACGTGTTCTCGGCAATCTTTGTTGGCGGTTTGGTGATCGGTCAATTCACCTCGGGCCTTGCAGCTCAGGCTTCGGCATCGCGCCTGCTCTATGCAATGGGCCGCGATGGCGTGTTGCCAAAGCGCATCTTTGGCGCGATTGCCGACAAGTTCAAGACCCCGATGGTCAACCTGATCATCATCGGCATCGTGGGCCTAGCCTCGCTGATGCTCGATGCCGCAACGTCGACGTCGTTCATTAACTTTGGTGCGTTCACCGCGTTCACGATGGTCAACATTTCGCTGATCTCGCACTACCTGCGCGAGTCAAAGAAGGGCACCAAGCTGAATGTCTTCTCGTATGTGATTGCGCCAATCATTGGTGCAGTCGTCTGCGCCTACCTGTTGACGCAGCTCGACTCGAATGCGCTAACCCTTGGCCTCTACTGGCTCGGTGCGGGCGCCGTGATTCTTGCGGTCATCACCAAGGGATTCACCCGCCGCCCACCAGAGTTGGTCTTCGAAGACTAGGTCTGAAGAACGAATGTGCCCCGAGCTTGTTTGCTCGGGGCACATTCGCATTAACGGTGGTAATTTGCCTAGTAACGACAGGGGGTTCCATGAGAAAACGAAAAGTGTTTGGCCGAGTTGCAGGCCTCGCGGCCGCAGCTACTCTGACCGCAATCAGCCTGACCGCGTGCGCCGGCCCGGCCTTTGATGCCACCAAGGCAAAATCGACGCCGATCGTTCAGGCCCTTTACGACAGTTTCGACCTAGCCGGCTATACGAAATCACCTATCGGTGGCGGTCACTGGGGCATCGATTCTGGCGGCGACCCAAACATGAACTTCACCGCGACCTACACAACCAACAAGATCGACGCGGTTGCCCAGTGTGAGGCAGTCGACGCATACGTTCGCTCGATTTCGTCGAGCCAGGGCTCGGTCATTCAACAAAAGCGAGCGATTCCAAATTGCATCGCCGAGCTCAAGTCGTATTACTCGTCGAATGGTGGTTTCATGTGGCACGCCAAATACAAAGGCGCTCCAGTGTTGGTGCAACTAGATAAGAGTCAATATGGCTACGAGGGTGAGCCGGTGACCGAGTCTGTGAAATACACCATCACGGTCATGACTGTCTTTACGCAGGGCACCTCGGGCCTGGCAGACTGCCCCGAGTGCCTGATGCAAGAACCTGATGACAGAAACCTTGTGCGCTATTTGAATGGCCTCGAGGATTATCGGAACGCGAAAGGGTTCGACTTCTTCACGGCCAAAACAATCGCCGACTCTGGAGTTGTGGGTAAAACTTCGACCACCACGATGACCCCGGTGGCCGATGAGCAGGGCCGGTTCACGCGACTGAAGGTCGAGTGGGCAAACGGACGCATAAACGTGCGCTGCTATTCGCTGCTGCCATGGAGCAAAAAGCTTTGGGGCATCGATGATCCTGGTGCGCCGCGACCGATGATGACTCGACACACGCTGACCGACCTAGTGAGTTTTGGTCAATACATGTATGACTCCGACTGCGTGGTCGACGATGTCTTCAGCTCGCCGGCTCCTTCGGCCACGACATTGAGCACGCCGCAGCCCTAAAGCGGCTCTTTCTAGACGTCACCCACCCCTTACCAGAAGCATTTTGGCAACATTGCAAATTTAAACTTAAACGAATTTAAATCTGTA
>Ga0228702_1002170_pt1 | contig 11513 bp, 9 predicted proteins | sample McNCre217_Aug_MG_2_FD_178018 | JGI IMG/M metagenome (GOLD analysis project Ga0228702, IMG submission 178018) | Freshwater microbial communities from McNutts Creek, Athens, Georgia, United States - 20-17_Aug_MG | ecosystem: Environmental > Aquatic > Freshwater > Creek | place: USA: Georgia... | reverse complement strand
CAATCGGTGCACCAGCTGCGCGCGGCGGCGCAGGTGCGCGGTTTGACACGCGTGCATGCGTGGGACCCGATGCCCGAAAACGTGGCGCGTTTTGCGGCGGCCGTCACAGCCTTGGGGCTGGAGTATGTGGCCGAAACCACACCACAGGCGGTGGCCGAAGCGGCGGATATCATCATCACGGTCACGCCGTCGCAAAAGCCGATCTTGCAAAAAGACTGGATTCGCCCCGGCACCCATATCAGCGCGATGGGGGCGGATACCAAAGGCAAACAAGAGCTTGACCCGGCGCTGGTGGCCGCCGCCCGGCTGTTCGTGGACGAGGCCGCGCAAGCGATTACAATTGGCGAATGCCAGCATGCGTTTGCGCAGGGGTTGATTTCGGAACCTGACCTGACCGCTCTGGGGGCGGTTTTGGCGGGCAGTGCAAAGGGGCGGCTTTCGGATGCCGAGATCACCCTGTTTGATGGCACGGGTGTGGCGCTGCAAGATCTGGTCGTGGCCGATCTGGCGATGCGCCGCGCGCTGGCGTCCGGGCGTGGTGTGGTTGTCGACTACTGAAACTTTGCACAATAGAAAAAGGGGCCGGTTGATCCGGCCCCTTTTTCTATGCGCTGGTTGCAGTGCCTTAGCGGCGCGACCATTCGGTATCTGGGTCAATTGGGAACACCGGGCGCGGCATATTCTTGAAATCGAACCGTGTCAGCACCGGCGAGGTGAGGCCGGGCGCATCCACCTCTATCACTTGGGCGGGGGCGAAAAATTCGTCAAATCCGGCACGGAAATGGCCGCGAGATTTCACCACCACAGCGCGCGCTTTGGCTATATTCAGCCCCATCATTTCAAGAAAGATCGGGTCCGCGCATTGCGTGCGGATTGAAATGACCACCACCTGAATCCCGCCAAGATCCAGCAGTGCCGAAGCCCCAAGGTTCATCCGGCGCCCGGCATAAAAACCGCGTCGCCCAACGCAATCGCCGTCGTGAATGGCAACCACCCGGGCATCGGCTTCGAAGCGCTGCGAAAATTCATCCGGTGGCACCCGGTTGAACACTGCCCTGAACCGCGCGTTCTGTCCCAAGCGATGCGCTTCGGCAGCCAGATTTGGGTCGTTGATCACGCCAGCAATCACCCCCGAAACGCCGCGGGCATGCAGCGCTTGCAAGATCCACATGGTGTTGCCATTGCCACCGCCACCGGGGTTATCGGCGACATCGGCCAGAATAACTGCGGACAGGTTGGGGTTTTCAGCAACCTGCGCCACCCGATCAACGGCCTCTTGCAACGGGGTCAGGCGCGGCACAAAGCGCAGATGTTCCGCCCATGCCATTCGGGCGATCTTGTTGGCCACGTCTTGCGCGCTGCCATTGGCCACCCGCGCCGTAACGATGATCGCCATGCCGTTCTTTGGCGTGTCGCTATAGGCAAAGCCGCCAAGAATCGAGACATTGGCAATATCGCCGCCCACCAAAGCCTGGCCGTAGGCCATGATATCGGCATAGGGGCCGGTTTCTGTCAGCAATGTCACTGTGGGCGGGACCAATGGCAGGCGAATGAAGGCCACTTCTGGCTTCATCCCGGCCCACAATTCTTGCAGCAGCAGCGCCGCATCGCGGCCGCGCTCCAGCATGTCGACATGCGGGTTGGTTTGATAGGCAACAATCACGTCGGCCAAGCGCACCATGCGGTCTGAAACATTGCCATGCAGATCAAGCGTTGCGACCACTGGCACCAACGGCCCGACAATATCGCGGACAGCCTGAAAGATTTCGCCGTCCGGGTCGGCGTTTTGCGTTGTTATCATCGCGCCATGGTTGGAAATATACACCGCGTCCAGTGGCCCTGCCGCCAGCAACCTTGTGCGGATTTCCTGCATCGCGGTTTCAAAAAAGCCATGGTCCAGCGGGCCACCGGCTTCGACCAAGCCGACCAAAATAGGCACCGGCATCCATTCAACCTGATTATCCATTTCGGCGGCAAAGCCCCGGATCTCGGTTGGAAGTTTGGGATCGGCGCTGTGCAGATCTTCCAGAATTTCATCACCCGCAAGATATACCCGTTTCAGGTAATCTTCTTCGGTAATCACCGGGGCAAAGCGATTGCTTTCCAGCATCAGACCCAGAATCGCCACGCGGTGAATTTTTGATGCCGACATCCGACTGCCCCCGACTGTTTGCCTGTGTCCAAGATAGTCTTCCGGGCTGTCGCAGCGCCAATGCAAGGACGGTCTAAGCCGATGCGCCTGCGGCATGGTCACCAAAGCTTTGCCGCCACATGCGTTTACGGCATGACATCATTGGATTTCTGTATTCGTCACTGCAGTGCCAAGGTGAAATACTGCCGCAGAAAATCCGGCCCGCTGCCGGACGAAGCGAGGATGCGATGACCCACGGTATCAGGCCCTACTGGCAGAACTTCATTGGCGGGGAATGGGTCGATGGCGGCGATGGCGGCCGCATCACAGTGACCGATCCTGCCACCGGACTGCCGATTGCCGAAGTGGCGCGTGGCACACCTGCCGATATTGATCGTGCGGTTGCAAGCGCCCGTGCTTGTTTCAACAGTCGGTTGTTGCGCGACATGCGCCCACATCGGCGCGGCGATTTGATGCTGGCAGTGGCGCGCGAGCTGGATGCCTGTATCGAAGAAATCGCGCTGCTGGAATGCCACGATAATGGCAAAACCCTTGCGGCGGGCAGGGCCGAAGTGGCGCTGACCCAACGCTATCTGACTTATTACGCCGGTCTTGCCGACAAGCTGGAAGGTCGCCAAATTCCGCTCGGCGATGGTTATATCGACTATACGCTGCATGAACCCTACGGCGTTTCGGCGCAGATTGTGCCGTGGAACGGGCCGCTGCCGGTCGGCGCGCGGTCGATTGCCTGCGCAATTATCACTGGCAACACTGTAGTGCTGAAATCGCCCGAGGATTCGCCGCTTAGCTTGTTTGTGTTGGCCGAAGCCTGTCAGCGCGCGGGGCTGCCTGCTGGGGCTGTTAACATTGTTTGTGGTTATGGCCATGATGCCGGGGCTGCCCTTGCGGCGCACCGTGACATTGACCAGATCGTGTTCACCGGGTCGGTTGCCACCGGCCAATCGGTGCTGCGCGCGGCGGTAGATCGTGTCGTGCCCTGCGTGATGGAGTTGGGTGGCAAATCGGGTGCGATTGTCTATGCCGATGCCGACCTGGATCGCACGGCGGCCAGCGCGGTGCGCGGCATTTTCAACCATGCCGGGCAGATTTGTTCGGCTGGATCGCGGCTTATCGTGCATCGGTCGATCCATGATGACCTGATGGCGAAGGTGCATAAGCTGGCAGCGCAGCGCAGCATTGGTCCCGGCATTGACGCTTGCGACTTGGGGCCGCTGATCAACGCCAGACAATTGGATCGGGTCGAAGCGCTATGCCGCGCAGGTGTTGACGAAGGTGCGACGCTGCTGATGGGGGGCGCGCGGGTGCCGGGGATGCCGGGGCATTTCATGGCGCCGACAATCTTTACCAATGTGCACCCCGATATGCGGATCGCGCAGGAGGAATTCTTTGGCCCGGTGCTGGTGGTGCTGCCATTCGACACGCCGGAAGAGGCTATCGCCATTGCCAACGGCACCGATTACGGACTTGCCGCCGGGGTCTACACCCGCGATCTGAAACTGGCACATTGGACCGCAGATCGGCTGGTCGCTGGGCAGATTTATGTCAACGAATGGTGGGCGGGCGGCATTGAAACCCCGTTTGGCGGCATGAAACGATCGGGCTATGGCCGCGAAAAGGGGCAAGAGGCGCTGCTGGGCTATGTGCAAACCAAGAACGTCGCGATCCGGTTGTGACGGCTAAGGCCGCGAAATTTTCCCAATGGTTCAACGGCCGCTTGGCGGTCACAGCATGGAAATTGACGAATGTATGATCTGTTGTTGAAGGGCGGTCGGGTGATTGATCCGGCGCAGGGGCTGGATGCCACGCTGGATGTTGGCTTTCTGGACGGTCACGTTTCGGCAATCGCGGCCGATCTTGGCACGCAGGCCCGGATGACCCGCAATGTCGCCGGGCGCATCGTGACGCCGGGTTTGATCGACATGCACAGCCATGTTTACTGGGGGGCAACCTCGTTGGGGGTCGATGCCGAAACCATCGCCAAGCGCAGCGGTACCACCACTTTTGTCGATGCTGGCAGCGCCGGGGCGGGGAATTTTGCCGGTCTGCGCAAATTCATCGTCGAACCGTCCGCGCCGCGGATTTTGGCCTATCTGAATATTTCGTTCCCCGGCATCTTTGGGTTTTCCAAAAATGTGATGGTGGGCGAATGCGAAGACCTTCGGCTGCTTGACAGCCGCGAATGTCTGGCACTGGCGGAAAAGAACCTTGATCTGATTGTCGGTATCAAAGCGCGGGTCGGAGCCAAGGCAGGCGGCAATTCGGGGCTGGCGCCGTTGCTGTTGGCGATCGAAGTGGCCGAAGAACTTGATCTGCCGGTCATGGCGCATATCGATTTTCCGCCGCCCGGTCGCAAAGAGGTGCTAGAGGCGCTGCGGCCCGGTGACGTGCTGACGCATTGTTTCCGCCCGTTTCCGAATGCGCCGGTCACGCGCGGCAACCGCATTCGGGAAGACATTCTTGAAGCGCATCGGCGCGGTATCATCTTTGACATTGGCCACGGTTTTGGCGGCTTTGCCTTCAAATCGGCGCGGGCGATGCTGGCCGAAGGCATCATGCCGGACGTGATTTCAAGCGATGTGCATGTGCTGTGCTGCGATGGCCCCGCGTTTGATGTTTTGGCGGTGATGTCGAAATTCATGGCGCTGGGGATGCCGCTGACCGAGGTGATCCGTGCCGCAACCCAAAACCCGGCGCGTGCGCTGCGCCGCCCTGAATTAGGGTCGCTTGCGCCCGGAACACCGGGCGACGCCACGATTTTGCAGCAGGTCGAAGGCCGGTTTGAACATGTTGATGTTTCAAACGAGGTGGTGGTGGCCGATACGCGGCTGGAAAGCCGTGGCATGGTGCTGCGCGGCCAATGGTGGGACGAGGGCGGCGAAGGTTAAGCAGCTTTCCATCGTGCCCATGTGAAAACGCGCCCTTAGCTTTGGGCGCGTTTTTATTTGCCAAGATGCTGCCCGCGTTACAGGCAGGTATAGCCGCCATCAATCACCAGCGCCGCGCCCGTCATGTAGCACGCGGTATCGCTGGCCAGATAGACCGCCAAAGTCCCCAGATCTTCGGGATCGCCCAGTTTGCGCATCGGGATGGTCTGCACGTAGGCATCAATGATTTCGGGGTTCTTCTGCGCCCAGACCTTGTTCGGCTCTGTCGCAAAGATGCCGGGGCAGATGGCGTTCACCGTGATGCCATGCTGCGCCCAATCAACCGCAAGGCTGCGGGTCAGCATCAAGACCGCCGCCTTTGCTGCCTCGTAATGCCGGCCCTGAATATTGCGCCCCGCTACCATTGCGTTGATCGACGCCAGATTGATCACCCGCCCGCCTTGCCCACGCGCAATCATCGCGCCGCCGATATGCTTGCAGCACAGGAAAGTCGCGGTCAGGTTCAGGTCAACCAGGCTTTGCCATTGATCCAGCGGCATGTCCTGCAAGGCCACATTCGCCCGTCGCCCGCCGATATTGTTGACCAGAATATCAAACGGCCCATGTTCGGCCAGCGCCTGTTGGCAAATGCTTTCGCAAGTGATCGGGTCGGCCATATCGGCGGCGATGCAAGTGGCATTGCGGCCCAAGTTGCGCACATCGGCGGCGGTTTGTTCAAGGCGTTCAAGGTTGCGGGCAACCATGGTGATGTCGGCCCCGGCATCGGCAAGCCCGAGCACCATTTCACGCCCCAAGCCGCGGCTGCCACCGGTTATGAAAACGCTTTTGCCATCAAGGCGCAATTTATCAAGGATGCTCATCCGCACACTCCTGTTCCACCCGGCTAAACTTAGCCGCTGCTGGCGATGCTAGGTCGCAGGGGGCGAAATGTTGAATGCCAAAGGCGGATATGGTGATGTGAAATTGACATGATATACAGATACTTACGCAACCTATTGGGCAATACCAAGGGTGCGTTTGTTTTGCTGGCGTTCGCCTGCCTGACGATCGTGATCACCCTTGTTCAAGAGGTGCGACGCGAAAGGGGGCTTGAGGCCCTGCGTGATCTAAGCAGCCCGCGCGCTTTGATTATCCGCGGTGGGAAGCAGTTGCGTATTGCGGGAAGTGAAGTTGTGCACGGCGACGTTATCCTTCTGGCCGAGGCTGATCGGGTGCCCACGGACGCGCGGTTGTTGCTGGTTCAGGATCTGCAGGCCGATGAATCTCTACTCACCGGGGAATCGTTGGCAGTGCGGAAATCTTTGCTTGGCACTGGGGGCAATGAGACGGCTTTGATCCAGATGGCCGCGCGGGGCTTGCGGGTGCGTGGCATCGCGAAAGGCATGGCGATGGCGCGGGCATTGCCGCAATCGCAGTAGGATTTGCGGCTAGAGTTTCTGGGGCTTGTTGGGCTGGCCGACCCGCTGCGCGCCAGCGTGCCTGCGGCCATTGCCGAATGTCGGCGGGCGGGCACACGGGTCGTCGTTGTTACGCGCGGTGGGCCTCCCAAGCCGGTCTTGCATGTGGTGCTTTTTGTCGTTGCGGGCATCCTGACCTTGGCAGTGCAAGTGCCGGTTGCGCAAGACATCTTCCGTTTCGGGCCGCTGCATCTGCCCGATCTGGCGCTGACAGGTGCCGCCGGTCGTGGTGTGCTGGTTTTGCTGGAACTGATCAACCGATTTGGCGAGCGCCGGTGCGCCGCCAATGAACGATTAGACCTTACTCCATCCCGCGTTACAGCAGCAGCCGATGCCTTGTTACGGGTGCCATGCGAACCATGTCCGGCGTTGGATGGCGCGGGCGCGGTGGTGACTGGATCGGTTGCGGCGTGGCGGTTCGTGCCGCCGCCTCGATCGCGATCAGCGCCCGCATATCGGCCAGACCTTCTGCCCCATCCGCCTCTGGCGCAGTGCCTGCGATGATACAATCGCTGAAGTAGGCGACTTGCGCGCCAAAATGGTCGATCTGCGGGAAGGTTACTTCTTCGGTCACGCCGTCGCGGCGCAGTCGCATTTTCATTGCACAGTCGAATTTGAAACCCGGATCAAGTTCGATATCGCCTTTCGACCCCACAACGCGGTAATTATCAACCGCTGCCGCCCCAAAGCTGCAGATGAATTGTGCCAGCCCACCGGATGGAAAGCGCAGCGTCGCGGCCAGACTGGCCTCTACCTCGAAAAAGCGCGGGTCATCGGCGGGTTGTGTCAGGGTCGCTGTAACCTCAATGGGTTCTTCGCCAAAAATGTGGCGGGCAGCGTTGATGCAATAGACACCCACATCCTGAAGCGGGCCGCCCCAATGGTCTGCCTGCAGGCGGTGGTTGCCGGGGGCCATCTGGAAGCTGAACACCGATTGGAAGAGCAGCGGAGTGCCGATTGCACCCTTGGCGATATGGTCCAGCACCGCCAAGGTTCCGGGTTCATGATGCAAACGATAGGCGGTCATCAAAAACACCCCAGCCGCTTGCGCAGCAGCAATCATCGCCTCGGCTTCGCTGACCGACACTGCAAGCGGCTTTTCCACCATGACATGCTTGCCCGCCTGCGCCGCGCGGATCGCGTAGTCTGCATGCATCGAATTGGGTAGCGCAATGTAAACGGCGTCAATCGTGCCGGATGCCAGCAACGCATCATAGTCGCTGTAGGACACCACCTGCGGCACGTTATGAAACGCGGCAAGTTTTGCGCCCTTTTCCAAATCGCCCGTCACAATGGCGGCGATGGTGGAATTGCCGCTTTGTGCGACACCCGGCATGAAGGCTTCTTGGCTGATCCAGCCTGCGCCGACCACTGCATATCTGATCATCTTGCTTCCTTCGGGGTCAGTCGTAAAGCGCGGGGCGCGCGGGAAAGGACAGGGCGATTTGGCCGCCAGTTGCCATACCTTCGACGATCTGTTCGGCAATTGCGGTGGTCACATAGCCATCCCATGCGCTCGCGCCGACGCTATGGCCCGCCACAGTGGCATCGACCCACGCCTGCATCTGCAAACGATAGGCTTCGGTAAAGCGAGGCACCCAGTTGGACGGAAAGCCGAAGCTTTGCGCGTTGGAAAGGTTGGTCAGAACGCGGGTCGGCGCTGCCATTTCCACAGTGCCAAGCCGACCGACAAGCTGCGCATGCACATGATAGCCATAGGCCGCGTTCATATGCACCTCGGTCGAGATGATCGCGCCGCTGTCGGCCTGCATCGTCACCATCATCGGGTCACCGCCCGGCGCGGCGGCGACTTGCGCCGAGACCATCTCTGCCCCCAAAAGCCAGCGCGAGATGTCGATTTCATGCACGAAAGAATTCGTGACAGCCATGGCGCCGGTGAACCATTCGGGTGCCGAAAGGTTGCGATGGATGTTGTGCAACAGCACCGCGTCCCCAATGCGGCCCGCGCTGCGCGCCGCCTGCATTTCTGCATAGGCCGGATCGAAGCGCCGCATGAAACCCACCGTCACAAGGCGGCGACCAAGCGCAGCTTCGGCCTGCACGATTGCAAGACCCTCGGCAGCGGTTGCCGCGATGGGCTTTTCGCAGAGCACCGGCTTGCCTGCCGCCAGACAGGCAAGCGCGTATCCGGCATGGGTGGCGTCTGGCGATGCGATGACAACCGCATCCACCAATGGCGAGCTGATCAACGCATGGGCGTCGGTAAACACCGCCGCCCCCTGTGCCGCCGCCGTTGCACGGGCTTCGTCCGCGTCGCAGACAGCGGCCAGATGCGCCCCCGCCGTTTGTTCGCGCAAAAGCCGGGCGTGTTCGGCCCCCATCACGCCCGTTCCGATGACTCCAACAGCTAGGCTCATTTGATGTCCAACCACTGGCCAGCCGCCGAAGACCGCTGAATGGTTTCCACCAGCGTTTGAATGCGCAGACCCTTGCGGAAGTTGAAGGGTTCGGAAGCCTTGCCCGCGATGGCGTTGATGTAGCCTGCGACTTCGATCGCTTTCAGGTCGTTGAAGCCGATCTGGTGGCCCGCGGCGACGCAGAACAGACCGTAGGGCGCGTGGTCTGGGCCAGCTTCGATGCGGCGGAAGCCTTGCCGGCCTTTGGCATCTGCGGTCGAGAAGTAATTCAGAACATTGAAGTGTTCCTGGCTGAAGGCAAGCGCGCCCTTGGTGCCATAGACTTCGAAATCATGCTGCATCTTGCGGCCGGTCGCGATCCAGTTGCCTTCAATGCTGCCAGTTGCGCCATTTTCAAAGCGCACGAAGGCGCGGCCAACGTCATCGACGGTGACAGCTTTGCGCCCGCCGCGCCCGTCGGGGCGATCGGTGATCATGGTGATGCAATCGCCCATCACACGGGTGATAGGGCCGCACAGAAATTCTGCCGTCGCAAGGGCATGGCTGCCGATGTCTGCCAAGGCACCACCGCCAGCCGGATCGTGGCGGAAGGTGTAGGGGCCAGCCGGGTCTGCCATGTAATCTTCGCAGTGGATGCCGCGATAGCCACGGATTTCGCCCAACTCACCCGCCGCGATCATGTCGCGTGCCAAGCTAAGCATCGGGTTGCACAGATAGTTGAACCCGACTTGGGTTTTGACGCCGCGCGCCTCGGCTGCAAGGGTCATTTCCAGGGCGTCATTGGCCAAGGGGGCCAGCGGCTTTTCGCAATAAACATGCTTGCCCGCCGCGATGGCGGCCAGCGACATTTCCTTGTGCAGCGCGTTTGGCGCGGTGATTGAAACCAGATCAATCTCTGGGTCAGCGATGATGCTGCGCCAATCGGCGGTAGAATGGGCAAAGCCCAGCGTCTGGGCGGCGCGCGCGGCGGCCTCCGGGGTGATATCGGCGACGGTGTGCAGCACCAGATCGTAGGGAAGTTCAAACACGCGCGGGGCCGAGGTAAAGCCGAACACGTGGGCTTTGCCCATAAATCCGGTTCCGATCAGGCCGATGCGAAGTTTCGGTTTGGTCATTTCAGATTATCCTTGTTGACGATGAGGTCAGCGGCAAGCTGCCCCGCAAAGAAGTCCAGCACGTTTTGAACGGACGAAATCGCCATGCGCTCGGCAGCTTGTTGCGTCAAGCCGGCGATATGAGGGGTCAGGATAACTTCGTCAAAACCAATCAGCGGGTGGTCAGGGCCCGGCGGTTCGGCATCAAAAACGTCAATGCCGGCGGCGGCGACGGTGCCCGCGCTCAGGGCGGCGGCCAAGGCTAGTTCATCAACCACCCCCCCGCGCGCCGTGTTCACGATGATCGCGCCGGGCTTCATGCTGGCAAGTTCAGCGGCACCAATCAGCGCTGCGCCAGCTTTGGGCACATGCACCGAAACCACGTCAGCCCAAGCTAAGCCAGCGGCTAGATCTGTGGAGCTGGCAAGATCGGCTGCGGGCCAGCCTGCGGTGGCAAGGAAAGGGTCGACGGCGCGGATTTCCATGCCAAAACCCGATGCCATCCGCGCCAGATGCCGTCCGATGCGGCCATAGCCGATGATCAGCAAACGCTTGCCAGAGATTTCGGCAGCTTCAAGTTTGTTGCGCCAGCCCCAAGGGCCGTGGCGCACCGAATTATCCGACCGGATCAGTTGCTTAGCGCAGGCAAGGATCAGCATCATCGCGTGTTCTGCAACCGAGACAGAGTTCACATCACCAACGATACACAGCGGGATATTGCGGGCATTCAGCGCCGCCACATCGACCGCATCATAGCCAACGCCATGGCGGGACACGATTTTCAGCCGTGACGCTTTGGCTATACTGGCAGCCTGCAAGGGCTGGGTGCGGATGACCATAGCGTCGGCAGAGGCAAGGTGCGTCTGATAAGACGCCTCGGAAATCTCTTCGACATGGTCGTAGGTTACACCGGGGGCGCTGTCTAACAGCGCAAGGCCTTTGGGGTGCAATTTGCCCGCGATCAGGATATGCGGCATCAATAAGCCCCCTTTTCGGCCTTTGATCCGGCTGTTTCGGTCAGCGTGCGAAAACCCGCCACTGCCGCGGCCGCACCTGCCGCAAGGAAACGCGAGTCTCCGCCCACGGTGGTCATATCAAAGCCCCAGCCGATGGCGCGGGCGGCATAGGCTGGCGTGCCGCAATGCAAGGCTGCACGGATGCCATTTTTCTTGCAGGCGGCAACGATGGTTTGCAGCGCCGCGATCATTTCAGGTTCTTCGCGGTCAAAGCCGGGGGCAAGGCTGCCTTGGGTCAGCGACAGCGTCAGATCGGCAGGCCCGACATAGATGCCGTCAAGGCCGGCGGTCGCGGCAATGGCGTCAAGATTGGCCATGCCTTCGGCGGTTTCGATCATGGCGAAGGCCAGCATGTTATCATTGGCTTCCCCGGCGTAATTCGCGCCAGCCGCAAAAGACACTCGGGTGGGGCCAAAGCTGCGCTGGCCCAGCGGTGGGTAGCGCAGGTAGCTAACGAAACGCGCGGCTTCTTCGGCAGAGTTCACCATCGGGCAGATAATGCCGTAAGCGCCTGCGTCCAGTGCCTTCATG
>Ga0228702_1002167_pt1 | contig 11520 bp, 10 predicted proteins | sample McNCre217_Aug_MG_2_FD_178018 | JGI IMG/M metagenome (GOLD analysis project Ga0228702, IMG submission 178018) | Freshwater microbial communities from McNutts Creek, Athens, Georgia, United States - 20-17_Aug_MG | ecosystem: Environmental > Aquatic > Freshwater > Creek | place: USA: Georgia... | reverse complement strand
GAAGCGCGCCGAGCGCTTGAGCAATATGAGGGCTCCGCGCCCGGCGCGCTTGCCCAACCCGAAACCGACAACTATCAACCCCAAGGACTCTCGTTATGAACGAGGGACGACCGGGGGGCAGGTCAAAAAGCGTGCTAAGGGGGCGCAATATTCCCGAACATCGCGTGCAGGAAACGCTGGATTCCGTCAACAGGCTGGGAAATCTGCAAATTTTGCGGGCGGACGAGAATGTCGAAAAGGGCGCACTGCCGTTCCGCTCATGGATAACCGGTCGCCGTGTTGATTTCTACGAGCAACACATGATCCCGCAACGCCTTGCCCTCTGCGACATCACGCAACTGCCGGAGTTCGTGCACGAACGAGAGAACCTGATCCGAAAGCGCCTGCTCGAACTGTTAGGTAGAAAATAACGATCGTAACCGCAGTTGTTCACAGATCGGCCCGCCAGAGGGTCTAAAGTGTCGCACGCAAGATTTCGTGTTAACTAGATAGAAGCTTTGACAACGTGATCGACGCATCATGTTGTCAAAGCGCAGACTTTCGAACACCTCCCAAGGCACATGTTCAGACTAAGACACCAACTCCTCGCGCTCCAGCTACCCGATCCTCGGGAGACAGCAGGGCAATCAAGGCGCTGAATGAACATCGCGGACGCCGGTATACCTGAAAGTTCTGGCTATCGCAGGAGCGCGCGCTTGAAAAACTTGCATTTTCCGGATTTTCCGGACAATGTGGCAAGACATACAAGTAAGGACGATGATGATGAAGACCATGACCGCTTCCGCCGCGAGCAAAGAATTTGGGCTCTACATGGACACGGTGCAGCATGAACCGGTCATCATTACGAAGCAGAACCGCCCTGTCGCGATCACCCTTTCGATCCAGCAAGCCGAACGGCTGTTCCAAGGACAGGTTGAGGCTGGCATCGCAAGCGGGCTCGAAGACGTTGCAACTGGACGCTTTGTCGAAATGACCACCTCTCACCTCGAAGTGCTGCGGGCGAGGTTTCAAGCGGGCATTCGCTAAAGCATGAAGGTCATAATCACCCGAACTGCGGAAGCGTCGCTAGAAGAAATCTACCGCTACAAATGCAACTACAGCATCGCGCATGCTGATGATTTCCTGAACGAAATATATGCTTTCATTTTCAAAACACTGTCCGAGTTCCCGCATCTCGGGCGCCCATACAATCCAGAACGCGGATTGTTTCGTCTTGTTTATAGTAAAGGCTTCAACGTCTATTATACGATCAAAGCGGAAGAAGTGTTCGTTCTGTTCATCATAGATGGGGCTATCAGTTTAAATCAGGATCTAGCCGATCCAGAAACCAAGCTTCCAATCGCATAGCGGCCAGCCTACAAGTTCCCGCCGTTGGCAGCCAGGAACCGGTTTTTTGCTCCAATAAACGGGAACACTCGACCCAGTTCAGAAGAGTTTCCGGACATCAGATTCGTTACATCGATCATCATCATGTTTGGAAGTCAGAGGTGCATTTCTATCTATTTTAGCTCTCAGTTCGACACGCAAAGCACCGCCTTTGGACAGTGGGAATGAGGAAAAAGTGGTGCCAGAATTAGTATCTTTTGAGGTGCCAGATGCCATTCTAAGATATTGTTTTTGTTAACACCATGCAAAATTCAATTCTCTCTTGCATCACAATTTATCTCAATAAAATCAACTACTTGTGGTTTTTGGCTCAGTCAAAAAGTAGCATAGTATAGACATATGCTACTCTTGAACGCATTGTAGCTGCGGTTTGAGGTGGATCGTGGCGAAGCAGGCAAAAGCAGCATTGATGGATCACGAGACGCTGATCTCGGATAAATTTCGCACGATGCCGATTGCAGAGACGATCACAAAAGTTGCTGGCCTGCCCAAATCCGCAACCCGGCTGCGGCTTCTGGGCAGCGCCTAACGAGGTCCGCAAGTGACGCTCCGAACTGACGGTCTGCCTTGACAACCATGCCTTGAATCCATTCCTCACGGTCTTCTTCGGACCAGTCTCTCGGGTTCCCACCATTTGCTTGGGCCCGTGCTACCAACCATGTCTCGGGAATATCCTCCCCGTTCGGGTGCTTCCAAGGTGTAGTCATTCTTAGTCCCATGTGTACCCGCCATGTGTACCAGCTATGGCGAAGAACTGTCTGGGATTCCAGATACATACGCTATTTCAAGGAGGTAAGATGGTGCTGCAAGAGAGGATTGAACTCTCGACCTCTCCCTTACCAAGGGAGTGCTCTACCACTGAGCTACTGCAGCGCCGTTTCGCGTCGACATCGTGTTTCGTTGTCTGCGTGGCGGCTGATTAGACGTAATCCCAGCGGGGTGCAAGAGCAAACTGGCGCTTTTTCTGTCTTGCTTGCTGGACGGTTTCTGCGCCCTGTAATAGAAGGGCGCATGAGTGAAAAATCTGACAATTCTCAGGCTGCACAGCCAAAGCCGCGGGGTGGGTCTGCGCGGGATGACCGCTTGAAGGCGGCCCTGAAGGCGAATATGGCGCGCAGGAAGGCTCAGGCTCGGGCGCGAAACGGGCAGGCGGCGGCGACGGATTCGGACGAATCTGCGCCTGACAACAACAAGAACGAGTGAGGCGGCGATGGATTCGATTCTGGTCAAGGGCAATGGGGCGCTGAACGGGCAGATCCCGATCGCGGGGGCGAAGAATGCTTGCCTGACGCTGATGCCCGCAACGCTGTTGTCGGAAGAACCGCTGACCCTGACCAACGCGCCGCGGTTGTCGGATATCGCCACCATGACGCAACTGCTGCAATCTTTGGGGGCCGAAGTGGCCAGCCTGCAAGACGGCCTGGTGCTGGCGATGTCGAGCCACAAGATCGACAACCACACCGCAGATTATGACATTGTGCGCAAAATGCGCGCCTCTATTCTGGTGCTTGGCCCGATGCTGGCGCGCGACGGCCATGCGATTGTGTCGCTGCCAGGGGGCTGTGCGATCGGCGCGCGTCCGGTCGATTTGCACCTGAAGGCATTGGAGGCGATGGGCGCAGAGCTTGATCTGCGCGATGGCTATGTGCACGCCAAAGCCCCCGGCGGCCGCCTGAAGGGCGCTGTGGTAGAATTCCCCTTCGTCTCGGTTGGGGCCACGGAAAATGCGCTGATGGCGGCGACGCTGGCGAAAGGCACCACGGTGCTGAAAAATGCCGCGCGCGAGCCGGAAATCGTTGATCTTGCCCGCTGCTTGCGCCGCATGGGTGCGCAGATTGACGGCGAAGGCAGCAGCACCATCACCATTCAGGGCGTTGACCGTTTGGGCGGCGCAACGCATCCGGTTGTGACCGACCGGATCGAACTTGGCACCTATATGCTGCTGCCCGCTATTTGCGGCGGCGAGGTGGAATGCTTGGGCGGCCGCATCGAACTGGTTGGTGCCTTTGTTGAAAAGCTGGAAGAAGCTGGTGTTTCGGTGGTCGAAACCGAACGCGGGCTGAAAGTGTCGCGCAAAAATGGCCGCGTAAAGGCGGTTAACGTCACGACCGAACCGTTCCCCGGCTTTCCGACCGACCTGCAGGCGCAGATGATGGCGCTGCTTTGCACCGCCGATGGCGTGTCGGTGCTGGAAGAAAAGATCTTTGAAAACCGCTTCATGCATGCTCCTGAACTGCTGCGGATGGGTGCCAAGATTGATGTGCACGGCGGCACCGCCACTGTAACCGGCGTCGAAAAGCTGCGTGGGGCACGGGTGATGGCCACCGATTTGCGCGCCTCGGTCAGCCTGATTTTGGCCGGGCTTGCGGCCGAAGGCGAAACCGTTGTTTCGCGGGTGTATCACCTTGATCGCGGCTATGAACGGGTTGAAGAAAAGCTGCGTGGCGTTGGGGCGCATATCGAACGTATCAAGGCATGACCGACGCCCGGTTTGAAGATGGGGCAGAACACCCGCTGCGGTTGATCGCGCAAGATGCCGAAGGCTTGGGCATTCTTGCTGCGTTGCTGCAAGATGCGGTGTTTCCCATCACCGAAATGCGCTTTGCCAAGACCCGCCGCCGCTTTGCCCTGCTGCTGAACCGCTTTCGCTGGGAAGATCGCGCGGCCGCGGCCGGACGCAAGTTCGAGCGGGTGCAAAGTTTGCTGGTGTTTGAAAATGTGATGTCGGTGCGCAGTTCCGGGATTGATCGGCAGGACCGCGAAACGATTTTGTCGCTGTTGCACATCGACTTTGTCGCAACTGATGAAGTGTCGGGCGTGGTTACTTTGGTTTTGGCCGGGGATGGCGCCATTGCCCTAGAGGTTGAGGCGCTTGATGCCAGCTTGCGTGACGTGACGCGGCCTTATTTTGCGCCGTCTGGCAAAGCTCCGGCGCACGATCTTTAACCGCAGGTCCGGTTTTTCTGGCCGGATTTGGCGGTTTTGACCCAAGCCAAGCACATTCTTTCTTAACTTGTGGCTGGCACAGTCGCTTTGAACCAAGGTTTGAGGCGGCGTATGAAAACGGTTTCGATAGCAAAACAGGCGCGCAGGGGGGTGACGGTTTTTCTGGCCGTCGTCGTGATAAGCGGTATTCTTTGCGGGGTGGGGGCGCTTAATTTGGCGCAGACCGGGCTTTTCATTGGGAACAGCCTTGCCCCGCGCGCGCGTGTGATGATGGAAGCGCAGGTTGCCGTTTCCGAAGCACATGCGATGATTGAGCAGGCCCTTGGTGAACGCAACACCGCAAAGTGGGCGGATATTTCTGCCAAGTTTTCCGAGGCGCGCGAAAGTCTTATGCAACTGACATCGTCGTCCGATGCCACGGCGGTTGAAGGCGGCGGTGCTGCAAAGTCGCAATCAAAGGCGCTTTCTGCTTTGGTGCTTTTAGAAAAATCGGCGAAAGAAACCATCAACACGCTGATGCTTGCCGACACCGCCGGATCGAAAGTCGAACAAAAATTTGATCTGCTTTTTAGCGATATCGAAAAGCAATTCGACGCATTGGCTAAAGCTCCACAAGTAATTGGTTCGGGCGACGGCGAACGCCTTCTTGGCCGCGCGATGTATCTGACCTCACTGTCGCATCTTAAACTTGAAGAGATTTTGGCGGGTGACGCCAGCGAATCCTTCGACTTAGTGATGTCTAATATGACAAGCGCCGAGCAGGATCTGCAGGCGATGGGACGCCTGACCGGCTCGGCCCAAGCTGCCGAACTGGACGGGCAGATGCAGCAATTGTCGGCGCTGGCGCAGAAACGCTACGATAGCTGGCAGGCGCTGACCAAAGTGCAAACTGACGCCCGCGCACGGTTTGGCGTTGCATTTCAAGACTTTGTTGCAGCGGCGGCTGAAAGCAAAGCCGATGTTGTCAGCGAACTTGAACAAGGCATTGCCACTTTGAAATACGCAATGCTGCTTTTGGTTATGTTGGTCGGCGCGGTGGCCGCGGTGGTGTTTGTGCTGGCGGTCTTAGCCTATCACATAATTTCCAAGCGGTTTGTGTCGCGACTTGTCTCGATCAGCAACGTTACCGCCGAATTGACCAAGGGTAACCTTCAGGCCGAAGTGCCGGATTGGACCAGCCAGGATGAAATTGGCGCTTTGCGCGATTCGGTCGCTGCCTTTCGCGACACCTTGCAAGAACGCGAGCGTTTGGCCGAACAAAGCCGTTTCGCCGCCGAGTGGGAACGCGCGACATCGCTGGAGCGGATGGAGCGTGAGCGGCTGGAAATTGAAAATGCAGAACAACGGCTTGCCGCCGAAAAGCAACAAGAGGAAGCCCGCCGCACCCGTGAACACGTTATTGCCGCAGAAATTGCATCGGTGGTGGCTGCCTGCGCTGAAGGCGACTTTTCAAAGCGCTTGCGCACTGATGACAAAGAGGGGGTATTTGCCGAACTTTGCTACGGCATGAATCGCATCGGCGATGCGGCAAGTGAGGGCATGGAACTGGTGAATGATGCGCTGTCGGCGATCTTTGCGGGCAATCTGGCGCATCGCATGCCCGATACCCTGAAGGGTGTGTTTCATCAGATCGCGGTTGCTATGAACGCCACCTCTGACCGGCTTGGCAGCATGTTGGCCAGTATTTCGGCGTCGTCGGCAGCGGTTAACGCCTCGACCAACGAAATCGCCAGCGCAACCGAAGACCTTGCGCGCCGCACCGAACGCAACGCCGCGACGCTTGAAGAAACCGCCGCAGCTTTGGGACAAATGTCGGATTCGGTCAGGGCTGCGGCACAGTCGGCGCTTTCTGCAAAGGTTTCTGTCGACCAAATTGCGCAGAAGGCGACCGTCAGCCAAACCGTCGTCGGAAATGCCATTATTGCCATGAATGATATTCGCGACTCGTCCGAAGGCATCGAACGTATTTTGCACACGATCGAAGAAATCGCGTTTCAGACCAATCTGTTGGCCTTGAACGCCGGGGTCGAAGCGGCCCGCGCGGGCGAGTCTGGGCGCGGGTTCGCCGTGGTTGCGTCTGAAGTGCGCGCGCTTGCGCAACGGTCCTCCAATGCTTCGCGCGAAATCAGCAGCTTGATTGATCTGTCGCGCACCAAAGTCGTGGCCGGGGTCGACCTTGTGAACGAATCCAGCCAGGTTTTGCGTGAAATCATCGCAGGGGTGACTGACGCAGCTGCCAAGATCAACGAAATTTCGCAAGCCTCGCACAGCACGGCCTCTGGCATTGTCGAGATTTCGGCGGCGGCGTCCGAGTTGGACAAGAGCACCCAGATGAATGCTGCGATGTTCGAAGAAACCAGTGTTGCGGTGCGGTCTTTGGAAAATGAAACCCGTCACCTTGATGCAGCGGTATCGGCCTTTTCGGTTCGCAACAGCGATGCAACTGAACGCGATCTGCATCGTGCCGCGTAAGTCTGCGCGCTAGTCCAAGGTGCGGCGGAACCGGCTAAGTGCAAGTGCCGCAAAAGCGATGACAAAAACCCCAAGTGCAGCCATTGGCTGCGCTACGGCGGCAAAATCTGCACCTTTCAAGACCACCGCCCGGATCATGCGCAAGAAATGCGTCAGCGGCAGCAATTCACCAAGATTTTGCGCCCATATCGGCATGCCGCGATAGGGGAACATGAAGCCTGAAAGCAAAAGCGACGGTAGAAAGTAAAAGAAGGTAAGCTGCATCGCCTGCATTTGCGTTTTGGCAACTGTTGAAATCAGATAACCAAGGATCACCAGCGCCAGTACGAACAAAAACACGCCGCCCAAAAGCAGCGTCAAGGTGCCCAGAAACGGCACCCCAAACACCAACCGCGCGACCACCAGCACAAAGGCAACCTGCACCGCCCCCAGCACGAAATAGGGCAGCACCTTGCCCAGCATGATTTCGGCGGGCGACACTGGCATCGACAGCAGGTTTTCCATGGTGCCGCGTTCGATTTCCCGCGTCAGCGCGATAGAGGTCATCATCACCATCGTCATCTGCAAAATAACCCCCAGCAAACCGGGCACGATGTTGTATTGCGTGATGCCTTCCGGGTTATAGCGGCGATGCACCACCACATTCAGATGGCTGCGCGCGGCGTCTTCGGCGGCACTTTCGCCCCCGGTTTCGCGCAGCAGCGCATCGGCAGCCACGGTGCCCAAGGTCGAAATCGCCCCTGATGCAACTGAAGGGTCGGTCGCATCGGCTTCAATCAGGATTTGTGGCGCCTCGCCACGTTCGACCCGGCGGCCAAAGTCCGTGGGCACGGTGACGATAAAACTGATATCGCCGCGTTCCAGAAGAAATTCGGCCTGCGAGGCTGACGCATCTGGATAGGTGAACCGATAATAGCCGGTCAATTCCAGCGCAGACACCATCGCGCGGGTGAAACGGTCTTGCGTGGGCGCAACCAGTGCGGCCGGTAAGCCTTTGGGATCGCTGTTGATTGCAAAGCCGAACAGCATCAACTGCATGAGCGGCACGCCCAGCATCATCGCAAAGGTGATACGGTCACGCCGCATCTGGATCGCCTCTTTGACAATCAAGGTCCAAACCCGCGCAACGGAAAACTGCCACCTCATGCCGCAGTGTCCTGTGCTTGGCCCATTAACTGAATGAACACATCTTCAAGGCTGGTTTCCGCCACATGCAGACTGCACCCCGTCAGTGTTGCCGCCGCTGCCGCCGATTCTTCCAACGCTGCGGCATCGCGGCCAATCACATGCAGTGTCGCCCCATAGGGGGCAACTTGGTCAACGCCCTTGGCGCCGCGCAAAGCGCGCGCGGCAGCGATTACATTCGCCCCCTCCAGCACAAAGGTGGTTAGCCCGGCCCCCTTTACCACCTCTGGCACGGTGCCTCGCGCAATCAGCTTGCCATAGGCAATATAGTTAATCCTGTGACAGCGTTCGGCTTCGTCCATGTAATGCGTCGATACCAACACCGTCAGCCCATCGGCCGCCAAGCGGTGAATTTCGTCCCAGAATTCCCGCCGCGCTTTGGGGTCAACGCCTGCCGTGGGTTCGTCCAGCATCAGCAAACGGGGGCGATGCATGATGCAGGCGGCCAGGGCCAGCCGTTGCTTCCAGCCGCCAGACAATGCCCCGGCAAGTTGCGCGCGCCGTGATGTCAGCCCAAGATCCGCAAGTGTCGCCGCAACGGCATCGCGGGCATTTGAAAGCCGGTAAAGCCCTGCCACAAAACGCAAATTCTCTTCAATCGTCAGGTCTTCGTAAAAGGAAAAGCGCTGCGTCATATAGCCCACTTCGCGCTTGATCGCCGCAGTGTCGCGCCGGATGTCGTAATCAAGCACCCGGCCTGTGCCGCCGTCAGGGGTCAGCAGCCCGCACATCATTCGGATCGTGGTGGTTTTCCCCGACCCATTCGGCCCCAAAAATCCGGCGATTTCGCCGGTTTCCACCGACAAGGTCAGATTGTCGACGACTGTTTTATCGCCGAACCGCTTCGACAAGCCTTGTACATCAATTGCGGTCATGGCGCGTCATCCGGCAGGCTGACATCAACAATCTGTCCCGGTTTCAGGTTAACGCCTTCGGGGCGCGCTTCGATCAGGTACACCAGTTTTTGCCGATTTTCCAAAGAATAGATCACCGGTGGCGTGAACTCTGGCGCATCCGACACATAGGTGACCACCGCAGAAATGCCCGCAGCGCAGGCGTCGCATTGCACCGCAAGGCGGCTGCCGGGATGAATTTGCGCGATTTTAGCCTCTGGCACATAGAGCCGCAGTTTGACCGCACCGTCGGGCAGCAAGGACAAGATCGGCGCGGCGGGGCCGGCAATTTCACCGGGGTTGCGAATAACATCGGCAATCACGCCTGCCGCCGGGGCCGTCAGGCTGCGCTTTGCCAGCACCCAAGCCGCGTGGTCGCGGTCGCCTTGCGCGCCTGTAACGGCACTTTCTGCCGCGCGAATTTCATGGGCGCGGGCGGGCAGGCGGGCTACAGACAGGTTTGCCCGCAATTCCAATGCTTTGGCGCGGGCAATCTTGGCGGCGGTCGTTGCGGCGTCACGCTGGGCTTCGGTTGAAACACCGCGTTCGGTCAAATTGGCTTGGCGCTGTTCTTCGCGCGTTGCTTCTTCGGCTTGCGCCGCTGCAGAGGCCAAAGATGCTTCGATCACAGCGATTTCTTCGGGGCGGCGGCCTTCGCGCAGGTTGGCAAGCTGACTTTCGGCGCGCGCCAAGGCGGCATCGGCCTGCACCAGACCAATTTCGGCGTCTTGGCGTTCCAGCTCGACCAAAAGCTGCCCAACCGCAACCCTATCGCCGCGCTTGACCGCCAGCGTTTGGATCTGCGCCGTCGTCACCGCCGCGATTTGCACATATTCGCCTTCGACATAGCCGGTCGCAAACGGCGGCAGCGGCGCGCAGGCGGTGAACAGCGCGGAAATCAGCGGTATCGCGCAGACGAACATGGTTAGGGCCTTTCTGCTGCAACAAGCAAAGCGTCAAGATTGCTTTGGATCTGGGTCGAAATGGCGTCGATTTCGGCCGCGCCAATGTGCGCCCAGCCCATGCGCCGCGCCACCAAAGGCCCGGCCATGCGGAAATAGAAAATCTGGCCAATGGTGGAAAACACCGAAAGCTTTACCGCGTCGCTTTCGGGTGCTTGGCCGGTGATGCTGGCCCACAAAGCACAGAAGCGACGATGCGTTGGCTCCATCAACTCGGTGTAAATGGCTGTCAGTCCCGGCCCGTTTTCACCCAATTCGCGGATCAAGAACGGCACCATATCGCCCGCTGCAGGGCTGCCCAGCATAAACTCGGCCATCCGCCGAACTGCCGCATGCAACTGGCTGTGCGCGGCGTCTGCGCTAAGTATGTGGGCAGGCGGGGTCGCCATGGCACTGCGGATTTGCCGGCTGAATTCATCGGCGCAGGCCTGTCGCAAGCCGTCCTTGCTGCCGAAATGGTAGGAAATTGACGCCACATTCGTGCCAGCCAGCGTTGCAATTGCACGGGTTGAGGTTGCGGCAAAGCCCTGTTGGCCAAACAACCGCATCGCCGCCGCGATCAAGGCGGCACGGGTGCCTTCCGGCGCGGAGAGGGGCACGGTGGTTGACATGAGATCACTTTAATCAATCGTTTGATTGAAGTCGAGTCCTGCCGCAATGCTTAACAAAGCCTGAACGCTTCCAGCTAACCTGTTGATTTATAGATGCGGAAAAAGCGTCGCACTGTGCGACACTGGCCTACAAGGTGATGATCGGTCCGCCTGCGGCTTCGGCGTCGGCCCGATCATGGCTGACCAAAAGAACCGGAATGCCCAATTCTGTCGCGTGCGAAAACACAAAGCTGCGGATTTCGAAGCGCAACGCCGCGTCCAGCCGCGAAAACGGTTCATCCAGCAAAAGCGCGCGCGGTGCAGCCAGCAGGGTGCGCATCAAGGCCGCCCGCGCGCGCTGCCCCCCCGAAAGCGTCGCCGGATCACGGTCATAAAACCCGGCCAGCCCGGCAGTGTTCAGCGCTCCATCAACCGCCGCCCGCCGCGCCGTCCGACCTTTCACGGCGGCTGGCAGGCCAAAGGCAAGATTGTCGCCGACCGACAGGTGCGGAAACATCACGGCATCTTGAAACAGCACCCCTATTCCACGCTTCTCTGCGGGCAGATCTGTAATATCGCGCCCGTCCAGCAGCACCTTGCCCGTCACCCGAAACCCATGTGGCAGATGCCCGGCGATTGCATCAAGCAGCGTTGATTTTCCAACCCCCGATGCCCCCATCACCGTCACCACCGCATCTTTTGTGACGGTAAGCGACAGCGGCGGGAACAAGCGCACAGCCCCGGCTGTCAGGATGCAAAGATCTTGCAGTTCAAGCGTCATTCCATGCCCCCAAGCAGCGCCCGTCGATTGCGATACAAAACCCGGGGAATGACAAGGGCGGCAAGATAGGCTGCGAATGGCAAGGCGGCCTGCAAGACGCCAAAGGCGCCGATCACCCGGCGGTCAGAGCCGGAGGAAAGGGTGACGGCCTCTGTCGTCAGGGTGGCAATTCGGCCCGCACCCATGAACAGCGTCGGTAGATATTGCGCGACAGACACCGCAAAGCCGATCGCCAGCGCAGTCAGCAGCGGTGCCAGCAGCGCCGGAAGTTTCACCGCGAAAAGCCGCCGCAGCGGTCCGGCCCC
>Ga0228702_1002162_pt1 | contig 11564 bp, 10 predicted proteins | sample McNCre217_Aug_MG_2_FD_178018 | JGI IMG/M metagenome (GOLD analysis project Ga0228702, IMG submission 178018) | Freshwater microbial communities from McNutts Creek, Athens, Georgia, United States - 20-17_Aug_MG | ecosystem: Environmental > Aquatic > Freshwater > Creek | place: USA: Georgia... | reverse complement strand
GGTGTGCAACAGGGGAACCTCCTTGGCATTTCGTTCCACCCGGAAGTCACCGGGGAAGACCGCATCCACAAACTGTTTACACAGTTGGTGAAGGCGAGTTAGGGCTGCTTCCGCAACGCTTTACCAGGTGCCGAATCCATTGTCACCAGCGAATAAACTTGTTTCAGTTGATGGGCAGTTTGCCCAACTTAGTTATCTGGGAGAAAAATGTCCGGTCACTCCAAATGGGCCACTACTAAGCACAAGAAGGCGCTCATCGATGGCCGCCGCGCCAAGCTTTTTGCCAAGCTGATCAAGAACATTGAAGTGGCTGCGCGACTCGGTGGACCAGACCTAGATGGCAACCCAACCCTTTACGATGCCGTTCAGAAGGGCCGCAAGAGCTCGCTTCCTAACGACAACATCGATCGAGCCATCAAGCGTGGTGCCGGTATTGGCGCCGACGCGGTTGAATACATGACCATCATGTACGAGGGTCGTGGCCCCGCGGGAACCGCCGTTCTTATTGAGTGTCTAACCGACAACAAGAACCGTGCCGCTGCGGAAGTTCGTTTGGCCGTTACCAAAAATGGTGGCACCATGGCCGACCCCGGTTCGGTTTCGTACCTGTTTAGCCGCAAGGGTGTAATCACCGTGAATAAGGTTGACGGACTCACCGAAGACGGAATTCTTGAGATCGTTTTGGAGCACGGCGCCGAGGACGTTGAGGATCGCGGTGATCAGTTTGTGATCACCACCGAGCCATCATCGATGGTTGCCGCTCGAGTTGCACTGCAGGCCGCGGGAATTGACTACGAATCTGCCGACTCCGAGTTTGTTTCATCGATGCAGGTTCCGGTCGACGCGGATGCCGCTCGCAAGGTGATCAAGCTCATCGACGCCCTCGAAGACAGCGATGACGTGCAGAACGTTTATTCCAACGTGGACATGTCGGCCGAGGTATTGGCCGAACTGGAAGACGACTAGTTTCCATGACTGCATCGGTGAGGATTCTGGGCATTGACCCGGGCCTTACCAGGTGCGGCGTTGGGGTGATTGACCTCGCTGCCGGGCGTCGCGTGAGCCTGGTTTCGGTTGATGTATACCGATCGCTTCCGTCTGCTGCACTTCAGGAGCGAATTGGCACTATCGGTGCGCAAATCGAGGCTCTGATAGCCGAAACCAAGCCAAACGTGATTGCTCTCGAGCGTGTATACGCCGATGTGAACGTTCGCTCGGTCATGGGTACTGCTCAAATTTCGGGAGTTGTACTGCTGTTAGCGCACAGGTATGGAATTCCTCTGGCAATGCACACTCCCACAGAAGTCAAGGCAGCCGTCACCGGCTCTGGCAGGGCAGATAAAGCGCAGGTTGGCAACATGGTTGCCAGGATTCTCGGGCTTGCCGAGGTGCCAAAACCCGCGGACGCAGCCGACTCGCTGGCCATTGCCATTTGTCACGCGTGGCGTGGTGCAGGTGCCACCGATTCCGGATCTGGTTCCCTCACACCGGCACAGCAGGCCTGGCATGCCGCAGAGCGAGCCGCCGCAATAAAACGCGAGGGTTAGTTAGTCTTAGTGGCGTGATTGCCTCACTCTCTGGAACCGTACTTGTGCTAACACAGCAGCAAGTAATTGTTGATGTTTCGGGAGTCGGCTATCAGGTATTTATCACCCCTGACACCTCAATGCAGGTGTCTGTTGGTGATGCCGTTCAACTGCACACGGCCTTGATTGTGCGTGAAGACTCGATGACGCTTTATGGGTTTGCCAACCCCGAAGAACTTGCACTGTTCCATCTGCTTCACAGCGTTACCGGAGTTGGGCCCAAGAGTGCTTTAGCCGTGCTTGCCGAACTCTCGGCGGATCAAATCCGTGTTGCCGTGGTATCCGAAGACGATGCGGCATTCAAGCGCGTTTCCGGTATTGGGCCCAAGACCGCCAAGCTAATCACCGTCACACTGGCCGGCAAGCTAACTGGTCAACCCGCTGTTTCGGGTGACGCTGCACCATCTGCAAACGCACATCGTGGCGTTGACCGTAGCAACCTCACCCTTGCGCTTCAAGGCCTGGGTTGGCCAGAGCGTTCGGCCGCTGAAGCCGTTCGTGCAGCGGCCGCCGAACTTGGGGACTCTGCCGGTTCCGATGCTCTCCTCAAGGCTGCTCTGGCGCGTTTGGGTGGCGGGAAATCTATCTCGGGCGGTGAGCAGTAGTGAGCGACGAAACTACCGCCGAATCCAACGAGTCCGAGCTCGCATTCGAGTCGGCTCTAAGGCCCAAGAGCCTAAACGAGTTTGTGGGACAGTCCAAGATTCGCAGTCAGCTAAGCCTGTTACTGGAGGCGGCAAAGCTTCAGGGGCGGACCTCTGACCACATTCTGCTAGCCGGCCCTCCGGGTCTGGGTAAAACCACCTTGGCCATGATTGTGGCTCACGAAAGCGGACACCCGCTTCGCCTAACCAGCGGTCCAACCATTCAGCATGCGGGCGACCTTGCGGCTGTTCTGTCATCGTTGGCGCCAGGTGAAATTTTGTTTATCGACGAAATCCATCGCATGGCAAGGCCCGCCGAGGAAATGCTTTACCTTGCCATGGAGGATTTCCGTGTTGATGTAATGGTTGGTAAAGGACCTGGCGCCACCAGCATTCCGCTGGAACTAGCACCATTCACGCTGGTTGGTGCAACCACCCGCTCGGGTATGCTGCCAAATCCGCTGCGTGACAGGTTTGGTTTCACCGCCCATCTCGAGTTTTACACCGCAGAGGAACTCGAACAAGTAATCGCAAGAGCGGCTGCCAAATTGGGCATCGATGTGAGTGGAGCCGCGCTCAAAGAAATCGCAATGCGAAGCCGCGGTACACCGCGTATTGCCAATCGTTTGCTCCGCCGAGTGCGAGACTTTGCTTTGGTTGCCGGTAAAACCAGCATCGATGTAAGTGAAGCCAATGCGGCGCTTACGCTCTACGAAGTTGATTCACTTGGATTAGACCGACTCGATCGTGCCATTTTGGATTTGCTTTGTGTGAGATTTAGAGGGAAGCCTGTTGGCCTATCAACTCTTGCAGTAGCGGTTGGCGAAGAGCAGGACACAATCGAAAGCGTGGTTGAGCCATTCTTGGTTCGTTGCGGACTGGTTTCGCGCACTCCTAAGGGTAGAGTGGCGGCGCCTCTGGCATTCCAACACCTTGGGCTCGTGGCCCCGATAACCGAATAGATGACGGCGGTTCGCCTATAATTCAGTAGGCGCTTAACTGCGCCACTCTTTTTAACAAAGGTACGTTTCAATGCAAGACATTTTCCTGTATGTAGTTTTGGCCGCAATGTTGGCCATGATGTTCCTGAACGGTCGTAAGCGTAAGAAGGCCGCGGAGGAGCTGCAGAACAAGGTTGCTCCCGGCGCCAAAGTGATTCTGATGTCTGGCATTGTTGGCACCATTGTTTCAGCTGAAGAGGACCGAATTGTTCTCAAGACCGGCGGTAGCAACATTGAGGTACTTCGTGCCGCTGTGCGCACTGTAAACAACGATGCTGCGGAACCAGCAGTTGACCTAGCAAAGACTCAGGCCGCGCCAAAGGCCGCCACCAAGGCTCAGACTGCGGCGAAGCCTGCGGCCAAAACTGTGGCAAAGCCGGCAGCCAAGCCCACTCAAGCTACTAAGTCCGCTAAGCCAGCGGCAAAAAAGAACTAGTTTTCCCTTTATCTAGAACGGAATAACCGTGGCAGCATCTGGAATTGTAAAGTCCGCAAGAAAGCGCCTGATTTGGCTTGCTGTGGTGGCACTCGGCTTGGTTGGCATCATCAGCCTGGGCACCGTGTACAACACAGCAACCGGACCAAAGGCAACCTTCACTCCGGAACTTGCGCTTGACCTTCAGGGTGGAACTCAGATTATCCTCACCCCTCAGCTGTCAAATGGACAGCAGATAACCGCTGGGGAACTGAACCAAGCAGTTTCCATCATCCGCCAGCGTGTTGACGGCACCGGTGTTTCGGAAGCTAGCATCACCACGCAGGGCAACAACAACATCGTGGTTTCCATCCCGGGTGTGCCAGACGACAACACTTTGAAGCTGATTGAGTCAAGTGCCAAGTTGCAGTTCCGTGCAGTTCTTTACACCTCGCAAAACGGCATCACAGCACAGGTTGGTACCTCCTCGGGAGCATCGGCTAGCCCTAGCGCTTCAGCCGCCCCGGTGAGCACCACACCAACTGCCACCAGTTCGGCCACACCAACAGACGGATCGGACCTCAACTGGATCACTCCAGAACTGAGAGCAAAGTTTGACGCGCTTGACTGTTCCAAGGAGTTCAGAAGCCCCGGCCAGGTTGATGATGACAATGCCCCAATTGTCACCTGTGACACTTCAGGTTATTTCAAGTACATCCTTGGCCCGGTAGAGGTTCAGGGTTCTGACATTGCCGACGCCAGCAACGGAACCACTACCACCAGCACTGGTGCATCCACCAGCACTTGGGCGGTAAACCTAAAGTTCAACGATCTTGGCACCAAGCAGTTTGGCGATGTTACCCAGCGACTTTATCCACTTACGTCGCCACGCAATCAGTTTGCAGTGACCCTTGACGGTTACGTGATTACCGCCCCAAGCACAAACGCTGTTATCTCCAACGGAAATGCGCAGATCACCGGTTCGTTTACCGCTGCAAGCTCTAAGAGCCTTGCGGACCAGCTGAAGTACGGTGCACTGCCTATTGGGTTCACCGTACAGAGCAACGAAAACATTTCTGCAACCCTTGGATCGTCTTCGCTTTCGGCAGGTTTGCTTGCCGGTGCCATCGGTCTGTTGATCGTGATCATCTATTCGTTCTTCCAATACCGAGGTCTGGCTGTTATCACTATCGGTTCCTTGGTTATTGCCGCGGTTCTGACGTACCTAATGGTTGCCTTGCTGTCTTGGCGTCAGGGATACCGCCTGTCGCTTGCCGGCGTTACGGGTCTAATCGTTTCGATTGGTATCACTGCTGACTCGTTCATTATTTACTTTGAGCGTGTTCGTGATGAACTTCGTGAGGGTCGCAGTCTTACTGCCGCTGTTGACATGGGTTGGAAGCGTGCCATCCGCACCATTCTGGTTTCCGACGGCATCTCCTTCCTGGCCGCTGCCGTGCTCTACACACTCACCGTTGGCAGCGTAAAGGGCTTCGCATTTACTCTGGGACTAACCACCGTGATTGACGTTGCGGTTGTGGTTCTGTTCACCCACCCAATGCTTCAACTTTTGGCGGGAACCAAATTCTTCTCTTCCGGTCACAAGTGGAGCGGGTTCGATGTTAAGACCATGTCTGCGGTGGCATACGCCGGACGTGGACAGTTCCGAATTGCCGAGGGTTTGGGCTCCGGCAAGGCAGCCAAGGCTTCCAAGGAAGCCACCAAGCGTCAAACCATCGCCGAACGCAAGGCGCAGCAGAACGAGAACGGAGAAGCAAACTAATGTCTCGCTTCAATGACTTTGGTAACGCCCTATATTCGGGTGAAAAATCCTTCGACATCGTTGGAAAGCGCAGAATCGCGCTTATCGCATCAGCTCTTCTGATCATTCTCGCGGTGTCCATCACCAGCCTGCGTGGCGGTTTCAACTTTGGAATCGAGTTCAAGGGTGGTTCCGAGTACCGAGTAACCACCGTAAGTACCACGGCCGAAAGTACTGCAACCGCGGCTGTTAAGGCAGCACTAGGCGCCACTGCCCAGGTAAATGTCACCAAGGTGGGAACCGATGGTTTGCGCGTTCAGACCGAACGTCTAGATGCAAACGACTCCGAGCGCGTGCGCCAGGCCTTGGCTGCTGCATTCGGTGTTCAGGGTAACCAGGTCGCTTCGTCGTTCATCGGTGCAGACTGGGGTAGCGAAATCACCGGTAAGGCCATCACTGGTCTCTTGGTATTCATTGCTCTGGCGGCACTGGCAATGGCCCTGTACTTCCGAACCTTCAAGATGAGTTTGGCCGCGGTTATTTCGTTGGCTCACGACTTGGTAATTACGGCAGCCGTTTACGGTGCTCTTGGTTTTGAAGTGACCCCTGCTGCGGTTATTGGCTTCCTGACCATTCTTGGTTACTCGCTTTATGACACGGTGGTTGTTTTTGACAAGATTCGTGAAAACACTCACGAAGTTGAACACAGCACCACTGCAACATTCCGCGAGCGTGTTAACCTGGCCATCAACCAAACGCTGGTTCGTTCCATCAACACCACCGTGGTTGCCATTCTCCCGGTTGCATCAATTTTGTTCATTGGAACTTTGCTTCTGGGTGCGGGAACGCTGCGTGACATTTCGCTCGCGCTATTCATTGGTATCTTGGTGGGAACCTACAGCACCATTTTTATTGCAAGCCCGCTATACAGCTGGTTGCGTGAGAAGGAGCCAAAGTTTGTGGCTGCCGCAGCAAAGGTGAACGCCAGCCGCTAAACGCGAAAACAAAGGCCGCAGGTACAGCGAGTGAGCGATCCAACTCCAACCGGGAGCATAAATTCGCTTCGCTCGCGTCTGCAAGGCATTTTTGGTAAGGGCGGACCCTACTCTGAAGAGCTGGGTGAGATTCTTCGCACCGCAAAGGCTAACCACCCAAAGGCCGACCTCGCCATACTGGAACGTGCCTTTGAGGTTGCTGAGGAAGCCCATCGCGGCCAACTCCGCAAGAGTGGTGAGCCATACATAACCCACCCGCTTGCTGTGACTAAGATTCTGGCCGACCTGGGTATTGGAGTTACTAGCCTTGCGGCCTCGCTTCTGCACGACACGGTGGAGGACACGCCTTACACTCTTGAGCAACTTCAACGCGACTTTGGCAATGAAGTTGCCATGCTGGTTGATGGCGTTACCAAGCTAGACAAGGTCAAGTTCGGCGAAAACGCTCAGGCCGAAACCGTTCGCAAAATGGTTGTGGCCATGTCCAAGGACATCCGTGTTTTGGTTATCAAGTTGGCCGATCGCCTACACAATGCACGCACCTGGAAGTTTGTTCCGGAGGAGTCTGCTCGCCGTAAGGCGCAAGAGACACTTGAAATCTATGCTCCATTGGCGCACCGGCTTGGTATCAGCGCAATCAAGAGCGAACTCGAGGACATTTCGTTTAGCGTGCTTTACCCAAAGGTCTACGAGGAAATCGTTAATCTGGTGCGTCAGCGAAGCCCGAAACGCGAAGAATTCATCGAGAACGTAATTTCGGCCATCGATGGAGATTTGCGGGAAAACCGCATTAAGGGACGTGTGGCCGGACGGCCAAAACAGTACTACTCCATCTATCAAAAGATGGTGGTACGCGGTAGGGAATTCGACGACATTTACGACCTGGTAGGCATTCGCGTTATTGTTGCCGAGGTGCGAGACTGTTACGCAATTTTGGGAGCCATTCACGCTCGGTGGAGTCCAGTTCCGGGCCGCTTCAAAGACTACATTGCAATGCCAAAATTCAACCTGTACCAGTCGCTGCACACCACCGTGATAGGTCCGGCTGGGCGTTCGATTGAGATTCAAATCCGCACTGATGAAATGCACAAGCGAGCCGAGTTCGGTGTTGCTGCGCATTGGAAGTACAAGGAACAAGCCGGCAAGGATTCGAGTAGCACCGAAGAGGACTTGGCATGGCTCAAACACCTAAGTGACTGGCAAGCAGAAACCCAAGACCCCGGCGAATTCCTAGACGCGCTTCGGTTCGAAATTGGTGCCAAAGAGGTTTACGTATTCACACCAAAGGGCAGGGTTATTGGCCTTCCTGCCGGCGCCACACCTGTTGATTTTGCCTATGCCGTCCACACCGAGGTTGGGCATCGCACTATGGGCGCAAAGGTCAATGGCCGTTTAGTTCCACTCGAAACCGAACTCAACTCTGGCGATGTAGTTGAGATTTTCACTTCCAAGAGTCCTGATGCACATCCAAGTCAGGACTGGCTAGGTTTTGTGAAGAGTCAGCGTGCACGCGCGAAAATCAAACAGTGGGTGGCCGCGGAACGCCGCGAAGATGCCGTGGAGCAGGGTAAAGAGGCCATCGCAAAAGCAATGCGAAAGGCGAATCTGCCGCTAAAGAGCCTTTTGGCCGGCGACCTAATTGTGCAGCTTGCATCCGAGCTTCACTACGCCGACGTGTCTGGTCTTTATGCCGCAGTTGGTGAAGGCCACATTTCGGCCCAAAGTGTGGTTGAAAAAATCACCGCCGCCGTGCACATTGAACAAGAATCAGACGAAGCGGTTTTCGAGTTGCCAACCAAGCAACGAAGTGCCACCGATGGTCGCAATAACGTTGGTGTCTTGGTACGCGGTGATGCCGATGTCATGGTGAAGTTGGCCCGCTGTTGCACGCCGGTTCCGGGAGACGAAATCATCGGTTGGGTTACGCGCGGAAGTGGTGTTAGCGTGCACCGTACGGACTGCAAAAACATCGTTGATCTAAAGTCGCAACCCGAGCGCCTCATGGATGTTAGTTGGGCCGCTAGCACGCGCGGACAATTCCTAGTGCAGATTCAGATTGAGGCCCTGGACCGCAATGGATTGCTCAGCGATGTTACCCGAGTGCTATCGGAACACCATGTGAACATCCTCAGCGCATCTGTGTCTACTCGGGCGGACCGAATTGCGCTAAGTAGATTCGTTTTTGAGATTGGAGATCCTGCGCTCCTGGATCACCTTCTCAGTGCCGTTCGGCGTATCGACGCAGTTTATGACGTGTACCGAGTTAGTCAATAGGAACCAGTGAAATAGGGCGCTGAAAGAAAAAAAGGGGAGTCTTGCGACTCCCCTTCTACTATTTTTTGGCTAGTTGCCGGCAGCTTGCACTACTTTGAGCCAAGCCTTTCGTGCTTCGAGGGCATCAGTGGCTTCCTTCACCTTGGCCGCATTCTTGCCGGCCTTGGCTGCCTTCAGGTCTGCTTCTAACTTGGCAATCGAGTCTTCCAACTGCGAAAGTACCGAGTTGGTGCGATCGATAGCGGCTGGATCGGTCTTGCGCCAGTGCTCATCTTCAGCCTTGCGCACCTTGGCTTCGAGAGCCTTTAGCCGGTCTTCCACTTCGCGAACCTTTTCGCGAGGGACCTTGCCAGCCTTTTCCCAACGGCTCTGAATGGCCTGGAGAACACGCTTCGCCTCGGCCAGGTCTTTCTCTGGCTTAACGGTCTTTTCTGCTTCCGCAAGTATCTCTAGTTTCACCTTGAGGTTGGCGGCGTACTCGGTGTTTTCGGCCTGGACCTGTTCGCCCTTTGCTGCGTAAATCGCGTCGCCCGCGGATTTGAACTTGGCCCAAAGCTCGTCATCACCCTTGCCCTGAGAACGAGGTGCAGCTTTCCACTCGTCCAGAAGTTTGCGGTACTCAACAACTGCGTCGGCACCCTTGGTTACCAATGCTTCTGCGGCGGCAACAATGGCAACTTTCTTCTGCTTCGCAGCCTTGTTGTTGGCATCCAAGCCGGCAAAGTAGGTGCGCTTATTGGCATCAAACTTGCTGCGTGCGGTGCTGAATCGCTTCCAAATTAGATCGGCTTCAGACTTAGGTAGTTTTGGTCCGGACTTCTGTGACGCCTGCCACTGCTCAAAGAGGGAGGTCATCTGTGCGGTGGAGTTCTTCCACTGCGTTTTGGCTACGTCTTGGTTGGCAATTGCCTCAGCCGCTTCAGCAATCTTTACGCGAGCGGCAAGGGCCTCGGCAACCTGTTCTTTGCTCTGCTCGTGCTGAGCGGTGTTTAGCTCACCAATCTTGCCGGCCACGGCTGCAACACGTGCTCGTAGATCGGCCAGGTCGCCAACCACGTTCGGCTCAACCAGGTCTGCGGTAACGGTCTGCAAATTCTTCTTTAGTGAATGCACATCCGCTTTAGCTGCAACACGTTGTTCCAGGTTGCGCACTAGTGCTTCGAGGTCCGCAAACTTGCGCTCGTAGTATGCCAGCGCTTCTTCTTGGGTCTTGTCTGGGTATTGACCAACTTTGCGTTCAACACCGCCCTCGATGACAAAAACGTTGTTGTCTGCGTCTACACGACCGAACTTGTTGGTTGCCACTATGTGCTCCTGTGTTTGATAGCCCGCAAGGTGCTGGCCCGTGGTGCTGCTGCTCTTAGTTTAGTTTGATGGTGCCGATGGTAGTTGCCACCTTAGGAGCGCCGTCACCAGTGCCATTTGTGGTGCCCTTTGCTGCAATGCCGGCAACTATATCAAGACCCGAAGTGACCTTGCCAAAAACCGTGTACCCGCCGGCGCCATCGGAGGGAATCATGCTGTCTTTATACACAATGAAGAACTGCGAACCCATGCTGTTGCCGTTGCCGCCTTGACGAGCCATGGCGAGAACACCGGTCTTGTATACGCTGTCTTTTGGAGCGTTTTCAACAGGACCGAAGGAGTAGCCTGGGCCACCAGTTCCGTCACCCTTTGGATCTCCACACTGGAGTACATAAATGCCGGCGGTAGTTAGACGGTGACAGCTAATTCCAGTGAAAAAGCCCTTCTTTGAAAGCGCCAAGAAGTTGGCTGCGGCTTTTGGTGCCGCCTTGCCATCTAGCGAAATTCCAAGAGTCTTGCCATTGAGTTGCAAGGTACCGGTCCAGGTGCGGTTTTCGGCTCCCGCCGCGTCCGGCGCCTGAGGGCCGCTGGAAGGGCTAGCGGAAGAACTAGCCGCTGCGGTTGGCGAGGCGCTTGCGCTTGGTGCCGGGAAAACTGCTGAGTGAGCCAGCGTTGCCACAAGCGTTAGGAGAATCGCACCGGCACCAATTTTGGTGGCAAGGGCATTGTCCGCTTTACGACGCGCAGCCTTGGCGCCAACAGCCTTTTGCTTCTCCTCATACGAGCGAAGGCGAGCTTGCAGGTTGGCACTGTTGTTCTTTTTAGCCACGGTTTCTCCTTAGGATTCTCTAACCGATTTTATGGCATCCTGAACGCATGACCTTTGATAACGGCTGGTTCGCTAGCGCGGTTCCTCTGGCGGCACGAATGCGCCCAAGAGCCTTAGCCGAAGTGGTTGGTCAAGGGCATCTGTTGAAGCCGGGTTCGCCGCTGCGTCAACTCGCCAAAGCAGACATCGATGGCAGTAACGCCAGCACAACGTCATTGTTGCTCTGGGGTCCCCCCGGCACCGGGAAAACCACACTGGCTCAAGCCGTTGCCCGCGAATCAGGACGACGATACGTGGAACTCAGCGCCATAACCGCCGGCGTAAAAGAAGTTCGTGAAGTGATGGTCAAGGCTCGGAGCGATTTAGAGTCAAACGGAGTTGGCACACTACTTTTCCTCGACGAAATTCACAGATTCTCCAAGGCGCAACAAGACGCCTTGCTTCCTGGAGTTGAAGCGGGTTGGGTCGTCCTGGTCGCGGCAACAACGGAGAACCCGTCGTTTTCGGTTATCGCCCCGTTGCTCAGTCGAATGCTTTTGCTCACCCTTGAACCTTTGGGGCAACAAGACATAAAAACTTTGCTGGAGCGAGCACTGGTTGCGCCTCAGGGTTTGGCTGGAACATTCACCGCCACAGGTGAAGTATTTGACCAGCTGGTGTTGCTGGCTGGTGGAGATGCCAGGCGTGGACTCACAGTGTTGGAAAGTGCCGCCGGTCACGCTGCGCAACAACGCGGCAGCCAGCCCTCCTCGG
>Ga0228702_1002158_pt1 | contig 11566 bp, 10 predicted proteins | sample McNCre217_Aug_MG_2_FD_178018 | JGI IMG/M metagenome (GOLD analysis project Ga0228702, IMG submission 178018) | Freshwater microbial communities from McNutts Creek, Athens, Georgia, United States - 20-17_Aug_MG | ecosystem: Environmental > Aquatic > Freshwater > Creek | place: USA: Georgia... | reverse complement strand
AAACTGGGGCGCAGAACCTTGGTTCGATGGAGCGCCGAGACTGCTATCCGTTCAGCGTCTCTCTATACTGTATAGTAGTCCCAGAACTGTTACTAGGGTCAACCGTTTTGACCCCAGAATGTTTAATAGTTCTCCGTGATAGTTAATGTATCTCTGTAAAAGATTTTCCCGTACAAAGAACAGACCCCCTGCTATAGGTAGTAATGTCCTATTTTGTCCTATTTTTGGGCAGGCTTTTAAAAATAGTTAGCCCAAAACTGTCCGTTTTGGCTGTTTGGACGGATTAATACTATATAGGAACTATTTCTTTTAGACAGTAGCAAGTTCTTCAGGAACTTGCGTTACAGACTGTATCTACTACCTGTTACTAACTGACAGTAACTGAATGAAAACGGGACAGGACTATGACTTTTCAAAAGGGTTCAGTAAACCCAAAAACCCTTGCTATGGCAGAGGCAAAGGCCAAGGTTTTGGCCTTAGTGGCTGAAGGCCACTCTGTCCATAAGGCTATGGAAGTATGCGGCAAGAAACCTGACACCGTCCGAATCTGGTGTCTAAGGGATAAGAAATTTGCCGCTGACCTAGCAGAGGCCAAAGAGACCGCAAAGGATGCCTCCCTAAAATCTTTAGGCATCCCAAAAGAGGAAATATCCTTTCCTCAGTTTTCAGAGATATTTTTGAACCAGAGGGTATTCCCTCATCATATGGATTGGATTGACCTGCTAGAGGGACGAGAACCTTCTTGGTTACACCCTAGCATGATTTACGAACCTGGTGACCCAACTCGTCTATTGGTTAACGTGCCACCTGAGCACGCTAAGAGTACAGTCATTACCGTAAACTACTCCACATATCGTATCGCCCTCAATCCCAATGTCCGCATTATTGTGGTTTCTAAAACGCTTGTCAAAGCACGCGAGTTCGTGTACGCAATCAAGCAGAGACTCTCCCACCCAAGATGGTTAAAGTTGCAAACAACTTTTGGACCTGAAGGTGGTTGGAAAGAAGACTCAGACACTTGGCGAGTTGACACCGTTTACCTTGGGGGCGATGCACGAAACTCATCCGAAAAAGACCCAACCATCCAAGCCCTTGGTATGGGTGGACAGATTTACGGTGCCCGTGCTGACCTCATCATTCTTGATGACTGTATCACTACCGCTAACGCACACGAGTATGAAAAACAAATCAACTGGTTACAAAAAGAAGTTATTACCCGTTTGGGTAAAAACGGTAAACTGCTAATCGTAGGGACACGAATTGCGCCGACAGACTTTTACAAAGAACTCCGAGAGACTAAGTATTGGTCTGGCGGTAAAACTCCTTTTACTTATATGGGCATGCCTGCTGTTTTGGAGTATTCAGAAAAACCGCAAGACTGGAAAACGCTCTGGCCCAAATCGGACGTTCCGTGGGACGGCGACTCTGATGTCCCTGATGCGGAAGGTCTCTACCCCAAATGGGACGGCAAAGCATTAGCCAAAAGACGTGGTGAAGTAACACCATCAACATGGGCGTTGGTTTACCAACAAGAAGATGTTCAAGAAGATTCTATCTTTCCACCTACACTTGTGCAAGGTTGCATTAATGGTCAACGCAAACGTGGCCTGCTGAAAGCAGGTGCCGTGGGACATCCCTCGCACATTGAGGGGTATACGATAATAGGGTTTGACCCCGCAATGGGCGGGAATGCTGCGTTTGTGGTGACCACATACAATAGGCATGATGGTAGAATTTATATTCTTGATTGTATAAACATGTCAGAACCTACGCCACAAAAGATTCAAGATACTATCGAAGAATTGGTTGAGAAGTACAGACCACAAGAATTACGTGTGGAAATCAACGCTCACCAAAAAGCATACTCACTAGATGATAATTTGAGAAACTGGCTTGCAGCATATGGTTGCCGTTTAGAATCTCACTTTACTAGCAAGAACAAATGGGATAGCAACTTTGGTGTTGCTGGTATGTCTATGCTCATGGGAACTATGAGAGATGATAAGTTCCAAAAGAATAACATAATTGAGTTTCCTTCTACGGAACACTCAGAGGGCCTTAAGGCTTTAATCCAACAATTAATTACTTGGAAGCCTAATACCCGTGGCAAGACTGACTGTGTTATGGCGCTATGGTTTACCGTGCTTAGAGCAAGGGACTTTATGCAACAGAATGGTCGGATGCAAAAGTATGCTCACAATCGTTGGGCTACTAGAGCACAAACTGAAAGACGGTTTTCAGTTAACTTAGACGAGGCCCTTGCTGAGCAGTGGTCCGAAACTTATATATAGGAGATAACAATGGCAAATCCAATGAAGGTAATTAAGGGAATCAAGAAAGCAACAAAGACTCCAGGAGTTAAGGGACGTGGTACAAAGTCCACAACTATCAAAGAGCCTAAGTCAAATGTTAAAGTTAAGCCACAAGATGCTGCAAGCAGAGATGCTCGTGCTGCACGATACAAGAGACAATTTAACTAAATGGCTAACATTAAAAAAGTTATTAAAGGCGCTAAAAAGGCCGCCAAAATGGCTAAAAGAATTAATAACTCTACAGAAAAACTTAAACACAGAACTGGCACTCCAGTTGCTAAAGTAAGTCCAAAAGGAAAACTTGAAGTAAGGGAGTATATGAGTGATTATAAAGTTAAAGGTAAAATAAGAGACATTAAAGATAATGCTCAAATGACAGAATATAATGCTGGGCGTACAAAAAAAATAACATCTCTTAAATATCCTTCTAAAAAATATATGGATATTAAAAGTAGAACTGAAAAACCTACTACTCCTAAAGTTCCAGTAAAGAAGCGGAGCAAGTAAATGGCAAACCCAATCAAAGCCATCAAGGCTGTTAAAAAAATTTCAAAAGGCAAAGCAAAAGTTCAAAGAAGAGTTAATGCATTAAGTAAAGAAGCAGATTCTCGCACTGGTGGTAATATATCAATAATTTACGAAAAGGGAAAAATAAAAGATTATTATGGTAATTACTCTCCAATAAAAACAAAACCACGCAGTCTTGGTAAAAGAACTAAACAAATGGTTCCAAATTCTAAAAAAGAAATAAAAATCATTAATAAATCTCTTAAACAAAAAGGTTTTGCAATTATACCAAATGCAAAAGTGGCTCCACGTACGGCTAAAGTTCCAGTAAAGAAGCGAGGCAACTAATGCCTGCATCTAAAAAAGTTGCACCTGGTGTTACTAATAAAGTTAAGCCAATTGTAAAACGTCCTATTAAATCTGGACTAGCAGAAGATTTTGGATATATGAAACAAGGCGCAAAGATTGCTGCCGATGTTTTTATTCCTAGAAATGCTTCAGATGTAGCGTGGACATTAGCAGGTGGTAAAGCCTTTGGCTTAGGTGCTCGTGCAATTGGTGGCATTACTAAACGTGGTGCTAAGTTTGTAACTAAAGTTTACAGAAACATGGGTAAGTAAATGGCATTGCCAGCAGCAACAGTAGCAAAGATAATTGCTAAGAAACGTGCTTTAGATATTGCAAAAAAGAAAGTTGCAAAAGTATCTAAATATAAAGCCCGTGAAGTTGCTATAGAAGAAATGAAAAATGTTGGCAAAAGACCTGGGAGAAAAGTTCCTAAAAGAACTGGTCTTTCTTTAGATGAAAAAACACAACTTCAAAAAAGATATTTAGTTGAAAAAGCAAGAACTCGCCCACGTAATCCAAAGGATGTTGTCTTTGGTAGAGTGGTTGCAAAAGAAGAGTTGCGTAAAAAGTTAGCAACCTCTCCTGCTAAAAAGGTTGTATCAAAACGTAGTTCAGTTCAATTAACCCGTGGTCCAAAAATTGCTAAACGTTCAGAGGTTGAAGAGGTAGCAGCAAAGCGCCAAGCAAGACAAGAAAGAAGAAACAAAGCAGAGAGTTATATTAAGAAGATGAGTCCTGCTGATAGAAAACGTCTTGAAGCAAGATTAGAAGTTAAAAGAGCGCAACGTGAAGAAAATGCTGGTTTAACTAAATATGGCATGGATATAAAACCACGTAAAGAACTTGATAATAAAGTTGTAGAGCGTGCAAAAGAACTTACTGCTCAAGAAAAAAACGAGATTGCTAGAAAAGAAGCAATAGAGTTTGGACAACGCAGAGAATCAGATAAACGTATTCAAGAAGCATTAAAAGAAATTGCACGTAAAGAAAAAGAACAATACATTCGAAAACAAGTACTATCAAAAGAAATTAGCAGAAAAGCCAGTAAGTATTTAAATAAAAAACGAGGCGACTAATGGCTAACATTAAAAAGGTTGTTAAAGGAGTAAAGAAGGCTACAAAGAAAAAGCCTTTGACTCCTAAACAAAAAACTTATCAAATGCGTGGTGCTATTGCTAAACTTGAAAGAGAAGTAGAGGCTAAAGGTGGTAAGCCATCACCACAACGTATTGCAGATTTAAAAGCACAATTAATGAAGACTATGGCAGAAAATAAAACTAAACCATATAAGGGTTCAGCACAGTATTAAGAGAGGCAACAATTGTTAAACATTGAGCAGATTGCAGCGAGAGTAGATTCGCTTAAACAGCGTTCTTCTGACCGTGATGCTAGAGCACAAGATGTTCTTGCTGTCCGTAAAGGAAAGATTGCCTCTGTATACCCAGAGTTTTTTCCTGAGGGAGTAGATGCAAATGTCGTTGCAAATTTTATTGATATTGTTGCCAAAGACTTGTCGGAAGTTATGGCGCCACTACCAGCGGTTAATTGCTCGGCCGCTAATCAGGTCAGCGACCGTGCTCGTTCTTTTGCCGATAAGCGTACTCGCATTGCTGCTAACTATTTTGCTCACTCAGATTTACAAGTACAGATGTACACTGGCGCAGACCACTACATCACATTCGGTTTCGTCCCATTCATAATTGAATTAGACGAAGAGGCTAGGCTGCCACGCATCCGTATAGAAAGTCCAATTGGGGCTTACCCAGAGTTTGACCGCTATGGACGTTGCATTGCCTTTGCTAAAAGATACTCACTATCAATTGCTGAGTTGTGTGCCCAGTTCCCAGAGTACGAATCAGAACTCTTGGGTAAGGAAGGTTACCGTCAAGACTTAAGTGCAGTGGTTGAGTTTATTCGTTACTACGATAAAGACCAATCACTGATTTATATTCCAAGCCGTAATAACTTAATTCTTTCTCATGCAGTTAATCCGCTTGGAAAGATGATGGTTGTAGTTGCTAAGCGACCATCTATTGATGGTGAAATGCGTGGACAATTTGATGATGTTCTAGGCATTCAACTGCTTCGCAACAGATTTGCATTACTTGCAATGGAAGCAGCAGAGAAGTCTGTTCAATCACCAATCGTTGTACCAGGCGATGTTCAAGAAATTGAATTTGGTGGCGATGCAATTATCCGCACCAATAACCCAGCAGGTGTACGACGTGTAGAACTACCTATACCTAATGGCGCATTTACTGAGCAATCATTACTACAGCAAGAGTTAAGAACTGGAACTCGTTATCCAGAATCACGTACTGGTAATCTAGATGCAAGCATCATTACTGGTCAAGGTGTTCAAGCACTTATGGGTGGTTTTGATACACAAGTTAAATCCGCTCAGGCTATCTTTGCATCAACACTTAAAGATGTTATCTCTATCTGTTTTGAAGTAGATGAAACATTCTTTGATATTGAGAAGACAGTTCGTGGTGTAGATGCTGGTTCTCCTTACAGTATTGATTACAAGCCTTCTAAAGATATTAAGAAGGATTACTCTGCCGATGTTCGTTATGGCATGTTGGCTGGACTTAACCCAGCACAGGGACTTATTTTCATGCTACAAGCATTAGGCGCTAAAATTATTTCTAAAGATATGGTTATGCGTGAACTACCATTTGGTATTAACGTAACTCAAGAACAAGAAAAAATTGAAGTTGAAGAAATGCGTAACTCACTATTGGGTGCGTTGGGGGCATATACTCAAGCAATTCCTCAAATGGCTACACAAGGACAAGACCCAAGCGATATCATCACAAAGATTGCTGATGTTATCAAGGCTCGTCAAAAGGGAGTAGCACTAGAGGATGCAATTGAAGGAATCTTCAAGCCTGAAGAATTACCTCCTACCGCTGCACCTTCGGTTGAGCAACCGTCCCCTGCTCCCGCCGCAGCCGTAGGAGGCTCTCCTATGGCAGCACCACAAAGTGGTGGACTACAAAGTCTTTTATCTAGTTTAACATCTGGTGGACAAGCCAGTGCAAGCGCAAGGACAGTCGTAAGAAGATAATTAAGTAGGGGACATGACAACAATAATTGGCTTAGAGTATAAAGACAGATGTTTTATAGTTGCTGATAGCCAAACAACTGATGATGGTGGACGCATCTACAGCCATCCTGAAGTCAAAAAGATTTCAGAAAATGGCTCATTCTTAATCGCTGGTTCTGGTGAGACACTACCTTGCGATATAGCACAACATATATGGGAACCACCTGTTCCTACAAAACAAGATAAACAAGACCTTTATCATTTTATGATTGTAAAGGCAATGCCATCTCTGCGTAAATGTATGACAGAGAATGGATATAACTTTGATGAAGATACAAAGGAAACTCGCTTTCAGTTTATAATGGCTGTTGGTGGCGAGATATTCGATGTTGACCAAGAGTTATCAATAAGCAAATCTGCAGATGGAGTTTATGCTGCAGGTTCAGGAGCAGCATATGCATTAGGTGCTATATATGCTGGTGCGGATGCCTATGAAGCAATGGAGATTGCTAGTAAATTAACTGCATTTACAGCAGGTCCGTATTTATCAAAAGAACAACCTAGAAAAATTAAGTAGGAGGAAGAGTGGCACAGCAAGGTGGATATAGAAAACCAACCAACCCAGCCCCAATATCAGGCCCTGGCGCTCTTAGTCAGCGTACTGACGGGGGTCCAACACAACCCGCAACCTACATCCCAGGATTACCATATGGACAAGGACAACAAACCTACGACAACCAAGTAGCAGCACCTATGGCTGGTAATCCAGTTCCAAGAATGGAATTGCCTACACCTTTGCTTGCACCTACATCTCGTCCTGGTGAACCAGTTACTGCTGGTATTGACCGTGGTGATGGACCTGGTTCAGAAGCAATGGGTAAGTTACCAAATAAGGCTTACACAGTAACTGAAATATTTAGAAATTTAATTCCTTATGACCCATCTGGTGACACAGAATTAATTTACCGCAGGTTGCTTGACGAAGGATACTAATGGCTATCAAAGTTAATTACATTGTAGCCAAGAACAGCCCTAATCTTTATGCTGCTGCTCAGGCTGCAAATTTACCACCTGACCAAGTAGGACAATTAGAACAGTTCTCTTGGACAGTTGATAAAAATAAAAGCCTAAGCAAATTACCTATTGACCAAGCACGTTCAGAGTACAATGCTTTAGCACCTGAAATACAAGATAAACTTAAGTATTTATTTCCTAAAGCAGATTATATGCAAGCAGCACCTGATACATCTGATTACGCTGTTGGTGCATTAAAGACTGTTGGTAAGGTTGTAGCAAGCCCACTAATTGGTGTTTTTAAACTTGCTGGTGCATGGAATAGATTAATTAACACTCCATACCTACTTGCTCGTCAAGCAGCACAAGGAGAAAATCCATTTACCAAGCAATCATTTACAGATGCGTGGGATGGACGTAGAGTATTTGATGAAGGTGAACTAACTAAAACTATTAACTACTTTGGCAATGAGCGAGTAGATGTTGCTAAGGGATTATTAGCAGGTAAGACACCAGGTGAGATTATTAAAGCCGCTGGTGGAGAAGTAAATAACAAATTACTTGCTGCTGTTGAAGAAGCATATAACAATCCAGAAGAGTTTAAAAAAGTATTAGATGGTGTTAGATATGCTCAAGTATCTCCAGGTAGAGATATTGCACGTATGTTTGATATTAAGAGTGGTGCTTTTTCTGGAACACTTGACTTTATCTACCAAATAGCAGTTGACCCACTAACTTGGGCAACTGGTGGACTATCTAAGTCAGCCCTTGCTGGTACTCGTATGAGAGAAACCATTGAGCGTTTTGGTCCTAAAGCAGGTGTACTAGAAGTATTCTCTGATGAAGCCAGTGGAGTCCGTAAGTTATGGGATGACCAACTTGGTCCTAAGTTAGAAAAACTATCTAAAGCGGCACCATTTGAAAAGACTGCAATTAAAAATGATATTAAGGTTAACCATCCTGCATTTAATAATGATGCAGCAATTGAAGCCTTAGTTGATGCAAAAATATTTAATGCTAATTCAGCAATTGAATACTTTTCTAGCGCAGAAAAGATTCCTCAATTTATTGCTGGTCGAGTAGATGGTGTTCAATACTTCCGTAATGGAATTGCTACCGCTAGTAAGCACAATAGACTTGGTGTTGGTTTATCTAAGTCTGTAGATAGATTCTTAAACCCTAGTACATACGGTACTGCTGAAGAAACTTTTAAGAAAACAGAAGATGTTTGGGATTCTTTATTAAAGAATGCCCCTGGTTCTGGTGCAGTATTACCAGAAGCAACAGATTTAAAGAAGTTTCATGACAGTTTAAATCGTAAAGAAAAATTTAAAGAAGCATTATCTAAGCAACTAACCCGTTCTCCACAAGGAATGGTTATTAAACTTGGAGATGATGCAATACAGACAGCCAATGCATTTAGATTAAATGCACGTCAAGTCATGAAAAAAGACATGGCAGATTTCATGACTGAAAAGTTTGTTAAATCTACAGTTAGCGAACAAATTGGTATTATGAAGGCTATTGACTATGCCATCATTGAAAGATACGGCATTACTGGTCATCCTGGTGGCAAAGAGTTAGCCCAAGAGATTTTAGATGTTAAATATGGTAAGGCTGGCGCTACAGATGTAAGCGCAGAGATACCAGTACGTGCAGATGTTGCACAAATTGTTGGAAAAGATAACGTTGTTTACCGTGATGGTCAGGCTTTTATGAAGTCTGGCAGCATTATTCAACCATTCCAAGAAACATATGCGCTATCTTCGCTTGATTACTTTGGTTTAAGTCAAATGGCTTATGAATTAAAGAGCAAGAAGAACCTATTACTAGCAGTTGGTGGTGCTACTCAGTCAAGTACTGCATCACATTTAGTTAATACTTGGTCTTTATTTACTCTTATCCCACGTTTGGGTATACGAAGTGCCATTGATGAGACAATGATGTACCTTCTTACAGCCCCTGCTAAGAATATAATGGCTTTATTCACTGGCAAAGGTATGACTGCAGGTAATATTTCTAGTGCATACTCTGGTTCTAAATCAGGTGAGCGTCTGCGTCAAGGTATTGCCCGTAAATTAGGGTTAAGAAACCCAGTAGATGCATTAAGCATGGAGGCTAGAGAAGAAGCCCTTGTTAATTATGCTAAGAAAAATGGTATTGCTGAGGGTGAATTAACTTCACAGGACCGCAAGTGGGCACAAGCCCTTGCTGCTGTTGATATTTACAATGGCAAAACTATCAATAAGTTAGATGCAGAAGAGGCTGGCTATCTAGTCCAAGCACTTGCTCTAAACTCACAGTATTTAGGTTCAGCAACTCGTTCTATTACAAGTGCTTCAAACATTACTGGTAAGCAAGTACCAGAAATTGCTGAAGAGTTCTTAGATATGAACCAGTTTGACCGCTTGATTAAGTCTCTTCAAGAACAATTTAAGATTGAAAAAGGCTTAAAGGGTAAAGAAGTAGATGTAGTTAAGTTAGAGCGTGACCAGATTCTTAATGGTATGGGCGCTAATGTTATACATTTTGAAAACTTTATTAAGCGTTTCTATGGAAACAAAAAGCAAATTATAGGATTTAATGGCAAATCTAACTTTAATCCTGGATATGTATTCTTAGATAACAATGCATTACGTGATACCAATGACTGGTATAGAGCACGTAATCAATTGCTAGGTAAGGTTGGCGTAGTCCGCAATGTTGAAGGCGTCTTTGATGATGTTACTCAACAGGCAATGGATGAACTAGATGCTAAGTTCTTATTCTCAGTAAGAGATAGAAAAGCATTATCTAACTTTATTGAGGGTAGACAACGCACATCTGACCTAAGACTTCAGGGTAAAGATGATGTAGAAATAGCCCGTACATTAGTAGAAGAAATCTTTGCTGATTTATATAGATATTTCCATGGTGATTCTAATAAATACAATCAGGCTTTAGTTGATGCTATAAAAGAAAAGCACAGTTTAATTACAGAAAATGGAACTAAATTTGTTCCTAATGCTTGGAATGAAGCAACAAAGCAAGTATCTCCTGATGATTTCTTTGACCTAACAAAAGGGTTTATGCCTAATGGCAAGATGTATACATCCCTTGACATTGAAGGTTTAGATGATTTTGGTACAGCATATCAACGCTTAGGCAATAAGTTGATGGAGATAATGGACCGTCAGGTTACAGGTATTATCCGTCAACCAGCCACAATGGTTACATATTTAAGACTGCGTAAGTTCTATGCTAAGGCAGAAAAAGAATATGCTAATGATTTATTCAAAGGTAAAGTTGCTGAACTTGAAGCAAGTGATAAGGCAATTGACTTTACAAAGGTTAGACAAGAAGCAGAACTTCAATCTCAAAAGTATTTTGCTGAGGTATCAGTTCAACAGGCTGCAGATGAAGTATTAAAGTTTGTTGATAACCCAACTATCCGTTCTAACTTTGCAGTATCTGCACGAAATGTTGGTAGATACTATCGTGCTACTGAAGACTTTTGGCGCCGTATCCTTCGCTTGAAGGATGTATCACCTAGAGTTCTATATCGCACACGGTTAGCACATCTTGGTTTAGATGCTGCAGGTGGCATATATGAGGACCAGAATGGTGACCCATATGTAATGATGCCTATGGATGACATCATCTTTAAGACAGTAGATAGTGTTGTTCGTACTCTTACACCTGGAGATGAAGGCTTTAAACAACCAATCTTTAATGACTTTACATTAAAGTTAAAGTTAGCCAACCCATCATTTACACCAGATGCAGGCTTGCCAACATTGTCTGGACCAATTGCCGCATTAAGCGTTATTGCAATGAAGAATATCATTGGACAAGTTGGTGGAACTGGTGGCCAAAAGGTTGCTCAAGAGATTGATAACTTTGCACTTGGTGGTATTGGCGACAATATAGATATTGCCCGTGCTATAGTCCCATCTTCTTTAAGTAAGTTGTGGTCATTGCTACCACAAAATGAAAAGAATAGACAAGAAGCAACTGCTGCAATGCAGGCTATTGCATACAATGCATCACAGGGTTATATGCTAGACCCTAATGCAACAGAGGCAGAGAAGTTTGAATACCTAAAGAACATCCGTTTATCGGCACATAACATTTTAGTTATGCGTTCTGTTCTAGGTTTAATCTCACCAGTTGCACCTACAATGCAAGAGTCAATTGGTGTACCTGATTACTTAAAAGAGGTAGGTATTACTGGCTTACGTCCAGAGTTCTTTGATATCTTAAATGCAGTTACTGAAAAGTATAAGGGTGATATTCAAGACCCATATGAACTAGCAGTATCTACATTCATTGGTAAAAATCGTGGCAAGTTAATCTA
>Ga0228702_1002156_pt1 | contig 11570 bp, 3 predicted proteins | sample McNCre217_Aug_MG_2_FD_178018 | JGI IMG/M metagenome (GOLD analysis project Ga0228702, IMG submission 178018) | Freshwater microbial communities from McNutts Creek, Athens, Georgia, United States - 20-17_Aug_MG | ecosystem: Environmental > Aquatic > Freshwater > Creek | place: USA: Georgia... | reverse complement strand
CTTGCAGTCCATCACCAGCGATTTGAGTTTGTATGCCGCCATGTCCGCACAAGCAGCCAACAAAAACCTCGACTCATCTGAACGCCTGTATTTGGGCGGCGCCACGGGTGTGCGTGCGTTCCCTGCAAGTGAAGCAGGGGGCGCCACGGGACGTACCTTAACGCTTGAATTGCGCCAACGCTTAGACACCACCCTCACCCTGACCGGCTTTTATGACTATGGTCACATCACGGTCAACAAACACAACGCCAATGCATCCAACGGTAACGCCATCAGCGCAGTGAATGCCTATGCATTGCAAGGCTATGGCGTATCTTTGGCTTGGCAAGATAGCCGAGGCACCGAACTCAAAGCCACGCTGGCCAAACGCAGCGCTGCCAATCCCAATGCAGACCCCACCACCGGCATGGACGGCGACAAAACCAAAAGCACCACTCGCCTATGGCTGAGCGCGGGTTTTACGTTTTAAGGATGAGCACGCGCGCATGAACCGCATTTATCGCACCCTCTGGTCGGTTGCCACGCAGTCGTGGCAAGCCGTGCCTGAGATTGCGAAAACTGCAGGTAAAAAAAGCAAATCGTCCACAGGCGGCGTGATTGCATCCGTCGCTTTAAGCTTCTCGCTCACCGGTGGTGCAGGCGCACAGTCACCCCCTGCTGCAAACCAACTGCCTACGGGTGCCAGTGTGAGTCGTGGCAATGTGACCATCACACAAACGGCCACTGCGCAAGCCGCAGCAATGACCGTCACACAAACCAGTCAACGTGCAGTCGTCAACTGGGACACCTTCAACATCGGCAGCAAAGCGGGTGTGAAGTTTGTGCAACCCAACACGCAAGCCATCACACTCAATCGTGTGAATGACAGCAACCCCAGTCAAATTTTTGGGCGTATCACGTCGAATGGCCAAGTATTTTTGAGCAATGCCAACGGCATTTACTTTGCACCCGGATCATCGGTCGATGTGGGCGCTATCACTGCCACCACACACGGCATCACAGACGACAACTTCATGTCGGGCAAGTATGTGTTTGATCGCCAAGGCGCCACAGGCAAGGTCGTCAACGAGGGCAGCATCACCACAGGTCTTGGCGGTTATGTGGCTCTCTTGGCCCCCGAAGTCCAAAACGCAGGCGTCGTCGTCGCACGCGCAGGCACAGTGGCTATGGCGGCGGGTGAGACCATCACCCTCAAGATCGAAGGCACAGGCAGCTTGGCGGGTATCACCACCACGCCCAGTGCCATCGCCACGCTGATTGAAAACAAACAAGCGATACAAGCACCAGACGGGCAAATCATTTTGTCGGCCGTTGCACTGAATAAGCTGCAAGCAGGCATCATTAAAAACAGCGGCAACTTAGAAGCCAACAGTTTGGTGAGCAAAGGTGGCAAGATTTATTTGGAGGCTGATGACATCACCCTAGCCAGCACCAGTAAGCTTGAAGCCAAGGGCGCATCAGGTGGTGGCACTGTGCTGATAGGTGGTGATTGGCAAGGCGGCGGCGACTTGCGCCCAGCGACCAAGATCACGATGGCAGCGGGTGCCACCATAGATGCCAGCGCCACCGACAAAGGCGATGGTGGCAAAGTGGTGCTGTGGAGTGACACTCATAACGTCGATAGCCAAACACTGGTGCATGGCAATATCAAAGCCGAAGCAGGACCCAACGGGGGGGATGGCGGCAAAATTGAAACATCAGGACACTACTTGAATGTGGATGACATTCAAGTGTCCACGAGCGCCCATCAAGGCAACACCGGTGAGTGGCTACTGGATCCCTATGACATCACCATTGCATCGGCAGGGACAACGGTCGCAGGGACGACTTGGGCCGCAGGCACCGTCACTGCGAGCGGCACACAAACCTATACCTCTGCCGCCAGTAGCACCATTTTGGGAAGTGCCATCTCCACAGCCCTGGCAAGCAACAACGTCACCATTAAAACAGGCGGCACGATAGGCGATGGCAACGGCAATGGAGACATCACTGTCGACACAGCCATCACTAAATCAGGGTCGACATCGACACGATCGACGTTGACATTGACTGCGGCACGCAACATCAACATCAATCAAAAAATTGAATCCACAGCAACGGGAACCTACCCTCAGCTCAATGTGGTTTTGACAGCGGGCAATGACATCACATTAAGCAACAACAGCTACATCAATACCAACGGTGGTAATTTTTACATTGGAGCTGTTCCTTCCGTAGGCTCAGATGCAGTCAACTCATCTGGACAAAACCTCACCATCAATCAGGGCAGCTACATCAACAGCGGCAAGGGTCTTGTCAATATCAGAGTAGGTGGTTCAATTTCGCTGCCTGACAACAGCACGCAAACCAATGCATACGCTATTTCTATGTTGTATGACTCAACATACCCATATCCAATTTCAAACAGTTCGACAACGGCTATTACATACAACTACACGCAGAAAACTACGAATATTTCTGCGGGCGAAAACATCACAACGGCAAACACCTCTTCAAGCTATGCTGATATTTACTCGGCCAACGATGTTTCACTGACGGCAAAAAACATAGGCTCAGTCAGCAATCCACTGCAAATCACAGGTAACGTCGACCCATACGGACTTGTTGCCGCACCGACGACAGCAACAGGCACTTTCCAAGGCACGTCAAGGGTCTTAACCATCAACAACTACGTTGGAAGCACTTACCTCAATGAAGTGCCAAACAGCGGTTATGCCAATCAAGCGTTCAACACCATCAACCTCAATGTAGGCTCGCAGGCATCTAGCGCACACATCATCAATATTTCAGGAAATCCTGGTGGCTCGACGGACCCTTACGCAGGAACAGGACACATCATGGTGTCCACTGATAGCAATGGCACATTGATCATTCCCACCAACGGCATCAACACCGTTGGTGTTGGAACGGCCACCACGTCATCATCCAGCTACGTCACAACACCTGCACCAGCCCACTATGTGGGTGGACAAGAACCCACCGTATTTCCGACCAGCGTGGGCATCAATGCTTACAAAATTTCTCTCACGGATACATCGGTCACGATCTACCCCAATTACTACTCAGTTTTTCTGTATTCAGGTTCAAGTTCGAAATACACAGTATCAATGGGGTCGACTGGCCTTGGCACCAATTTCACAGCCTACGCCACCACGTCAATCACCAACGCCAGCACCAACTACATCAGCGATATCACCGCATACAACCTCACACTCAGCGGACAAGTGATTGGAACAAGTAGCAATCCAATCAATATTTCCAAAGGCACTCAACTCGCATTAACCACACTCAACGGTGTCAATTCAAGTTTGTATGTGAACTCAGTTGACTCTGGATTTTCTAACATCACAATTAGCAACAATCGGATTGATTCAGGCTCATCCAGTGTGGCCAGCATCTTGTGGCAAAACGGTGACCACATCAACTACACCTACGGCAACGGCAACTCTTATTACATCGCGTCGAATGGTGGCACCTACAGTTTGACAGCTGGAGTCCCGACCTTTTCGAATACAACAGGTATCAAACTCTCTGGCGGATTTCGCTCACTCACACTCAACTCAAACTTGATCTATGCGAGCTCACTCGCAACGCCCAACGGTGTCGGTGCTGGTTATGTAACTTTTGAACCAGATGCAGTCGTCATGGGCTATTCAGGCTCATTCACACTGAATCAAAATGCAGCCAATTCAGACAGTAACGGTAATGGCATTACATCTTCTGTCATTGGTGGCACAGCGCCCAACATCACGGGCGCAACCATTGCCATTAACAACAACAACAGCACCTCTAATTATTCAACCGTCAACAGCACAACGGTGACTACACCGATCAAAACTGGCATTTCAAATTTGGTTTTTAACCCCATCACCTATTACACATCAGGCGCAACAAACTACACCCTCACCAACAACCTCACTGTCAACTCGTATTGGGGAAATATAGATGTCTCACAAAATAAATTACCCGACGCCACCTTAACCAATAGCACTGCGCGTTATTTCAATAACTTCACACTCGGACTTAGCGGTCCATCGACTGCAGGCCAAACTGCGCGGATGAACTTCATTGGCTCGACAGATGTGGTCAACATCAGCGAGACCAACGGAAGTATTGTTCTTGACAACAACAATGTGAGCCTTTCAAGCAGTAACAGCAACTTTGTTTTCAACCCCACTGCGCGGGCTGTGCAAGTTAATTCTGTCTCACTCGGCACTGGCACATACAGCATCAATGCAGGCACTGGAATGATTCGCTTGAACGGCGACATCCTGACAAATGGCGGACTGATCTCGCTAACTGCAAATAATTTGATTTTAATGAAGTCCGTCACCATTGACAGCAACGCGGACGAACTGACAAATACAAACCACACAGGCATTTCAGGTGCCATCAACATCAATGCCAGCAAAATTTCAGCAAATGCTGAGGGCTACACATTAACCCTCGACAGTGGCTCTCAAACTGCGGCCAGCGGCATCATCAACATCAATTACAACAACACATTTGATAACACTGCTATTTCTGGATTCGGTGGCAAATATCTGGGCGGCTTGAGTCTGAAATCCACCAAAGCAGGCGTAGGCGGCACAGATGCTGGAATTAATTTTTATTCCTTAACAACGAACCTTAAGGGAACTTTCCGCGCGGAGGGAACCGTATCAATGCCATACGGCGCCAACATCAACACCAATTTTGATAATGGCTTAACAAACGCTGGCGATATTTTGTTTGCTGGCGCATCACTCAGTACCACTCCAAATTACAACTTCACCTTCACCGCCAAATCCACCCTGGGTAATGGAGGAAAAGTTGATCTCTACAGCGACACGGCGCACTCACCTTTTTCTGCGTTGAATTTAACGATTGATACGCGCACCACGTTTGCAGGCGGCACGGCAGGTGATGTTTTATTACCGACGACCAATTTGATCTCTAACAATTCCTCAAGCAACAACTTGAGCATAACGGCCGGTCAAATCAATCTCTACGGCAACATCAACACACAGTCATACGGAACATCGACTGCACATTTGAGTGGCAACATCTCACTCACAGGTGATATTCGTTTAGCAACGGACATCACCATGAATACTTGGACTGCAAATTACACCTTGGCAAATAACTTATATGCCGGCTACATCACCTTAGGTGGCACTGGTGTATCGAGTTTGAGTGGCAATAAAAGCCTCACACTCAACACGAGTCCAAACAGCAGCTACACATTCGCCAGCTACTTCAGCACCACTGGGGGAGTGAATACGCCTTTCACTTACTATGCAGGCGCCATCTCACTCAAAGGCAATTCAGCTGGGCTTGGCCTCAATACTGTCACAGCCAATGCGAATGTGATAACCAACACTTATGCAGGCGGCGCATACGGCGACATCACACTGGATGGTGTGAGCTCCACCGGCAATCAAACATACTCCGGCAAAAACATCACACTCGCCAACAACGCCAGCAGCTCCACCACAGGCAGTGAAGCCATCACCAGCTATGGCAATATTTTGCTCAGCAGTGATTTAACCGCAGCAACAACGATCACACTCACCTCAAAAGCAAGTGCAGCCAACACGGTGTCTGGCACAGGCGTCTTAACAACAGGCACGGCCACTGGCTCAGGCCTCAAACTGATCGGCAACAACACCACTTACACACTCAGCAACGCCAATGGCGTTTCTAACTTGGCCGCAATCCTCAGTGGCAGTGGTTCTTTCACATTTAAAAATGCCAGTGCACTGACCGTTGGTAGCGTTGGTGGCACAAGTGGCATCAGCACATCCGGGGTGATAGATGTTCGCACGCTGTCGGGTGACCTGAATATCAGTCAGAACATCACCACCACAGACGCATCGGCTAGCGCCATTCTTCTAGCGGCGGGCGATAACAACCTCGCCAATACATCGAGTGGTGGTGACGTAAAAATTGCAGCAGGCGCTGCTCTCACTATGGGCACTGGCGGCAGAGGGCTGATCTACACCGGCTCTGTAGCAAACACGACTCTCAACCAACAAGTTGCTGCAGGTAACTTTCGTTACAACAGCGACACCACTCACAACGGGTTTACACAATCCATCACGCCTGCAGCGACATATGCCATCTACCGTGAAAAACCCATCATCAGCATCACTGCCAGCGATCTGACCAAAGCTTACGACGGCAATGCCTTCGTCGGTGGCAATGGCTATACACACTCAGCCCTTGTGAATGGTGACTCTGACAACACGATTGGCACTGTTGCCTATTCGGGTACCAGTCAAAACGTTGTCAATGCCTCTAACACCACTTACACCATTACTCCTTCGATTTCCGCTGCCAATGCGTTGGGTTACGGCTACGCATACACCAGCGGCACATTGACCGTCATTCCAGCACATCTCACAGTGAGCGCTGACAGCCTCAGCAAGGTTTACGGTGAAGCCAACCCAGCATTGACTGCCAGCATCACTGGATTTGTGCATGGCGAAACACTGGCCACATCAGGCGTGAGTGGCAGCGCAACGCTTGCCACAACAGCATCTACCTACACCCCAGTTGGCAATGTGGCCATCACACCTTCTTTGGGTACATTGACGGCAACCAACTACGACTTCACAAACTTCTCAACGGGTCACTTAACAATACAACAGCGCCCCATCACTTTCACCGCCTCAGCATCAAGCAAGGTGTACGGTGAGACTAATCCAACGCTGTCTTATGCCACGGAGTCCACATCAACAGGACGTGGCTTGGTCAACAGCGACACGTTCACGGGCAGCCTCAGTACCTCTGCCACTCAATTCAGTGCTGTGGGTACCTATGCAATCAACAGCACGCTGGAAAACAGCAACTATGCTGTCACTTACGTGTCCGCCAATCTTGATGTCAGACCTCGCCCCATCACACTGAGCGCCAACGCTTCAAGCAAGGTGTATGGCGAAGCCAATCCTGCATTGACTTACACCGCAGAGTCAGCCTCTGCTGGGCGTGGCCTTGTGAACAATGACACGTTCACCGGCTCACTTAATACCTCGGCGAATCAATCCAGCTCCGTAGGCAGTTATGCCATTGCCAGCACGCTCGCTAATAGCAACTACAACATCAGTTATGTAGCTGCCAACCTTGATATCACGCCTCGCCCCATCACACTGAGCGCCAACGCTTCAAGCAAGGTGTATGGCGAAGCCAATCCTGCATTGACTTACGCAACAGAAGCCAATTCAGCCAATCGAGGCCTCGTCAACAACGACTCCTTCACCGGTGGACTCAGCGTTTCTGCCACTCAAACCAGTGCAGTGGGTCAATATGCCATCGCCAGCACACTGACCAATAGCAACTACGACATCACATTTATTCCAAATCATTTGGCCATCACACCACGCCCTGTCACACTGACAGGTGTGATGAACTACAACGGTACGAGCAGCCTCGACACCTCAGCCACCTCGTCTACATTGACAGTCACCAATGCTTTGTTCAATGACCGCATTGATGTCTCTGGCACCGCACTGTTAGCAGGAATAAGCGCAGGCCCTCAAGCAATTGCCAATTTCAATGGTTTGAATTTGAGTAACAGCAACTACACAACGCAAAGTGCCACAGGCTCAGTCAATGTCATCGGCACGAGCAGCATCAATGTGTCGCCACTCAAGACGGCAGAGGTTGCAGCCCTGATTGGTGGACAACTGTCGGGACTCACGGGCACACAGATAGGCAGTTTCAGCGCTTCTCAACTGCAGGTATTTTCCGGCAATCAAATCGCTGCGCTATCTGCATCCCAACTGTCAGGCTTGAGTGCGACACAGCTGGGCAGCCTCGGCAGCGCCCAACTACAAGCCATCACCCCCGCGCAAGTGGCGCTTTTAGGTTCTGCACAAATTGCTGGTTTAGACGCTACGCAATTGGCGGTTTTATCTGCACCCCAACTACAAGCACTTTCACCTCAGCAAGTCAGCGCGCTATCGCCCGCCCAGCTGAGTGAACTCACACCCGCACAAATCAGCGTGTTAACGGGTAACCCATTGGCATCTCTCAGTGCTTCGCAATTAGGAGCCTTGACACCATCACAGGTTTCTGGCGTTAGCACCAGTCAAATAGCGCGCATGGCCGCTGCTGAGATCAATGGTTTGAGCGCTGCGCAACTGCAAGCACTTACGCCTATACAAATTTCCGCAATTCCAGCCTCTAACATCGGCGCATTGAGCACCAACCAATTGGCAAACATGAGCAGTACGCAACTGCAAACACTCAGCGCCGTGCAATTGGCTTCACTGAGCCCTGTGCAATTGACGGCGCTATTGCCAACACAGATTTCGGCGCTGACGGCGACTCAAATGAGCGGCCTGAGTCAAGAACAAATCCAAAGCATCACGCCAAGTCAAATCCAATCTCTGGGCTCAACGCAGCTGACTGCATTGACTCCTAATCAAATGGCGGCCATGGCTGGGCCACAGTTGCAAGCCTTCTCTTCTGCACAAATTAAAACTCTAGCGCTCCCACAGCTCAGCACCTTATCAAATGCTCAGATTCAAGCACTGACAGAGAACTCAGCTTCATCTCTTAGCTTTTCACAACTTGCATCATTGTCTAGCCTACAAATTTCTGGTGTGAACGCGGCACAGTTTTCAGTTTTAAATCCTTCAGAAATCAGCACCTTGAGTAGCATGCAATTGCAAGCTCTCAAACCTGCCCAGTTGGCCGCAGTCACTCCAAAAATTTTGGCCGAACTCAAACCCGAGCAACTACAAACCATCAGCCAAGCTCAGCTGGCGGCTCTTAGCCCAGCACAACTCAGCGCGTTGAGCACATTACAGCTGCAAGTACTCACGCCTGCACAAATTAGCGTCATGGCTGCGGCGCAACTCAGCGCCCTATCACCCATTCAAATCAGTGCACTGACCAGCAACACAAACTCTGCATTGCGTTACAGCCAAGTGGCATCACTGTCAGCCACGCAAATTCAGGCTATTCATCCTTCACAGTTCGCACAAATGACTGCCGCCGAACTTGGCTCACTGAACAACACACAATTACAAGCACTCACGCCTGCGCAAATTGATGCGATTGCACCTGCCAACTTTGGCGCCTTCAGCGCTGAGCAAATCATGGCGATGTCAAGCACCCAAGTGCAAAGCCTATCGCCCGAGCAATTGGCCTCGTTCACACCCTTGCAAGTCGCAAGTCTGAGTAATGCTGAATTGGCCGGTTTCGACAACCTGCAACTTGCTGCGATTGGCATATACCCCCAGCTTCAAGCACAAGTCGACCCACAGCCACAACCAACCAACCGATTTGAAGCTGCAATACCCGTCATGACGGCATTGCCTTCACAAGCCACTGCTGTGGCTGTGCCACAAAATATTGCTGATCTTTCCGGCCTTCAAGTACGTGCACTCACCCCCGAGCAACTCAACAGCTTGCCTCAAGATCAAGTCGCAAGCTTGAAACCTGCGCAATTACAAGCGCTGACAACAACACAGCTATCACAACTCAAACTTGAGCAAGCTGAAAATCTGACGCCTTCACAGTTGTCTGTCATGAGTCCACGCCAGATTCAATCGTTGCCGACAACTTCTACGACGGATGTGTCACCCCATCAAGGCGTGCTTGCTATCACCATCTTGCACAGCGCACAAGCGAACCCCACCTCTGCAGGCATTGCGTTTGAACAAAGCGCGGACACGATTTCACTCAAAACTGCTGCAGCGCCTCCAGTCGCAGCGCCCATGACAGATAAAGTGGTATTCGCCGACAAGCTCACTACATTCATGGTCTCAACGCCAGAAGGCGAGATGGTGGAGTTTCAAGGCAGCTTGGTCAACAACCGCATGGTGATCGCTGCGACCTCTACCGTTGCCAAACGTGTGGCACGTTCTGAAATGAATCTGGTCTTAGCTGCAGCCATCACCAGCCTAGGCAAAGAAAATCGCGTGATGCTTGCTAGCTTGACAGGTGTGGTGCTAGATCTGCGATGATCGCTTCAACTCTTCTTTGAAAGCCCGCCATGCCCAACACATCTGCCGCTAAAAATTTTGAAGGTGTTTGGACGGATGTCTTGGTTCCACTGCAAGACAACTTGGACATTGACAAAACCAAACTGGCAGCACATTTGCGCAACCTATGCGCCAAAGGCCTTGAACGTTTTGTACTCTTTGGCCAAGCAGGCGAAGGCAGCTCTTTTTCTGCCGATGAAAAGTTGTCGGCCGTCACACACGTCATCGCAACAGGTGTGGCAGGCACAGATATTTTGTTGGGCGTGCAATCATCCTCATTCAGCGAAGTGGCGCAATTCATTCGCAAAGCACACACGCTGGGCGTGCGTCGTTTCTTGGTATCAGCGCCGCAGTATGGTTTGCCTTTTAGCCACGTGGCCTTGTTTGACTATTTCGATCACCTGATCAAACAGGTCAACCTGCCCGATTGGCAACTGTTCATCCACCAACTCAGCGGCAGCAACCACGGCAGTGATTTACCCGAAGCCACACTGGCTGATTTACTCAAAGTGCATCCGCAGGTATTTGCGGGCATCGTCGATCAAGACGTTCACGTCAACCACACGGTTGATTTGATGCGCGCGTTTGGCGCAGGCCTTGCCATCGCAACCTGCCATGAACCCAACTTGAGTCTGCTCAAGCCCAAAGTTTGTGTATCCGCCTTGGCCAATGTCATTCCTACCCTCATGCAGCATCTTTTAACCAACGATGCGCCAGAGCAAGCCACCAAGATCGCAGGCATGAAAGTGGCCAAGCCCGATGACCGTGTGGTGGAGCTGATGACACTCTTGGGCGACTACCCACCCATCGCCGCCATGAAGTTGCTGCTTTCACAGCATTACCGAATGGAAAGCTGGGAGCATGTGCGCCCTCCCCAATCCACTCTCACCAAAGAGGGCCGCACCGCACTCTTAGGGGCTTTCAAAACCTTCAACTTGCAGGCCAACGAATGAACTTTGCACACACGTGGTACGTCATTGAACGCAACAAGCATTTCGAAACCATTTCGCACGAAGCCATGTCACTGCTGCCAGAAGGGAGCTACGTGATGCTTCAAAACTTCGCGACCCACCATGAGGCGCAGGAAGAACACATGCGTCTGGTCAAACTCGCCATCGACGACATGAAACACAAGCTGGGCAACTGATAGGGTTTTGTATACGTCTGCCTTCTTAGCTCTAGGAAAATACTTGCTATTGATATCTCGATAGGCAAGTCATGAAAAAAATCCTCCTCCTGGGCTCTGGCGAGCTCGGCAAAGAATTCGTCATCAGCGCCAAGCGCTTGGGCTGCTATGTGGTGGCCTGCGACAGCTATGCAGGCGCACCCGCCATGCAAGTGGCCGATGAATGCAGCGTGTTCAGCATGTTGGACGAAGCCGCCCTGCGCGCCGCCATTGCCAAGCACCAGCCCGACCTGATCGTGCCCGAGATTGAGGCCATCCGCACCGAGGTGTTGCTGGAGGTGGAGAAAGAAGGCTTTGAAGTCATCCCCAGCGCCCGCGCCGCCAACCTGACCATGAACCGCGACCGCATCCGTGATGTGGCCGTGGGCTTGGGCGTACGCACCGCCAAGTTCAGCTATGCCGAGTCGGCA
>Ga0228702_1002155_pt1 | contig 11570 bp, 12 predicted proteins | sample McNCre217_Aug_MG_2_FD_178018 | JGI IMG/M metagenome (GOLD analysis project Ga0228702, IMG submission 178018) | Freshwater microbial communities from McNutts Creek, Athens, Georgia, United States - 20-17_Aug_MG | ecosystem: Environmental > Aquatic > Freshwater > Creek | place: USA: Georgia... | reverse complement strand
AAAATGCAAACGCCCGATGAGGTGCATCGGGCGTCTTTGGCCGACATCTGTCGGCTTGAATCACCGTCCCAGGTGTCAACCTAATTCAGGACGGGTCAACCTGCAGCGCTTCAGCGGCGCAGCAAGTTCTTGAGCACGTTTTGCAAACGGCGAGCGGTATTCGCTTCATGCGGGCCGGACAAAACCTGCGCCACGTCCTGCGCCCAGGTTTCAGCGGGGCCTGGCTGGTTGCGCTGGGTCAGCAACTGCAGTTGCAGTGCGCGGCGCTCGCTCAGGTGCTCGGCGGGGGTGGGCACTTCGGCCGCCATTTCCAGGCGCAGCAAAGCGGTGGCGGCAGGCGCCTTGGCCTCGCTGCTGACGGCTTGTGTCCAGGCCTGACGGGCAGAAGCGTTGACCGCCTTGCCCAGCTCTTGGGCGCTGGGCAGCGCATCGGCCTGGCGATCTTGCCAAGCAGACATCAATCGGGTCAGCGTCTCGCCGTGGGCTTGTGCGGCCAACTTGCGCAGCGACATCTCGGCGCGCTCCATGGCCTCGCGTTGCGCGCGGAAGGCGGTATCGCCCAAGCGCGGGGCGCGTTCGCCACGGTCTGCAAAATCACCACGCGGGAAGCGGTCAGCTCGCTCGCCCGAACGTGGGCCACGGTCACCTGGACGGCTGGAACGATCGCCTGCGCGATCACCCGGGCGGGCGTTGCGATCGCCTGGGCGGCCATCGCGTCGGCCATCACGGCCTGCAGGCGCTTCGGTTTTCTTTTGGCCTGGGCGGTCATCGCCACGCACCGCCACCACCGGTTTGGCCGGCTTGGGCGCAGCCACAGGCGCGACAGGTGCAGATTCTGGCTCGGTCGTTGCTTCGCTTTCAGCCGCATCCGCCTGCGCTGTTTCTGCCGATTCGGTGGCTGGCGATGGCTCGGATGCTGCAGCATCCGCCACAGGCACTGCGGCCACGGCTGCGGCAGCTTGATTGTTCGTCTGTTCAGCGGCTTCTTGGGCCTGCCCACGCAAAGCGGCATCCAGTGCGGCCATGGCCGTGCGAATCTTGGTGGCATCGCCACTGGCGTTGGCCGCTTCCAGCGCTTTGGAAGCATCGATCACGGCACGGTCACGGGCACTCAAGTGGGTTTCAGCTTGCTGGCGTTCAGCGCCCTTGCGCTGGAAGGCCTCGTCCAAAGGTGCACGGAAGATCTCCCACAGCTTTTGCTCGGTCTTGCGGTCCAGCGGCACGGCCTGGGCTTCAGCCTGCCAGCGCTGCTGCAAAGCCTTGACGGCATCCACGCGCAAAGGCGCTGCAGACATGGCTTTGGCTTCCGCGATCATCGCTTGGCGACGCTCGATGCTGGCCTTTTGCGCAGCATCCACGCGCGCAGCGGCGGTCTTGATGAGGGCCTTCCACTGTGACTGCATTTCGGCAAATGATTTTTCACTCAAATGCCCGGCATTGCGCCAGCGCTCGCCAAACTGGTGCAGGGCACGCAACTGGCCGCGCCAGTCGCTGCTCTCGGCGTTGGCCGCCGTCCATGCTTTGACCTCTTCCATCAAGGCCACGCGCTGGGCGCGGTGTGCTGCCGACTCCTGCTTGATCTGGTCCAGCCAAGTTTGCACCGTCTTGTAGGCCTCATTGCAAGCGGCGTCAAAGCGCTTCCACAAGCCATGGTTGGGCAAGCCCCCCTGGTCGGCTTGCTTCCAGCTTTCACGCAATTGGCGCAAGTTTTCCTGCATCTTGCGACCACCCACGGCTGGGGTTTTATCAGCGCCCAACAGGGCTTCAGCCTTGGTCACCAGCTCCTGGCGGAGCTGGTCAGCACGCCAACGCTGCCAGCCTTCCAGCTCGCCAGCAGCCGTCAAGGCTTCATGCACACGGGCGTCGAACGCAGTGTCCAGGTTTTTGCCATGCGTCTTGAGCACCGCCCGCAAGGCCGCCGCTGCGCCAGCACTGGCTTTGCCATGGCCTTCGGTGACTTCTTTTTCAACGGCCTCCAGCACTTCGGTCACGGCGGCCGTGGCCTGCTCACGCAGGGCTTGACGCTGGGCCGGGTCCATTTTGGGTTTGGCCGCCTTGGGGACATCGGCGGGGGCTGCTGCGGTGCTCACCGATTCACCACGCAGACGGCGGATTTCATCGGCCCAAACGGGTACAGAGGGCAAAGCGGCAGCGGCGTCAGCCTGCGCCAAAGCGGCCACGGACAAAGCAGCCGTAAAACCGTCCCACACCGCCTGCATCTGCGTGCGCGCCGTCTCCAGCTGAGCGGGATATTTCAAATCGACGCTGAGCCATACGGCGTTTTGCGTGAGCGTTTCCGCCTGGCCTTTCCACTGGGCCACGTCGGCTTGCAAACCAATCTGACCCAACAAGGCTTCCGCCAGGGGCTTGGTAGACAAAACCTCAATGCGCTGGGCCAGCAAAACAGCCGCTTCGCGCTGAACCATCACCTGATGCTGCAAGTCTTCCACGCCTTTGACCACTTCAGCCAAGCGGACCTTCAAGCTGGCCAGGGGTTCACGCGACAAGGGTGCTCCCGCTTTGGCGGCATCACGTTGCCAAGCCAGCGCATCGGCAATGTTCAGGCGCGGCGCTTGCAGCATCTGCTCGGCTTTTTGAGCCCAATCGCTGGCCAAGGCCTCCTGGCCATGGGCGCGTTTGATGTCGTCGAGCTTTTCCTTGAGGATCTTGGCCACGCCCTTGTCGCGCAAAGACAGTTCACGGTAGACCTCGTGCATTTGCTCTTCCGAAGGCTCCGACTGGAGCCATTCGCGCAAACGGGCACCGCGCTCACCGGAAGTAGCAGCGTTGAACGCGCCCCCGGTCAATTGGTCAAGGGCGGCAAGGTCAAGGGGCTTAGAAGAAGTCACGATCAAAACACTTTGTAAAACACAATCCATGCCAAACACGGCATCCCGATCCACCTCAGTTTGAAGCAAATCATCAAACAGGTATTTTCGCCGCTAATTGCGTCACTCCGGACGCGACAAACAAAACCAACGCAATCTCTGTACAAAAGCGTTCCTGTGACCGGTTTGAAGCCAATCAATTTATACGAACAAAGTGTGTTTTATTGACACAAACCAAATTCTTCATAGAATCAGCACGCTTTGCGCTCACACCATGCATGTGAAAGGCGACAGCGCAGGTCTGCACAGGCTTTGCCCACAGCATGCAGCCCATGCCCACTCAACCACCACCCACACTATGAAAACCGCCACCTGGATGGTCTGAGCAGATCGACCATGACAGCCAATACCCGATTGACACGCCTTGGGCTGGTTCTGAGAACCACTGGTGCAGACGTGCGTGAAGGATTTGTGGAAGTCAGTCGCCACAGTCTGGCCCTTGTCGGATTGGTGGTGGTGGCGGTTTCACTGACGTTTATGGCACGTCCGGGTCTGCAAATGGCGGTCAACAACTGGGTTCTCGGCTGGCTTGAAATGCGGCAAGCGGAGACACTGGAAATGCCCTCCGCCAATGACGCTGCCTACCGCGCGACGGCCACATCGGTCAAAGGCTTGTCCAAAAACCAATTGGCCGTGACTTACTCACTGAGTCGACGCTACCGGGTGTCACCCGAGCCCATCGCAGCATTGGTCAAGGAAGCATGGACATTGGGCGAGCGCACACAGATCCCGGCCACCTTGTTGTTGGCCATCATGGCGATCGAATCGAAATTCAACCCCTTTATATCCGGCACCCAGGGCGCCATGGGTTTGATGCAAATCGACCCGGAGGCCCATGTGAGCGAACTGGCGCCTTTTGGAGGCCGCTTGGCGGTATTTGACCCCCTGACCAATTTGCGTATAGGCACACGACTTCTGCAAGACTTGATGCTGCAAAGCGAAACCATCGAAGAAACCTTGGCGCAATATGCCTCTGCATCCGGTCAAACCGACGGAGGTCTCTATGTCGAGCGTGTACTGACCGAACAACGCCTGCTCGAAAGATTGTTTTAAACCCGTCCCTCATGCAGCAACACGTACCGCCTGCCGAGACCTTCGACCTGATGCCTGTGCAGCTGGGCTACACTTAGGGGGTGCGCAACTGGCGATAGGAGCGCTGCCCATTCACTGAATAAGGACAGCTGACTCTGACGTGGACCGCGGCCACCCTTGACCCAAGGATTGGCCCCAAACCACTGGGAAGCGCGCAGCCCCAAGGCGGCCTTGATGGCCCCGACCAGGGTTTTCAGCCGTTCGCCTGGGCAGCCCTTGTCAAAGACTCTCGTTTTTCGCCAAGGTTCCATTCATTTGAAGGACTGCCATGTACGACCGCAACATTCTGATTGAACAAGCCGACCCCGAAATTTTTGCCGCCATCCAGGCCGAAAACGCGCGTCAAGAACACCACATCGAGCTGATCGCCAGCGAAAACTACGCTTCGCCCGCCGTCATGGCCGCCCAGGGCAGCCAGCTCACCAACAAATACGCCGAAGGCTACCCGGGCAAGCGCTACTACGGTGGCTGCGAGTTTGTGGACGTGGCCGAGCAGCTGGCCATTGACCGCATCAAGCAAATCTTTGGTGCCGACTGTGCCAACGTGCAGCCGCACTGCGGTGCATCGGCCAACGAGGCCGTGTTCCTGGCCTTTTTGAAGCCCGGCGACACCATCATGGGCATGAGCCTGGCCGAAGGCGGTCACCTGACCCACGGCATGCCGCTGAACATGTCGGGCAAGTGGTTCAATGTGGTCTCTTATGGCCTCGACAAGAACGAAGCCATCGACTACGACGCGATGGAAGCCAAAGCCCGTGAGCACAAGCCCAAGCTGATCGTGGCCGGTGCTTCGGCCTATTCGCTGCACATCGACTTTGCCCGCTTCGCCAAAATCGCCAAGGAAGTCGGCGCGATCTTCATGGTGGACATGGCCCACTACGCTGGCCTGATCGCCGCTGGCGTCTACCCCAACCCCGTGCCGCACGCCGACGTGGTGACTTCCACTACCCACAAGAGCCTGCGCGGCCCCCGTGGCGGCATCATCTTGATGAAGGCCGAGCACGAGAAAGCCATCAACAGCGCCATCTTCCCCGGCCTGCAAGGCGGCCCGCTGATGCACGTCATCGCGGCCAAGGCCGTGGCCTTCAAGGAAGCGCTGGCCCCCGAGTTCAAGGCTTACCAACAGCAAGTCGTCAAGAACGCCCAGATCGTGGCCGAGGTGCTGACCGAGCGCGGCCTGCGCATCGTGAGCGGCGGCACCCAGAGCCACGTCATGCTGGTGGACCTGCGCGCCAAAGGCATCACCGGCAAGGAGGCCGAAGCCGCATTGGGCGCGGCCCACATGACGATCAACAAGAACGCCATCCCGAACGACCCCGAAAAGCCGTTCGTGACCAGCGGCGTGCGCATCGGCACCCCCGCCATGACCACCCGTGGTTTCAAGGACGAGGAAGCCCGCATCACCGCCCACCTGATCGCCGACGTGCTGGACAACCCCAAAGACGAAGCCAACATCGCCGCCGTGCGCGCCAAGGTCAATGCCCTGACCGCCCGTTTCCCGGTCTACAAGTAAGGCCTGAGCCATGAAATGCCCCTTCTGCGGTCACCTCGAAACCCAAGTGGTGGAGACCCGGCTGGCCGAAGACGGGGGCTTCATCCGCAGGCGCCGCCAGTGCGGCGCCTGTGAAAAGCGCTTCACCACCTACGAAAAGCCCGAAGTCAGCTTTCCAGCCATCGTCAAAAAAGACGGTCGGCGCATCGAATACCAACGCGAAAAATTGCGCGCCAGCCTGAACCTGGCCCTGCGCAAACGCCCGGTGAGCACCGAACAGGTGGACGGCGCGATCGAACGCATCGAAGAAAACCTGCTCAACCAGCCCCACCGTGAGGTGGCATCCAACCGTTTGGGTGAGTTGGTCATGCGCGAGCTGAAAAAACTCGACAAGGTCGCTTACGTGCGCTTTGCCAGCGTCTACCGCAGCTTTGAAGACATCGACGACTTCAAGACCCTGGTGGACGAGGTTCGCTGAAGCGCCCGCCCTCTAGGGGCAAGTCTGCGGGGTGTATTTTTCCAATCGGGGTTTACCCAGCGCATTGCTCACCACCTGCCAGCCCACCTCTGCAGAAGCCATGCAAAATTTCCAGGTTCCAGCCATGAACGCCCCACGAGTGCTCATGCTGCGCCCTTCTGAACTATAAGAAAAATAAGCTTTGACCGTGTTGGTCACCATCAAGCGCGTAGCTGCTGGCACGGCGGCATGCGCCTCGATCAACACTTCACCGGCATCGCGCTGAGCGTTGTCGTTGGCATCGGCAAACACCAACCAGCCTTGCTGCCAGGCGCCTGCGGGATCGCAGTTGCTGTTGCTGTTGCTGTTGCTGTTGCTGTTGCTATCGCTGGCGCGTGCGCACACCGTCACACGCTGCTGCCGACGCAGAGCTTCGGATCGGGCCAAGATCAGGCTGTCCAGAAAGCCTTCGGCCTGGGCTTGCAGCTGGTGCCGCTCACGCAAACCCGTCAATGGCGGTGCCGCCAAGGCCACCAAAATGCCAAAAATGGCCACCACCACCAAAGCCTCCAGCAAGGTAAAGCCCTTGTGCTGGCTCGCCTGCGTCTGATTTGCAGGTAGCGCAGTGCGACGTACAGCGGGCTGTCTCATGCGATCTCCTTGTCTGGCCACTTTGTTCCACAAAGCCTCAAGCATGCCCCATTGCTTGCCAAGGCGCACCAAAAAAGATACAAAAGAACTCAAAATTTAAAACCAGGGAGGCTAAACATGACCAGACCATACAGGCAGTCAAACACCCAGCACCGACAGCGTTACACCGGATGGACCCTGAGCGAATTGCTCATCAGCCTGGCCTTGATGAGCGTGCTGGCTGCGCTGGCCCTGCCGGTCTATCAGCAGCAGCAGCGCCAAGCCAGGCGAGGCGATGGACAAGCGGCACTTGTGCAACTGCAAATGGACCAGGCACGCTGGCGCAGCACCAACGACAGCCACACAACCATCCTGAGTGCTTTGGGCTGGACCAGTGACCGGTCTGCGCAAGGACACTACCAAATCAGCATCACCGAAGCCACGGCTGACAGCTACACCGTGGAAGCAGTGGCTTTGGGGGGCCAGGCCGCAGACCGAGACTGCAACCCTTTGCGCCTGAGCTGGCAAGGCAGCGCCACCACGGTGTTCAGCGCCGGGCCTGAAACAGACAGCGATCCTGCCCGCTGCTGGCGGCGCTAAAGCAAGGCATGCCCATGACACCCCAACGCGAACGTGGCGAAACCTTGACAGGTCTGCTCGTGGGCCTCTCGGTGGGGTTGGTAGTGCTGGCCGCAGGCAGCGCCTTGCTGGCCCATCAGCTGCGCGGCCATCGCATGGCCTTGCAAGACAGCCACCTGCACCACGACCTGCGCTCGGCCATGGACTGGATGGCTCGGGAACTGCGCAAAGCTTAATACTCGGCCAAGGCTTGGGAAACACGCTCGCCCACAGCCTGCATTGACACGTTTTGCGACGGTTTTGAAGACTTCAGCATCGAAGGCGACTGGATCGACTTCAGCCATGACCGCAACAACAACGGCGAACAAGACGACAACGAATGCATGGGCTTTCGTTTATCCGGCACAGAGTTGACGGCCAAAAGATCATGCAGTGCCAGCGGTGGCTGGCTGACCATCACCGACAAGGCCAACCTGGAAATCACGGCGCTGAACTGGCAACTGCAATGCGAACTGCACCAGGGCTGGCTGCACCGCAGCGTTCAAATGCGCTTGACAGCGCAGTGGCCAGGCGATGCCTCACGGCAAGTCAGCCTGGCTCAAACCGTGCATTTGCGCAACGACCTGCCCGCTGCCATGAAAACCCTGTACTGCCCATGACACGCCGAAAAATCCTTCCACGGCAACACGGCGCCATCACCTTGCTGGTGGTCATTGGCCTGGTGGTCCTGGCCAGTCTGGCCAGCTTTTACAGCACCCGCAGCGTGCTGATGGACCAATTGGCCAGCAACAACCACGCCCGAGCCAGCCAGGCCCGACTGGCGGCCGATGCGGCGCTGGCCAGTGCGCAGGCCACGCTGCCCGGCACAGGACCCGAGGTCAATGCCCTGTTCAACACCTTGTCTACCTGCCCTGCGGACGTGCACGGGCCGCAATGGCAGTGTGCCCAGCTGAACCTTGTGCAACACCCCGCCATGATGCAGACCCAACTGAGCGCCACCGCCGTGCGCGACCTGATCCAGTCGCCGCATGTGATCACCCTGCATGCCAGCGCCAGCATCAGCGGACAAAACAGCCAGGCCAAAGCGCGGGAAAGCGTGTTCGTGCCCACCGTGGCTGCGGCACCGGGGTTACAGCCCTCACCCACCCCGGGAAACGCCCCCAGCCCACCTGCGGCGCTGACACTCAATGGCTGCGTCAGTGCCACCACAGATGCGGCCCTGCGCGTGTGCCCTCTGGTCAGCAGCAAGGGCGAGACCTGCATCAGTGCAGCCAAAGGTCCGGCGGTGCTGACCTATTTCGTCACGGACACCAACCGCAACGGCAGCATCTCCAGTACCGAAAAAAACGCCTGCCTGGCCTTGAGCGCAGCCAGCTTGCCCGGCGGTGGCAGCAAAACCGGACCCAGCGTGGCGGTGCCGCGCAGCCCCTGCAGCCGCGCCGCCTGGCAGAGTGTGCTGGGCGACATCACCGACGAACAACTGCAAGCCTGGTCCAGTGCGCAAGAGCGCAACGGGTTGACGACGCAAACCACGCCGCCCCGCTCGATTTACTGGATCGACAGCCCCACCGACTGGCAGCAAAACGTGGGCACGGCAGACACCCCGGCCTTGCTGGTGTTTTCGGCCAAGGCCTGCGCCCTGCGCTGCCCGCGCATTGGCACCAGCGTGCACATCTATGGCAGCGTCTTGATCGACTCGGGCTGCAATGACGAAAAAATGCGCAGCTGGCAAGCCGGCACCATTGAAGGCCAGTTGGTGGTGGAGTCGGGTCTGCCCGAATGGCAATCCGGCACTGTGCTGGCCCGCCCCGATGGGCGCAACGCCTACATCCTGAACTGGCCAGAGGGCATGGACACCACACGGGTGCAGCGCGTCAACGGCAGCTGGAGCGAGGGCGTGCCATGAAGCGCACCGCACAGACCCAGCAAGGCATGGCCTTGATAGAGGCCCTGATCGCGTCGGCTGTTCTGGGCATCGGGCTGGTGGGCGCCACGCAGCTGACCCTCAAAACGCTGCACATCGCCCGGGAAAGCCGCCAAAACACCGTGGCACAACATCTGGCCCAGGAAGCCATGGACTGCTTGACTGCCAGCACCGGTCTGTGCCCCACCGAAGAAAAAATCCAGGCACAAGGCACGCTTTACACCCGGCAAATGCGCAGCACAACGCGAGGCAACGGGCTGGTCCGTGACCTGCAAGTGAGCGTAAGCTGGGCGGCCAACGGCACCCAGGTCAAGGCCACAGGTAGGTCAAGCGCCTCGGGCGACAACCGCATCGAATGGCACAGCAGCGCCTCGGCTTTGCCCGCCTGGGTATCCGCGCCATAATCGATTTTTTCAGGTGCAGCGCCTGAATCACCTCATTGTTTGACCGCCGTGCCCGCTTCAACTGCTCCCCTCTCCCCCCAGCATCTCCACCTGCAAACCGCCCTGGACCTGGCCCATCAAGCCCTGTGGCTGACCTCGCCCAACCCGCGCGTGGGCTGCGTCATCACCGACGCCGATGGCGTGGTGCTTGGCCAAGGCCACACCCAGCGCGCTGGTGGCCCCCACGCCGAAGTGATGGCCTTGCGCGATGCCGCAGCACGCGGCCACAGCGTGCAAGGCGCCACCGCCTGGGTCACGCTGGAGCCCTGCGCCCACCAAGGCCGCACCGGCCCTTGCTGCGACGCACTGGCCGCTGCGGGCATTGGGCGCGTGGTCTCGGCCATGATGGACCCCAACCCCCGAGTGGCCGGACAGGGCATGGCGCGTTTGGCGGCGGCGGGCGTCCAAACCGAAACGCTGGACCCGCAAAGCGAAGCGGCCCAACAAGCCCGCGAGCTGAACATCGGTTTCTTTCACCGCATGGAGCACAGCCTGCCTTGGGTGCGCATGAAAATCGCCGCCTCGCTGGACGGTCAAACTTCACTGCAAAATGGGCAAAGCCAATGGATCACGAGCGCGCCCGCCCGCACCGACGGCCATGCCTGGCGCGCGCGCGCCTGCGCCGTTCTGACGGGCATCGGCACCGTGCTCGAAGACAATCCGCGCTTGGATGTTCGTGGGCACAACACACCACGCCAACCGCATCTGGTGATTGTGGACAGCCGCCTCGAAACCCCGCTGAACGCCCGCCTGTTTGAAACCCTGGGTCAAGGCGATCAAACCCGCCAGATCTGGATTTACACCGCCACACAAGGCGCTGAAGAAAAACGCACAGCACTGCAACAACAAGGCGCCACCGTGATCGACATGCCGAGCCCCGGCGGCAAGGTGGATCTGGCCGCCATGCTGCGCGATCTTGCAAAGCGCGAGATCAACGAACTGCATGTCGAAGCAGGCCACAAACTCAACGGCTCCTTCATCCGCGAAGGGCTAATGGACGAGCTTCTGGTTTACCTGGCCCCGCAACTGCTGGGCCCGGGCCAAGGCATGGCCAATTTACCGACGCTCGAACACTTGAGCGGTGCGGTCCCACTGGCCTTCCATGCGGTCGAACGCATCGGGCCTGATTTGCGCTTGCTGCTGCGCCGCGGCTAGACGTTCAGGGGACAGGCCAGCGCCGCCTGCCAGGGTGACAATGAACGCCTGTTTTGCCGGAGCCCCGAATTGAACACCGCACACCTGCTGCAACGCCAAGCCCGCATGGATCCCATGCGGCCTGCCATTTTTGAAGGCCCTGCATTGAGGGCCACTTACGGCCAATGGGCCGAGCGCTGCGCGCACCTGGCCGCACAGTTTCAAGCCGCCGGTCTGCAACCCGGTGACCGCGTGGCCCTGTTCATGCGCAACCATGTGCGCTACCTCGAAACCATGTTCGCGGCCTGGTGGGCGGGTCTGGCCGTTGTGCCCGTCAACGCCAAACTGCATGTGCGCGAAGCGCAATGGATCATCGACAACGCCCAGACCCGCTGGGCTTTTGTGACGGCCGACATCACCCACGACACCGGCGAAAAACTCTCATGTCTGGAGCGCGTGATCGATGTGGACAGCGCCGAAGCCGACGCCTTGTGGCAAGGGCCCGAATCACATCTCGAAACACCGATCATTGAGCGCGCAGCCGACGATTTGGCCTGGCTCTTCTACACCAGCGGCACCACGGGTCGCCCCAAAGGCGTGATGATCACGCACCGCAACCTGATGACCATGGGGCTGGGCTATTTCTGCGATGTGGACGCGATCGCCGCGCACGACACCATCGCCTACGCCGCGCCCATGTCACACGGCGCGGGCATTTACGCCATCCCCCACTTGATGGCGGGCGCTCGGCACATGGTGCCGCCTTCGGGAGGGTTCGACCCGGCCGAATTGTTTACGCTGGGTCAGCAAGTCGGACCGCTGTCGATGTTTGCGGCCCCCACCATCGTCAAGCGCCTGGTGGACCATGCCGAAGTTGCGGGACTGTCTGCGCAGGCCTGTGGCCAATCCTTCAAAACGGTGGTCTATGGCG
>Ga0228702_1002153_pt1 | contig 11575 bp, 8 predicted proteins | sample McNCre217_Aug_MG_2_FD_178018 | JGI IMG/M metagenome (GOLD analysis project Ga0228702, IMG submission 178018) | Freshwater microbial communities from McNutts Creek, Athens, Georgia, United States - 20-17_Aug_MG | ecosystem: Environmental > Aquatic > Freshwater > Creek | place: USA: Georgia... | reverse complement strand
TGCCAGGCCCCCTTTCATGTCACAGGTGCCTCGGCCATAAACCCGGCCGTTGGCCACCTGAGCGCCAAACGGCTCAAAGGTCCAGCCGGAGCCGGCCTCGACCACATCGATGTGGCTGTTGAAATGCACGCACTCCCCCGTGCTGCCCCCTTGCCAGCGGGCCACCACATTGGTGCGGGGGTGGCTGTCGCTGTCGCCCGGTGCGCCCACGGCCCGGACATATTCCACGGCAAAGCCTTTTTTGGCCAAGCGCTCGCCCATGAAATGAGCACACGCTTCGTAGGCGTCACCTGGCGGGTTGATGGTGGGAATACGCACCAGATCCTGCGTGAGCGCAACCACATCGTCGCGCTTGTCTTCGATCCGGTCGAGCAGCTGTTGGATGGCGGTGTTCATCGGCCCAGTTTAGACGCCGCCTGCACGGCCTGGCAGTCGCGCAGGGCTCAGACAGCGCCGCTCAGGACGAAGGTCAGGACTGCCGCCAGGGCAGGCCATGAAAACGCCATCCCCCCAAGCCGCCACGGTGGGCTTGGGCATCCGGGTCGCCTTCAAAACCTTCGAGAATGTTGTACGCCTGAAGGCCCAGCTCCGTCGCCCTTTGGGCTGCCGCGATGGAGCGCACCCCACTGCGGCACAGCAGCACCAGCTTTTGCCCCCCCGCACCCAGTGCCTGGATGCCGGCATCAAAGTCTGGATTCACCGCCATGCCAGGCCATTGTTTCCAGGCCAAAGGCTGGGCATCGGGCACAAATCCCACCCAGGCGCGCTCGGCATCGGTGCGCACATCCACCAGCACCGCTTGCCCGGCCTGGACCCAGGCCCAGGCCAGTTGGGGGCTCACATCACCGGCATACCCAGTGGCGGGACGCACGGTCATGAGGTCAGAAACACCGACATCGGGGAGGGCGAATGACATGTCACGAGTCTGGGGCATGCTGAGGGTTCCGTGCTATTGAAAGTTGTCAAATTCAGGCAAATTTGGTCAGCATCTGCGCCACCTGCTCGGCCGATTGGTCGCCCTGCTCGATCATGCAACCCACCATCGAAAAAAACGACTTGTCGAGGGCCTTGCGTGATGCCGCCATCTGCTGGGCAATTTTTTCGCAGTCAGCGTCCGACTCGATCAGGCGCTGCAACCCCCGCAACTGCCCCTCAATGCGGGCCAAACGGGCACACAGGGCTTTTTTCTTTTCGGCATCGATGATGCGGCTCATGGCAATCTCCGGCAAATGGGCAGCTTGAACAGGGATCGTTCACCTGCCAATGATAGCTTTCAGGACTGAGCCCAACCACATCGCCCCGGCCGCCTGCACCGGTCTGTGTCGCGCTGTCAGTGACAGGAAAGCCGGTAACGGATAAGATGCGGCTCTTGATTGACGTTTACGTCAACGTCAACTAACCACCACAGAGACAACCATGACCGATCTGTCCGCTGAATTCAAGGCCCTGGCCAACTACCGCCCCGCCAACAAAGTGCGCTTCGTGACAGCCGCCAGCCTGTTTGACGGGCACGACGCGGCCATCAACATCATGCGCCGCATCCTGCAGAGCATGGGGGCTGAAGTCATCCACCTGGGCCACAACCGCTCAGTGGACGAAGTGGTCACCGCCGCGCTACAGGAAGACGCGCAGGGCATCGCCATCAGCTCTTACCAGGGCGGGCACAACGAATACTTCAGCTACATGGTGGACCTGCTCCAGGCCCGGGGCGGCGAGCACATCAAGGTGTTCGGCGGCGGTGGCGGCGTGATCGTGCCCTCCGAAATCCGGGCACTGGCCGAGCGCGGCGTGCGCATCTACAGCCCCGAAGATGGCCAAAAGATGGGCCTGGCCGGGATGATCGGCGAGATGGTCATGCGCTGCGATCAGGACATCAGCCCCCTGGCCCCCAAAAACGTGACCGCCATCCAGGGCCACGGCGAGATGAACTGGCGCGCTCTGGCGCAACTGATCACCGCACTGGAAAACGACAAGGCGGACGCGGGCGTGGTCCAAGCCGTTCGCGAACAGGCGGCACAAAAGAAAGTCCCCGTGCTGGGCATCACCGGCACCGGCGGTGCGGGCAAGTCTTCGCTCACGGATGAATTGATTCGCCGCCTGCGCCTGGACCAGGACGACAGCCTGCGCGTGGCCGTGATCTCGATCGACCCCTCGCGCCGCAAGAGCGGGGGGGCATTGCTGGGCGACCGCATCCGCATGAATGCGATCAGCCCCTGGCAAAACGGTTCGCGGGTGTTCATGCGCTCGCTGGCCACGCGCGACTTTGGCTCCGAAATCAGCGCCGCCCTGCCCGACGTGGTGGCGGCCTGCAAGGTGGCGGGGTTTGATTTGATCGTGGTCGAGACCTCGGGCATTGGCCAAGGCGATGCCGCCATCGTGCCGCATGTGGACGTGCCCATGTATGTGATGACGCCCGAGTTCGGCGCCGCCAGCCAGCTCGAAAAGATCGACATGCTGGACTTTGCCGAGTTCGTCGCCATCAACAAGTTCGACCGCAAAGGCGCAAGCGATGCGCTGCGTGACGTGGCCAAACAAGTGCAGCGCAACAAGGAAGCCTGGACCGTACCCACCGAGCAGATGCCGGTGTTTGGCACCATGGCCGCCCGCTTCAATGACGACGGCGTGACCGCGCTCTACCAGGCACTCAAAGTGCGTCTGGGCGAGCTGGGCATGGCCACCACCGAGGGCCGACTGCCCATCGTGGGCGTGCGCCACAGCACCCACCAGAACCCGGTCGTGCCGCCCGCACGCACCCGCTACCTGGCCGAGATCAGCGACACCGTGCGCGGCTACAAAAAACGCGCTGTGACCCAGGCCCGCCTGGCCCGTGAGATTCAGCAACTGCGTGCTGCCGCCCGCATGCTCGAAGTAGACAAACCCGGCCGCGCCAAGGCATCGGAAGCCGCCATCGACCTGGCCGTGGCCCGCGAGCAAGTGCAAGACCCCACCGCCCGCAAACTGCTGGCCCAGTGGCCTGACATGCAAAAAGCCTACGCCGGCGACGAATACGTGGTGAAAATCCGCGACAAGGAAATCCGCACCGCGCTGACCACCAAGTCGCTGAGCGGCACCACCATCCGCAAAGTGGCCCTGCCCCAGTACGAGGACCACGGCGAAATCCTCAAGTGGTTGATGCTGGACAACGTGCCCGGCAGCTACCCCTACACCGCCGGCACCTTCGCCTTCAAACGCGAGGGCGAAGACCCCACCCGCATGTTCGCCGGAGAAGGCGACCCCTTCCGCACCAACCGCCGCTTCAAGCTGGTGTCTGAGGGCATGCCCGCCAAGCGCCTGTCCACAGCATTCGATTCGGTCACGCTGTACGGCAATGACCCCGATCTGCGTCCGGACATCTACGGCAAGATCGGCAACTCGGGTGTCAACGTCGCCACCCTGGACGACATGAAAGTGCTGTACTCGGGCTTTGACCTGTGCAACCCGACCACCTCGGTGTCCATGACCATCAACGGCCCCGCGCCTTCGATCCTGGCCATGTTCATGAACACGGCGATCGACCAGAACATCGACAAGTTCAAAGCCGAGAACGGCCGCGAACCGACCGAGACCGAGACCGCCAAGATCAAAGAGTGGGTGCTGGCAAATGTGCGCGGCACGGTGCAGGCCGACATCCTGAAAGAAGACCAGGGCCAAAACACCTGCATCTTCTCCACCGAGTTCTCGCTCAAGGTGATGGGCGATATTGCGCAGTACTTTGTGCACCACGATGTGCGCAATTTCTACTCGGTTTCGATCTCGGGCTACCACATCGCCGAGGCCGGGGCGAATCCGATTTCGCAGCTGGCCTTCACGCTGAGCAACGGCTTCACCTTTGTCGAAGCGTACCTCGCGCGCGGCATGCACATCGACGACTTTGCGCCCAACCTGTCCTTCTTCTTCTCCAACGGCATGGACCCTGAATACACGGTGCTGGGCCGCGTGGCGCGCCGCATCTGGGCCGTGGCCATGAAAGAAAAATACGGTGCGAACGAGCGCAGCCAAAAGCTCAAGTACCACATCCAGACGTCGGGGCGCTCCCTGCATGCGCAAGAGATCCAGTTCAATGACATCCGCACCACGCTGCAGGCGCTGATCGCAATTTATGACAATTGCAACAGCCTGCACACCAACGCGTTTGACGAGGCCATCACCACGCCCACCGAAGATTCGGTGCGCCGTGCCATGGCGATCCAGATGATCATCAACCGCGAATGGGGTCTGGCGAAAAACGAAAACCCCAATCAAGGCGCGTTCATCATCGATGAACTCACCGAGCTGGTGGAAGAAGCTGTGCTGGCCGAGTTTGAAAAAATCGCCGAGCGCGGTGGCGTGCTGGGCGCCATGGAAACCGGATACCAGCGCGGCAAGATTCAAGACGAATCCATGCACTACGAGATGCTCAAGCACACCGGCGAATACCCGATCATCGGCGTCAACACCTTCCGCAACCCCAAGGGCGATGCGGTGCTGGAGTCGCTCGAACTGGCGCGTTCGACCGAGGAAGAAAAGCAGTCGCAACTCAAGCGCCTGAACGACTTCCACGCCTTGCACGCCAACGAATCGCCTGCCATGCTCAAACGTCTGCAGCAAGCCGTGATCGACAACGGCAATGTGTTCGAGGTGCTGATGGACGCGGTGCGCGTCTGCTCTCTGGGCCAGATCACCAACGCACTGTTTGAGGTGGGTGGCCAGTACCGACGCAACATGTAACGCTCACATGCAGACAGACATACGGGGCCTTAGGGTCCCGTATTTTTTCAGCCTTGCTCAACCCGCAGTCAATCCAGCAAATCCGAGTATTCCTTTTGCTGATAGCCGCCCACCTGCGTCCAGGGCATTCTGGCGGGCATGGTTTCACGGGTCACCACCATGGTGCTCACATACGTGCCCCGAAGGTTGGATGACTCGATGCGCCGGGGGTACTGCGCCTGCTCATCCCACAGCACCTGTACCCTCACATCACGAGTGCCGCCCTCGACCCAGCGGGTGCCTACCGGGGCGCTGCGTGCAGAAGCTTTCATGCGACGAATCTGCTCAGCGTCGAGCAGCTGGCTTGCACTGCTCCATTTGCCGTCAAAGCCGATGTTGACGTAGTCCACCGGTGAAACATCGACCACCATTTTTTCGTGCGCATTGACGACACGCACACGCAACTTGCCATCTTCGCCCCGGGTCACCCAACGAGCGGCGGCGCTGACATCCATGTGTTTGTGGTTTTTGTCTGCGGCTTTGTGATCGTCTTCTTCGTGCGCGCCGACCGGCAGAATGCGGGCCACCCAGCTTTGGTAATCACGGCGCACCAGGCGTTCGCTGAACCGGGTGATGCGGGTCACGCCGTCGGGTTGCAAGGTCGTGGTCTCGTTGTCGATCTTGAGCGCCAGATCTTGCGCCTGAACGGACAACGGAAAACCTGAGACTATCAGGCAAGAAACAAGAATTTTTTTGAGCATGAATTTGAAAAAATCAAAATGGAAAAGCCCGGCCTGTCAAAGCCGGGCTGGCCCCACCCGCCCAGGCGGTTGGGGTTTTTAAAACGCCTCTTACAGACCTAACGCCGACTTCACCAGATTGAAGACCCGGGTGTTGACCATGGTGCCCTTGAAGCCGCTGCTGCCTGCACCGCCGGACAAAAGCATCACGTCGCCACCGCCGTGGGTTTCAGAACCGGGTGACCCGAGGTTGACACCGACTTCCTGCAAATAGTCATCGGCTGTGGTGTCGACGTTGGTCAGGTCGTCACGGGTGGACTTGCGGGGACCGCCGCCATTACCAAACACCAGGGCGGTGTAAGGCAGGCCATCCGCGGCCTTGGCCAGCACAGGGGCCTTGTTCACCGTGGTCGGTTTGATGTCGCTGACCTTGCCCAAAATCGGGTTACCTTTGTGGGCATAGCCGTTGAAGGTCATGGTGTGGTCATGGTCAGCGGTCACCACGATCAGCGTGTTTTTCAGGTCCACCAGACTCAGGGCACGTTTGATGGCGTCGTCAAAAGCGATGGTGTCTTCCAGTGCCCGCTTGGCGTTGGTGCCGTGCAGGGCGTGGTCGATGCGCCCGCCTTCAACCATCAAAAAGTAACCCTTGGGGTTCTTTTGCAAAATCTTCAGGGCTTTTTCCGTCATGTCGGCGAGGCTGGGCTCGTCGATGTTGTTGGCGACCCTGGCGCGGTCCAGTTCGTAGTTCAGGTGATCCTTGTTGAACAGGCCCACCAGCTTGCTGGTGACGGCGGTGTCCACGGCCTTGAAGGCGGTGCCGGTGTTCACATAGGTGTAGCCAGCGGTTTGCAACAAGGCGGTCAGATCCTTGCCATCGGTGCGCTTGCCACCGGCGGTGGTGGGCACAAAAAACTTGGAACCACCGCCCAGCAGCACGTCCACCCCTGCGCCCAGCGCCGGATTGAATTTGCCGGAACCGGGCACGAACTGCGCAGCGATGTCGTTTTCACCATCGCGGTGGCAAATGTGCGAGTAAGTGGCCGCAGGCGTGGCATGCGTCACGCGGGTGGTGGTCACAGCCCCCACGGCTTTGCCAGCCGCTCTGGACAACTCCAGCAGCGTGGGCACGGCGGTACCGTTGCCGGTGGCCGGACAGGTGCTGTCGCCGGTCGATGCCACATAGGGCGTTGTGCCGTTGTAGGCTTTGGTGTCCGCACTCATGGACAAGACCTCGTTGTTCATCTTGACACCGGTCATGTAGGCGGCCATGGAAGGTGCCGAATCGGTGGTCTGGGCATCGTTGGAATAGGTCTTGATGCGGGCCGTGCGGGTCAGGGCTTCCATGCCCAGCTTTCCCGCTTCGCCATATTTGTAGATGCGGCTGGCCGTGACTGTGGTCGGGCCCATGCCGTCACCCAGGAAGAAAATGACGTTTGTGGCCTCGCCTGCTGCAAAGGCGGACATGGCGGACAGGAAAGTCAGGCCAGCGACGGTGTGCTTGAACTGGATGCGCATGTTGAAGTTCTCCGGATGCATTTACAGACCGACCGCTTTGCGGATCAGGCCAAAGACGTCGGTGTTGGTGATGACGCCGGTGAAGGTCTCTGCCCCCACGCCGATGGCGCCCAGGAACACATCAGCACCACCATGGGTTTCGCTGCCTACAGCCATCGGAATGGCTGCTTCCTGGTGGTAGGTTTTGACGGCCACGGTCGCGTCATCGAGTGCAGCGCGTGTGGCAGGGCGGTTCTCACCATTGCCAAAGCCAATGATGGTGAACGGGTTGCTGCTGCTGTCCAGGCTCAAGGCCTTGTTGACAAAGCTTTTGACCAGACCCAGCACGCCAGGTTCGGTGGAGGTGGTCTTGCCAGTGCGGGCGGCGTATCCGTTGAGCACCAGGGTGTGGTCATGGTCAGCGGTCACCACGATCAGGGTGTTTTTCAAATCGGGATCGGTGGCCTTCATTCTGTCGATGGCGGTCTTGATCGCATCATCGAACGCCACGGTGTCTTGCAGTGCTTTCTGCGCGGTGGTTTCGTGCAGCGCGTGGTCAATGCGACCGCCTTCGACCATCAAAAAGAAACCCTTGGGATTTTTGGACAGCACGTCGATGGCCTTGCTGGTCATCTCGGCCAGGCTGGGCTCCAGCGAAGAATCCCGGTCCAGGTCGTAGCTCATGTGGCTGTTGGTGAACAGACCGACCAACTTGTTGGCCGCAGGGGCGGCAGCAAATTCAGTCTTGTTGGCCACATAGGTGTACCCCTTGGACTTGAACTCAGCCGTCAGGTCACGGCCATCGGTACGCTTGCCGCCCGCGGTGTTGGGCAAGAAAAACTGTCGGCCACCGCCAAGCAACACGTCCACCCCATCGCCCAGCGCGCTGTTGTAGCCAGTGCCACCGGGCACGGCTTGTGCGGCAATCGTGTTTTCGGCATCACGGTGGCAAACGTGGGCATAGGTGGTCGCAGGCGTGGCATGGGTGATGCGCGTGGTGGTCACGGCCCCGGTGCCCTTGCCAGCGGCCTTGGCCAACTCCAGCAAAGTCGGCACAGCGCTGCCATTGCCGGTGGCAGGGCAGGTGCTGTCGGTGCCACTCAGGTAGTCTTTGCCAGTCTCCACATCAAAGGCCGATGTTTCCGGGGTCATCGAAATGACCTCGTTGTTCATCTTGACACCCGTCATGTACGCGGCCATGGACGGTGCGCTGTCGGTCACCTGGGCGTTATTGGAGTAAGTTTTGACGAAAGCCGATTCGGGCAGGGTGTCCATGGTCAGATCACCGTCTTCACCCACTTTGTAGATGCGGGCTGCGGTCTGGGTGGTGATGCCCATGCCGTCACCCAAGAAGAAAATGACGTTTTTGGGGGCCGGGTCCGAGGTGCTGCCGCAGGCGGCCAAGGTGGCCGAAGCCACAACGGTTGCGAGTAACCAATGCTTCATGTTTTCTCCAGTCAGAGGATCAAAATTTGTCTGATCGCCCAATGCTGGCAGGCGTTTGTGGCATGCCTGTGACGAAAATATGGCAATTCACCGACACGGTTTGCACTAACATGCGCCAGCACACCGGCCTGCGGGCACAATGAAAACCATGCAAAGACCCACACCATTCATCGCCCCCGAAGTGTTCAACGACGCCGACGCTGCCTTGCAGCGCGTCCAGGCCATCTATGCACAAAGCCTGAACCACCTGCGCGAAGCCATGCGCCGTTATGTGGCTGGTGAGCCCATGGTGGACAAGGTGCGGGCCTGCTACCCCTTTGTCAGGCTACAGACCACCACCGGCTGGACCCCGCCCAAGAGTCTGGAAGCCGAATGGCTGAGTTACGGTTTTGTGGCCACCGCCGGGCGCTACGAAACCACACTGACACGCCCCGACCTGTTTGCCACTTACCTGCGCCAGCAATTTGCCTTGCTGCTGGCCAACCATGGTGTGGCCCTCGAAGTGGGCACCAGCCAGTTGCCAATGCCCGTGCATTTTTCGTTTGCCGAAAACGACCACATTGAAGGCGAGATGAGCGCCGAGCGCCGCGCCCTGATGCGCGAGGTGTTTGACCTGCCCGACCTCACGGCCATGGACGACGGCATTGCCAACGGGACCTATGAGCCCGCTCCGGGCCAGGCTGCGCCGCTCTCGCTGTTCACCGCACCGAGGATCGACTATTCATTGCACCGACTGCGTCACTATTGCGGCACCAACCCGGCGCACTTCCAGAATTTTGTGCTGTTCACCAACTACCAGTTCTACATTGACGAATTCATCGCCCTGGGCCACGCCGAAATGGCCAAACCCGACAGCCCTTATGTGGCGTTTGTGGAGCCGGGCAATGTGGTCTCCCGCCGCGTGGGCTTGCCAGCGCAGGCCGATGACGCGCTGGGCGTGGCCCCGCCGCGCCTGCCGCAAATGCCGGGCTACCACCTGGTGCGCGAGGACCACAGTGGCATTACCATGGTCAACATCGGGGTGGGTCCAGCCAACGCCAAGACCATCACCGACCACATTGCAGTGCTGCGCCCGCACACCTGGCTGATGCTGGGCCACTGCGCAGGCCTGCGCACCACCCAGCAGCTGGGCGACTACGTGCTGGCCCACGCCTATGTGCGCGAAGACCATGTGCTGGACGAAGAACTGCCCCTGTGGGTGCCGATCCCGGCGCTGGCCGAGATCCAGGTCGCACTCGAAAAAGCCGTGAGTGAGGTCACGGGCTGTCATGGCGCGGAACTCAAACGACTCATGCGCACCGGCACCGTGGCCAGCACCGACAACCGCAACTGGGAGCTGCTGCCCGACAACACGCCGCAGCGCCGCTTCAGCCAAAGCCGCGCCGTGGCGCTCGACATGGAAAGCGCCACCATTGCCGCCAACGGTTTTCGCTTTCGCGTGCCCTATGGCACCTTGCTGTGCGTGAGCGACAAGCCGCTGCATGGCGAGATCAAGCTACCGGGCATGGCCAACCACTTTTACCGCGAACGGGTGAACCAACACCTTCAAATCGGCATCCGGGCGCTCGAATTGCTGCGCGCCGCCGGTCCGGCCCAGCTGCACAGTCGCAAACTGCGCAGCTTTGCCGAAGTGGCCTTCCAATAAATCGCCATGGCCTTGGTGCTGCTCAACCCCCATGCGCAAGGCGGGCGGGCCGCCCGGCGCATCCCTGTATTGCAAGACTGGCTGCACACCCATGCCCCGGGCAGCACCCTGGCCGCGCCCGAGAGTTTGGCCGAGAGCCTGGCGCTGCTGCACAAACAGCCCGAAGGCAGCCGGGTGGTGGCGGTGGGCGGTGACGGCACGCTCAACCGCTGGCTGCCCGCCTTGCTGGAGCGGCGACTGACATTGGGACTGGTGCCCATGGGCAGTGGCAATGACAGCGCCCGGGCGCTGGGGTTGCACGGCCTGCGCCAGGATGCGGCCTTGCGCCACGCTTTGCAGGCCACCGCCACCCCGGTGGACACCGGAATGGTGAGCTGGACCGACCTGCAAGCCCAGCGGCACGAGACGCCATTTTTGTCGAGCCTGACCACCGGCTTTGATTCGGCCATCGCCCTGCGCGCCATTCAGGGCCCCCGCTGGCTGCGGGGTTTGCCCCGTTATTTGTGGGCCACGGTGAAAGAAATGGCGCAGCTGCAAACCTGGCCCTTGACCGTACACGCCGACGGCCAACTGCTGTCTAACGGCCCGGCGCTGTTTGCCTCGACATTGAACACGCCCACTTTTGGCTCGGGCCTGCCTGCGGTGCCGCACGCCCGGGTGGACGATGGCCAGCTGGACGCCTTGTTGGCGGGCCCCTTCCAACTGGCCGGGGTGTGCATGATGCTGCCGCGCCTGGTGCTGGGCTGGCACCTGAGTCACCCGATGGTGCGCACACAGGCTTACCGCACGCTCGACATCACGTGCCCCAACGGCGTGCCGCTGGCAGCCGACGGGGAATACCTGGGCGTGGCCACGGCGCTGACGGTGCGCTGCTGCCCGGCCAGTCTGAACACTGTCACGCACCTACAATGCCCCACATGAAAATCTTGTTCGTTGCCGACCCCCTTGAGTCCTTCAAAATTTACAAGGACACCACCTTTGCCATGATGCGCGAGGCACAAAAGCGCGGACACCAGGTGGTGGCTTGTGAGATGACCGATGTGCGCTGGCAGCAAGGCGAAGCGGTGTCGGCACAGGTGCGTGAGATCCACCTGACGGGCGACACCCACAACTGGTTCACCGAAACCGGCAAGGGCCGTGCAGCCCTCAAGGACTTTGGCGCGGTGGTCATGCGCAAGGACCCGCCGTTTGACAGCGAATACTTCTACGCCACCCACCTGCTCAGTCAGGCAGAACGCGAAGGCGCCAAAGTCTTCAACAGCCCGGCAGCGCTGCGCAACCACCCCGAGAAGCTGGCGATACTGGAGTTCCCCCAGTTCATCGCACCCACACTGGTCACGCGCAGCGAAGCCGACATCCGCGAATTTCACGCCAAGCACGGCGACATCATCCTGAAACCGCTCGATGGCATGGGCGGCATGGGCATCTTCAAGGTGGGGGCCGACGGACTGAACCTGGGCGCGATCATCGAAACCCTCAACCGGGACGGCGCACAAACCGTGATGGTGCAAAAGTTTTTGCCCGGCATCGCGCAAGGCGACAAGCGTGTGCTGCTGATCGG
>Ga0228702_1002141_pt1 | contig 11614 bp, 6 predicted proteins | sample McNCre217_Aug_MG_2_FD_178018 | JGI IMG/M metagenome (GOLD analysis project Ga0228702, IMG submission 178018) | Freshwater microbial communities from McNutts Creek, Athens, Georgia, United States - 20-17_Aug_MG | ecosystem: Environmental > Aquatic > Freshwater > Creek | place: USA: Georgia... | reverse complement strand
CTGCCCTGCGAGGTCGTCTTTGCCGCCGGGCAGCGTCAGGTCGAGGTGATCGGCCCGATGCTGGAAGCCGAAGCCGCCGCGGTGCATGAAGGCGCTTGGGGCTAAGGGAAGGGGGCTGTCTGCCCCCTCGGCTTCGCCTCACCCCCGAGGATATTTAGGCCAATGTGAAAGCAGCTTCATCTTGGCCTAAATATCCCCGCCGGAGGCATCTGCCGCTGCCGCCAAGCGCTAAAGCCGGGGGGCGTAGTCTGACGCATCAACGCTGGTGGGGCGGCCGGGCAGGTTCAGGGTGCTGCTGCGCGGGGCGGTGCTGGCAATGATCTTGCCCGATTTGATCACCGCAAGCCGCGCCGGTTTCAGCCGCAGCGCTTCGGCCGGATCGCGGGCTTGCAGCACCACCAGATCTGCCGTGCAGCCTTTGTCCAGACCATAGCCGGCAAGGCCCATGGTTTTGGCGGAGTTCACAGTCAGGGCGTTGAAAATCTGAGTCTTTTCTTCGATGCCGGCCATTTGCGCGACATGGACGGCCATATGGCCCACTTCGAGCATGTCGCCCGAACCCATCGAATACCACGGGTCCATCACGCAATCATGCCCGAAGGACACGTTCAGGCCCGCCGCCATCAGCTCGCGCACTCGGGTCATGCCGCGGCGTTTGGGATAGCTGTCGTGGCGGCCTTGCAGCATGATGTTGATCAGCGGATTGGGGATCACGTTCATCTGGGCTTCGGCCATCAGCGGGATCAGTTTGGACACATAGTAATTGTCCATCGAATGCATCGAGGTCAGGTGCGAGCCTGCGACGCGGCCCTGCAGGCCAAAGCGGATGGTTTCGGCGGCCAACGTTTCGACATGGCGCGACAGCGGGTCATCGGTTTCGTCGCAGTGCATATCCACCGGCAGGCCACGATCGGCCGCGATGCGGCACAGTGCTTGCACCGACAGGCGGCCATCTTCCATTGTGCGTTCGAAATGCGGGATGCCGCCGACAATGTCGACGCCCATATCCAGCGCGCGTTCCAGCGATTTCACACCCTGTTCGGCGCGGTAATAGCCGTCTTGCGGGAAGGCCACGGTTTGCAGCGTCAGGTAGGGGGCGACGCGGTGTTTGACCTCTAGCATCGCTTCGACCGTCACCAAGGCCGGGTCCGAGGTGTCAACATGGGTGCGCACCGCCAGCAGGCCTTGCGACACCGCAAGGTCGCAGTAGCGCAGGGCGCGGTCGACCAAGGCGTCGCGCGTCAGGGTCGGGCGCAATTCGCCCCAAAGTGCTATGCCTTCCAGCAAGGTGCCCGAGCGGTTCATCCGGGGCAGGCCCAGCGACAGCGTCGCATCCATGTGAAAATGCGGATCGACAAAGGGCGGGGTGACAAGGCGGCCAGTGGCGTCAATTTCCGTGCCTGCGGTGGCGGCAATGCGCGGCGCGACCTCGATAATTTTGTCGGCGCGGACGGCGATATCGATGCCAGAGCGGCCATCGGGCAGGTTGGCGTTGCGGACAATCAGGTCAAACATGGCGGGCCTTTTTCGGGGTTTGGCGCAGTGTTGGCTTTGTGGCGGGCCGCGGTCAAGCCTTTGCTTTCAGGGCGGATTGTTGCGCGGGGTGCAGCAGTTGCGCGGCCACGCCAATGGCGATGGCCGAAGGGTGTTTGCCCAAAGACGGATCGCCGATCGGGCATTGGATGCGGGCGATGTCGGCGGGCGCGTGGCCAAGGGCGGCAAGCCGCGTGCGAAACCGCGCCCATTTCGTAGCAGAGCCGATCAGACCGGCGCTGACAAAACCGTGGTCCAGCAGGTGATGGCACAGATCAAGATCCAGCGCGTGCGAATAGGTCAGGATCAGGTGTTCGGCACCTTGCGGGGCAAGGCCGATGGCGCGAATGGGGTCGGGCACCGGCAGGGCGCGGGTGTTGCCGGGCAGGATCTCGGGGAAGCGGTCGGGCGCGGTGTCGACCCAAGTGATCGCAACGTCGGGCAGCGGCGACAGTGCGTGCACCAGCGCCCGCCCGACATGACCTGCGCCCCAGATCCAGATCTGGCGGGTGGCGCGCGCGGCGGGTTCGATCATCCAGCCCTGCAGCAGCTGCGACGCGGGCAGGTGGCCTTGGTTGCGCGCGGACGTCAGCAGGCGCTTCACCGCCAAGGGCATCGCAGAGCCATCAGTGGCGCGCGCAATCACATCAGTTTCAGGTGGCGCGGTGGTATAAACCTCGGTCAGCAGCGTGACGGCGCCGCCACAGCATTGGCCAAGGTTCGGGCCAAGCGCGCGATGGTCAAGCGCGCTGCCGCCGCTGTCCAGCAAGGCGCGGGCGCGGGCGGTGGCTTGCCATTCCAAGGCGCCGCCGCCGATGGTGCCGGATTGACCGCCCGCCCAGACCAGCATTGCGGCCCCCACCTCGCGCGGCGATGATCCCTTATGCGCGGCAATCACCACGCGGGCGGTGGGACCATGCGCCGCGATACAGGCGCGCAAGGCGGCCAGATCAAACACCGCGCTGCCTTTGCACGGCAGCCAGCACCCGTTCGGCGGTGGCGGGGGCATCAAGGTCGGGGTAGCGCGTGCCATCGCCGCAGGCCGCAATGGCATCGGACAGCGCAAGGAAAGCCGATATGCCAAGGTTGAACGGCGGTTCACCCACTGCTTTCGACTTGCCAACGGTGTCTTCCCGGTTGGGCTTGTCGTAAAGCGCCACGTTGAAAATGCGCGGCCGGTCGGAACAGGCGGGGATCTTGTAGGTCGAAGGCGCATGCGTGGTCAGCAGGCCCTTGCCGGTCCACACCAACTCTTCTGTGGTCAACCAACCCGCGCCCTGCACATAGGCGCCTTCGACCTGACCAATATCCAACGCGGGGTTTAGCGGGCTGCCGGTGTCGTGCAAGATATCGGCGCGCAGGATGCGGTTTTCGCCGGTCAACGTGTCGATCACCACTTCGGTGACAGCCGCGCCATAGGCGAAATACAGGAAGGGTCGGCCACGACCGCGCACCCTGTCCCAGTTGATTTTCGGCGTGGCGTAAAAGCCGGTCGATGATAGCGAAATGCGCGCCTGATAGGCCCACATCGCCACCTGCGCAAAACCAAAGGCTTCGCCTGCCAGCTTCACCAGCCCGTTTTCGAACCGCACCGCGCTGGGCTCTAGCCCGTGTTTGGCGGCAATGAACGCCGCCATGCGGTCCCGAATGGTTTCGCACGCCGCCTGCGCCGCCATGCCGTTCATGTCAGACCCGGAAGATGCCGCAGTGGCGCTGGTGTTGGGCACTTTGCCGGTATCGGTCGCGGTGATCTTGACCTGCGCGGTGTCCACGCCAAACACCGAAGCCGCCACCTGCGCGACCTTCTGGTTCAGGCCCTGACCCATTTCGGTGCCGCCGTGGTTCAGGTGGATCGACCCGTCTTGATAGACATGCACCAAGGCCCCGGCCTGATTAAGCCAGGTCAGCGTAAACGAAATGCCGAACTTGACCGGCACCATTGCAAGGCCGCGCTTCAAGATCGGATTTTTCGCATTCCACGCCGCAATTTCGCCGCGTCTGGCTTGGTAATTGCTGGATTTCTCCAAGGCGGCGGTCAGATCGTGACCGATGAAATCCTCAACCTCCATATGAAAGGGCGTGGTTTGCGCTTTCATACTGGCAAAAATATCCCCGCCGGAGGCATCCGCAGCATCCACCGCCTCGGCGTAGAAATTGGCGCGGCGCACCTCTAGCGGGTCGCGGCCCACGGCAAAGGCCGCGTGGTCGATGACGCGTTCGATGCCGATGATGCCCTGCGGGCCACCAAAGCCGCGATAGGCGGTGGCGCTTTGGGTGTTGGTTTTCAGCCGGTGGCTTTCGATGCGGATGTCGGGCAGGTGATAACAGTTGTCGGCATGCAGCATGGCGCGGTCGGCCACGGCAAGCGACAGGTCTTGCGCCCAGCCGCAGCGGATCAGGTGGGTAAATTCGATGCCCAATATCCGGCCGGTTGCGTCGATACCTGCACGGTATTTGATGCGCAGATCGTGGCGTTTGCCGGTGATCATCATGTCATCGTCGCGATCATAGCGCATTTTGCAGGCGCGGCCGGTGGCGCGGGCGGCGATGGCGCAGGCGATGGCCAGCGCGTTGCCCTGACTTTCCTTGCCGCCAAAGCCGCCACCCATCCGGCGGGTTTCCACCCGCACTGCTGCCATTGGCAGGTGCAGCGCATGCGCGACTTTGTGTTGAATTTCGGTGGGATGCTGGGTCGATGACAGGATATGCACGCCATCTTCTTGCGGGATGGCGGCGGCGATTTGGCCTTCCAGATAGAAGTGCTCTTGCCCGCCGACTTCGAAGCTGCCCTCGATCAGCTGCGGCGCGGTGGCGATGGCGCGGGCGGCGTCGCCCTTGGCCCAGATCACCGGGCCTTGTTCAAAGCGGCTGTTGGCAGCCAGCGCGTCGTCAACGGTCAGCAGCGCCGGGCGTTCGGTATAGCTGATCTTGCCGAGTCTTGCGGCTTTGCGGGCGGCAAGGTGGGTTTCGGCGATCACCAGAAACACTGGTTTGCCGATGTAATGCACCGTGCCTGTCGCCAGCAGCGGTTCGTCTTGTGCCGAGGGCGAGCAATCGGGCATTTCGGCGAAATCGCTGGCGGAAAACACCGCAACGACGCCGGGGGCGGCGCGCACCGCCGTCAGGTCGATGGCCGTGATGTCGCCATGCGCCACTGACGACAGGCCAAAGGCGAGATGCAGCGGCGTGCCGGGCAGCGGGATGTCATCAAGATAGCGCGCCGCGCCGGTGACGTGCAGGGGCGCGCTGTCATGCGCAAGGGATTTTCCGATGCTCATGCCTGCACCTCCAGCACATTGGTGGCGGTTCCGGCAAGGTCGTGGAAATAGCGGATCAGCAGGTTTTGCGCCGTGGTCAGCCGGTAGGCGGCCGAGGCGCGCATGTCAGACAGCGGTTGAAAATCTGTCGCGAAGGCGGGCAGTGCCTTGGTCACTGTAGCAAGGTTCCAGCGCTGACCAATCAGCGCGGATTCGACGGCGCTGGCGCGTTTGGGAATGCCCGCCATGCCGCCAAAGGCGATGCGGGCGGCGGTGACGCGGCCTGCCTCGATGCTAAGGTTGAAACAGCCCAGCACCGCCGAGATGTCTTGATCGAAGCGTTTTGACAGCTTGAAGCAGCGCAGTGCGGGGGCGTGTTCAGGGATCGACACGCCTGCCACGAATTCGCCGGGGCGGCGGTCTTGTTTGCGGTAGTCGAGAAAGAACGATTCAAGCGGGATCGAGCGCAGATCGTCGCCGCGGCGCAGGTGCAGGGTGGCGCCAAGGGCGATCAGCGCGGGCGGGCCGTCACCGATGGGCGAGCCATTGGCGATGTTGCCGCCGATGGTGGCGGCGTTGCGGACCTGTTCGCTGGCATAGCGGCGCAGCAGTTCGGCAAAGCTTGGGTGGTGCGGTGCGATGGCATCGCGCAGCTTTGTGATGGTGACACCGGCCCCGATGTGCAACCGCCCGCCCTGACGTTCGATATGTTGCAGGTCGCTGACGCGGTTCAGGAACGCGACTTTTGGCAGATCGCGCAGCTGTTTGGTGACCCAAAGCCCGACATCGGTGGCGCCCGCGACAAGCGTGGCATCGGGGTTTTGCAGATACCAGTCTGCCAGATCGTCAGAGTTGGTCGGGTTGAACGCGCCGGGGAGGCTGCCTGCCTCCCCGGACCCCACCGGGAGTATTTCGGAAAGAGCAAGCGTATCCGTCGTCATCCATACCGGCACCGGCGCGCTTTCGACGGCTTCCGCGGCGCGGATGATCGGGGCGTAGCCGGTGCAGCGGCAAAGGTTGCCGGCAAGCGTGGTGTCATGATCGCGGCGGCCTTGCAGGTGGGCGGTGGCCATCGAGACGACAAAACCGGGGGTGCAAAAGCCGCATTGCGCGCCGTGATGGTCGATCATCGCGGTTTGCACCGGATGCGCTTCGCCGTTCGGACCGGCAAGGCCTTCGATGGTGCGCACCGCTTTGCCGTGCAGTTGCGGCAAGAACAGGATGCAGGCATTCAGCGCCCGCGCGCCTTCGGCATCTGTCACCATCACGGTGCAGGCACCGCAATCGCCTTCGTTGCAACCTTCTTTGGTGCCACAAAGCCCGCGATTTTCCCGCAACCAATCAAGAAGCGTGCGCGTTGGGGCTTCGCCCGCAATGCGAACCGGCGTTCCATTCAAGAGAAACGCAACTTCGGTCATGTTTTATCCTGCCGCGGTCTTTGCGCTTGAGCCGTTCTGCGCGCCCGCCCGATGCGGCGTAAAGCGGGTCGCGCGACCCTTGGGCCGATGCCCACCCTGTTTTTGTCATCAAGCCTTGGTACGGGGATTCTTGCAAGCCCTTGCTTTGCCGAAATGTGGAAAGCAGTTTCAGCCGTTGGATGCGAATAGCCGCGATTAGGCGGGATGGGCGGGGCCTTGGGCTTTTGTTCTGGCTGCGGCTTCGTTAGGTTGGCGAGCATGTCAGCACCGCGATTCATTCACCTGCGCACCCATACCGAACATTCGTTGCTGGAAGGCGCGGTGCCGGTGAAGGCGCTGATCAAGCTGTGCGTCAAGCATGAGATGCCTGCGGTGGCGGTGACCGACACCAACAACATGTTCGCCGCGTTGGAATTTTCGGTGTTGGCCAAGGATGCCGGGCTGCAGCCGATTGTGGGCTGTCAGGTGGCGGTGGCCTATGATCCGACAGTACCAGGCGAAAAGCCGCGCGCGCCTGCGCCAGTGGTGGTGCTGGCGCAGAACGAAGCCGGCTATATGAACCTGATGAAGCTGAACTCTTGTCTTTATATCGACAAGGGCGGGCAGTTGCCGCAGGTGACGCTGGAAGAGTTGGAACGCTATTCCGACGGGCTGATCTGTTTGACCGGCGGGTCGGAAGGGCCGGTGGGCAAGCTGTTGCAAACCGCGCAGGGGCCAAAGGCGCGCAGCCTGATGCAGCGCTTGGCTGCCACCTATCCGCAGCGGTTGTACGTGGAATTGCAGCGCCACCCCGGCGAGGGCGGGCGGTTGACGCAGGCCGAAACCGAGACCGAGCGCGGTTTCATCGAAATGGCCTATGAATTCGGGCTGCCGTTGGTGGCGACCAATGATGTCTATTTCCCCGCCACCACAATGTACGAGGCGCATGATGCGCTGATCTGCATTGCCGAGGGCGCCTATGTTGACCAACAGCAACCGCGCCGCCGCCTGACGCCGCAGCATTATTTCAAGACCGAAGCCGAGATGGTGACGCTGTTCGCCGATCTGCCGGAAGCGGTGGAAAACACGGTTGAAATTGCCCGTCGCTGTGCCTTTGCCGCGTTCAAGCGCAAGCCGATCTTGCCGAAATTCGCCGATGACGAGGTGAACGAACTGCGCCGTCAGGCCAATGAGGGGTTGCAGCGGCGTCTGGCGATTATTCCGCATGCGGTCAGCCCGGAAGACTATCAGGCGCGGCTGGATTTCGAACTGGGCATCATCGAAAAGATGGGGTTCCCCGGCTATTTCCTGATCGTGGCCGATTTTATCAAATGGGCGAAGGATCACAACATTCCGGTGGGGCCGGGGCGGGGGTCGGGTGCGGGCAGTCTGGTGGCCTATGCGCTGACCATCACCGACCTTGACCCGCTGCGCTATGCGCTGCTGTTCGAGCGGTTCTTGAACCCCGAGCGGGTGTCGATGCCTGACTTCGATATCGACTTTTGCATGGATCGACGGCTGGAGGTCGTTGAATATGTGCAGAAGAAATATGGGCGCGACAAGGTGGGGCAGATCATCACCTTTGGGGCGCTGCTGTCAAAGGCGGCGGTGCGCGACGTGGGGCGCGTGTTGCAGATGTCTTACGGGCAGGTCGACAAGCTGTCGAAGATGATCCCGGTGGAAGGCGTCAAGCCGGTGTCGATCACCAAGGCACTGGCGGATGAACCGCGGCTGCGCGAGGCGGCGAAGGAAGAGGTCGTCAAGCGCCTTCTGGATTACGGCGCGCAGATTGAGGGGCTTTACCGCAACGCCTCGACCCACGCGGCGGGGGTGGTGATTGGTGACCGGCCGCTGGACGAGCTGGTGCCGCTGTATCAGGACCCGAAATCGGACACGCCCGCGACGCAGTTCAACATGAAATGGGTCGAAGCGGCGGGGCTGGTGAAGTTTGACTTTCTGGGTCTGAAGACGCTGACGGTTATTCAAAGCGCGCTGGATCTTTTGAAGCTGCGCGGCATCGAGGTGGATATCAGCCTGATCCCACTGGACGACAAGGCGACCTACGAGCTTTACGCCAGCGCCAAGACGGTTGCGGTGTTTCAGGTGGAATCCAGCGGCATGATGGATGCGCTGCGGCGGATGAAGCCGACCTGCATCGAAGATATCGTGGCGCTGGTGGCGCTATACCGCCCCGGCCCGATGGAGAACATTCCGACCTATTGCGAGGTGAAGAACGGGCTGAAGGATCTGGAATCGATCCACCCGACGATTGACCATATTCTGGCCGAAACCCAAGGCATCATCGTGTATCAAGAACAGGTGATGCAGATCGCGCAGGTCATGGCGGGCTATAGCCTTGGCGGCGCCGACCTGCTGCGCCGTGCGATGGGTAAGAAGATCGCCGAAGAGATGGCCAAGGAACGGCCGAAGTTTGTGGAAGGCGCGAAAAAGACCCACAATGTGCCGGAAAAGAAAGCCGGTGAAGTTTTTGACCTGCTTGAGAAATTCGCCAACTATGGTTTCAACAAATCGCACGCGGCGGCCTATGCCGTGGTGTCGTATCAGACCGCCTATCTGAAGGCGAATTACCCGGTTGAATTCATGGCCGGGGTGATGAACTGCGATATTCACCTGACCGACAAGCTGGCGGTGTATAAGCGTGAAGTCAGCAAGCTGGGCATCAAGACGGTGGCGCCTTGCGTCAATGCCTCGCTTGCGACCTTTACCGTGCGCGATGGCGCGGTGGTTTATGCGCTGGGCGCGCTGAAGAACGTCGGCGTTGATGCGATGAAGATGATCGTGGCGGCGCGGCAGGTCGAGGGCGCAGAAAAGCCGTTTGCAACGCTGTTTGATTTCGCGCGGCGGGTCGATCTGAAACGGGTCGGCAAGCGGCCTTTGGAAATGCTGGCGCGCGCGGGGGCGTTTGACGCGCTGGACCCCAATCGCGCCCGGGTGTTCGAGGGGCTGGATGCGCTGGTGGCCTATTCGGCGGCGATCCACGAGGCTAAGGCTTCTAATCAGGTGTCACTGTTTGGCGAGGCGGGGGCGGATATTCCCGAACCGCGGCTGCCGTTCCGCGACGATTGGCAACCGGTGGAGCGGCTGACGCAGGAACATCTGGCGATCGGCTTCTATCTGTCGGGTCATCCGCTTGATGATTACATGTCGGCACTGAAGCGCCGCGATGTAAAGACGCTGACCGAATTGACACATCTGGCAGAACGCGGGCCGCTGATTGGCAAGCTGGCGGGGGCGGTGTCTTCGAAACAGGAGCGCAAATCGGCCAAGGGCAACCGCTTTGCCTTCGTGCAACTGTCGGACCCGACCGGGCTTTATGAGGTGACGGTGTTTTCCGACACGCTGGAAGCCGCGCGCGATTTGCTGGAACCGGGCAAGAACGTGGTGCTGACGGTCAAGGCCGAATTGGAAGGCGACACGCTGAAACTGCTGGCCAATGCGGTGCAGCCGATTGATCAGGTGGCCGATGCGGCGGGCGCGCAGGCGCTGCGCATCCACCTGAACCGGATCGAAGCGGTGCCGTCGATTGCCGCCCTGCTGGCGCGGGTCGAAGGCCGCACCCGCGCGCAGATCACCCTTTGCGTGCCCGATGATCTGGGCCGCGAGATTGATCTCGCTCTGCCAACGCCCTATCCGGTCACGCCGCAGATCAAGGGCGCGATCAAGGCGATGCAGGGTGTGGTGATGGTCGAAGACATCTGATCGCCCCTGATCCGATTGTGCGCCTGCGGCGCAAGCCTTTTTAGCGCTGCGCGCCCGAGCCTTCGGCGAGGATATTTAGGGCCAATGTGAAAGCTGCTTCATCTTGGCAAAAATATCCTCGGGGGTGAGGCGCGGATGCGCCGAGGGGGCAGACAGCCCCCTTTCCGCCGCAGGTTACCAATGCGGCGGTTTTTGATTGGCGGCGGGGGCATCGCCGAAGGCTTCACGCTCGGCCTCGCGTTCGGCCAGAAGTTGCGTCAGGCGCAGCAGGCGATCCAGATCTTTGCTTTGCCGCGCCACCACGTCGGACAGGTCGTCGACCGTGCGGATCAGATGCGCCATCCGTTCTTCCATTGCGTCTAATCTGTCCATGTCAAACCTTTTGCCACTGCTTGCCGCCCCGTTCCCCATCCGTTACACGGACCACGAGCAAAAGCGAAGGGTCTCGCCATGGCACAGGACAAAGCTGCACCGCGTCCAAAGGCGGAAACGCCGAAAGGGTTTCGCGATTATTTCGGCGCCGAGGTGACCGAACGCAAAGCGATGTTGGACAAGATCGCCGAGGTTTATCATCGCTATGGCTTTGATCCGCTGGAAACCAGTGCGGTGGAAACCGTATCGGCGCTGGGCAAGTTTTTGCCCGACGTGGATCGCCCGAATGAGGGTGTGTTTGCCTGGCAGGATGAAGACAAGGATTGGTTGGCGCTGCGCTATGATCTGACGGCACCTTTGGCCCGGGTGGCGGCGCAATTCCGCAATGATCTGCCCAGCCCCTATCGGCGCTATGCGATGGGTCCGGTTTGGCGCAACGAAAAGCCAGGTCCAGGGCGGTTCCGGCAGTTTTATCAATGTGATGCGGATACAGTGGGCGCGCCTTCGGTGGCGGCTGATGCCGAGATTTGCGCTATGTTGTCGGATGCGCTGGAGGTCGTTGGCATTCCGCGCGGCGACTATGTGGTCAAGGTGAACAATCGCAAGGTGTTGAACGGGGTGATGGAAGTGGCGGGGGTGTTGGACCCGCAGGACCCGACCCGGTTCGAGGCAGAGCGCGGTATCGTCTTGCGCGCCATCGACAAGATTGATCGCTTGGGCGACGAGGGCGTGCGCGCCTTGCTGGGGGCTGGTCGCAAGGATGACAGCGGCGATTTCACCCATGGCGCCGGGCTTTCGGACACGCAGGCCGAGGTGGTGATGGGGTTCATTTCCGCCAAGCGCGAGACGGGGGCGGCCACCGTGGCGCGGTTGCGCGAGTTGGTCGGCGCGTCGGTGATTGGTGGCGAAGGCGTGGCCGAGCTGGAAACCATTGCCGAATTGCTGGATCGGCAGGGCTATGGTGCCGACCGTATCGTGCTGGATCCGGGCGTGGTGCGGGGCCTTGGCTACTACACCGGGCCGGTCTACGAGGCCGAACTGACTTTCGAAATCTTCGACGAAAAGGGACGCAAGCGGCAGTTTGGCTCGGTTGCGGGCGGCGGTCGCTATGACGATCTGGTCAAGCGCTTCACCGGGCAGGCGGTGCCAGCGACTGGCGTGTCGATTGGAGTTGATCGGCTGTTGGCCGCGTTGCGCGCCAAGGGCCGTGTGGGGGGCGACAGTACTGGTCCGGTTGTGGTGACGGTGATGGACCGGGATCGCATGGCCGATTACATGGGCATGGTCGCTGATCTGCGCAACGCGGGCATTCGCGCCGAGGTTTATCTTGGCAAC
>Ga0228702_1002135_pt1 | contig 11624 bp, 9 predicted proteins | sample McNCre217_Aug_MG_2_FD_178018 | JGI IMG/M metagenome (GOLD analysis project Ga0228702, IMG submission 178018) | Freshwater microbial communities from McNutts Creek, Athens, Georgia, United States - 20-17_Aug_MG | ecosystem: Environmental > Aquatic > Freshwater > Creek | place: USA: Georgia... | reverse complement strand
TGGACGGCGCGCGCCTGACCAGGGTGGCCCGCGCACAAGGTGCCCGCCAGGGCCTGCGTTACGACCCCGACATGGGCAGCGATGCGCGCCTGTCGTGCTCGTCGTCGGGCTGGGCGCTGTTGTCCACGCTCAGCGACGACGACGCCCTGGCCCTGGTGGCCAAACAAGGCCTGGGCCTGCCCGAACAGTTCGGCCCCGCTGCCCCCACCAGCTTGCAAGCGGTGATGGACGCCGTGGCGCAAACCCGCGAGCGCGGCTACAGCATGACCACCGACACCTACAGCCTCGGCTTGTCGGCCATGTCGGCCCCGGTGCGCTTTGCGGGTCAGCCCGCGTTTGGCGTGCTGACGATTGCAGGCCCCACCGTGCGCTTCACCCCCGAAAAAATGCAAGCCCTCGCGCCCGAGTTGCTCAGCATCGCCCAGCAACTGGCCGCGTCCAGCGGCGCATCGCCCTTCTTCAGCCTGACGGCTGAGACCGGCAAGGCCTTGCCCGCCGATGGGCGCAAACCGATTTACGCCTTGTGAAAGTTTTTGCGTGATGACCTCGAGACAAGCCCATCGCCAGCAAAGCGCCACACCCGACTTCGTCACTGCGAGCGAAGCGCGGCAGTCCAGTGCTGGCGACCTGCGGACTGTGGCAAAACGCAGACTGGATCGCCACGCTGCGCTCGCGATGACGGGGTTTGGGCTCGCGATGACGGACTGCAAGTGGCGTACTTCGCATGGGGCGGTCCGCCACACAGGGGGCCAAACGGCATGATGAACACCGACGAATCCTGCGACCTGCTGGTCATCGGCTCCGGCGCGGGCGCGCTGTCTGCGGCGGTGACCGCTGCGCATCTGGGCCTGAAAGTCATCGTGGTCGAGAAAGACCCGCAATACGGCGGCACCACCGCTTGGTCGGGCGGCTGGATGTGGGTGCCGCGCAATCCCTTGGCCGTTGAAGCTGGTCTGCTGGAGCGCATCGAAAAACCCCTGTCTTATCTGCGCCGCGAACTGGGCGACAAGTTCGACGAATCCCGCGCCCTCGCCTTCCTGAACAACGGCCCGCGCATGGTCGAGTTCTTTCGCCGCCACACCGCGCTGCAGTTCATCGATGGCAACGCCATCCCCGACTTTCACGGCCACACGCCTGACGCGGCCCTGGGTGGCCGCTCGATCTGCGCAGCACCTTTTGACGCCCGCCAACTGGGTGAGCGACTGCACGACCTCAAGCCCCCACTGAAGGAGACCACGCTCTGGGGCATGGGCATCGCCTCGGGTGCGGAGCTGCGCCACTTCTTGAACGCGCTGCACAAGCCTGCATCCTTCTGGTATGTCACCAAGCTGGTGCTGCGCCACTGGCGTGACCTGCTGGTGCACCGCCGTGGCACGCGCTTGGTCAACGGCAATGCCTTGGTCGGAGGCTTGGCGAAGTCCGCCTTCGATCTGGGCGTTCAAATTCGCGTGAACAGCCCTGCGGTGCGCCTGCTGCAAAGCGGTGACCGGGTCACCGGTGCCGTGGTGCAAACACCCCAAGGCGAACAAAGCATCCACGCCCGCTGCGGCGTGGTGCTGGCCACCGGCGGCTTTCCGCACGACCCAGCGCGAAAACAGCAACTGCTGCCGCATGCCCCCACGGGTCACGAACACTGGTCGGCAGGCAACCGGGGCAACACGGGCGATGGCCTGCGTTTGGGCGAAAGCGCAGGCGGCGTGGTGGCGACCGATCTGGTGCAAGCGGCAGCGCTGGCCCCCGTGTCGCTGGTGCCCCGCGCCAACCCGGGCAAAGAGGACAAAGAGGGCCAGGTGGCCCACTTCCCGCACCTGATCGAGCGCGCCAAGCCCGGCCTGATTGCCGTCACGGCACAGGGCCTGCGCTTTACCAACGAAGCCAACTCGTACCACGACTTCATGCAAGGTCTGCTGGCCGCCACGCCTGCCGGTCAAAAGCCCGAAGCTTGGCTGATCTGCGACCATGACTTCATCCGCTATTACGGCCTGGGTGCTGTCAAACCCGCGCCCATGCCGCTGGGCCCGTGGTTGAAAAATGGCTACCTCCAACGCGGCCACAGCCTGGCCGAACTGGCCCAGGCCTGCGGCATCGATGGCCCTGCCCTTCAAGCCACCGTTCAGCGCTACAACGCGCTGGCACAAGACGGCAAAGACCGCGACTTTGGCAAAGGCGAAACACCCTACAACCGCATTCAGGGCGATGCCATCAACGCCACGCGGCGCGGCCTGCGCAACCCCTGCATGGGCCCCATTGAGCGCGGCCCGTTTTATGCGGTCAAAGTGGTCATGGGCAGCTTGGGCACTTTTGCCGGTTTGCGCGTGAACGACCACGCGCAAGTCATCAACGCCCAAGGCCAAGCCATCCCCGGCCTGTATGCGGGCGGCAATGACCTGAGCAGCATGATGGGCGGCCACTACCCGGCGGGCGGCATCACGCTGGGCCCGGCCATGACCTTTGGCTTCATCGCCGCGCACCATGCTGCAGGGCGCGATCCAGCAGCCACTTGCGAATTTCCGATTTCAAACACTTCCACCGACACATCGAAAGAGCACACCATGTACTACGAACTCGCCACCATGACCCTGCCCTTTGGCACCGCCGGGCAAGCCGCCACCAACGTGCAGGCCTATGCCAGCAGCCCTGAAGCCCAGGGCGAGCTGCTGGGCTGCTGGTTCACCGACATCGGCCAGCTCAACCAGATGGTCGTGCTGCGCGGCTTTGCCACACTCGACGCACTGCAGGCCGAACGCGAGCGCACGCAAAAGCACGCCAGCCCCTTTGGCTGCGGCGAGATTTTCCAGACACTGGAACAGCACAGCTACAAAGGCTTTCCGTGGATGAAGCCGGTGCGCCCCAGTGCGGAATCCGGCATCAGTGGCCCGGTCTACGAGATCCGCACCTACGGCATCAAGACCGGCGGTGTGCAGCCCACCATCGACCTGTGGGAACAGTACGTGCCCGCACGCGACAAGCTCTCGCCTTGCGTGGTGGCCATGGTCGCGCTGGACGGCCCGCTGCGCTTCACCAACATCTGGGCCTACGACAGCCTGAACGCCCGCAGCCAGATCCGCGGCGAAGCCGTGGCCCAAGGCATCTGGCCGCCCAAGGGCGGCCCGGCCCACCTGACGACGAACATGGTCTCGACGATGGCCATGCCCACCGCCGTGTCGCCTTTGAAATAACACCCCAAGCCATGCCGCCATGGATCGCCACACTTCGCTCGCGATGACAGCCTCTTGTAGATCGGCGGCTTCAGCCCCGACACGACTTCAGCTGCCCCACAGATGTCAGAGCTGAAGCTCTGACCTACAAAAAGCACATGCCGGAGCTGAAGCTTCGATCTACAAAACAGACACCATGAGCCAACGCATCTACTCCCTCGCCTACCTCAGCTCACACCGCTGCACGCCTGTCGAAGCGATCCGCGTGGCGGCGCAGACCGGCTACCAGTACGTCGGCCTGCGCCTGTGGCCCAACGCACCTGGCGCACCGCAGCAGCATCTGCTGGGCCAGCCCGCCGCGTTGCGCGAAGCATTGGCCGCGCAAAAAGACACCGGCGTGGGCGTGTTCGATCTGGAGATCATCCGCATCAACGAACAGTTCGACCCGCACACCTGGGACGCGCTGTACGACGTGGGTGCGCAGCTCCAGGCCAAAGCCATTCTGGTGGCGGGTGACGACCCCGACGAAGCACGATTGACCGACAACTACGCCCGCCTGTGCGAAGTGATGCAGCCCTTTGGCATGACCGCCGATCTGGAGTTCATGCCCTGGACCGAAGTCAAGGATGCCAAGTCGGCCCTGCGCATCATTCAAAACGCGGGCATGCCCGGCAACGCAGGCATCCTGGTCGATGCCCTGCACTTTGGCCGCTCGACCACCACGCTGGATGACATCCGCGCCATCCCGCGCCAGTTGCTGCATTACGCACAGATCTGCGATGCCGAAGCGGGCCTGAACTTCACAACCGAAGCAATGATCCACACCGCCCGCTGCGAGCGTATGCTGCCCGGCGACGGCACGATCGATGTGCAAGGCCTGTTTGAAGCCCTGCCCGCCGATCTGCCCGTGAGCGTGGAAGTCGTCAACTTCGGGCGTGAAGCCCACACCCCACCCGCTGCCTGGGCCGCCGAGTGTCTGGCCAGAAGCCGACCGTTCACGGAGTGAATGCCGTGGTGATCCGGTTCGACAAACTCTCCAGACTGCCGTTCTTTTTTGGGGCGCGGTGGTTCAGCAGCGCTTGAGAAGCTACAGGTCAACGGCTTGGGCCCCGACAAGCCTGAGCGCTGTGTTTGCAGGTCGGCGGCTTCAGCCCCGACAAACATCGACAGCGGACAGCGTCGGAGCTGAAGCGCCGACCTACCCACCAACACCACCGCCTCTCAAAACACTTTACAAAATCTGGAGCACACCATGAACTTCTCTCTCAACGACGAACAAAAAATGCTGATCGAAACGGTGCGCCGTTTCATTGCCGAAGAATGCCAACCACTCGAAGACGAAATCGAGCAGACCGGCGTCTTTGACAACGCCAAGGCACAAGTCCTGCACAACAAGGCCAAGGCCTTGGGCCTGTACGGCATGAACATGCCCGAAGACCTGGGCGGCGGCGGTCTGACGAATCTGGACCGCATCCTGTGCGAAGAGCAGTTCGGCCACACCACCGACATCATCATCCGCCGCGCCTTCGGCAACGTGTACGAACCGCTGCTGCATTGCAAGGGCGAGCAGGTGGACCGCTGGCTCAAGCCTTCGATTGAAGGCACGCGCACCTGCGCCATCACCATCACCGAACCGGGCGCAGGGTCTGACGCAGCCGGAATCAAGACCTCGGCCGTGAAAAACGACAAGGGCTGGGTATTGAACGGCGGCAAGCACTTCATCAGCGACGGCGAGTGGAGCGACTTTTTCCTGGTCTCGGCCAAAACCGGCGAGAAAGAAATCAGCATGTTCATGGTCGACAAGGGCCTGGCCGGCTTCACCGTGGGCAAGGACCAGAAGATGATGGGCCTGCGCGGCACGCCGCACCTGGAGCTGTTCTTCGACAACGTGCAGCTCGAAGACGTGGCCCTGCTGGGCGAAGTGGGTCAGGGTTTCAAGCTGGCCATGGGCGCGCTCAATGTGGTGCGCCTGGCCCAGGTGGGCGCGCGCGCTGTGGGCAAGGCCAGCCATGTCTGCGAAATCATGGTGGGCTGGGCCAATGAGCGCAAGCAGTTCAACACCAGGATCGGCGACTTCCAGATGGTGCAGCAGATGATCGCCGACAGCGTGATCGAGATCAATGCAGCGCGCTGGATGGTGTATCACGCGGCGTGGATGCTGGACCAGGGTATGGACGCCCGCGAACAGATCGCCATGGTGAAGGTGCACGCCGCCGAGACGCTGGGCCGCGTGGTGGACCGGGCGGTGCAGGTGTTCGGTGGCATGGGTTTTTGCAAAGAATTGCCGATCGAACGCTATTACCGCGATGCACGCATTTACCGCATCTTTGACGGCACCAGCGAGATTCACCGGGGGGTGATTGCCAAAAGTGCGATGAAAAAAGGTGCTGTGCTGTTTGATGTTAACCGCTGACCTTTCTGGTGGATCACGTTGTGTGCCACATCAAGGGCCGGACAAAGGGGATGGGCGACCTCCTCATACCGGGGTACCGAAAATCGTCGGCCGCCCATCCCCTTCATCCGGCTGTGGGTGAGTCTGTAGGTCGGAGCTTCAGCTCCGACACGGCACATTGGACAAACCACAACGTCGGAGCTGAAGCTCCGACCAACAAATACAAGATCTCTGTGCAAGCCACCAACCCATCGGGGGTGGTGTGGGGGCCGCGGCCGATTTCTGGTACCCCAGCATGAGGTCGCGGCCCCCACGCCATCACCGATGCAGCACACCACGACACGTCCATCGAACCATCCAACGAGACCAAAAAATGCAAACCAAATTCATGACCGCCAAAGAGGCGGCACAACTGATCCAGGACGATGACACCGTGGGCCTCATGGGCGGCGGCGGCGGCCTGATGGAAGCCACCCACATGTTCGAGGCCGTGCAGGAACGCTTCCTCAGCACCCAACACCCGCGCAACCTCACCGTCATGCACGCCCTGGGCATTGGCGACAAAAAGACCAAAGGCATGAACTGCTTCGCGCACGAAGGCCTGGTCAAACGCGTCATTGGCGGCCACTGGGTCTGGTCACCGGCCATGCAGCAACTGGCCCTGTCCAACAAGATCGAGGCCTACATCCTGCCCGGCGGCGTGTCCAGCCAATTGATGCGCGAAATCGGCGCGGGCCGCCCCGGCCTCATCAGCCATGTGGGCCTGGGCACCGTGTGCGACCCGCGCCACGGCGGCGGGCGCATGAACGATGCGGCCAAAGACGACCTGGCCGAAGTCGTCACCATCGACAAGCGTGAATGGCTGCGCTACAAGCCCTTCCCCATCCATGTCGCCATCGTGCGCGCCAGCAGCGCCGACGAAGACGGCAACATCAGCTTTGAGCACGAAGCTGCCAACCTGGACGCCCAATCGCTGGCCCTGGCCGCACGCAACAGCGGCGGCAAGGTCATCGTGCAGGTCAAGGAACGCCTGCCCAAAGGCGCGCTCAAGGCACGCGAAGTGCGCATCCCCTCGGCCTGGGTGGACGCCATCGTGGTCGATCCCGAGCAGTCCACCAGCTACGCCATCCCGTTTGACCCGGCCTTCAGCGGCGAGCTGACCGGTGCCGAGCGTGTTGCCAGCGAGGCAGAAGACCACGCCCGCGAAGTCGCCGCCGCGCAAGAGGCTTTCAGCGAACGCCAGGCCGTGGCGCGCCGCGCCTACCAAGAACTCTTCAACACCGGCAAGGCCCGCCCGGTCATCAACTACGGCGTGGGCGTGCCCGATGCCGTGGCCAAACTGATCGCTGCGCGCAACGAACAGCACCGCATTTACCAGACCATCGAGCACGGCACCTACGGCGGCACGCTGATGGACGGCGTGCTGTTCGGCTATGCCCGCAACGCCACCGCCATGCTCGACGCCGCCACGCAGTTCGACTTTTACGGCGGCGGCGGTCTGGACATCGCCTTTCTGGGTTTTGGCGAGTTTGATGAAGAAGGTTCGGTCAACGTCTCGCGCCTGGGCGGCGTCACCGTTGGCCCCGGCGGCTTCATCGACATCGCACAAAACGCCAAGAAGGTCGTCTTCTGCGGCACGCTGGCTGCCAAAGGCGTGAAACTGCAAACCGGTGACGGCCAGATGCAGGTGCTGCAACAAGGCGCCGTGAAGAAGCTCGTCAAACAGGTCGACCAGATCACCTTCTCAGGTCCACAAGGCCTGGTGCGCCAGCAAGAGGTGCTGTACCTGACCGAACGCGCAAGCTTCCGCCTCACCGAACAAGGCATTGAGGTGTTCGAGATCGCGCCGGGCATTGATCTGCAGCGCGACGTGCTCGACCAGATGGACTTCAAGCCACTCGTGGCCAAGGACCTGAAGGTGATGGACGCTGTGCACTTCAAGGCCTGACGCCCTGCCCCCACGCGATCACGCCTGATGCACATCCGGCTTTGGGGCAGGCACCATCGCAATCACATCCAACGGGCACCGCCGTTCGCATTTGCGGCAGCCCGTGCAGCCCTGCATGTTGTGCAAGACCGAATGCTTGCGCAGCCCCTCTTGCTGCAAGCTCAGCACGTGTGGCGGGCACACTGCCACGCACCAGCCGCAGCCGGTGCAGCGTGGGGTGTCAATGCGCGGCAGCAGCATGTTGCGCAGGGCGTGCTCAAGCCGCCTTGGGCAACAACGCCAGCACCGTCTCCGATGGGCGACAAATCTGCACAGCCGAAGGCGTGACCACGATCGGGCGCTGGATCAGGATGGGGTGCTCGGCGATGAAGTCGAGCAATTGCGCATCGGTCCATTGGGGGTTGCCCAGATCCAGCTCATCGTAAGGCGTGCCTTTTTGACGCAACAGATCACGCACAGTGCCGCCCATGCGCCGGGCCAGCGACAGGAGTTCATCGCGCCCCGGCGGGTTCTTGAGGTACTGCACCACCACAGGTTCGATGCCGCTTTCGCGAATCAAGGCGAGGACATTGCGCGATGTGCCGCAGTTGGGGTTGTGGTAGACGGTAATGTTGAACATGTGATGCGTTCCTGATCCAAAGTCAATGCAAAAACTGGCGTCAGCGCACGCTCAAGGCGGACACACGCTGCTTGAATTCTTCAGGCACGGCGGCCACTTTGCGTGTCTCACGCTCGATGAACACGATGCCGATCTTGCCACGCGCCACTTCTCGCGCTGTGTCCAGGCACTCCATGCGGTACACGAGGTCAAAGCCGTATTTGTTGTAGTCCTGCGGGACCATGCTCACCCGCATGGTTTCACCATGGAAACCCTCGGACTTGTATTGCGCCACCATGTCGCCCACCACGATGGGGCGACCGGCCACATTGCCTTCGGTGTAGCCCAGCGATTTGAAAAAGCGCACCCGCGCCTCGGACACCAGGGTCAGCAGCTGGGCATTGTCCAGATGCCCGCCCTGATTAACGTGGCTGATGTAGATCTGGATGTCGGTGGCAAAAACAAAGGAATCAGGAAGCTCAAACTGGATGCGGGGCATGGGCGGGATCGAAATGCGTGAACAAGGGGCTATTGTCCCCTGTGTTCACGCGGCCATGGCTGACCTGCTGTCCACCCTGTTCAAACAGAAAACGCCCTGACTGGCTCATGGGGTCAAGACAAGGTCCTTCACCGTGGTGCTGCCCGCAGCGCCCAAATCCAGCACCGGATCTGTGCTCTGCGCGGAGTAGCCCGTGGCCGTTGCGCTCACGTTGTAGCGTCCCGCCACCATGCTGTCTGTGCTGAAGTTCAAAGCCGAGCCCGAAGCATAAGGCGCCTTGACCACAGCGGCCAATGGCAAGTTCAGGCTGTATTGGGCGTTCGTTGCATCAACGCCCACGGATGCCACATCCAGTGTCTGGCCTGTGCTCAAGGTCTGACGGGCACTCACCAGGGCATCTGTCAGCAACGCATGGGTGCTGTTGGTGACGCCACCAGAGACCGAAGCCATGTCGGAAGCCGCAGGCTGAATCGGCGCCTGCACCGTGTTGAGCACGGTCACCCCTGTGGCCAAGGACACAGGCACATTCGTGACCGCCGCTGTGGTCAGGTTACGTCCGGCCACCACCACGGTGTACTGGGTGTTTTCAGGCAGATAAGCCAAGGTGAATTTGCCCGTTGTCGGGTCAGGTGCCGTGACCCGCAAATTGTTGTCCGGATCGCGGGTGGAGACCTGCACGCTGGCCGCAATCGATGGATGGACATAGCCTTCGATGGCGGTGGTCAGGCGCTTGATCACCGACACCACCGGCTTGAGGTTGTAGTTGCCCGACGCCCCGGCCTTGACGATGGACCGGCAGGCATCAAAGTCCAGCACCATGTCGGCGACCTGTCCGCTTTTCACATCAAAACGCGCCTGCAATTTGTAGCCGCTTTGCTGGCCGCTGGGGGTGCTCAAGGCCACCTCGTCGGCACTGCCCGACAACACCAGCGCATTCGCCAGTGGGTTGCCTGGAGAAGGGTTGTTCGGGTTGTCAGCCAGCACCAGACGCACCTGCTGGTAAGTGCCTGCAGGCAAGGGCAAAGAGCCCAACTCCTGCAACACCCCATTGTTCAAAGACAGCAAGTCGATGCGTTGAGACGGCACGCTCAACTCACTCCAGCCTGCAGCGGCGGCATCGGCACTGGCGCTTTGGTGCACCCGGATTTTGTTCACGGTCACATACACATGCTCATAACCACACGCAGGCGCATCGGTCATGGCCAGCCTGAGTGTGCCGGAGGACGATGCGTCCGAGCCACCGCCACACGCGGCCAGCCCTGAAGCCAAAAGCCCCAAACTGGCCCATGGCACTGCTTTGAAAAAGGTGTTTTTGAAAAGTCTCTGCATGGCTTGCTCCTGAGGTCACGATGGGCGCAGTCTAGGAATCTGCAGCGCTGCATGGGGTAACGAAAAGTAAGGCCTCGCGTGGGCTCCTTACACATGGCGCTTCCAGGCCAATCGTCCCGCACACCGATGGATTGCGCCATTGATCCATTGGTATGTTTTGACCCTCCGATCTGTTTACGCTTGTCGACCAAAGCGACATGCGCTGGCCTGCAAGGCCACTCTGCGTGTTGGTTACATCCTGACGGCCCGCACGGGGGGCATGGTGCCGCGTCAGGCAAGCTGGCGTGCCAAGCGGCCAGGATCAGGAGAGATCGACGACAGAATGCGGGCGCGCCACCACACCACTCAAAGCCCGGACCAGATCGGTCTGGGTCAGGATGCCAACCAGGCGTTTGTGTTCATCGATGATGGGCAAATGGTGGTGCCCTGCTGAAGAAAACAAGGGCAGCAAATCGAGGGCATGGCTGTCCGCACTGGCAACGCGAACCTGGCGTGTCATGACCTGACCGACACGCAGATGCTCAAAATTCAGGGCGTCCGCCTGTGCAGATCTCAGCAAATCGGTCTGGGTGATGATGCCCATCACATGCCCTGCCGGGTCCACCACTGGTAAAGCCTTGATGTTCAACCGTTTCATGTGCCCCAGCGCCTGTGCCAGCGAGAGCCGGACATCCACCACCATTGGGTCAGGCGTCATGATGTCGCGGCACATCAAGGTGCTCCACAGCCGCTCGGCTGCTGCCCCCTGTGCGCGGCGCAGCAACTGCACCAATTCGTCCGGGGCCACATCCAGCACCTCACCATAGTTGGCCAGGGCCGCGTCCAGATCGGCGCGGTCAATCCGTCCCGATGCAGACGCAGCGGGTTCCGTCACGATCCGGTGGGGGTACGGGTGACGGCTGAGGTTGTTGTACAGCATGGCCAGCAAAACCAGCAGCACCGAATTGGTGAGCACCGGGAACACTGCGAATGAGCTGTGCTGCTCATGCGTCAACACCACCAGCAAAGCCACCGCGCCGCCTGGCGGATGCAGGCATCGGCCGGCCATCATGACCGCGATCGCCAGGGCCACGGCCACAGACGCCGCCAACACCGGCCCGGGCAGCCAGGCCGCACAGCACAGACCCACCAAGGCCGACACGGTGTTGCCCGCCACGACCGACCAGGGTTGCGCCAGCGGACTGGCCGGGGCGGTGAACACCAGCACGGCACTGGCGCCAATGGGGGCCACCAGCCAGACGGTCGATGCGGGCGCCAGCCAAAGGCTCAACAAGGCGGTGCACACGATGCCAAGCCACGCGCCCAGCACGGCCCGCAAACGCTCGGTGCGAGACGTGGTCAATGCTGGCGGGGCCCAGCGAGCCATCCAGAGGGTCAGGCGTGCAACGGTCGAGCGTTCAGGATTCATGAGGGCGATCCAGGTCATTCATCTGACGGGGGATTTTGCCTGCGCCCGGGCTATAGGGCGCTGACCCGTCCTGAATTAGGTTGACACCTGGGACGGTGATTCAAGCCGACAGATGTCGGCCAAAGACGCCCGATGCACCTCATCGGGCGTTTGCATTTTGAGCGACAGATGCGGACGCTCGGCGTTGCAGATCTGCACCGACTCGTGCACCATGCGCCGAGCCTGCTCCAAATCAGCGGGCCGCTGCAGCAGCAACTCGCCCTTGAGGATGCCGTTGACCCGTTCGGCCAAC
>Ga0228702_1002132_pt1 | contig 11636 bp, 9 predicted proteins | sample McNCre217_Aug_MG_2_FD_178018 | JGI IMG/M metagenome (GOLD analysis project Ga0228702, IMG submission 178018) | Freshwater microbial communities from McNutts Creek, Athens, Georgia, United States - 20-17_Aug_MG | ecosystem: Environmental > Aquatic > Freshwater > Creek | place: USA: Georgia... | reverse complement strand
CCGCTGCAAGAGGGCGAAAAGATCAACGTGGTGCTGCCGCTCACCGGTGAAATGCGCAGCTTCCCTGAGGACCGCTATGTCTTCATGGGCACGGCCGGTGGCACGGTCAAGAAGACCGCGCTCGACGAATTCAGCAACCCGCGCAAGGCCGGCATCATTGCCGTGGACCTCGATGAGGGTGACTACCTGATCGGCGCAGCACTCACCGACGGCCAACACGACGTGATGCTGTTCAGTGACGGCGGCAAGGCCGTGCGCTTTGACGAAAACGACGTTCGCCCCATGGGCCGCAACGCCCGTGGCGTGCGCGGCATGATGCTTGAAGAAGGCCAGAGCGTGATCGCCATGCTGGTGGCCGAAGACGAGCAGCAAAGCGTTTTGACCGCCACCGAAAACGGCTACGGCAAGCGCACCAGCATCGTCGAATACACCCGTCATGGTCGAGGTACCAAGGGCATGATCGCCATCCAGCAGTCCGAGCGAAACGGCAAGGTCGTGGCCGCCACCCTGGTGCATGCCGATGACGAGATCATGCTGATCACCGACACCGGCGTGCTGGTGCGGACCCGTGTCGCCGAGATCCGAGAACTGGGCCGCGCCACGCAAGGCGTGACCCTGATCAGCCTGGACGAAGGCGCCAAGCTGTCTGGCCTGCAACGCATCGTTGAAAACGATGCCAACGAAAAGTCTGACGACGAGGGAGACGCTGCCGAGACCGAGGCTGCTGAATGACGCGCGCCTGGAACTTCTCGGCTGGCCCCGCCGCCATGCCCGAGGCCGTGCTGCAGCAAGCCGCCAGCGAGATGCTGGACTGGCACGATGCACAAGGCCGTTCCTCGGGCATGGGCGTGATGGAGATGAGCCACCGTGGCAAGGAGTTCATCAGCATCTACGAGCAAGCCGAAGCCGACCTGCGCGAGCTGCTGGCCGTGCCATCCCATTTCCGCATCCTGTTCATGCAGGGCGGAGGTCTGGCAGAGAACGCCATCGTCCCGCTCAACCTTTCGCAGGGTGGCGCGATGGATTTCGTGCTGACCGGCAGCTGGAGCCAGAAGTCCCACAAGGAAGCTGGCAAATACGGCACGACCCGTGTGGCCGCCACTGCACAGGCAAAAGGCTTTACCACCCTGCCCGCCCCCGCCAGCTGGCAGATTGGCCAAGACAGCCGCTATGTGCACATCTGTGGCAACGAAACCATCCACGGCGTCGAATTCCACGAACTGCCAGACCTGAAGGCACTCGGTTGCGACGCCCCACTGGTGGTGGACTTTTCCTCGCATGTGGCGTCGCGCCCGGTCGATTGGTCGCGCGTGGGCCTGGCCTTTGGTGGCGCCCAGAAAAACCTGGGGCCCGCTGGCCTGACGCTGGTGATCGTGCGCGAAGACCTGATGGGTCACGCCCTGCCCGCCTGTCCCAGTGCTTTTGATTACAAGCTGGTGGCCGACAACCAGTCGATGTACAACACACCGCCCACCTACAGCATCTACATCGCCGGGCTGGTGTTCCAGTGGCTCAAAGCGCAAGGCGGCATCGCGGCCATGGAGCAACGCAACATCGCCAAAGCCAAGCTGCTGTACGACTTCATCGATGGCTCGCAGCTCTACACCAACCCCGTCGACCAGGCCTGCCGTTCACGCATGAATGTGCCGTTCTTCCTCAAGGGCGACGACGGCCAGCCCCTGCTGGACCCGACGCACCCGCGCAATGCCGCTTTTCTGAACGCCGCCAAGGCCGCCGGCCTGCTGCAACTCAAAGGCCACAAATCGGTCGGCGGCATGCGCGCCAGCATCTACAACGCCATGCCCATCGAAGGCGTGCAGGCCCTGATCGCCTGCATGCGCGACTTTGAGCGCACCGGCGCCTGAGCCCACTTCTGCCATGAGTCAACAACCCATTCAATCCGAAGCCCTGGGCGAACTGCGCGTGCAGATCGACTCGCTGGACCGCCAGTTGCTGCAACTGCTCAACGAGCGCGCCAAGGTGGCCGAAAAAGTCGGTGAAATCAAACGCGCCGAAGGTTCGCCTTTTTTCCGCCCCGACCGCGTGGCCCAGGTCATCGACAAGATCACCAGCGCCAACCCCGGCCCACTCAAGGGCGAGCATGTGGCCTCCATCTGGCGCGAGATCATGTCCGCCTGCCTGGCCCTTGAGGCACCGCAACGCGTGGCCGTGCTGGGCCCGCAAGGCACGTTCTGCGAACAGGCCGCCATCGAATTTTTTGGCAGTGCCGCCAACCTGATTTACTGCGCCAACTTCGACGAAGTCTTTCACGCCACCGCAGCCGGCACCGCCCAATACGGCGTGGTCGGCATGGAAAACTCCACCGAAGGCGTGGTGGCCCGCTCGCTTGATTTGTTCCTGCGCTCGCCGGTGCATGTGGTAGGCGAAGTCAGCCTGCTGGTGCGCCACAACCTGCTGCGCCAACTCAACTCCGATGCCGACATCGAAGTGGTCATGGGCCACCCCCAAGCCCTGGCCCAGTGCCAGGGCTGGCTCAGCCAGCACCTGCCGCTGGCCGAGCGCCGTGCCGTGGCCAGCAATGCCGAAGGCGCGCGCCTGGCCGCCACCAACCCCAAGTGGGCTGCCCTGGCCAGTGAACGCGCTGCCGCGCAGTTTGGCCTGCACATCGTGCACCATGCCATCCAGGACGAGGCCTACAACCGCACCCGTTTTGCCGTCATTGCCCTGCCCCAGACCCTGGCCACGCCGCCGGCCTCGGGCAAGGACTGCACCAGTCTGGTGGTTTCGGTGCCCAACCGCCCGGGTGCCGTACACGACTTGCTGGTACCGCTCAAAAAGAATGGCGTGTCCATGACCCGTTTCGAGTCGCGCCCGGCCAAGTCCGGTCAGTGGGAGTACTACTTCTACATCGACATCCAGGGCCATGTCAGCGAACCGCATGTGGCAGCAGCCCTCCAAGAGTTGCAAGGCCTGTGCGCCTTCTACAAGGTGTTGGGCTCCTACCCTGTTTCCGAATGAATTGCGCATGAAGTACCGGCGCCTGGCATTGATCGGCTGCGGCCTGATGGGTGGCTCGTTCGCCCTCGCGCTGCGTCGGGCCGGTCTGGTTGAGCATGTGGCCGGCTTCAGCGCTTCAGAGGGCACCCGCCAGAAGGCGCTCAAGTTGGGGGTGATCGACTCGGCCTGCGCCAGCGCCGTTGATGCTGCCCAAGACGCAGACCTGGTGCTGCTGGCCGTACCGGTACACGCCACCGAAAGCACGCTGCGCGCCATTGATCCGGCCATCTCGCCCAACGCACTGGTCATGGACGTTGGTTCCACCAAAGGCGATGTGGTGGCCGCAGCCCGCGTGGCCCTGCAGCGCAGCCTGGCCAACTTTGTGCCCGCACACCCGATCGCCGGCAAGGAAGTGGCGGGCATCGAACATGCCGATGCACAACTCTATCGCGAACGCCAAGTCATCCTGACCCCACTGCGCGAGAACCCGGCCGAACGTGTGCTGCAGGCCCATCAGCTGTGGCAGGCATTGGGCAGCCGCGTGCTCGAACTCAGCCCTGAAGCCCATGACGCCTGTTTTGCCGCCGTCAGTCACCTGCCCCATCTGACCGCTTTCGCCCTGGTCAATGCGGTGGCCCGCCAGCCGCACGGCACGAAATACCTGTCCATGGCCGGTCCAGGTTTCCGGGATTTCTCCCGCATCGCTGCCAGCGACCCCTGTGTCTGGCGCGACATTCTGCTGGCCAACCGCGACGAGGTGCTGCACCAAAGCGTGCTGCTGCGCGAAGCCCTGCACGAATTCGAAACCACCATGGCGGCCGGCGATGCCGACCGGCTGCTGGCCATCATCCAGGAAGCCAGCCAGACCCGCAGCCGCTGGCGCCTGGGGGGCGCCGATTCGGACGTGTGACCACCGGTCACCTGCATGACGCCCTGCCACGGTCTCTGGCACTAGAGTGGTGCACATGAACACCGCAGCCGCCGACCCCTCCCTGATCGATTCCCGCGCCGCCGCCTGGCGCCTGCTGACCACGCTGGGTCTGGTGGTGCTGGGCAACAGCAGCATGTATGTGGTCTCGGTGGTGCTGCCCGCCGTGCAAACCGAGTTCGGCATTGGCCGCGCCGATGCCTCCCTGCCCTACACGCTGATGATGGTCTGCCTGGGCATTGGCGGCCTGTGGACCGGGCGCCTGGCCGACCGCCATGGCCTGATGCCGGTGCTGTTGCTGGGTGCTGCTGCGGTGTGCGCGGGTTTTGTGGGGGCCGGCATGGCCGGCAGCATCTGGCTGTTCGGTCTGGCGCATGGGCTCATGGGCCTGATCGGCAGCGCCGCCACCTTCGCCCCCCTGATGGCCGACACCGCCCTGTGGTGGAACCGGCGCCGCGGCATCGCAGTGGCCATCTGCGCCAGCGGCAACTACATTGCGGGCAGCTTCTGGCCGCCCCTGGTTCAGTACGGCATCGACACCATCGGCTGGCGCCAGACCTACACCGGCATGGGCCTGGTCTGCGGTGTTGGCATGGCCCTGCTGGCGCTGCGCATGCGCCAGCGCCCCCCCATGGTGCAGGCAACGCCCGCCTCTGGCACGGCCACCCGAGCCACCGACTCCGGTCGCAGCCGCCCCTTTGGCATGAGCCCGGCACGGGCGCAGACACTGCTGTTTGTGGCGGGCGTGGCCTGCTGCGTGGCCATGTCAATGCCGCAGGTGCACATCGTGGCCTACTGCACCGACCTGGGCTTTGGCGCGGCACGCGGCGCCGAAATGCTCTCGCTCATGCTGGCCAGCGGCATCGTCAGCCGCTTGGTGTCAGGCCTGATCTGTGACCGCATCGGCGGCATTCGCACCCTGCTGTTGGGCTCGGCCCTGCAAGGCATCGCACTGCTGATGTTCCTGCCCTTTGACGGGCTGGTGCCGCTCTACATCGTCTCGGCCATGTTCGGCCTGTTCCAGGGCGGCATCGTGCCGTCCTACGCCATCATCATCCGCGAGCACTTTGCGCCCCAGGAAGCAGGCGCCCGTGTGGGCTCGGTCATCATGGCCACTTTGCTGGGCATGGCGCTGGGCGGCTGGATGTCGGGCTGGATTTTCGACATGACCGGCAGCTACAAAGCCGCATTCCTCAACGGCATCGCCTGGAACCTGCTGAACCTCTCGATCGCCAGCTGGCTGTTCTGGCGGGTTCGCAAGCCAACCGTGTAGGCACGTGCCCCTGCGAGCGAAAACATTCGGCCGCAGGGGCGGCCTCCTACAACCCCGATAAGGGACAATAAAGGGATGTACGCCATTCCTTTCCTGGACCTGCCCCCGCTCACTGGCGCCTCGGGCGCCGTCACCCTGCCCGGATCCAAAAGCATTTCCAACCGCGTGCTGCTGTTGTCGGCCCTGTGCCAGGGCACCACAGTGGTCCACGACCTGCTCGATTCTGACGACACCCGTGTGATGCTGGCCGCCCTGCGCCAGCTGGGCTGCGGCGTCGAGGTGCAGGGCAGCACCGTGACCATCACCGGCCTGGGGGGTCGCGCCTGGCCGGCCGGCGCAATCGAGTTCTTCATGGGCAACGCAGGCACCGCCATGCGTCCGCTCACCGCAGCGCTTGCGGTGCACGGGGGTGACTTCACACTTAAGGGGGTGCCACGCATGCACGAGCGCCCGATTGGGGATCTGGTGGATGCCCTGCGCGAGTTGGGCTGTGCCATCGACTACCTGGGCAACGAGGGCTACCCGCCGCTGCGCGTGCGCCAGCCCACGCTGAAGCTGGACAAGCCCATTCCTGTGCGTGGCGACGTGTCCAGCCAGTTCCTCACGGCCTTGCTGATGGCGCTGCCGCTGGCGGCGCAGGACCGCGCCATCACCATCGAGGTGGTGGGCGAACTGATTTCCAAGCCCTACATCGAAATCACGCTCAACCTGTTGGCCCGTTATGGCATTGCAGTCGAGCGCCACGGCTGGGAACGTTTTGTGATTCCTGCCGGAAGCCGCTACCAGTCGCCGGGTTCCATTCACGTGGAGGCAGACGCCTCTTCGGCCAGCTACTTCATCGCCCTGGGGGCGATTGCGCAAGGCTCGGGCATCCGCGTCCAGGGCGTGGGCGCAGACTCCATCCAGGGCGACATCCGCTTCATGGACGCTGCAGCCCAAATGGGCGCCACCATCACCAGCGGACCGAACTGGCTTGAAATCCACAGAGGTGCCTGGCCACTCAAAGGCATCACGCTCGACTGCAACCACATCCCCGACGCCGCCATGACCTTGGCCGTCATGGCGCTGTACGCCGACGGGCCAACCACGCTGACCAACATCGCCAGCTGGCGCGTCAAGGAAACCGACCGCATCGTGGCCATGGCCGCCGAATGTCGAAAACTGGGGGCCACGGTCGAAGAAGGACCGGACTGGATCACGGTCCACCCCCTGCCCGCAGGCCAATGGCAGCGTGCCAGCATCCACACCTACGACGACCACCGCGTGGCCATGTGCTTCTCGCTGGCCGCCTTCAACGCCGACGCCGTGACGGTACGCATCGAAGACCCCAAATGCGTGGCCAAAACCTACCCCGACTACTTCGAGACCCTGTTCGAAGTGGCCACCGCCGACACGCAGCGCATCCCGGTGATCTGCATCGACGGCCCCACCGCTTCGGGCAAGGGCACACTGGCCAGCCGGGTGGCCGCCCGGCTGGGCTACCACTACCTGGACTCGGGCGCGCTCTACCGCGTGACGGCGCACGCCGCGCTGCAAGCCGGCCTCGCGCTCGAAGCCAGCGATGAAGCCCGGATCGCAGAACTCGCCCGCCACCTGCCGTTGCGCTTCGAGGGCGAACAGGTGCTGCTGAACGATGTGGACGTGACCGACGCCATCCGCAGCGAACAGGGCGGCATGAACGCCTCCAAGGTCTCGGTGCTGCCTGCCGTGCGCCAGGCCCTGGTGGATTTGCAGCACCGCTTTCAGCGCCTGCCCGGCCTGCTGGCCGATGGCCGCGACATGGGCACGGTGATCTTCCCCCAAGCCCCTCTGAAGGTGTTTTTGACCGCCAGCGCAGCACAAAGGGCCGAAAGACGCCACAAGCAGTTGATTTCAAAGGGTTTTTCGGCTAATATCGACAGTCTTCGCGCTGATCTGGAAGCGCGCGACGCCCGGGACATGTCCCGCAGCGTGGCGCCTCTCAAGCCCGCGCAAGATGCCCTGCAACTGGACAACTCGCAGCTGTCCATCGAAGACTCGGTGGAACAGGTGCTGGCCTGGTGGCAAGGCAGGAACTGATCCCAGTTCCAAACCGGTCCACACCGCTCCCTCCGTGCAGCTTGCACATTGGCGGTGTGGGTTGTTCAACCCAACCGCGGCCCCTGCCGCAAACCGCCACAGCCAGCTTTTTACAAACGGCGCATGTCGCGTCCGTGCATCCTGTCTGTGAGCTTAGGAAATTTCATGTCCGAATCTTTTGCCGCCCTCTTTGAGGAATCCCTGCAACGCACCGAAATGCGTCCCGGTGAAGTCATCACCGCCGAAGTCGTGCGCATCGAGCACAACTTCGTCGTCGTCAACGCTGGCCTCAAGTCCGAGTCCTACGTCTCCATCGACGAGTTCAAGAACGACCAGGGTGAAATCGAAGTCCAGGTCGGCGACTTTGTCTCCGTGGCCATCGGCTCCATCGAAAACGGCTACGGCGACACCATCCTGTCGCGCGACACCGCCAAGCGTCTGGCTTCCTGGCTGTCGCTGGAAAAAGCCCTGGAATCTGGCGACTTCGTGACCGGCACCACCAGCGGCAAGGTCAAGGGCGGCCTGACCGTGCTGGTCAACGGCATCCGCGCCTTCCTGCCGGGCTCCCTGGTCGACACCCGGCCGACCAAAGACCTGACCCCCTACGAGAACAAGACCCTGGAATTCAAGGTCATCAAGCTCGACCGCAAGCGCAACAACGTGGTGCTGAGTCGCCGCGCCGTGATCGAAGCCTCCATGGGCGAAGAGCGCGCCAAGCTGATGGAAACCCTGAAAGAAGGCGCCATCGTCACCGGCGTGGTCAAGAACATCACCGAATACGGTGCTTTCGTGGACCTGGGCGGCATCGACGGCCTGCTGCACATCACCGACATGGCATGGCGCCGCGTGCGTCACCCCAGCGAAGTGGTCACTGCCGGTCAGGAAATCAGCGCCAAGATCCTCAAGTTCGACACCGAGAAGAACCGCGTGTCCCTGGGCCTCAAGCAGATGGGCGACGACCCCTGGATGGGCGTGTCCCGCCGCTACCCCACCAGCACCCGCATGTTCGGCAAGATCACCAACATCGCCGACTACGGCGCGTTTGTGGAACTCGAGCCCGGCATCGAAGGTCTGGTGCACGTGTCTGAAATGGACTGGACCAACAAGAACATCGCTCCGTCCAAGATCGTGTCCCTGGGCGACGAAGTCGAAGTCATGGTCCTGGAGATCGACGAAGACAAGCGCCGCATTTCCCTGGGCATGAAGCAGTGCCGTGCCAACCCCTGGCAGGAGTTTTCCCAGAACACCAAGCGCGGTGACCGCGTCAAGGGCCCGATCAAGTCGATCACCGACTTCGGCGTGTTCGTGGGTCTGGCTGCCGGCATCGACGGCCTGGTGCACCTGTCCGACCTGTCCTGGAACGAGCCGGGCGAGCAGGCCGTGCGCGAGTACAAGAAGGGCCAGGAAGTGGAAGCCATCGTGCTGGCCATCGACGTGGACCGTGAGCGCATCTCCCTGGGCATCAAACAGCTCGACGGCGACCCGTTCTCGACCTTCGTGTCCGTGAACGACAAGGGATCCATCGTGACCGGCAAGGTCAAGACCGTGGACGCCAAGGGCGCTGAAATCGACCTGGGCGAAGACCTGATCGGCTACCTGCGTGCTTCGGAAATCTCTGCCGATCGCGTGGAAGATGCCCGTTCCGTCCTGAAAGAAGGCGACGAAGTGAGCGCCGTGGTGACCAATGTGGACCGCAAGAGCCGCAGCATCTCCCTGTCGATCCGCGCCAAGGACCAGGCAGACCAGCAAGAAGCCATGGCCAACCTGAGCCAGAACACCGGCAACGCCGGTACCACCAGCCTGGGTGCCCTGCTGCGCGCCAAGCTGGACAACAACTGATCGCCTGCGCTTTCAGCCCCTCAAAGCCTGCCCCTTGGGGCAGGCTTTTTTGAGTCAAGGACCCTGCGATGACCCGCTCCGATCTGGTTGAAGAACTGGCTGCCCGCTTCACACAGCTGACCCACCGTGACGCCGAACTGGCGGTCAAAACGGTGTTGGACGCCATGGGCGACGCCCTGGTGCGCGGCCACCGCATCGAGATTCGTGGTTTTGGCAGCTTTTCCATCAACCGCCGCCCTCCCCGTGTGGGTCGCAATCCGCGCTCCGGTGAAACCGTGATGATCCCGGAGAAACGCGTGCCCCATTTCAAGCCTGGCAAGGCCCTGCGTGAAGCCGTGGACGCTTCCACCGCCCCCGCTGTCGCCGCTTCTGAATAAGCCCCTCAAGCCGCGTGCTGCGCCCCACACACGCTCTAAAATCGGCTCACTTGCGAGGCCCAGCATGAAACGTCTGCTCAGGCTGCTTCAGTGGGTACTGAAAGCCGCCGTCTTCTTCACCCTGTTCGCGTTTGCCCTGAACAACCAGCAGGACACCCGCGTCCATTTCTTTTTTGGCACCTTCTGGCAGGCCCCCACCGTGCTGGTGGTACTGACCTCGTTCGCCCTGGGCGTGACGGTTGGCGTGCTGGGCATGGTGCCGCGCTGGTGGCGCCAGCGCCAAGCCACGCGGCAGGCGCAACAAGCCCAGCCCCCCAGCCCCCCAGCAACCGCCCCCGAACCGGAGACCCACGTTGGAGCTTGACCTGACCTGGATCCTGATCGGCCTGCCACTGGCCTTTGCGCTGGGTTGGGTCGCCTCGCGCATGGACCTGCGCCAGCTGCGCATGGCCAACCGGCAGGCACCTCGCGCCTACTTCAAGGGTCTGAACTTCCTGCTCAACGAACAGCAGGACCAGGCCATCGACGCTTTCATTGAAGCAGTGCAAAACGACCCAGACACCTCAGAGTTGCACTTTGCGCTGGGCAATCTGTTTCGCCGCCGGGGTGAATACGACCGTGCCGTGCGCGTGCACGAGCACCTGCTGGCGCGTGCCGACCTGAGCAGCGCCGACCGCCAGCGCGCCCAGCATGGCCTGGCCCTGGATTTTCTGAAAGCCGGCCTGCTCGACCGCGCCGAAGACGCACTGCGCAAGCTCGAGGGCACGTCCTACGAAGGCCAGGCCCGACTGGCCCGGCTGGCCATTTACGAACGCTCGCGCGAATGGCCACAGGCAGCGCAAGTGGCAGAGTTGCTGGAACGCTCAGGCGAAGCCAATTTCAGCGTGCGCCAGGCCCATTACCGCTGCGAGCAGGCCCGCGAGGCCTTCGCCCAAGGCGACACCGACCGCGCACTGGCATTTCTGCAAGAGACGGTGCGCGACATCCCTCAGGCCCCGCGCGCGCGCATCCTGCTGGGCCAGTTGCTGCTGAGCCGTCAACAAGCACAACAAAGCCTGGAAGCACTGCAGCCACTGTTCACGCAAAACGACCCCCATGCCGCATTGGCGGCCAATGGTCTGGTCAAGGCGGCCCAGGCTTGCGGCCAGGAAAGCACGGCACACCAGTTGCTGCGCGACCACTACCAGCAGCAACCCAGCCTGGATGTGCTCGAAGCCCTGGTGGCTCTGGACACCCAAGCCGGCGCCGATGCGCGCCAGCCTTTTTTGCAACACCTGCAAAAACACCCCTCACTGCTGGCGGCCTCACGCTGGCTGGCCGCAGCACCCAGCCAGGAAGCCGTGCCGGCCGCCGTTCAAAAGGCGCTGGACAGCGCCGCACGGCCACTGGCCCGCTACCGCTGCGCCGCCTGTGGTTTCGAGGCCAAGGAGCATTTCTGGCACTGCCCAGGCTGCCAGGCCTGGGACAGCTACCCGCCGCGCCGCGTCGAGGAGCTCTGAGGGCTAAAGGGCCGCGTCACTCAGGCCGGTGGCTGCGCAATGTCCTGCAATGGCCAGCGCGGCTTGACATCAAAGCTGTAACGCGGTTCGGCCGCTTGCATGCCAGACTGCAGGCGCATGGCTGCGGCCATGGCGATCATGGCCCCGTTGTCGGTGCACAGGTGCAGCTCGGGGTAGTGCACCCGCACCTTGGCCTTCTCGCACAGGGCATTGAGCTGGCGACGCAGTTCCCGGTTGGCCCCGACGCCACCAGCCACCACCAGGCGTTGGAGGCCGGTTTCTTTCAAGGCCGTCATGGCTTTTCTGGTCAGGACCTCGACGATCGCCGCCTGGGTCGAAGCGGCCAAATCGGCACGCTCGTGAGCACCCTCGGTGTGGGCCGCCTCACCGATCTTCTTGCACTGGGTCAACACAGCTGTCTTGAGCCCGGCAAATGAAAAATCCAGATCGCCGCTGTGCAGCAAGGGGCGCGGCAGCTTGTAGGCCGCCGGGTTGCCCTGCTCGGCCAAACGCGACAGACCCGGGCCACCGGGGTAAGGCAGCCCCATGAGCTTGGCCGACTTGTCAAAGGCCTCGCCGGCTGCATCGTCGATGGTTTCGCCCAGCAGTTCGTAGCGGCCCACGCCATCCACCCGCATCAGCTGGGTGTGCCCTCCCGAGACCAACAAGGCGATGAACGGGAATTCGGGCGGGTCTTCGCTCAG
>Ga0228702_1002131_pt1 | contig 11636 bp, 14 predicted proteins | sample McNCre217_Aug_MG_2_FD_178018 | JGI IMG/M metagenome (GOLD analysis project Ga0228702, IMG submission 178018) | Freshwater microbial communities from McNutts Creek, Athens, Georgia, United States - 20-17_Aug_MG | ecosystem: Environmental > Aquatic > Freshwater > Creek | place: USA: Georgia... | reverse complement strand
CGCTGCGCTTCACCTTTGCCGCGCTCGCCAGCCTGGGCCGCAGCATCAACTTTGACTCCAAGCGCTGCGAGGGCTACCGCAACTTCTGCAACAAGCTGTGGAACGCCACCCGCTTTGTGCTGATGAACTGCGAAGGCCAGGACTGCGGCCTGAAAGAGCACACCAAAGCCGAATGCGAAGTCGGCGGCTCGGCCCACGGCTACATGGCGTTCAGCCAAGCCGACCGCTGGATCAGCTCGCAACTGCAGCGTGTCGAGGCCGATGTGGCCAAAGGCTTTGCCGAATACCGCCTCGACAACGTGGCCAACACGATTTACGACTTTGTATGGAACGAGTTCTGCGACTGGTACCTCGAAATTGCCAAGGTGCAGATCAACACCGGCACCGATGCTGAAAAACGCGCCACCCGCCGCACCCTGATCCGCACGCTCGAAACCATCATGCGGCTGGCCCACCCCATCATCCCGTTCATCACAGAAGAACTCTGGCAAAAAGTCTCGGTGGTGGCGGGTCGTCCGGGCGAGTCGGTCTGCATCGCGGCCTACCCCGTGAGCCAGCCCGAGCGCATCGACGAGCAAGCCGAAGCGCATGTGGCCAAGCTCAAAACCCTGGTGGACGCCTGCCGCAATTTGCGCGGCGAAATGAACGTCTCGCCCGCCACCCGCATGCCCATGTATGTGCTGGGCGACACCGCCTTCATGCAAAGCGTGGCGCCGGTTTTGCAATCGCTGGCCAAGCTGAGCGAAGTCAAGGTTTTTGAAACCGAAGCCGAATGGGTGGCCGCAGCACAAGCGGCGCCCGTGGCGGTGGTCGGTGAGGCGCGTTTGTGCCTGTTCATTGAAGTGGATGTGGCAGCCGAAAAAATCCGCCTGACCAAAGAAGCGACCCGCCTGGAAGGCGAGATCACCAAGGCCAACGCCAAGCTGGGCAATGAAGCCTTTGTGGCCAAAGCACCGCCCGCCGTGATCGAACAAGAGAAAAAGCGCGTAGCCGACTTCGGTGCCACGCTCGACAAAATCCGCCAGCAATTGCAGCGTCTGGGCTGAAGCCCTTGGACAAGGAGACCACCATGAGCCACACCGTCATCCGCAAAGCCGTCTTCCCGGTCGCCGGTCTGGGCACCCGCTTTTTGCCCGCCACCAAAGCCGCCCCCAAGGAAATGCTGCCCGTGGTGGACAAACCACTGATCCAGTACGCGGTGGAAGAAGCCTATGCGGCCGGTGTGCGCCACATGATCTTTGTCACGGGCCGCAGCAAGCGCGCCATTGAAGACCATTTCGACACAGCCTATGAGCTGGAAACAGAACTGGAAGCGGCACACAAAGACGAACTGCTGGCCTTGGTGCGCTCTGTGCAACCCGACGACATGGTCTGCGCCTACGTGCGCCAAAACCGGATGCTGGGCCTGGGCCATGCAGTTTTGTGTGCCGAGCCCCTGGTGGGCAACGAGCCCTTTGCGGTGTTGCTGGCCGATGACCTGATGGTCAATCAAGGGCCTTCCATCCTGTCCCAGATGGTGGATGCCTACACCAAGCAAGGTCGCTCGGTGTTGGCCGTGCAAGAAGTGCCGCTGGACCAAGTCAAACGCTACGGCATTGTGGCGGGCGAGTCCGCTGGCCGCCAGCTGATCCGCGTCGAGCAGATTGTGGAAAAACCCAGCCCGGACATTGCCCCTTCACGCATGGGCGTGGCAGGCCGCTACATCCTGACGCCCGGCATCTTTGACGAGATCCGCAACCAGCCCACCGGCGTGGGCGGCGAGATCCAGCTGACCGATGCGATTGCGCGCCTGATGCAGCGCGAAGCGGTCTATGCCTTCCAGTACGAAGGCAAGCGCTACGACTGCGGCAGCAAGGAAGGTTTTCTGGAGGCCACGGTGGAGCTGGCTTTGCAGCACCCGCAAGTGGGCGCATCTTTCCGTGAATACCTCAAAGGTCTGAGCCTCTGAACTGACAAAGAGACAAGCCCTGAGGCAGGCCTTCGTCATCGCGAGCGCAGCGCGGCGATCCAGCAAGACGGGCGGAACTCACCACCTGCTCCCAAACAGCGCTGGACTGCCGCGTCGCTTCGCTCCTCGCAGTGATAAATTGGATCAACGCCGCTTGAGGCCGAACACAAAGCTGGTTTCAGTCTTTTCTTGCAAAACCAGTTCATTGCCCGTCTGCTTGGCAAAGGCTTCGAAATCGCGCCATGAGCCAGGGTCGGTCGCAATCACCTTGAGCACTTGACCGCTGGTCAAATCGTTCAAGGCTTTTTTGGCCTTCAGGATGGGCAGCGGGCAGTTGAGGCCGCTGGTGTCAATTTCCTTGTCGAATTCCATCGCTCAATCCTGATTCGGTTCCAGGCTTTGCGCCTCACGTTCGGCCCAGCTCATGAACTGCGGCTCAATGCCTTGGGTGCGCAGCCAATCGCCCATGGCGTAACCCGTGCCTGCGGGCCAGCAAATGATGTCTTGCGGTGCAAACATCTTGTATTCAGCCAACTCGGGCGACAAGCGCACCTCGCCCTCGGCCACGGCGTGGTAGGCGATGATGACCTGGTTCATCCGCTGAAAGTCGTACACGCCAATCAGCTGGATCGACTGCACTTGCAAGTTGGTTTCTTCGGCAATCTCACGGCGGATGCCGTCTTCGGGCGTTTCGCCCGCTTCCATGAAACCGGTGATCAGTGCAAAGCGCCGACCGGGCCAGGCCGCGTTGCGGGCCAGCAAGATCTGGTCACCCACCTGCACAATCCCGGCCAGCACTGGCGTTGGGTTGTTCCAGTGCGTGAAATCGCAGGCCGTGCAACGCAAGCGCATCACTTCGCCGCCATCTTCCATCTGGTTCATCCAGGCCAAAGGGGTTGCGCATTGGGGACAAAAACGAAATTCAGCCATGGTTCATCCTGGTTCAGGCGGGGAAGACGCCCGTCGACAAATAGCGATCACCGCGATCGCACACGATGAACACAATGGTCGCGTTTTGTACGGTTTTGGCAATCTCCTGGGCGACCCAGCAAGCCCCGGCGGCCGAAATACCAGCAAAGATGCCCTCGGTGCGGGCCAGCTTGCGACAGGTTTCTTCGGCATCGCTCTGGCTGACGTACACCAGCTCATCCACCCCCGCCGGATCGTAAATCTTGGGCAGGTATTCCTGCGGCCATTTGCGGATGCCCGGTATGCGCGAGCCCTCGCTAGGCTGCGCACCGATGATGCGGATCGCCGGATTCTTTTCCTTCAGAAACCGCGACACACCGGTGATGGTGCCTGTGGTGCCCATGGCACTCACAAAATGGGTGATCTTGCCGCCGGTTTGCTCCCAGATTTCGGGGCCGGTGGTCTCGTAATGGATGCGTGGGTTGTCCGGATTGGCAAACTGGTCCAGGATGCGCCCCTTGCCTTGCGCGGCCATGCTGTCGGCCAGATCACGGGCGTATTCCATGCCACCGCTTTTGGGCGTGAGGATCAGCTCCGCCCCAAAAGCCTTCATGGTCTGGGCCCGTTCGATCGACAAGTCCTCGGGCATGATCAGGATCATGCGATAACCCCGAATGGCCGCCGCCATGGCCAGAGCAATGCCGGTGTTGCCCGATGTGGCTTCAATCAAGGTGTCACCGGGCTTGATTTCACCGCGCTCTTCGGCCCGGCGAATCATCGACAAGGCCGGACGGTCCTTCACCGAGCCCGCCGGGTTGTTGCCTTCGAGCTTGCCCAAAATCACATTGCCACGGGGGCCCATGTCCTTGGCGCTCAAGCGCTGCAATGCAACCAGGGGGGTCTTGCCAATGGCGTCTTCAATGGTGGGATAAATCATGGGCGTACTTTGCCATAAGTCGAATGCCCCCTGTGCGGCAACACACTGAAGCCTTAGACAAGCTTGCATATCGTTAAGGCACTGGCGCCTGCATGAGGTGTCCAGCACGAAATGCTTCAGCAAGAAAGGTATTTATATGAAAGTCAAACAAGCATGCCTGGCCGCTCTGGTTCTGTCTGCGGCTGCGGCACAAGCGCAGTGGTATGGCGAGATCGGTGTCACCCCCCTGTCTGTCAAAGGCACCGTGGATGGCAACACCCTCAAGTCCCATCCGACCATGATCGGTCTCGTGGCGGGCTATGAGTTCCATCCCAATCTGGCTGTGGAAGGCATGGCAGCCACCAATGCGAATTCCGACACGATCAGCCTCAACGGCTCTGAGGTGTCAGGCACCAGCCTGAAAGTCAACCGCGCATTTGGCCTTTTCCTCAAGCCCAAAGTCATGCTGACGCCTGAATGGGAACTGTTTGGCCGTCTGGGAGTGGTTGACAACAAGACCACCGGACAGGTCGGTAGCCTGTCTGTCACAGACACAGACCACGACTTTGCTTACGGCGTGGGCATGAGCTACTACTTCGACAAGACCACCTATGGCTCACTGGGCTATACCAACTTCTACGACAAGCACGGCACCAAAACCCAAGGCGCCAGCTTGAGTGTAGGCATGCGGTTCTGATCTTTTGACAATGGCACGCCAGGATCCTGAAAAATGTGCCATAATCTGCGTCTTCACGAATACCTGCCCGGGTGGTGAAATTGGTAGACTCAGGGGACTCAAAATCCCCCGCCGCAAGGCGTGCCGGTTCGAGTCCGGCCCCGGGCACCATCTCTGGAAACTCAGCGTTTATGCGGGTTCCAAACGAATCAAGGCCAACCTTCACGGGTTGGCCTTTTTTCTTGGGCGCATCAACGGTGCATGACCTCATCCAGAAGTGTTTGGTACTGCCCGCGGACGTAGGGCGCAACCACTTTGGGGTACACAGGGACAAATTGGTACCGATCGCCCTGCCCCAGAAAACCTTCCACCCACGCACCGCACATCACACCATCTTCGCGCAGAGAGGCGCTCTGGCTTGGCCATGCCGCGCGCAATGCGGTCACAGCCTCTGATCGGTGTTGTGCGGCTGCGGTCATCGCCCCGGGATCGGTGGACGACGGCTGCTCTTTCAGATAGACCTCGGTCAACACCTCCACACCTTTGGAAAACCTGGGGCCTTTGCCGGGATCATTTGCAAAAGCTTGTGCCAAAACACTGAAAATGGCGGCGCAATGCATGGCTTGCCCGGCCAAGCGGGTCTCTTGAGCTGCCATGGCTTTAGAAGCGCCAAACACCAAAGCCAAAATCCCCAGTGTCAGACGAATGCTCTTTGTTTTCATGGGTTCTCCTTTGTGGATGAAGCTCAACCATCGCTCTGCCAGTCCGAATCCATGACGATGAACCCATCTGGAATGAAAGCTGAAATCGCGAAAATGTTAATCGATCTTTTGCCAACGACATACATTGCACAGCGTTGGCGCAGATCACTTTATATTGATAATCGCTTATATTAATTTCATCAGGAACAGCGATGCAAAAATTTCTTCTCTTTATTTTGCTGGCGGTGCTCACCGCCTGCACATCGGCCAGCGATGTCGACAAAATTTCACTTGAGCAAGCACGAGCCGAACACGAAGCAGGCCAAGTCACATTGATCGACATTCGGGAAACACCCGAACACCGCACAGGTGTGGCACAAGGCGCCATGCTCTTGCCCATGAGCGAGTTGCCACACAAGCTGGGCTTGATTCCGCAGACACCGGACAAGCCTGTCCTGTTGATCTGCAATACCCAAAATCGCTCCAAAGCCACACTCAGTGAACTCAAAAAAAGAGGTTACAAAAACATCCGCTATGTCGAAGGCGGCATGAGCCAATGGGCGGCCAAAGGATGGCCATTGGTGGCCCCTCAACCCTGAACCACGGAGAAAACCATGGATGCATTCAAAGACTATTGGCCCCTATTGGCACTGGCCCTGTGGCTAGGCTACAAATGGTGGAATGCACGACGTGTGATGCGCCTGTTGCCTCAACTTCTGCAAGAAGGCGCCACCTTGGTGGATGTGCGCTCCGCTGCTGAATTCGCTTCAGGCCATGCCCCTGGCACCCTCAACATACCGCTTCATGAATTGGGCGCTCGGTTGGCTGAGATTCCGCGCGAAAAACCGGTGGTGGTGGGCTGTGCCAGTGGCAGCCGCAGTGGGATGGCCAAATGGATGTTGAAGAAAAAGGGTTACGCCAAAGTGCACAACATCGGGACCTGGCGCAATTTCATGCGCTGAACACGGCATGGACGCCAGAGGATGAGACTCTGGCGTCAGACCACATCAGCGCGGTGGCCCGAAGTCCAGATTGTTGCAGGCTTCGCACTCGTCCTGAAATACACCCAGCTTCACCAGCAAGGCATGGACCTCACAGCCAAGGCAATAGCCCAGCACGGCTTCCAGCCACATGAAGCCCAGGCACACCCACACCATCACCAAGGGCAACCAGCGCGGCAGATATTGCTCGGTCGTTGGCAGCACTTGGCTTTGAAAAATGAAATTGACGGCTGCAGCGAACTTTTCCGGATGGAAAAACACAAGGCAGACGCTGATCATGGATGCCCCGATGGTCCAGGCAAAACGCTTGGGCGCCAGAGGCTTCCACACGGGGCGCGCCCGGCGAGCCAGCAGAGTTGACAGCCAGATGGTGGGCGACAGATAAGCTGTTTTGACGCTCATGCCCGCCAGCATTTCAAACAGGGCATAAAACAGCAACCATGTTTGCACGGTGTAGTCGTAGGTTCGACGAACAGCCTCCACCATGTAAAGGATTCGGTTGTCGAAATCAAGTTCAAAAGTGTCCTTGATCACTTCTCCGGTGACGATCCATCGGCTGCCAAAAACGATGTCCCACAAAGTGAACGCCATGAAAATCGGAATGGCCAGCATGATGCCCGCACGTATGCGGACGGCCGTGTCGTTGATGAAAGGTGTGACATCGTCACGGCTTCTGAACCAGAGCAGTGACCATGTCTTGCCCGCCCCCATACCCTGTGAATCAGTCATCGGTCTCCCCTTCTTGCTTTTAAAAAACAAAACACGTCTTTGTCAGTGACAGCGCTGGCCGTTCAGGTCCGAACAGCCAGCGTCATCCTGTCCCATCAAGCCACGTAGCCCTGATTGGGCAAGCCCCCCGTGATCTTGGGCGCGTTGAGCTTGCGGGGTTTAACGCGACCACCTGGCTGCGTCTTGAGCCAGGTTTCAACCACTTCCCACACTTGTTTATTGCCTTGTGTACGAGCCTCTTCAGCCACAGGTGCCCAGCCCGCCACCTTGTATTTCTTGCCGGCCTCAATCAGCTGGCCATTCAGGCGCATGTCACCGATGCGGGTCCCGATCTTGCCCAAGGGGTTGCAGCTGTAACTCAAGCCGCCCACACGCACCATGTCACCGCCCTGCTGGTAATACGGATCGGGGTTGAACAGGTTGTCGCACACGTCCTCCAGCACCGTTTTGATGGTCTCACCCGTCATTTCGGTCACCGTGGCATACGAGTAAGTCGTCGCCGTCATGTCCAGCAACCACTCGCGCGTGATGGCCTGCCCGGGCAGCAAGGACGTCCCCCAGCGGAAGCCCGGTGAGAATGCGATTTCTGCCCCCTGCACATCCAGCAGTGCATCCACCAGCAACTGGTCACCGGTACCGTTGAAGTTGCCACGGCGGTAGAGCAAACCCTCAGAGATACCCAGCTTCTCCGACAACTTGGCCTCATAAGGCGCACGGATCTTGGTGATCAAGGCGTCCATGTCTTTGTCGGCTGGCAACATGTTCGAGAACACGGGCAGCAACTTGTAACGGAAATCGCTGACTTTTTTGTCTTTCACATCAAAGTCAAGTACGCCAAGGAACTTGCCGTTGGAGCCCGCGTTGGTGACGATGGTCTTGCCGCCTTGATTGGACACCAATGTGGCAACAGGCATGCCGTCGTGCGTGTGACCGCCCATGATGGCATCGATGCCACTGACACGGCTGGCCATCTTCAGGTCCACATCCATGCCGTTGTGGCTGAGAACGACGACGACCTGCGCACCTTTGCCACGGGCCTCGTCCACCATCTTTTGCATGTTGTCGTCCTGGATGCCAAAGGCCCAGTCCGCCACCATGTAACGGGGGTTGGCAATCGGCGTGTAGGGAAACGCCTGGCCGATGATGGCGCAAGGCACCCCATTGATTTCACGGATCACATAGGGCTTGAACACCGGGTCGCCAAAGTCATTGGTCTTGACGTTTTGCGCCACAAAGTCCACCTTGCCGGCAAAATCTTTCTCGATGATTTCTTGGACGCGCTCCATGCCCAGGGTGAACTCCCAGTGGCCCGTCATGATGTCCACGCCCAACAGCTTGCAGGCATCGACCATGTCCTGACCGTTGGTCCACAAGCAAGTACCCGAGCCCTGCCATGTGTCACCGCCGTCCAGGAGCAATGCGCCGGGACGGCTGGCCTTCATGCGTTTGACCAGCGTCGCCAGATGCGCAAAGCCGCCGACCTTGCCATAACGGCGGGCCGCATTTTCGTAATCCAGATACGTCAGGGCGTGCGCCTGCGCAGAGCCGGGGCGGATTTTGGCCACCTTGAGCAAATGCTCACCCACCAAATGGGGCAGATGGCCTTGCATGGCGCCGATGCCCATGTTGATGCTGGGCTCGCGGAAGTAAATCGGCTTGAGCTGCGCATGGCAGTCGGTCATGTGCAAGAACGACACGTTGCCGAATGCTGGAATGTCATACAGCCCATTGGCGGCGGTGGAGGCGCTGGCTTCGGAGAATTTGCCCATGCTCATGCCGGCCATGGTGCCTGCGCCCATCACTTGGATGAATTCACGTTTGGTTAGATTCATATTTGCATTCGCTGATGTATAGAAGACAAAAAAACCCGGACGAGCCGGGTTTCACAGACTCACTGGTTGACAGGGGACTTGGGATCGAGCAACAGACCCACAAGGTGGCGCACTTGCGCTTCATTCAAGATGCCCATGTGGCCTGCTCGGGGCATGTTGGAGCAAGCGTTATAAGCCTTGGAGTTCCAGATCTTGCCCCAGGTGTATTCCACGATGGGCTTGCTTTCCGGGCTGCTCGGGTCGGTCACGCCACGGATCTTGCCGTAGTTGTAAAGGCTGGGGCCAATGGTGCCGTAAGAGATTTCTTCTTTGCTGATCTGGTGGCAGTTGTAGCAGTTGCCGCCATTCACATCCCCGGCTTTGTCCGTCCAGGTCAAGCCACGCCCGCTTTGAGCAATCACTTCACCTTGCTTCCAATCGCCGATGAACTTGCCATCTGAGGGCCATTTGAGCGACTTGAGGTTCATCTCTTCGATGGCCTTGGCGGTCTTCTCGTCCAGGGGCTGGCCTGCCACATCGGCCTCACTACAAGCGCGGTTGGTTTCGTCGATATTGAGGACGCGCTCAACTTTGGCGATGCCCTCATCGCGGAACGAGGCCTTGACGATCTTGTGGGTCAATTCATTGAGTTCGGCCACGGATGGGCCCGATGCACAACCGACCACCAGCAAGGCTGCAGCGATGCCGGTCAATGCCCATTGGATGTTCTTTTTCATGGTGATCACCTTCATTCATTAGCGCTTGATGGCTGGCGCGACCGAAGCGGCGCCCTTGGCATTCACACCCAAATAGGTGGCCAACGCCAGGGTGGCATCGCTGCCAAAACCAGGATAAGGAAAGCGCTGCTGACGGTAGCAATCGTTCAAGCGCAATTGCATGCCCCACATCTGACCGTTGGACACACGATAGGCTGGCCACGCGGCAAAGCCCACACCATCACCCGGGTTCTTGGAGAGCATCGGCAAATCTTGCAAACGGATGCGCTTGCCCTCTTCGCCGTGGCATGAAGCGCATGAAAAATCGTGTGGACCGCCACGCTGGAAAAACAAGCGTTTGCCGACCTCATAGAAAGTCTTTTCCTGGGGGTGCGCCTGCGACAGGTTGAAGCGAAGGCCTTTCGATTCGGACGCAATCCAGGTGGCCAAGGCGGTCACATTGTTTTGCTCCCCTTTGCCAAAAGGCGTCTTGTAAATCTCGGCCGCATTGAAGCCTTGCAAGGTTTCCATGCAAGTGATCAAGCGGGTTTCCAGATCCTGTACGCGCTGGGTGTCCGCAAAGTAACGCGGCAACTCCACAAATGCGCCCTTGAACACGCCAGGGCCTTTGCCCAAATCGCATTTTTCGAGCGTGGCGTTTTTGGGGCCGCGTTTTTGCTTCCAAAGGTCTTCGCCTTTGGCTTCAAACAATTCGGATGGGTTACCGTCTTGCAACATGGCACGGTATTCATCAATACCCTGGCTGGCGGTCTTTTGCGCCATGGCAGGGAAGACGGACATGGCCAACACGGTGGTGGCCAACGCCCATGTGGTCGCGTATTTCATGCGGCACCTCGTATAAATTCTCGAAACGAAAAAAGGGTGAAGGTATGACTTCACCCTTTGGAACCAATCCACGTTATCAGGAAACCGTGGCTTCGTCTGTGCGGGTATCACCCTTGTTGTCTTTCCAGGTCACGGCGACTTTGTCACCCGCCTTGGCCCCCTTGATGGCGAACTGCATGAAGGGGTTTTTGGACACGGCGGGGCCCCACTCGGCGGCCAGCACTTGCTTGCCGTTCAAAGAAGCGGTGACTTCCTGGATGTACCAGGCCGGGACCAGTTTGCCCGCCGCATCTTTGCGCTGACCGGATTCCATTTCGTGGCTCATGAGCACGCGAACAGTCGCTTTGTCGCCAGAGGCCTGAGCACGGATACGCATTGGATCTGCCATTTTTTACTCCAATTCTTTCAATGATTTGATGATCGGGTCAGTGGGCGATCAACCGCCGCAACCGCCCAAAGTGACTTTGACTTCCTTCTTGGCGAAGAAGGCCTTGCCATCGGCCATGATGGCCACGGCATACACGTCCGACGATTGGCCCATCTTGGCGCGGGTGGAAAAGTTGGACTCAATGCTGTCGCTCATGTGGAACAAAGCCACCAAGGCGGCCGGGTTCTTCTCGACCAGGATCAACAACTGCTTGACGCCAGCCAAAGTGGTGCTGACGCCCAAGGGCACCACAGCGCCGTTTTCGGCAATATCTGGTCCGGTGATCGCCACATCCTTGCTTTCAGCCAGGCTGACAGCGCCAGCCGCCTTGGCTGCGTCCTGCACAGATTTGGCATCAAATGCGACTTTGTTGAATGCGGCTTGTGCGAACTGGGGGAAGCCAGCCGTGGCCAACAGGCCTGCCACTACAGCGCTTTGCTTGAGTGTCTCGCGACGGGTTTGCATCTCGTATCTCCTTGAGGTTGAATGATGCTATTGAAACAGGTTCAGCAGTGCAACAGGTCAAGCCCGTATCACTTGCTGGCCCCCTTTGAAATCCATTCGGCAATTTTCCTGGCATCTGCCTCGGGCAGCGTTTGCGGCGGCATCGGGATAGGGCCCCATACACCAGAACCACCAGCCTTGATTTTGCCAGCGAGGTAATCGACCTTGCCAGCATGTTTTTTGGCCACTTCGTTGAAGCCTGGTCCCACCACTTTTTTGTCCACGCCGTGGCATGCCGTGCAACTGTACTTGTTCAGCAAGGCAATAGCCGCTTTGGCCTCGACATTTTCAGGCTTGGCAGGCACCGCGGCCGCAGGCGCGGCAACCACAGGCATACCCGCCTTGGCTTCGGGCTTGGTGGTGTCTACGCCATGCTGCTGGCCCACCAGACGGTTTTGCTCTGCCAGGTTACCGTGCGCATTGCGGGCAAATTCAGGCAAGAAGGAGGCCAA
>Ga0228702_1002130_pt1 | contig 11645 bp, 9 predicted proteins | sample McNCre217_Aug_MG_2_FD_178018 | JGI IMG/M metagenome (GOLD analysis project Ga0228702, IMG submission 178018) | Freshwater microbial communities from McNutts Creek, Athens, Georgia, United States - 20-17_Aug_MG | ecosystem: Environmental > Aquatic > Freshwater > Creek | place: USA: Georgia... | reverse complement strand
GCATGAATCGCTGGGCCGCATCCCGCCGGTCGAGTACCGTGTGAAACAATTCCCCAACCTCTGCTTCTGACTGGTTCAAGAATTCGAGGGGGCTTCAGCAATCACGAAAGAGACTTGCCGTGTACGGGCTTGATGCTCATCAGCAAACAATTGCTGGGCAACGCTGTATAGCATCGGATTGGTGTTTACGCTGGCAAAAATGGCCCGTCAAAGTGAATACGCCGGCATTATGAAATATTTTTTACCATGCATCGGCGCACTCATTTTTGTTTGTCCAGCACTAGCTAATACGCTAGATGCTGAACAGCTCACACCATCAACGGCCATTAAACTTTCGCCCCCTACGGGACTGAGGCTTGGCGCTTGGCTGACGCAAAACCATGCCGCACTGGTTGCATCGATGTATTGGCCAAGCACCATGTGGCTGAATACATCAGAAGCAAACAAACAATCGACCGAAAAAAAGCAACTTCTCGCTGAGCTCGAGTCCGTTGCCGAACACAACTCCGGCGCCAACCATCAACTTGATAAATTAAAAGCATTATTGCTTGGCATGCCTGTCACTGGCCGCAAGCCCTTGTTTCTGCAAGACCCTTGGCTCATGCAAGCGCATAGTCATCTGGAACCGATTGCCAGTCAGGGCGATGCATTGATCATTACTGGTCGGGCCGATCGCGTGCGAGTTATCAGTGCTGATTCGAAGCCTTGCGATGTCGCTGTACAACCGGGTAAGTGGACAATTGATTACTTGCGCGCCTGCGGTATAGATAACGAGGTAAATACCGCTTGGCTGATTCAGCCAGATGGTCAAGTCACTAAACTTGGCATTGGTGCATGGAATGAACACGTGCAGGAGGCGCCTGCACCAGGGGCATGGCTTTGGATCTCACCCGCCTCCATGTCAGATGATTTAAGTGAGCGAATCGCGAAGATCATTGCCACTCAGGGTGTCGCTCAAGGAACCAACCATTCGGAACCCTTGCCGGTGCAAGCCGCCAAATCACCTCAAAACTTGCCGATTTTTGCCAATGATTGGGGTGTGACGGGTTTGCTACAAACAGCAACAGCCAGAACACCCACTGCAGGGCACGTCGGTTTGACCGCCAACCGTGTCTGGCCCTACACCCACACCACACTGTCCATCAGTCCCTTTGACAATGTGGAACTGGGGTTCCGCTACACCAACATTTCCAATCGGCTTTATGGTCCTCAAATTGCAGGAGATCAATCCTACAAAGACAAGTCATCGGAGATCAAATGGCGCGTGCTCGACGAGACAGCCTCGCGTCCCGCATTGGCTGTAGGCTTGCGCGACCCGGGCGGCACTGGTCTCTTCGCTGGTGAGTATCTCGTCGCTTCCAAACGCTGGCATAACCTGGATGTGAGCCTAGGGCTTGGTTGGGGTTATCTGGGCTCTCGGGGCAACATTGGCAATCCATTGGGCTTTCTGGGCCACCGGTTCGCAACACGCCAGAACAGCAGTGTCGGCTTGGGTGGAACTGCTCAATTGTCGCCCTTGTTCACAGGGCGTACAGCCCTGTTTGGCGGTATTCAGTGGCAAACACCGATACCTGATTTGGTCATGAAAGTTGAGCTCGATAGCAACAACTACAAGAATGAACCATTCAACAATGACGTGGGTGGTGCTCGCTCGCCTTTGAATTGGGGGCTTGCATGGCAAAACGGTCCTTGGAGCCTGGCTCTGGGCTATGAGCGAGGCAAACAATGGATGCTTGGTTTTTCGCTGAGCACTGACCTGACCCGACTCACGCGGACCAAACGCAGTGAACCTGCTGCCTGGCCGGTTAAACGGCCTGCGGAAACAGTGCCATCCGGCTTCTATCAAGCGGCATCTGGCGTTCCTCATGCTTCAGCATCGTCCGCTCCAAGTCCCGTAGTGGCAGGAGCGATTGCGGCGCAAACCGGATGGGCTGTACACAATCTTCGTCAAGAAGAAAATACCTGGATCATTGAACTGGACAATGTACAAGGCTTTTCATTACCGGATCGCATTGACCGCGGCATGAGCGTCGTGCACGAGCTCGCACCAACGGATATACATATTGTGCGTTTTGTCTTGATGCAGCAAGGCGTTCCTGTCAGCAGTCGGATGATCGACAGAAACAACTGGGCGGACAACCGATATGCCTGGCGCGGACAAACAGCCATGCATTCGTCCATCGCAGCGCCTGCAGATCAGATCCCCGTTGCAGAACTTTCCACAAGAAAACCTTCAACCAGTATAGGATTGGGTTACCAGCAAAACTTGGGTGGCCCCGATGGTTATTTGTATTCTCTGAATGCGACGGCAGAGGGGCAATGGCCTTTGTGGAGAGGTGCTTGGATACAGGGCGCATTGAAAGCTCGCTTGGTCGACAACTATCAAAATTACCACTACACAGCGCAAAGTGACTTGCCACGGGTCAGAACGCTGGTGCGTGAATACTTGACCAACCAACGCGTCACCTTACCCAATGCACAGATCAACCAATTGAACCAGTGGAGTGACAGCGTGTACAGCCTGGCTTACGCTGGCGCGTTGGAGCCGATGTTTGCAGGTGTGGGGGCAGAAGTCATGTGGCGTCCAATAGGCAGCCCGCTTGCACTGGGTGCCGATCTGAACAGATTGGCCCAAAGAGATTTCGATCAGCGCTTCAGTTTGCGCGATTACCAAGTCAACACTGGTCATATCACCGCTTATTGGGACACGCAATGGCGAGGAGTGGAAGCCAAGCTGATGGTTGGTCAGTACTTGGCTGGCGACAAAGGCGCCACACTAGAGGTCTCCAGACGTTTCAACAATGGCGCACGGATGGGGGCCTGGGTGACAAAAACCAATGTATCCGCTGCCAGTTTTGGTGAGGGGAGTTTCGACAAAGGGGTATTCTTTTCGATTCCCTTTGATGCATTCCTGACGGCATGGTCAACCCAAACCATGGGCTTCACTTGGCAACCGCTGATCAGGGACGGCGGTGCCCGTTTGAGCAAATCACAAACCTTGTGGAACCTGACCAACAGCCGAAATGAGCGGGAATGGTCCAGCGTACCAGCTCAGTTCCCGCCAAGATAACAAGCAAGGGCGATGGGCTGATCCATCGCACAGTTCTTCACGATCAACAAGCTCTCAAGGCAGTGCGCAGTTTTTCGCCCACGTCCGGACGGGCTGCAAATGGGTCTGGCGGGTTAATACCCTGAACAATCGCTTCCATGCGGCTTTGCACATTGCCCAGCGCGTGTGGATGGCTGTAGATGTAGAACTGGCCTGTGGACACGGCATCAAAAACCTTTTGCGCCACATCGGTCGCCGACACTTTGCCACTGCCCACGGCTTTGTCGGTTTGTGCCTGGCCGATCAATTGGCTGGCAGTGGGCTTGTCCGCAGCCAATGCCGAAGGCCGATTGCGTTCGCTTTGGCTGATGCCGGTGGCCACAAAGTACGGACACAGCACGCTGGCGCTGACCTGATCGCTCACCAGCTGCAAGTCTTGATAAAGCGTCTCGGTCAGTGACACCACGGCATGTTTGCTGACGTTGTAAATGCCCATGTTGGGCGGCGTGAGCAAGCCCGCCATGCTGGCGGTGTTGACGATGTGCCCCTGGTAAGCCGGATCGGCTTTGGCTGCCTCGAGCATCATGGGCGTGAACAGGCGCACGCCGTGCACCACGCCCCAAAGGTTGACGCCCAGCACCCACTCCCAGTCGGCCACCGAGTTTTCCCAAACCAGGCCACCGGCCCCCACGCCCGCGTTGTTGAACACGAAGTGTGGTGCACCAAAACGCGCCTTCACATCGGCGGCCAGCTGCTCCATGGCCTGCGCGTTGGACACATCCACGTTGCGGGCCAGCACTTGGACGCCCTGCGCTGTCATTTCGGCTTCGGCTTTGTCCAACGCGTCTTGCTGCACATCGACCAGCACCAGATTCATGCCCAACTTGGCACCGATGCGGGCGCATTCCAGACCAAAACCGGAACCGGCACCGGTCAATACGGCCGTTTTGCCTTTGAAATTCTCGATCATGCAGAAACCTTTTTGAGTGTGAACCCGACGCGCGGGAAATGGACATGCACCGTGCCGGCACGCTCATCGGTGCGGCGCAGGGTGTAGCGGGTACGGGTGGCGGCGATCAGCTCGCCTTCGGTGGGCTCAAGGCCAAAGTTGTCAGCGGCGATCACCACCTGGCTGCCCAGGGCGATGCCATGTTCGTCTTGAAAAACGTCGTCATGCAAAGCGGCTGGGGTGGCGTTGCGAGCCACGTCCAGGGCCTGAGCGGCACTGAATTTTTCGCCAGCGCCGTGACCGATCGCTTTCATGCGGGCCATCCAGGTTTTGACTTCAGGCGTGGCATCGAAAATACCCGCCAGCGCAGGCGTGCGCTCTTGCGTGAACCACAGCGGGTGATAAACCGCAAAATCGGCCACGCAAGGCTGAGGGCCAAACAAGAAGTCTTGGCCGTGCAGCATGTTGGCCACCCGCCGCAAATAGCTTTTGTAGGTGGCGGCGGCATCGCTGGACGACATGCGCGGTGCGCCTGCCCGCATGGCGGCGCGGTCGGCCACGAAGGCTTGCACCGCTTCGGCCGGGGCACCTGCAAACACCTGCGCCACGCCCGCTGGCTGAAAGTTGTAGGCCATGGCCGCGGTGAACAAAGCCCCATCGGCCCACTGCGCCACGATGCGGGCCGCGCCTTTGACGGCGTCGGGGTACAGCGTGGGTGTGGGTGCGCGGTGTTCCAGCACATCGCCAATCAGCGAGGTGTCGCAATAAATGTCGGCTCCGATTTGCAGCACCGGCGTACGGCGGTAGCCGCCCGTCAGCGCCGTCAGGTCCGGCTTGGGCATGATCATCGGGATGAACACGCTCTTCCAGGCCAGCTGCTTGCGGCCCAGGATCAACCGGATCTTTTCAGCAAACGGCGAGGTCGGGTAATGGTGCAGGATCAAATCGGACATGGTGACGGCCTCAGATCAGTTTGACCAGTTGCTTGCCAAAGTTCTTGCCTTTGAGCAGGCCCAGAAAAGCTTCGGGGGCTGCGGCCAGGCCCTGGGCCACCGACTCACGGGGGCGCAGCTTGCCAGAACCGACCAGGGTGCCCAATTCCTGCAGGGCTTCGGGCCAGACTTCCATGTGCTCGCTGACGATGAAGCCTTCGATCTTCATGCGGTTGATGAGGATCAGCGCCGGGTTGGTCATGGGCAGCGGTGCACCGTCGTAGCCCGCGATCATGCCGCACACCGCAATGCGGGCAAAAGCGTTGGTGCGCAGCATCACGGCGTCCAGCACCATGCCACCCACGTTTTCAAAGTGGCCGTCGATGCCATTGGGGCATGCCTCACGCAGCGCCTTGGACAGGCTCAGGTAGTCCTTGTGTTCCTTGTAGTCGATGCAGGCGTCAAAACCCAGCTCGTTCACCACGTAGTCGCATTTGTCTTTGCCACCCGCGATGCCCACCACGCGGCAACCACGGGCTTTGGCCAGTGCGCCATACGCGCTGCCCACCGCGCCGCTGGCGGCGCTCACGGTAACGGTCTCGCCCGCTTTGGGGTTGATGATTTTGACCAAACCATACCAGGCTGTGACGCCGGGCATGCCGACTGCGCCCAGGTAGTGCGACAACGGCACATGGGTGGTGTCCACCTTGCGCAGCGCACCCAACTCATTGGCGTTGACCACGCTGTACTCTTGCCAGCCGCCCATGCCGACCACGTTGTCACCGGCCTTGAACTTGGGATGGCGGCTGTCCACCACCTCGCCCACGGTACCGCCAATCATGACCTCGCCCAAAGGCTGGGGCACGGCGTAGCTCTTGCTCTCGTTCATGCGGCCACGCATGTAGGGGTCCAGGCTCAGGTAATGGTGGCAGACCAGCACTTCGCCGTCTTTCAACTCGGGCAATGGCAGCTCGACCATTTTGAAATTGCGGGCGGTGGCTTCGCCTTGCGGGCGGTTGTCCAGAACGATGCGGTGGTTGATGGGCATGTGTGTCTCCAGTGAATTTGAGGGTTAATCTGTCGAAAGCGAAGCCGGTCCGCGATGGCTCACGTATTTGAAAGTGCCTGTGGCATGGGCGCACAACTGGCCTTGGGCATCGAATACGCTGCCTTCGGTGAATGCCATCTTGCGTGTGCGGTGTTGTAAGCGACCTTTACCCACCAGCGCTTGCCCTGCTGGGACTGAGGCGGGGCGCATGAAGGTGGTTTTCATCTCGATGGTGACCACGCCCAACGCGGGGTCGACGCTGCGCGCTGCGGTGGCCATGATCACGTCCAGAAAAGTCATGACGGCGCCGCCATGCGTCACATCAAACGAGTTGAGATGCTCAGGACGCGGAACAAACAGCATCTCGGACTCGCCGCCTTCGAATTTCTCCAGAGAAAACCCCAGATGGTCAACAAAGGGAATCTTGACGCCAAAAGGAATGCTCAAGGACATGAGGATCAGCCGCCGATGATGGCGCTCACGCCGCCGTCCACCGCCATCCACTGACCAGTGATGTGTTTGCCCGCATCCGAGGCGTAGAGCAGCGTCAAGCCCTTGAGGTCTTCGTCATCGCCCAGACGGCGCAGCGGCGCGCCTTGGGCCATCTTGTCCGAGCCCAACTTCTCCAGCAAACCATAAGTCATTTTGCTGGGGAAGAAACCGGGGCAAATCGCGTTGACGGTGATGCCGTGCTCACCCCACTCACCGGCCAAGGCGCGGGTGAAGTTGACCACCGCCCCTTTGGAGGTGTTGTAGGCGATGGTTTTCATCTCGGAGGGGTTGCCCGCCAAGCCTGCAATGGAAGCCACATTCAGGATGCGGCCTTTTTTGCGGGGAATCATGCAGCGCTTGGCCACTTCCTGCGCGAGGATGAAATAGCCCCGCACATTCAGGTTCATCACCTTGTCCCAGGCTTCAACAGGATGTTCTTCTGCGGGAGCGCCCCATGTGGCGCCTGCGTTGTTGATCAGGATGTCGATCGGGCCCATGCGCTCGATGGTCTCCGCAGCGAGGCGACGGATGTCTTCTTCTTTGCCGCAGTCGGCGGCGATCCAGCGGGCGTCGATGCCTGCAGCCTGCAACTCGGCGGCGGCCTCTTCCAGATCAGCCGCCTTGCGCGAGCTGAGCATGATCTTGGCGCCCGCCTCACCCAGCGCACGGGTCATTTGCAGACCCAGGCCGCGAGAGCCGCCGGTGACCAAAGCCACCTGGCCGGTCAAATCAAAAAGTTGTTGAACTGTGCGTGCCATAGGGATCTCCATTTATTTCATCAAATGCTTGGCCAAAGCCATGTAGGCCGGCAAGGAGGTGGGGTCATTGAAAGGGTTGTTGGGCATGGGGTGAGATGCAAAACGGGCGATCACCATCTCGGCCTTGGGGTCGATGTAAATCGCCTGGCCGTGAATGCCACGCGCGGAATAGGCGCCGTGTTCATTGTTCGACACCCACCACATGTTTCGGTAAGACCAGCCTGGCAAAGTGGGGAAGCTCGCTTGCGGGAACGCGCTCTTGTCACCGCCTTTGGCAATGTCCTGCACCACGGCGGCCGGAATGATTTGCTGACCGTTGAACTTGCCCTGGTTGCGCATCATCTCGCCAAAGCGGGCCATGTCGCGCAGGCCCGCATTCAGGCCACCGCCCGCAAACTCATTGCCCACGCTGTCCACCGTGAAATAGGCGTCCTGTTCCATGCCCAGGCGCGACCAGATGCGCTCTGACAACAGCTGCCCGATGGACTGACCTGTGGCGCGGCGAATCACCCAACCCAAGGCGTCTGAGTTGACGGTTTTGTAGGCAAAGGCGCCGCCGTGCTCGCCCTCTTTTTTCACGGTTTGCAAAAACTCGTAGAAGGTCTGCGGGCCTTGGTAGCCCGGCGGGCGCGGCATGACGCCGCCAGCGCGGGTGTGCTGCCAGATTTCAGCGTTGGGGTCGAGGTAGTTTTCGCTGTACTTCAGGCCGGTGCGCATGTCGAGTACCTGACGGATGGTGGCGTCACCAAAAGCGCTGTCTTTGAGTTCAGGCACGTAGCGCGCAACCGGTGCGTTCTCGTCGAGTTTGCCTTCGGCCACCAACATGGCCCCCAGCGTGCCAAAGAACGATTTGGTCACCGACATGGAGATGTGTTGGCCCTCAGGCCGCAAGGCACCTGTGTAACGTTCGTAAACAATGCGCCCCTTGTGCAGCACCACAACGCCATCGGTATAGTTGGCATCAAAGGCCTGACCCCAGGTCATGGGCGTGTCTTTGCCCAGCGGGACAAAGCTGACCGCATCGAGATCATTTCGCAAGGCACGGGGCAGTGGCGCGGGAGCGCCCGTGCCACGCGAGACCTGGGTGGTCGGAATCAACTGGCGGAAGTTTGAAAAACTCCAGCGGGTTTGCGGAAATTTGTAGCCCGAACCATCGGCAAAACGGATCACTTTGTCAGCGGGCGGCGGCGAGCCAACCATCCAGCCCAAAGCCACCGGATCGGTTTGAGCCGCTGTCGGCAAGGTGGGCGTTTGAGCCCACAAACCTGTCGCTAAAGCAGACAAGGACAATCCAATCGCCGTGTTTCGCAAGGGTGAAGTTTTCATGCTGTGTCTCCAGTGGGTGTTGAGGTCTTGTGACCTTCTTTTACAAGCTGTAATCCATGCAGCGGCGCTCTTTGACCACCGCTTTCATGAAAGGCTTGATGGCCAGATGATCCGGGTGATTTTGGTAAGCCGCTAGCACCTGCGCGTCATCGACCAGCATGTGCAGCACCAAGTCGTTGGTGCAGTCCATGCCGGGCATGGCCGTGGCCACTTCAAAAGCCTGAATCCCCGGCACCACTTTGGCGCAGGATAAAAGCAAGGCTTTGGCCTTGGCCAGATTGGTGGCCTTGTCGGCCCCTTCGGCCTGCTCGTGCAGGTTCCACATCACGATGTGCCGGATCATCAAAATGCCTCCTCGGGCAAGTCGGCGCAAGTCGGGTCGCGGCTTTTGACCACATTGAGCCAGGCCCCGATCTTGGGCAATTCATAACGGAAAAAGTAACGGCAGGCGGCGCGGCGGCCTTGTGCGGCGGGGCTGGCGTCGTCGCCCAGGCTGGCGGCCACATCGAGCCAGATCCAGGCGATGACCGTGTGGCCAAAGGCTTGCAAATAAGGCACGGCGTTGGCCAGGGCCTGCGCGGGTTCGGCCCCCGCCCAGGCTTGCTGGGTGGCTTGGCCGATTTGCTGGAGCGCGTCGCGCAAGGCGGCGGCTTCGGGTGCCCAGGCCGATTCGGCCTTGGCCGCTGTGGCCAACATGCGTTCGGCCAACAGTTGCAGGCCGCGGCCGTTTTCCATCAGCACCTTGCGGCCCAGCAGGTCCATGGCCTGGATGCCGTGCGTGCCCTCGTGGATCATGTTCAGGCGGTTGTCGCGCCAGTACTGCTCCACCGGGAAATCGCGGGTGTAGCCATAGCCGCCGTGGATCTGAATGGCCAGGCTGTTGGCCTCCAGGCACCACTCGCTGGGGAAGCTCTTGACGATGGGCGTGAGCACTTCGAGCAGCAGCCGCGCCACATCGGCGGCGTCGGCGGTGCCCGTGTGTTGCTCATCCACCAGACGTGCGCTGTACAAGGCCAACGCCAGTGCGCCTTCGGAATAAGCCTTTTGCGCCAGCAGCATGCGCTTGATGTCGGCGTGCTCGATGATGCGCACCTGGGGGCGGCTGGCGTCCTTGCCCCCTGCCCCGCTGGGTCGGCCTTGTGGGCGGTTCTTGGCGTAGTCCAGGCTGGCGTAGTAACCGGCGATGCCCAACATGGTGGCGGCCATGCCCACGCCGATGCGGGCTTCGTTCATCATGTGGAACATGCAGCGCAGGCCTTCGCCAGGCTTGCCGACGAGGTAACCCACGGCGCCGCTTCCAGCGCCGTCCAGGCCCCCACCTGTATCACCTCTGACCGGGTACTTGCCCTCGCCAAAGTTCAGCAGCGTGTTGGTGGTGCCGCGCCAGCCGCATTTGTGGTTCAGACCTGCCAGCGCCACGTCGTTGCGCTCGCCGGTCAGTTGGCCCTGCGTGTCCACCAGCTTCTTGGGCACGATGAACAGTGAAATGCCTTTGACGCCCGGCACCAACTGGCCATTCGCGTCAGGGATCTTGGCCAGCACCAGGTGGATGATGTTTTCACTCAACTCGTGCTCGCCTGAGGAGATCCACATCTTGTTGCCCTTGAGGCGGTAGCGTGGGCCCAGGGCATCGGATTCAAAATCCGCCCCGTCGGGTGTGGCGCGGGTCATCACGTCGCTGAGCGACGAGCCCGCTTGCGGCTCGGAGAGGCACATGGTGCCCGAGAAGCGGCCACTGAATTCATTCAAGGCAAACACCTGCTTTTGCAGCGCGGTGCCATGCACCATGAGCAGATTGGCGTTGCCGCTGGTCAGCATGCCCGAGCCGATGCTGACCGAAGCCATGGCAAAAAACGCGTTGGCAGCAGCCTCGACCGTGTAGGGCAATTGCATACCGCCCACGTCGTAGTCTTGCGCCGCGCTCAGCATGCCCGATTCGGCATAGGCTTTGTAGGCCTCGTGCGTGGCTTGCGGCAGCGTGACTTTTTCGCCGTCGAAATGAGGCTCTTGCGTGTCGACCAGGCGGTTGAACGGTGCGTACTTCTCGCGCGCAATGCGCTCGCAGGTGTCGAGCACGGCGTCAAAGGTTTCACGGCTGTGGTCGGCAAAGCGCTCGCGGGACTGCAGGCCTTCAACCTTCAGCCAGTCGTGGAGCAAAAAATCAACGGTGGGGCGCAGGCTCATGGTTCCAGTCTTTCAAGAAGTGATGCAGTCATTGCGAGCGAAGCGCGGCAATCCAGTGTGGGTGCTTGTCACGACTGCTGGATTGCCACGTCGCTTCGCTCCTCGCAATGACTTTTTTTCATGGTGGCGACATCTGTCCATCGGGGTGACAAAAAAAAGGCAGAGCGCACTGCGTGCCCCCTGCCTTGTTGTGAATCACGTATTCACACTGATGGGCATCACAGCACCTCGAAGATGCCGCAAGCGCCCATGCCGCCGCCAATGCACATGGTCACCGCCACGCGCTTGGCACCGCGGCGCTTGCCTTCGATCAGGGCATGGCCAGTCAGGCGCTGGCCCGACACGCCGTAGGGGTGGCCCACTGCGATCGCGCCGCCGTTGACGTTCAAGCGGTCAGCCGGGATGCCCAGTTTGTCGCGGCAGTACAGCACCTGCACGGCAAACGCTTCGTTGAGTTCCCACAGGTCGATGTCGTTGACTGTCAGGCCCAGACGCGCCAGCGCTTTGGGAACGGCGTACACCGGGCCAATGCCCATTTCGTCAGGCTCGCAACCGGCCACGGCAAAGCCGAGGAATCGGCCCAAAGGCTTGAGGCCCTTTTGCTCGGCCAGCTTTTCGTCCATCAACACGCAAGCGCCTGCGCCGTCCGAGAACTGGCTGGCATTGCCTGCGGTGACCAAGCCGCCGGGCAAAGCCGAGCGCAGGCCGCTGATGGCTTCCACGGTGGTGCCTTCGCGCAGGCCTTCGTCCACGCTCACGGTCACTTGCTTGGTGGTCATGCCCATGACCTTGTCGATCACGCCTTGCGTGACGGTGATGGGGGCGATTTCGTCGTTGAACAAACCCGCAGCTTGCGCGGCGCAAGCCTTTTGCTGGCTGGCCGCGCCATACGCGTCCATCACATCGC
>Ga0228702_1002129_pt1 | contig 11651 bp, 10 predicted proteins | sample McNCre217_Aug_MG_2_FD_178018 | JGI IMG/M metagenome (GOLD analysis project Ga0228702, IMG submission 178018) | Freshwater microbial communities from McNutts Creek, Athens, Georgia, United States - 20-17_Aug_MG | ecosystem: Environmental > Aquatic > Freshwater > Creek | place: USA: Georgia... | reverse complement strand
CTGTTGCTTCAAATAGTTATCGAAGTCACTACGCAGGATGCGCCGGTGGGCTCCTACTTTAGTGGCAGGGATTAATTTTCTTTCAATCAGGCTTACGATATGAGGTCTCGATACGCCTAATCTTTCAGCCGCTTCTTGGGTCGTCAGGGTCGAGGTGAGCGGTGTGACAACGACATGAGCACCACGGGAAGCTACCGTAAGAACATTTAAGATTTGTTGTTGGAGATGCGTTGGAATGCGCAAGGGTTTAGCCTTACCGATTCGAATATGCATTACACAGGAACGACCCTTGGTGTGATTTAGGTAGTTCGAAAGTTGTGACTGCTCTTCGACAGAAAGGGTTGTCGGTTTTGATTGGCGATAGCGAAACCGTGAAGGGTGCATCGAGTTAGGCTAAAGTTAGGTAGGATTATGTAAACGAAATAAACGAAAGATAGGAGTCAGTGGGCGGGTGGACCAGTGGGCGAGTGGACTGGTGGGATGGTGGGCGAGGGGGCGAGGGGGAAAACAAGAGGCAGTGGAAATGTGCAAAGGTGCAAAAGTGGAAAGGTGGGGATAAGGTAGGGACGCCACTCCGTTGGCGTCCGTTCTAATCCGATATCAAAGGTTAAACGGGTCTTAGTTGTTTTGTTTAGAATATTATATTCGTCCGCGAACGGACGTCACGGAGTGACGTCCCTACCAAAGGCGGTCGGGAGAGGCAGAGGGAAGGCGGCGAGGGGGTAAAAATATTTTTGCGGTGTGGGGAAAATGTGATTAGGACAGGGGACTATGTTTCAAGAATTCAAAAATTTCATTTTGCGCGGTAATGTGGTCGATTTAGCGGTCGCAGTCATTATCGGCGCTAGCTTCGGTGCAATCGTCACTTCCTTTATTACCGATATCGTTACACCGCTTCTGCTCCAACCCGCAATGAATAGCCTAGGTGTGGCCGAACTCGAAAAAGTACAATGGCATGCGGTTAAATACGGAAAATTCCTAGCCTCAGTTATCTCATTTCTAGTCACTTCCTTTATCGTCTTTGCGATGATCAAGTTTTCCAATCGCTTGAAAGCGAAGAAAGAAGAGGCAGCCCCAGCTCCTGCTTTAACGAAAGACCAAGAATTACTTATCGAAATTAGGGATTTATTGAAGAAGTGAAAAAAGGGGGAGGGGGGCGCCACTCCGTTGGCGTCTGTGCAAAAGTGCAAAGGTGCAAAAGTGGAAAGGTGGAAGTCAGGGGACCAGTGGACTGGTGGGCGAGTGGAATCGGGAATGACAAGAGGGAAGAGGCAAGAGGCGGTGGAAAGGTGCAAATGTGCAAAGGTGGAAAGGTGGGCGGGAGTACTGTCTTGCGTTTGGTGGAGGTAAAAATAGTCTGAAAACTGACATGGCACGTTGCATTCCTGATCGCTTGCATCCATCTCAGGCTGAGAGGTCAGAATCGGATTTTTTACAGCGCCTGCGGCATGAATTGCCCGATGATTTTATTATTATTCCGTGCTTAGAAATTCCGCGACAGAATGGTATTTTTGATTCGGAGACTGATTTTGTGATTTTGCATCCACGGGGTCGTTTGATTTTAGAGGTCAAAGGTGGCACGATTTTGTGTGAGCGTGGACGGTGGAAGCGCGTCCGCCAAGGAAGGGCGGAAGAGATTACGCCCCCTTTCTTTCAAGCACGTGATAATGCTTATGAAATTAGAGATTATTTAGTGAAAGTTTTTGGCAAGGAGGCACCCGAAGCGCGCATGATGTTCAATCAGGCAGTGGTTTTTCCCGATGTCGATTTTATGGAAGACACGATTGAAATCACCGATGACCGTCTGGTGGATCGTGGAGAATTAACCCGCGTGGGTCTGATGGATATTGTGAATCGATTGTTGAATGATGGAGAGAAGCGTTATCTGCAGCGTTTTCCCGATAAGCCTTTGCCGACTCCTTTAAGTGTAGGGCAATTAGAAAAAATTGCGCACAAGCTCCGTCCTGAATTGCGCTTAACGGCTAATCTATCGTCGGAGGAGGTGGATTTGGAACTGATTCGCTTGTCGGCTTCGCAACTTCATGTGCTAGAGATGTTGGAACAGAACAAGCGCCTGCGTGTAACGGGAGGTCCGGGTTCTGGTAAAACTTTGATGGCGGTAGAAACCTGTCGTCGAGAATTGGAATTAAATCCGACCTCTAAAATTGGGCTGATTTGCTTTAACCGATTTTTAGGCGCCTTTTTAGCCGATGTCGTGGTACGCGAAAAAATGACGCAGATTCAAGCGGGGTCTTTTTATTCGCATTGTGATGGTCTCATTGGAAATCGAGGAAAAGTTAATGAGAGTGATTCGAGTTATTTCGTGCAGCGCGTGCGAGAGGCTCTGCAGGTGGCAAAAAAATTATCGCCGGATGAGAAGTATGATTTGTTGGTGGTCGATGAGGGTCAGGATTTTCGTGATGATGGGGAGATGTTGGAGTTAATGGATGTTTTATTAAAAGGTGGATTAGCTCGTGGACGTTGGCGTTGGTTTGAGGATCTGGATCAGGTGTTGAGTCCTGAGCCCACGGATCAACCCACTCAAAAACATGAAGCTTTGCTCGATTTATTGGATGTCGCCGCGTCGGCACGTTTAGAAAATAATTGGCGAAATACTGAGCAGATTGCTCAAGCCGTCGGTAAGGTTATGGGTTTGCCCGTAAAGCCGACCGCTCGAATTTTCGGGCCTCAAGTCAGCACCGCTCCTTTGGTTAAGAATAAAGAGTTTGCGATGTTAGAGGCGCTGTTGAGCAAAGTTGTTTTAAAAGATTATCAGCCTAAGGATATTGTTATTTTGAGTATGCACGGTGCGGGTCGAGAATCGTATGCTGGCAAAGATACTTTGGCTGGATTGCGGGTTGTGTCGTATGATCCCTCGCGAGCTTACGAAGAGGGTACCATTCGAGTTTCCACCGTATTTAAGTTTAAGGGTATGGAATCACACGCCGTGATTTTGACGGATATTGATTCACTTGGAAGTGTGCGCGATCGACGAAAAGCCTATGTCGGAATGTCCCGCGCAAAGTATGCGTTGTATTTGATTGCGAAGGAGGGGTTGAATTGGGGGCGAGGAGAGGGGTAGGGACGCCAAGGTTAGTGGGCGAGTGGACAAGTGGACTGGTGGGCGAGTGGGCGAGGAGAGGCGAGAGGCAGTGGAAAAGTGCAAAAGTGTAAAGGTGGGAAGGTGAAGATTAGTGGACTGGTGGATAGGTGGACTGGTGGGATGGGAGAGGCAGGAGGCAGTGGGAAGGTGCAAAGGTGGGAAGGTGAGCGCGGCTTAAGGCCGCGAGTGGGCGGGTGGACTAGTGGGCCAGTGGGCGAGGAAGGCAAAATAGGCGGTGGAAAAGTGCAAAAGTGCAAAGGTGGGAAGGTGAGCGCGGCTTAAGGCCGCGAGTGGGCGAGTGGACTGGTGGGCGAGTGGAAGAGGCGAGAGGTAATGGGGAAGGGAGAAATGGCTTAAAATCTGGGTTTATTGACATTTGGATTTGGAGGCGTAAATAGAAGGTCCCCATGTTCGGAAAAACCATCAGGATTCTTCTAACTGTTGTTGGATTGGCCGTACCGACTTTGCTCTTGGCGAAGCAAAAGGTCGAATATCCCAAGCGAATTCTTTTCATCGGTAATAGTTATACTTTTAACAATGATATGCCTCACACCTTGCAAGAGGTTGTGCGAAGTGCTGGACTGCCCGTGCCTAAGGTCAAAAGTAACTATCTCTTTGGTAAGCGTTTTATTGACCATGTAGGCTCACGAGTCTCGATGCGTTTAATCGATCAAGGTAATTGGGATATCGTGGTTTTACAGGGCATGAGTTTAGAGACGGTTTTTGCCAAAAATAGTAAGAAAGATCGGGATGATTTTCTCTTATCGGCCCAAGAACTTTGTCAGCGCGTCCGTCAACAGAGTCCTAAGGCACGGATTATTTTCTTCCAAACTTGGGCAAGGCATCAGGATTACTTTGATTACTATAAGTCTCTTTTCTTAGAAAAAAGTCCGGCAACGGCAGAAAAAGACTATAACGATTGGGCAGTTTTACATGCAAGTAACTCGGTGCAACAGCAGCAGTTTATCAGTGAGTCCTATGATTGGGCAGCCAAGGAAAACGAGGCTGAGGTGGCGAGAGTGGGCGAGGCTTGGGCTCGCCATTACGAGCAAGCTAAAATGCCCATTCGTTTACATGATCGCGACAGTTCACACCCTTCGCCTGCAGGGACTTACTTGGCCGCTCTCGTTTTTTATAAGCAGATTTATCAACCAGAGGTAATCGAGATCAGTTACCGCGGTAAGGTGAATCCAGCCGAGGCAGCTTACCTGCAAAGTTTGGTTGAGTGAGGAAGACTTTACTTGGCTGAGAGATCCAACTCTTTCAGCGTAAAGTTACCTTTTTCATTAGGTAGGACTAAGAAAAGCTTGGTTTCTTTGCTTTGGGCGAGGGCAATCATCACAGGCCATTGATCTTTTTTAACGCCCGCGACTACCAGCATCGGCTCGGCACCGGGGTTCGAGCCAGCCGGTTCTTCGATGGCGACCCCTTTGTGTTTAATATCAAAATTATGACTTAGCCAGCGACCTAACTCACGAGCGAGACCTCGCATATCGGATTTGCCAGGTTCGATTTTGCTTTGATCGACCACAGCCCAAAGGGGGATGGCAAAGTTGTGTTCCATTTTAGGTAAGCCAATAAGACAAAAGTGATTTGAGATTTACTGTTTGGTCAATTTTGACGAGTCTATTTTCGTGTCGGTTGACCAAAAACATATCGAAGACATTCCGCTGTTTATTGAGAGCAGAGATTTTGCTGCGATTCGACAGTTGTTGATTGGCTTACCTCATGCTGATGCGGCTGAGCTTTTACAAAATCTTTCCCCTGTACAAATGGCGGTTAGTTTTCGGCTTTTACCGAAGACCGCAGCGGCAGAAATTTTTGAATACATCGATGCGAATCACCAAGAGTCATTAATTCGAGCTTTAGGTGATAGTGATGCGGCAGGGATTTTGAATGCCATGTCCGATGACGACCGTACGGCATTGCTTGAGGAGTGTCCGGAGCATGCGTTGCAGTTATTGGCTTTACTTGATCCCGCGCAGCAACGGGTAGCGTTACAGCTCTTGGGTTATCCAGAGAATAGTGTTGGCCGAATGATGACGACAAAGTTTGTCGCCATTCACCAAGACTGGACCATTCATCATGCTTTAGAGCATATTCGTGATCGGGCGAAGGATGTTTATTATGTGCACGTGGTATGTTCGATCGACGATTCCAATCGCCTACTTGGGGTGCACCGGATTCGGGATATTTTCTTGGCCGATCCAAAGTCGCATGTGCGTGATTTACCCTCGGCTCCTCCGCTTTACTTAAAAGTAACGGATACACAGGAGCATGCTGTTAAAACTTTCCGTAAATACTCCCGTACCATTATTCCTGTGGTTAATGGCGATATGAAAGTGGTGGGTATTGTGACGGTGGATGATGTATTAGAAACGGCTACGGAAGAAGCTGCGAAGGATATTGCGTTCTTGGGTGCGGTGGAAGTTCCCGAAGAGCCCTTACTGCGTACTCCTCTGCATCGTTTGATTCGTCAAAGAGCTGGGTGGCTGGTGATTCTCTTTATTGGGGAAATGTTTACCGCGACGGCGATGGGTTTTTTTGAAGACGAGATTCAAAAAGCCGTCGTACTTTCACTCTTTTTACCTCTGATTATTTCCTCAGGAGGTAATTCGGGTTCGCAGTCTTCTGCCTTGGTGATTCGTGCGATGGCACTTTCTGAAGTGACTCTGAGCGATTGGATAAAGGTTTTTCGTCGCGAGATTATCAGTGGTATTGGTTTGGGGTCGATTCTAGGTACGATTGGCTTTGCCCGTATCGCTGTCTGGCATGAGTTGTTCCCCAGTCTTTACGGCGAACACTGGTTCCTGATTGGCGTGGTCATTTTCTTCTCGCTCATCGGTGTTGTACTATGGGGGAGTTTAGCAGGAGCCATGTTGCCGTTTCTTTTACGTCGACTTGGATTTGATCCAGCCAAGGCCGCCGCACCCTTCGTCGCCACCATTGTGGATGTGACGGGCTTGGTGATTTACTTCGTCGTCGCCGCCACGGTTCTGCGTGGCACGTTGCTCTAGTCGTTTTAGGCGAGTTTAATTAACTCGGCGGTCGTAGGGACGTCCGAAATAATCTGATCGGGATCGGGTCCAACGCCGATGTAGCGCAAGTTGGGTAGACTTGCGAGTTGTCCACCGCGTGAGGCGAGGCGAACGATTTCCGACATGGTAAAGGCGACGTATCGACGAGCTTCGACGGGCAGTTGGGCAAAGGAGCGAATTTGAGAAATATCCGACTTCCAACCAGGTAGCGTGGCGTAGATGGGCTTCAGGGAGCGTCGGGTGGCATCGTGGCGAGGTACACCCGAGAGGGTCTTGCCCTGAGCATCGCGGTATCCGATGCCGAGTTGTAAATCTCCGCCTTGCCATTCGCCGTGAGGCGAAAGGGCGTCGAGTTTATTTAAGACGAGGTCGTCAAATCCGCCGTAGCGAAGCGTATCTGCTTTTTCGACAAGGTCAGACCAACCCACCATGCGTTGTCGTCCGGTGCTGGTACCAAATTCCAATTTAGCCAGAGCTCGTTGGAGGGGGTGCGATTCTTCCATCTTAGTCAGGAAGACGTGAGTGCCCACTTTGGTGTCGTAAGCTTTGCAACAGCCTACCGTGTGAATCGCTTGGACGGGAATGCCTGCGGATTGGAAAAACTCGGGAGTATAGGTGTGCGAGGCCGTAACATTAGGGGCGAATCCATTGCGTTTATCGAGCCAATAGGCTTGGCCGAATTCCCCGATGATGCGGCGGTCTGCGGAGAGGTCGCCGAGGATGCGTTCACGGACATCGCCAATCGTGTGGGCTAATTTTGAACCAGCTTCCCAATAGGCTGTAATCACTGCCTCGTGATTAAACGTAAAAGGTTCTTTTCCGGCAAAGCAGGTGAAATCAAATTCGGTGGCCGAAAAGATTCCGGCATCAATGGCAGGCTTATTGGCTCGCAGTTCGGCCTCGGTTAATTTGGTGAAGAGCGTGGCCCATTTTTCAGGGGCGAGTTGGCAGACGTTTTTGACTATATCTGCGGCGCGGTTTAGGCGGGCGGAGAGGTTTTTGGCAAACGTAGCGCGTTCACCTAAAAACTCAGCGTAGACCATTTGCATTTGGCTGACTTCATCGGTGTAGGCGGGCGTGATGCCACGGCCCGTGGACCCGCGAGGTTCTTGTCCTAGAACGTGGATACGATACTCTTCCCAAGCTAAATCTAAAATGCGGTGAGAGACGTCGCTGATCATACAACGTTCGTCGATGAGCAGTCGGGAGAGAACCGGGAAACCGCGTTTTTCAACGGGGATGGCCTCCCAGAGGGCTTTGCGGGGGTCGGCGACGACGCCGGCGCCGAGAGCGAGGCAAGCGACATCGTGTTCGGCGACACCGCCAGGGAGTAGATTTAATTTCAGCCCAGCTACTGTGTGGCCCGAATTGGCGCCTCCATTGACTTTTAAAACCGTGCCCACGACGTCGCGTCGGCGGGTGAGTCCTTGTAGTTCGCGGACGATTTCGGGAATTAATCGTCCTTTGCCTTCGTCGCCCATGCTGATACCGACATCGGCAATGAGGAGGCTTTTAAAGGGTGTAAGTGCCATGGGCAGAAAAGAGGGGCGTGCGACTGTAATCGCACGAAAAAGTGAAGCGAGAATGGGTTAGGCGGTGGGGCCTTTTTGGCTTTCGTAGAAAGCGTTGATTTTTTGGGCGACGTCGCGGAAGCCAGAGTCGGCCATGTAAATAATTTTGTATTCTTCGATGGCTTCTTTGGTACGACCCATTTTTTCGAAGGCATTACCTAGTTCGTAAATCACGTCTTTCTTCAAGTCGTTCATCATTGGCAGTTCACCCTTAGCGACATTGAATTGTTCGACCGCGAGGTCGAATTTACCGCTAGCCACAAAAGCTTTGCCGATGAGGAGAATCGCCGATTGGCGGTATTTAGGATTACGTTGGGCGTATTGTAATTGCTGAATCGATTCGTCTAATCGATTGGCCCCAAGTAATAGTTTACCGAGGTCAAAACGATAGGCGTAATCATTGGGGTAGCGTTCCACCAGCGTGGAGGCTGTTTGTAAACGGTAGGCATCGAGTTCTTGGGTGGCCTGTGCCAGTTGTGATTGCAGGGCTGCGTCGCTTGGGTTGGCGTTAACTTGTGTTTGAATTTGGTTAACGGTTTTCTCTAAACGCTGAGTAAAGAGGTCGAACTCTTGACGTTCCAGAGAGGTGTCTTGTTGACCCAAGGTGGTGAGACGTCCGCGTTGCAGCCAAGCAATGGCGCTGTCGAGATCACCTGCGGCGATGAATTGGCGAACGATATCGCGATAGAGGTCGAGACTATCGGGTTGAGCCTGAATTTTGATGGCGAGGGCAGCGGCTTGTTCGAGAGCCGTGCCTGCATCGGTAACGGTACGTGAAGATTGTTCGAGACGAACTGCTTCTTCTTTGTCTTTGAGTTTGGACTGGAAGTCGCCTTTTTCTTCCCAGTTTCCTCGCTTCATCGTTTTATTAACCGAGGCACGGCGAACCGCCTCTTGTAAATTTCCATCGGCGGGGAAGGATTTTAATCCAGCGTCAGCGGCTTCGAGTGCGCGATCGTAGTTGCCAGCGTTGTTCCATGTACTGGCGAGGTCGATAAAGTGTTGAACATTTTTCGGTTCAATTTCGGTGAGTTCTTCGTAGGCGAATGCTGCTAGTTCAGGCATTTCGAGTGCCATAGCGGCTGCGGCGATTTGTTTATTGGCATTAGCGTCGGTTGGACGTTTGGCCAACATCTGTTCGGCTTCTTGGAGAGCGGCGACGGGATCGCGTTCTACCGCTTTGGCAATTTTACCTGCCATCAGGCCACCCATGAGTCCTTCAAATAATCCCTTCTTTGTTCCATGAACCGCTTTCTGGGCTCGACGGAGTAATCGACGTACCTCAACGCAACCTGGATTACGGCTGACGATTCCCGAGAGGATTTCGATGCTGTATTGAGGGTTGGATTTGATTTGCTGTTCAGCGCCTGCGATTTGTTTTTGCAAGCGTGGATCCAGTTCGGTGATGGCAACTTTTTTCATAGTCGATTGAGACACAAAGACCCCTGCAAAGTGACTTGCTGTGAGGCGTGGGTCAATCCCTTGGACGGGAAAAACGCAGGTGGCGGAGGAGGGCGGGACGGAGAGGGCTGGCCACGATTTTCCCGATGCAATTGGTTTGTCCGCAGCGACAGGCGTGAAAGAGGCTTTCAGCCAGCGAAAAGCCGTAATCAAAGGTGATTTCCTCGCCTACGGGGATGGTTTGGCGGGCGACGATCCATGCTTCATTTTGTTCCTCGTTAAAAACCAGTTCGGCATTGGGAGCGCAGGAGTGGTTAGCAAAACGGGCTAGGTTGTTCTCGTTTTGTCCGTCGATCCAGACGCCAGGTTTTATCTCGAGGATGAAAGTTGGTTGGCCGGGTGCAGAGCGAGGGGGTGAAGCAATGACTTTACCGAGGTAGGGTAAAAGTTTTTGTCCTGAGGTGAAAACCTGAGTGGCAAAGAGACCCGTGCCGGCAATCGGTGAGGGTTTGGACTCCAAACCAGGCCAACTCATGCCTCGGATTTTAAATCTCGGGTCATAAGGGCGGTGACTCCAGCGCGAGGGTCGAGCCCAGCAAAAAGAATTTGGTGAAGGCAGAAGAGAATCGGGGCATCGATTTTTTTCGATTGGGCTAAACGAGTCAGAGTTTCTGTGGCGAAGTAACCTTCGATGGACTCACGTCGTTGGCTTACTTCGCTGAGAGTTTTGGCTGCATCTTTAGCGCATTTTTCTCCCAGCCCGCGATTGCGACTCCAAGAACCGTGAGCGGTGGCCATCAGATCGCCAACGCCACTTAGTCCGAGAAACGTTTCACTTTTGCCTCCGAGGGTGACGCCGAGGCGAATCATTTCTTGGAGAGCTCGCGTGAGAAAAGCGGCTTTGGCATTATCTCCTAATTTTAATCCATCACAAAGTCCTGCTCCTACTGCGTAAATATTTTTCAGCGTTCCGCCGATTTCGACTCCTGCGACATCTTCAGAGGTGTAGGTGCGTAAGGTCGGACCGCTAATCGCACCTTGAATCTCTTTTAATGTTTGTGGGGTTTCGGTGTCGATGTTCTTGGCAGCAAAAACAAGAGCCGTCGGTTTACCGCTCGCTACTTCCTGGGCGTTACTTGGTCCGTTGAGAGTGGCGATGATGATTTGATTTCCGATGGCGTGAGCGATGACTTCGGTCGGGCGTTCAAAAGTCTTTTGATCGAGGCCTTTGCAGAGCGAGACCACAATGCGGATGGATGGAGATTGGCGCAGGCTCGGGCCGATTTTTTTGAGTAAATCAGCGAGGCCTTTAGAGGGGCAGGCGAGAAAAACAATTTCGGCATCCATCAAGGCTGGCTCAGCCTCGAGTCCAATTTGCAGCGAAGGTGATAAACGATGACCTGGAAGGTAATCTTTATTCTCGTGTGAACTCGAGAGTTCGAGGGCATGTTCTAGCCGTCGCGGAACGAGGGTTACCGTGTGGCCCAGTCGATCCAAATGAATGGCCATGGCCGTTCCCCAAGCACCGGCACCGAAGATAACACAGTTCATTTTTTACCTCCTCGACGAGTTTTATGAGCCCAGCGTTTTACGGCAGCGATGCCATCCTGTAATAAATGAGCTTCAGGTTTCACGAAGGGGGGTGGGTTAGGGGTGAGTCCGAGTAAATCGTGCAGGACAAGGATTTGTCCATCGCATCCTTGGCCTGATCCGATGCCGATGGTGGGGACGGATAGTTGGGAGGAAAGATCGCGGGCTAATTTTTCATCAACGCATTCGACGACGATGGAAAACGCACCTGCGGCGGCGATGGATTGAGCGTCGATTAAAATTTCTTTTTGGTCCTCGGCGTCCAAGCCGCGACGGCGGTAGCCCGTGGAATGCACACGTTGTGGCATTAAGCCGATGTGTCCCATGACAGGAATGCCGGCATCGATGAGTTTGAGAATGCTGGTGGCGAGGGTGGCGCCGCCTTCGATTTTGACTCCTTGTGCACCGCCTTTTTGCATGAGTGCACGGCAGGCTTTGAGTAAGTTAGGGAAACTATCGTGAGCGAGGGCGAAGGGTAAATCGGCGATGATGAGGGCGTTGGGCTTGGCTCGAGCCACTGCGGCCGTGTGGTGAATCATCATCTCCAGAGTGACCCCCACGGTGTTTTCCATGCCCAAGACCGTATTGCCCACGGAATCGCCGACGAGAATGAGGTCGGCGCCTCCTTGATCAGCAATACGGGCAGTAATCGCATCGTAAGCCGTGAGGCAGAGGATGGGGCGGATGCCTTTGAGTAAGCGGATGGACCGGGTGGTTGCCTTCACAACAATGGGATTATCGATGGATGTGTCGCTTGTAAAGCGTCAGAGATGTCTCTAGGGTGAGAAAGTGCTGAGGCGATTACTCCAGTTCTTCAAACGACAAGATTACCGATTAAATAGCTATCGGCACGATGTCATTGATTCTACAAAAGGGCTACCTTGGTATGTTCGATTGAGGTTGGCGCTCACTCCTTCGGGTTATGGTACAGGTCTAAAAGTAGAGCCC
>Ga0228702_1002125_pt1 | contig 11663 bp, 13 predicted proteins | sample McNCre217_Aug_MG_2_FD_178018 | JGI IMG/M metagenome (GOLD analysis project Ga0228702, IMG submission 178018) | Freshwater microbial communities from McNutts Creek, Athens, Georgia, United States - 20-17_Aug_MG | ecosystem: Environmental > Aquatic > Freshwater > Creek | place: USA: Georgia... | reverse complement strand
GTCGACCGGACGGCTTTTGGTGCTAAAAAAGGTGTTTTAGCTCTGCAGTTGCACGGCGGAGACCCGATGATGGTTCAGTTTAAAGATTTGGTCTTAAAAGAAATTAAGTAATTACCATCCTTCTTTTTGCCAAAGGCCATGGAAACACTCCATGGCCTTTTTTGTTGATGATTTAATCTCTGGGAGTCGCTTGACCCACTCCAGTTTCTGCTAGTGTGAATTGAATGAGTAAAAACTTTGCGCTAATCGGAGGCACCAGTGGCATTGGTTTAGCGACAACCCAACACCTGCAGCGCGAAGGACATCAACTTTATCTGGCGGGAAGATATGAGGCGGTTGCTCAATCGATGGGGTTGCCGTTTCAGTTTTTTGATGCACAAAATCCAGCACCCCTGACTTGGCCGGAAAAATTAGATGGTTTGGTTTATTGTCCAGGTACAATCCAGTTAAAACCATTTCATCGTCTGACACCGGAAGATTTCTTAAAAGATTTTCAGATTAACTGTTTAGGTGCAGTGGCCGCTCTGCAATCAGCGTTGCCAGCTCTAAGGGCTTCGGGCAAAGCGTCGGTGGTTCTCTTCTCAACCGTGGCCGTTGTTCAGGGCATGCCTATGCATGCGAGCATTGCGACGGCGAAAGGTGCGGTGGAGGGATTAACCCGAAGTTTGGCCGCAGAATGGGCTCCTTTAATCCGTGTTAATGCGATCGCCCCTTCTTTAACCGATACTCCATTGGCGGGGAATTTGCTTAACTCGGATTCCAAGAAAGAGGCTGCCAGCAAGCGACATCCGTTACAGCAAGTCGGCAAGCCTGAGGATTTGGCTTCTTTGGTTGCTTACCTACTTTCCGATGCCTCGTCTTTTATGACTGGTCAGGTGTTGTCGGTTGATGGTGGGCTTTCCTCTGTGCGACTCTTTTAAAAAAATAAGCCCGAAAACGTTTCCGCTTTCGGGCTTAAGTTTAAGAATCTCGGCGATTACAGGATAATCGAAGTGGGAGCTTCGAGAATTTGTTTTAAGGCCTGCAGGAATTGGGCTCCATTGGCTCCATCGACAACGCGGTGATCTCCAGAAAGGCCGATAACCATGCGCTGTCCGATAACGATACGGTCCTGTTCATCGACTACAGCTTTTTTAATGGTGGCTCCGACAGAGAGAATCGCGGCATTGGGCATATTAATGATACCGAAAAATCCAGAGACTCCATACATACCAAGATTGGTCACCGTGAAGGTAGAGCCGGACATTTCAGCGGGCGTTAATTTTTTGCTACGAGCTTTACCAATCAGAGCCTTGGCCTCGAGGGCGATTTCTTTGAGGGACTTTGAATGGGCATCGCGAACGACCGGAGTGACCAATCCATCTTCAAGGGCTACGCCAAAGGCGAGGTGTACCGCAGAATGTTGGCGAATACTGGTTCCTGCCCACGAGGCATTAACCGCAGGCACTTGGCGAAGTGCTTCCGCTGAAGCCTTAAGAATGAAATCATTAACCGAGAGCTTGAGAGCTTTTTCGCCGCCCGCATCCGCCAAGCGTTTGTTGATTGATTCACGCATTGCCAGCAAAGGAGCAGCGTCGATTTCCACCTCGAGGTAAAAATGGGGGACGGTGGTTTTTGATTCAATCAGACGACGAGCAATCGTTGCCCGCATATTACTGACCGGTACATCGGTGTCGTCTTGGATGCCTTTTCCGTCTGATGGCTTCGCTACGGCCACGGAAAGTGGAGTTGCTGGAGCGGTGGCTGCGGGGATTGATGTCGCCGCAACAACATCGCGGCCGACGATGCGTCCCTCTGGACCTGTTCCTGAAAGCTTGGCGAGATTGAGGGCTGCTTTCTCCGCCATACGTTTAGCGTAGGGAGAGGCTTTGGTTCGCGTTGCATCGCTCTTCGCTGTTACAGGGGCTGGACTGGAGGCAGGAGCCTCGGGAATACAAGGAATACCAGTACTTTCTGGAATAGCAGGCGTCGGGCTGGCTTTGGGAGGAGTGCTTTTGGCTTTGGGGTCAGGGGCTTCTTCTCCTTTTTTGCCAATCGCACAGATGGGATCGCCGACGGGCAGTTGCGAGCCTGCTGGAGCGTAAATTTTTAAAATGGTTCCAGGGACCGTGCAGGAGAGTTCCATCGTGGCTTTGTCGGTTTCGACTTCAGCCAAGATATCACCAAAAGCGACGGTCTGACCTTCTTTAATATTCCATTTTACCAAAGTGCCGACCGACATCGTGTCGGACAGTTTTGGCATATCAATCATTTCGGCCATAGGAAGAGTGTAGGGGAAATTAGGCTAGGACTTTAAGGGCTGCTTCGACGACGCGAGCAGGGTGGGGGAGCTGTAAGTCCTCCATACGTTTGCAGTAGATTTGCGGAGCATCGATGGATGAAACGCGGCCGATCGGAGCATCCAAGTCATCAAAAGCGCGGGCTTGAATGAGGTAGGCAACTTGGGCGTCCACGCCACAGAAAGGTTTGTTTTCTTCAACTAAGAGTGCGCGATGAGTTTTCCGCACAGAAGCTAAAATCGTTTCTTCATCGAGGGGACGAATCGAGCGCAAATCAACCACCTCAACACTTACGCCATGTTCTTTCTCTAAAATTTCTGCCGCCTTGAGAGAGGTGATGACGGCTCGACCATGGGCGACAATAGTGAGGTCGGATCCCTCGCGCTTGATATCAGCGACCCCGATGGGAACAATGTAATCTTCATCCGGAACTTCACCCTTATCATTATAAAGAATGGTGTTCTCCATCACATAGACGGGATCGTTGTCGCGAATCGCTGCCTTTAATAATCCTTTCGCGTCGTATGGAGTTGCTGGACAAACCACCTTGATACCTGGGTGTGAGGCTAGGATTGCTTCGGGGGTGTGGGAGTGAGTTGCGCCAACATTGGTTCCACCATTCGCTGGTCCGCGAATAACAATTGGGCAGTGAATGAGCCCGCCTGACATATAACGAATGTTGCCAGCGTTATTAACGATTTGGTCAAACGCCACATAAGAGAATGACCAGAACATGAGTTCCATGACTGGGCGAATACCCAACATGGAGGCACCAATTCCTAGTCCGATAAATCCTGCTTCAGAGATGGGCGTATCAACAATGCGTTTAGGGCCAAATTCTTTGAGCAAACCTTCGGTTACTTTGTAAGCGCCATTAAACTGAGCGACTTCTTCGCCCATAATCACGACATTTTCGTCACGTTTTAATTCCTCGCGCATGGCAGCGCGTAGGGCTTCTCGGTAAGAAATAACAGGCATGAAAGTGATGAGTTAAAAGTTTATTCAAAAATAATCGTACCACGGCTGGTGGTTTGTGGGCCGCGGTTATCTTCTTCCCAGTAGATGTGCTTGGTGATGTCTGCGACTGTGGGGTCGGGTGACTCGTCAGCAAAAACTGCCGCCGCATCTGCTTCCTCCATCGCGGATTGATTGATAGATTCAACCAATTCCTTGGTCAGAACTTTAGCGAGAAGTAATTCCTTTTCGAAAAGGAAAACGGGATCTTTTGTTTCTCGGTAAGTCTTAATTTCTTCTTTGTCGCGATAGGTCTTATCTGGGTCAGCCATGGAGTGGCCGAAGTAGCGATAGGTGAAAATTTCCAAAACGGTGGGTTTGGATTTTTCATGAGCTCGTTTGAGTGCCTCGGAGGTTTTGGCACGAACTTCATAGACATCGTGACCATTGATGATATCCCAATCCATACCATAGCCCTCGGCTCGTTTCGCCAGACAGCCAGGATGTGCGGATGAGCGTTCCTGTGAAGTGCCCATGGAATAGCCGTTGTTTTCGATTACAAAAATAACCGGCAAATCCCAAAGAGCGGCGAGATTGTAGGCTTCATGAACGGCACCTTGATTCACAGCTCCATCGCCCATGTAAGCGAGGCAGGAGCCTTTGAGTCCGCGATATTTCACTGCATAGGCTAATCCAGTGCCAAGGGGGGCTTGTCCGCCCACAATGCCGTGACCACCCCAGTAGTTTTTGTCGGGAGCGAAATAGTGCATCGATCCACCTTTACCTTGAGAGCAGCCAGTAATTTTTCCCGTCAGTTCGGCCATACACTCATTCATGCTCATTCCGACCATGAGGCCATGGCCATGATCTCGGTAGCCAGTAATGACATGATCATTCTTTCCGAGTAGTGAAATCGTTCCGGCAGCGACGGCTTCCTGGCCGACATACAAGTGTAGAAACCCTCCGATTTTACCTTGTTGGTAGGTGCGGATGCATCGCTGTTCGAAATGGCGAATGCGCACCATCTTTGTATAAAGTGCGATTTTCTCCGCCGAAGTGAGAGCAGCGTTGACGGGGTGTTGAGCAAATTCAGAAGGCCCAGCGGGACGCTTCAATGACTCAGGATGGGTGAAGGCGGTGGATTTAGCCACGGTGGTTAGTTTGCCATCCATTGGAGGGGGCAAGGCGTTAAGGTCAAGCGAACCTGCTGAGGAAGGGGATTAGACTTGACCCCAGCCCCGGCTCGGCACCCTTTCTTATCTTTATCTCGCTCCTCACCCACGTTCTATGGAAGAAAACTCTGAGGTCCAAGCTCGCGAATTCACGGTCCAAAATCGGATGGGCATACATACCCGTCCTTCGGCCCAAATTGTCCGTTTGGCCAATCGCTACCCCGAATTAGAGGTTTCGGTGACGAAAGATGATGAAGTTGTTAACGGAAAGAGTATAATGGGTCTTATGATGTTAGCCGCCGGACAGGGGTCTCGTCTCAAGTTCTCAGTTAAAGGGAAGGATGCAGAAGCTTTTTTAAATGAAATGGAGGCCTTGTTTGCGCGGAAGTTCGATGAATCATAAGATTTCCTGTGCTCTCTTTCCTCTCAAGTCTGCTCTTTGCGAGTTTGCTCGGCGTCGCGACACCGCCTCCAGTAACTATTTCTGATGCGGAAGTCCCTAAATATCTAAATAATTTAGAGCTTTCTGAATGGGGTCGATCTAAGCGCCTTTTTGAAGCTGGACAATCACGCCTACAAAAAGGTCAGAGCATGATGAATGCTCCAGCTATTAGTTTAGAGGGTTCTTTTAAAGAGTCTCCCGAAGTTGTCAAAGCACGTGCTCAGAAAGTGATTGATGAGGGGCAGACTCAAATGGCTCAAGCGGCGACTTCCTTAGGTCGACTTCGTAGTGTGGCTAATACACGTTTTCTTGAGGAAACAAAAACAATTACTCTAACAGGGGAGTCGGATTTTCGTAAATGGGATATTGCCCTTTCTCTTTCGGCAGTCCGATTGCAAAAAGCCTCGCGAGACATGGGATTCAAAGAAAACCATCTCGTTGGGTCGATACAGTTTCTCTTTGATAACAGGGGTCTGCGTAGTAGGTCACTAACCGATGCCTTGCGTACGACCTGGAATAAACTCGATGCAGGGTTTTTGGCCAATCAGCCTTTGGGTGGCTATCGACTTACTTCAGGTCCAAGTTCGCGCCAGCCACCTTCTTTGTCGTCGGATTGGAAAACTCCGCGAGGTCCCCGGGAGACATCAATCATCTGGGCGGAGTTATATTCTATCTCCCCTGATAATAGTTCGGCTCTCCTCTTTGTTTGTTTAGCCGATGCATCCACGATGCAGGTGGTTGCTTCCGAATTCTATTTAACAACCTTTGGTCCAACTATTTCGACCTCTAAATACAAATCGGCTCGTTTTTATTTGCGGGACGAAAAGAGTTTTTTACCCCGACTTTCAAAAGCGGGAGGGGTTAATACGAGTTTGGCAAACCAAAGAATGGGAGAGTCGATTTTACGGCAGATTTTGGTTCGCTTTCCTGAAATTCGAATCACTTCGAGAGTCTCGCTAGCAGCTCTTTTTTCTGAGGTAGAAGAGGGATGGGATATGGGAATGACGAAGAGCCAATTAGGTTTTTCGGCTGATCCGCAGGGGCAGGGCGAAGCGAAGTGGCTCTACTTAGTGCAAAAAAAAGCTTCGCTAAGTTCTGCCAATTTAGAAATTGTCGGCCCGCTGACTTTGGAATTGGAGCCTCTTGAAACATCAAAGCCTAAGCCTTAGGCGTTTTTTTCTTCAAAGCCTTTAAGTTGGCCACGGTCTGACGTTGTAATTTTTTTACTTTGGCTGTGACGAGGATTTGATGTGCCCGTGTCATTCGGTCGATAAACAAAACGCCTTGGCAGTGATCGTACTCGTGTTGCAGGCAACGAGCCAGAAGCCCTTCTGCCTCTAAGGTGTGTGGCTTACCTTGTGTGTCTAAATAGGAGACGCGAACTTTTTCAATACGCTCTACTTCTCCCGTGATTCCTGGAAAAGAGAGACAGCCTTCCGAACAAATTTTAGAGGGGCCCTCTAAAATCGTTAGCTTAGGATTGGCTAATACAAGAGGCATCACCACTTTGGCTGGCACATTTTTTCCATCAAGGTTGATGGGATGTGCAGGGTCATCAACATCGACGACGAAGAGCTGTAGGGCTAATCCAAATTGCGGGGCGGCGAGCCCGATGCCATTGGCCTCGTGCATGGCTTTAATCATGGCATCTCCCGTAGTAACTAAGGATGGGCCGAATGCATTGATGTCTTCGCCACGCGTACGAAGAATGGGATCGCCGTAAAGACGAATGGAGTCGGAAGCCATACCTTCCACTCTAAGTTAAATAAAAAGCGTTAAACAGATTATTTTTCTGAAGTCCCGTAGGTTCCTTTTTCGCAAGCACGGACGAAAATTTCGGTTTTTTTACGAATCTCATCCCATTTTTCTCGTAATTCTTGGGATTCATCGGGTGTGACTTGATGATCCTCTACGATGCTTACAATGCGTGCGATGAGTAAGCTATATTCTTTTACCAGAGTGTGAGATGCCGTCGGTAACTTATCAGGGTTGGATTGAACTTCATCGCGCTGAAAATGACCCCCCGCTTTTTGAGCTAACCAATCGAGGATGCGTTCGTCACCAGTTTGGGTGATCAGGGTGGCCACGCGATCGAGCGGGTTGGATTGTGTTTTGCCCCGAGGGTTGGGCTCTCGCCATTTATACAACATCGAGGTAGACACACCCAAGGCTTGGGCAATCGAGCGATGGGCTTGAAGTTGCGAAGAGGCTAATGTGTGGATGGATTTTTTACCTGCCAGTAGCAAAGCCTCCTGAATGACCTGATGGGATTCTTTAATGTGTTTATGGCGGAGATTTTTTGCTTTGGCAGGCATTGTTAAAATCAAAGTGGGAGTGGATAATTTTTATATTAGAAATTTAATAAATTTAAATGACGGGGAAAGATTAATTTTTGAAACGCTTTTCGTTTATAGGTAAGGGAATCGACTTGCTTTTTAAAGTGAAGTTTGGCTGAAAGTAATGCAGGGGCTTATGTTCGACGATTCCTTTTTATTTTTCTGTGGGCTTGTGCTTTTTGCCTTAGGGATAGTTGCTTTGCTTATTCGATGGCTCATTTACCGTCGAGCCAAACAGGGAAAATTTTTCCGCTCTCTAGCTAAACAATCCAGTCGCCGAACTTCTCGCGATGGTTTTTCTCGGCGAAGATTTAGAAGTAAGCGTCATCGCCGTAGGCATCGAGATTCCCGTGATAGATTTCCGGCGGATTCTGATGACAATAAAGACGATTTTTCGGATTATCGTGGTTAAAGTCGCCGAGTGAATAGCCTCGCTGTCAGGTAGGGGATTATGTAGCAAATGACAATGGCTGCACCTGAAGGAAGTTCGGCGAAATAAAAGGAGAGGTAGAGTCCAGCGATGCCACTGAGAATCGCTACTCCTACTCCCCAACTCATGACTTGAACTAAATTTTTCCCCAGTAGGACGCCTGTGGCTGAAGGAATAATAAAAAGTGCGGTGGTTAGAAGGGCGCCAACGAGACGAACTGACGCAACCGCCGCTAGGGCGATTAGCATTAGTAAAATGACCCGAAGCAGTGCTGGTTTAGCTCCGATGAGTTGAGCATACTCTTCATCAAAAGAAGCCAATTCTAACTCTTTATGAAGTAAACGCAGAGAGAGTAAAATAATGGCAGTGGTTAAGCTGATAATCCAGAGGTCATTTTTATCGACTGCTAAAATACTACCGAACAGTAGACTCGTGAAATCCCGCCACGCATGGCTTAAGGAGATGAGTCCAACGCCAACCGCAAACATGAAAGAGAGCATAATCCCGATGGCGCTGTCTTCGGAAATTTCTTTTTTTGAGGAAAGCCAGGCAATCCCTGTGGCGGTGACAAGGGCGGCTCCGAGAGCTCCCCAGTATAACGAAAAGCCAAGCAAGATGGCTGCCGCTACTCCAGGAAGAATTGAGTGGGTGAGGGCGTTGCTGATAAAAGCCATTCGACGCAAAACAATATAAGCGCCTAAACACCCAGCGGTAATGCTGCTTAGCAAGATCGCCACCAGAGCTCTCAGGAAAAAATCTTCCCGCAAGGGTTGAATAAAGAAATCAATCATGACGATGGGGGTGCCCTGCACAGGCATGGAGTGTTTTTAGAGTCCCGTGATTGAGTTCGAGAATACAATCAAAACGTTTCAATTCGGCGGGGTCGTGGGTGGCCATCAATACCGTGAAACTATTTTGTGAGTGAAAAAGAAAAGATTCTACGATTTCCCGACTACGAGTATCGAGGGCAGCAAAAGGCTCATCCAGAAGAAGAATTTCTGCGCCTTGCACCGTAGCACGTGCGAGCAAGGTGCGTTGGAGTTGCCCGCCAGAAAGTTGGTGTACTGGGCGATCGGCTAATTCTTTTAAGTCCAAAAGTTCGAGGGCTTTATCGATGGCAGCTTCGCCATGATGACATTCTTCAAACCATCCGTGATGAGCATAGGTTCCCATCTGTACGCAGCGGCGAAGTTGCAATGGGAAGAAGGGCGTTAATTGCGGTCGCTGGGCTAAATATGCGATACGACTCCGGCCGAATTGAGGGGCAACACCGAGTAGCTTGACGGTGCCTTTTGTTAGAGGGTTTAATCCTGCGAGAGTTCTTAAGAGGGTCGATTTACCTGAACCATTGGGGCCAATGAGTGCCGCGCGACAGCCACAAGGAATCGAGAAATTCACATCGCGAAAGGCGAGCGGAAATCCAGGTTGTGCTGAGCAGGCAAGATTTTCGGCCTCAATCGCCACGCCGTGGCAATCGACTTTTTTCTCTTTGGCGTAAGGAACTGCAGGCAAAATTGCCGACAAAGGATTTTCAAAAATAGAAGGTAGAAAATTTTTGTGCATTACTTTTGCAGGCCTTCGGCTAATCGCCGTGCGTTTAGGAGCATCATGGATGGCCAAGTGTCGCCCTCTTTGCCAGGTAGTTGAAGATACTCGAAAGACAAAGGAATCGGGGGTGGTAGTTTCGTGTCTTCGGCGAGTCTTTGGGCGATTTCATTATTTTGCCCCTCGTCAAAAGTGATGAGGCGAATTTTTTTCTCACGAATAACTTTCAATAGGTCTGCATAATGTTTAGCCGAGGGTTCGGAACATTCGGCCGTGTTGCTGATAAGAATTGTTTCGGCGACCTTTAAACCAAAATGATCTGTAAAGGGAGCAAGGCTATCGTGTTGGCTAAGAATGATGCGGTGATGAAGGGGTATGGGTGCGAAGAGATCCGTTATTTTTTTATCTGTCTCTTCAATTTCATGGATTAAAGATTGGAGTGATGCTTGCGCTGCCGCCTGATCTAAAGGCAGTGATGCCTGTAAATGGGCGTGTATCTCAATAACCATACGTTTTGCTTCCGCCGGGTTAATCCAAGAGTGTAGCCATTGGGGCTTGGCATTGGGTGCCAGCCAAAGGATTTTTGCTTTCTTTGGGTTGGCTTTGGCCCAGTCCTCTAACCAAGGTTCAAGGAGGGGGTTGATGGCAATGATAACGCTCGCCTCGGCTAAGGCTTTAGAATCACGGGGATTTAAGTGATAACCATGTAGCTCTCCTCCACTCATTATCAAAGACTTACGATTTCTATCAGGGGCTATTTTGCCGACCCAGTAATCGATTATTGTGAAAGATGAAACGATTTCGGTTCGTCCGAAGGCTTTCGCTGAAAAACAGCTAAAAATAGCCAAAGTTAGGATAATTACCCTCATGATAATAGGGGTTAGTGAGAAAGGGTTTAAATGCAATCATTTTGCAATAGAGTCCCTCTGGCCCCGCGGTTTTTGCATTTGCCACGACTTATTTCCTACTTACCCATAGAGTCTTATGCGTTTATTAAAAGCCATTTACAGCTCCTTGCTGGTGTTGGTTTTTCAACTGGGTGCTTTGAACGCAGAGACGGCTGTGAATAACGCAAGTGTGCCCTCCAAGCCAGCGGTGACAGTTCACGATGTAAAATTTTTGCAAACAAAGTTAGGTAATCAGGTCAATTTTTCCAACCGTATGCAGGTTGAAGTGGGGGCTAATAATAATCCTGATCCCAAGGCACCGAATAAAAAATGGGTCGATAAAGTAAAGGTAACCGTGACCCAAATTTATAAGACCGACTCGAAGAAATTCGAAGATTGGAATTATTATCGAGCCTCTGCGACGATTTTGACCCTGGAAGTAGGGGCTTCCAACTCTCGATCTGTTTTATTTTACCTGCCGAGCGACATCGTGAAACGTGATCGTCTTAGCAAGGAGCCAGACTATTACTTTGTGCAACTTGAAGTCGCCGGCAAGGAGGAGCCGCTTTTTGATGCCAAGGGAGTGGTTGTGCCTGAGCAAGCTCGTGGCATACATAAGGATCTACTTTTAAAATCAAATTTCGATCCCGCTAAAGAAGCGGCAGACCGAGGCGTGCTTAATAATCCAGGAGTTCTGCGACCACAGTATCTATTGTCTTATTTTGATACAAAAGGATGGGTGCCTGAGTCTCCCGAGTTTATTCGTGAAGACGCCCCTTCCCGCTAATTTCAACAGCGAATATTGTCTTTCGACTGCATGAGTCAGAAAAAAAGCCTTATTGTTAATCTCGCCGCATCACATGTTTCCATTTCGGCTTTTCGTGCTGAAGCGGGGAAGTTAATCTTGGAGCAATTTTTCACGCGAGATTTAGCTCCGGGCTTGGCAGACGACGATTGGCTGAATGAGGCGGTTACAGCCGTAAGTTATTTAGTTTCGGCGAACAAAATTTCTGGGCGAGTAACCATCATTGCCCCGAGTTTTCTTCTGCTCCAAAAAACTTTAAAGGTTCCGCAAGTTGAACCTGAACGTCAGGCACAGATTGTCGCTTTTGAGGCACAAAATAATATCCCTTATCCTTTGAATGAAGTCATTTGGGATAGTCAGGTTATCTCCTCTGATGGAGTGGAGGCTGAAATCCTGCTTTTCGCATTGCGCACCGAAGTAGCTAGTAAGATTGCTCATTCCATTGCGGCCACTGGCTTGCGACCATTGTCGATTCAGGCCGCACCGCTTCTTGATGCACAAGCTGCACAGCTGGCGGGGTTAGCCCAAGGAGAAGAGTCCTTAATTGTTAATGTCGGTGCTCGCTCAACGGGTTTGAGTTTTATTGGACCCGCTGGTTCTACGATTCAAACGGCTAATATTGGAGGAAATCTTCTCACCCAAGGTGTTTCAGATAACACAGGGCAAGCCTTTCTCAATGCCGAGGCTCTCAAGATTGGATATTTCAATGGCGTGATTCATTTGCCCGAATCCGATCCACAAATCGCGATTCTCCAAGCCAATGTGCAAAGTTTTATCCGTCGTCTCTCGCAAGACATCAATCGACGATTAATT
>Ga0228702_1002124_pt1 | contig 11669 bp, 13 predicted proteins | sample McNCre217_Aug_MG_2_FD_178018 | JGI IMG/M metagenome (GOLD analysis project Ga0228702, IMG submission 178018) | Freshwater microbial communities from McNutts Creek, Athens, Georgia, United States - 20-17_Aug_MG | ecosystem: Environmental > Aquatic > Freshwater > Creek | place: USA: Georgia... | reverse complement strand
GTCACGCTGGCGACGATTTCGCTGCCGGAATTCGTGGCGGGCTATATCGTTTTGTATTTTCTGGCGGTGAAGTGGCAACTGTTTCCCGCCATGTCGATGGTGTTCCCCGGCATGGGCGTGTTTGAGAGGTTGCAGGCGATCATTCTGCCGGTGATCGTGCTGGTGATGGTGGTCTTGGCGCATATGATGCGGATGACGCGCGCCGCGATTTTGAACGTGATGCAATCGGCCTATATCGAAACCGCCGAGTTGAAGGGGCTTTCGCCGATCACGGTGATCTGGCGGCATGCTTTCCCCAACGCCATCGCGCCGGTGGTCAATGTGGTGATGTTGAACCTTGCTTATCTGGTGGTCGGCGTTGTCGTGGTCGAAGTGGTGTTTGTTTACCCCGGCATGGGGCAGTTTCTGGTCGATCATGTGACCAAGCGCGACCTGCCGGTGGTGCAGGCCTGCGGCATGATCTTTGCCGCCGTTTACATCGGGCTGAACATCCTTGCCGATGTGGTGTCCATTCTTGCCAACCCAAGACTGAGGCACCCGAAATGAGGCGCATTCCGCTTTCCGCGCTTGTTGGTCTGATCCTGACCGGCGGGTTTTTCTTTGTCGCGATCTTTGCGCAACTGATCGCGCCCTATAAAATGGATGAACTGGTTGGCGGCGTCTGGGACCCGATTTCGGCGGCGCATTGGCTGGGCACCGACAGTATCGGCCGTGATCTGCTGACGCGGATGATCTATGGCGCGCAGGTGACGATTTTCGTCGCCACCTGTTCCACCATTCTGTCTTTTGTCACGGGTTCGGTGCTTGGCTTTCTGGCGGCTACGGCTGGCGGTTGGCTGGACCAGGCGCTGTCGCGTTTTGTCGATCTGGTGATGGCGATCCCGACGTTGATCCTGTCTTTGGTGATCCTGACGGCGGTGGATGTGACCACGTTGAACCTGATCCTTGTGATGGGGTTTCTGGATGCAACACGGGTGTTCCGGCTAAGCCGGGCGGTGGCGGTTGACATCACGGTGATGGATTATGTCGAAGCCGCGCGGTTGCGCGGTGAACGGCAGGGCTGGATTATCTTTTCCGAAATCCTGCCCAACGCCCTGTCGCCGCTGGTGGCGGAACTGGGGCTGCGGTTCATCTTTGCGGTGCTGTTCATCTCGACGCTGTCGTTCCTTGGCCTTGGCGTGCAACCGCCGCTGGCGGATTGGGGCGGGCTGGTAAAGGAAAACTCGGCCGGGCTGGTTTACGGCATCCCGGCGGCCTTGGCCCCGGCGATGGCGATTGCGGCGCTGGCGATCTCGGTCAACTTGGTGGCGGATTGGGTGTTGTCACGCACCACCAGCCTGAAAGGGGGCCGTGGTGCCTAACGTTCTGGAAATCAAGGGCCTGCGGATCGAAGCCACGTCTTACCCGCCGGGCGAACCGCCGCGCGATGTCGTGCTGGTGGATGATGTGTCGGTGGCAGTGCAGCAGGGCCGCGTGCTGGGGCTGATTGGCGAATCCGGTGCGGGCAAATCGACCATTGGGCTGTCGGCAATGGCGTTTGGCCGGGGGGGGGTGCGGCTGACTGGTGGGCAGATCTTGTTGAACGGCCGCGATATTCGCAGCGCCACCGCGCGGGATCTGCGGTCGTTGCGGGGCCGCGAGGTGACCTATGTCGCGCAATCGGCGGCGGCGGCGTTCAATCCGGCAAAGCGGTTGATGCAGCAGGTGATTGAAACCAGCCTGCAGCACAACCTGATGACCCGGCCCGAGGCAGAGGCCCGCGCGGTTGATCTGTTTCGCAAGCTGGGCCTGCCCAACCCCGAAACCTTCGGCAACCGCTATCCGCATCAGGTGTCGGGCGGGCAGTTGCAGCGGGCAATGACGGCGATGGCGCTATGTCCAAAGCCCGATCTGGTGATCTTTGACGAACCCACCACCGCGCTGGATGTCACCACGCAGATCGACGTGCTGGTGGCGATCAAGGCCGCGATCCGCGATACCGGGGTGGCGGCGCTTTATATCACCCATGATCTGGCGGTGGTGGCGCAGGTGGCCGATGACATTCTGGTGCTGCGCGGCGGCAAGAAGGTGGAATACGGCAGCACCGATCAGATCATCAACGCGCCGCGCGAAGCCTATACGCAGGCGCTGGTTTCGGTGCGCTCGATCGAGCATCACGAAAAACCCGAAGCCGCGCCGGTGCTGTCGGTGGCCAATGTCACCGCACGCTATAAGGGCACCAGTCTTGACGTGCTGAAAAACGTCACGCTGGATCTGGCGGCGGGGCAAACTCTGGCGGTGGTGGGCGAAAGCGGGTCGGGCAAATCGACACTGGCGCGGGTGATCACCGGGCTGTTGCCCGCAGCCCAAGGCCGGATCAGCTTTGCCGGGCGCAAGCTGTCGCCCGATCTGGCCAGCCGCAGCAAGGATGATCTGCGCGAATTGCAGATGATCTATCAGATGGCCGACACCGCGATGAACCCACGCCAAACGGTTGGCACCATCATCGGTCGGCCATTGGAGTTCTACTTTGGCCTGAAGGGCGACGCCAAACGCGCCCGCGTGCAAGAACTGCTTGATGAAATCGAAATGGGTGCCGGTTTTATCGACCGCTATCCCGCTGAACTTTCGGGTGGCCAAAAGCAACGCGTCTGCATTGCCCGCGCGCTTGCCGCAAAGCCCAAGCTGATCATCTGCGACGAGGTGACAAGCGCGCTTGACCCGCTGGTCGCCGATGGCATCCTGAAACTGCTGTTGAACCTGCAGGCGCGCGAAGGCGTGGCCTATCTGTTCATCACCCACGACCTTGCGACGGTGCGCGCCATCGCCGACAAGATCGCGGTGATGTATCGCGGTCAGGTGGTGCGCTATGGCGGCAAGACCGATGTGCTGACGCCACCGTTCGATGATTACACCGATCTTCTGCTGTCCTCGGTGCCGGAAATGCAATTGGGCTGGCTGGAGCAGGTGTTGGACCGCCGCAAGATGGAAAGTGCCGGGAACTGACAACTTCATCTTGGCATAAATATCCCCGCCGGAGGCAGCGCGCTTTCAACGGGACCGGAGGCATCAATGCGTAAACTGCTTTTGATCATCATCGACGGCGTGCCGTATCGTAATTGGCGGCGGCTGTTTGGCAATCTGGAAGGCTGGGTTGCCAATGGCGATGCGCGGGTGTGGCGGATGCGGGCGACGCTGCCGTCAACTTCGGCGTCCTGCTATGCCTCTATCCATACCGGCGTGCCGCCGCAGGTGCACAGGGTTTGGGGCAACGAGGCGGTGTATCGGCTAGAGCAGCCGGATGTGTTTTCCGAACTCAGCAAAGCTGGCCGCAAGACCGGGGCGGTGGCGCATAGTTTCTGGTCGGAACTGTTCAACCGCAGCCCTTTCGATCTGGTGCGCGATATTGAATATGATGAACCGGAAGGGCCGATCAGCCATGGCCGGTTTCACACCATGACTGGCTATGGCAACATCAACCAGATGACTCCGTCGGACGTTGATCTGTTCGCCACCCTGACCCGTTTGGCAGAGGTGAAGGGCATTGACTATGGCATGCTGCATACCTGCACGTTGGACAGCATGGGGCATCGGTTTTACCACGACTGCGAAGAGATGGATAACGCGTGCTATGTGATGGATGCGATGCTGGCGCCGTTTGTGCAGCGATGGCGCGACAGCGGATATGAGGTGATCGTGACCGCCGACCACGGTCAGGATGCGCGCGGCCATCATGGCGGCACGGGCGAGTTGCAGCAGGATTTCGCGTTCTATTACTTTGGCGATGCCGAAATGCCGGCCCGCGATGTGGTGTTGGACCAGTTGGCGCTGGCGCCGTCGATTCTGGCGCGGATGGGTGTGGCGGTGCCCGGCACGATGAAGGCTGCGCCGTTTTTTGGTGGCTAAAGCGGCTGGGGCTTTGCCCCCACGGCCTGCGGCCTTCCCCCAGGATATTTAGGCCAAGATGAAGTCAGCTGGCATAGCTGGCGCCATCTTCATCCAGCAGGGCCTTGATTTCGCGCAGGTGGGCTTCGGCAAAGCCGGGGTAGGTTTCCCATTCTTGCGCGGTTTTTTCGGCGATGGCTTCGGGCAGGATACGCAGGGCTTTGCCGGTTTGCAGCGCGCGGATGTAGGTTTCGGCGGCGCGTTCGAAATAGGTCAGCCGGTTGAAGGTTTCGGCGACGGTGGCACCGACCACCAGAACGCCATGGTTGCCCATGATCATCGTGGTGATCTTGGGGTCGCGCAGCATGTCAGCGCAGCGCGCGCCTTCGTCGGCAAAGGCCATGCCGCCATAGTGATCATCGACAACGTGGCGGTTGTGGAACATCGCGGTGTTCTGGTCGATGGCGGGCAGGTGGCTATCGGCCAAGCTGGCCAGCACGGTGGCGTGGATTGAATGCACGTGCATGACGCAGCGCGCATGCGGCAGCGCGCGGTGGATCGAACCGTGCAGGCCCCAGGCGGTTGGGTCTGGCGCGTCGGGGCGGTTCATCGTGTTGGGATCGTTGGCGTCGATTTCCACCAGCGACGACGCGGTTATGCGGCCAAAATGGCGACCGTTCGGGTTGATCAGGAATTTCGTGCCGTCGGCGTTGACCGCAAGGCTGAAATGGTTTGCCACCGCTTCGTGCAGGTTGAGTTTGACCGTCCAGCGGAAGGCGGCGGCCATATCGACGCGTTCGGCCCAGTGGGTCATGTTGGCATGGGCGTTCATAGGGGCTCTCCGTAGGGCCAGCGGCCATGGGCCATGGCGGTGATGGCGTTGCAGATTTCGCTGAAAGAGGCGGCGGCGCGCGGCACCGTTGCGCGGGCGCGCAGATAGCCGTGCACCAGACCGGTGGCGGTAACCGCCTGCGCCCGCCCGCCCGCCGCGCGGATTTTGGCGGCATAGGCATGCGCATCATCGGCCAGCGGATCACATTCGGCGGCGATGGCAAGGGTGGGCGGCAAGCGGGTGAAGTCATCGTCTTGCAGCGGTGTAACCGAGGCGTCGCCGCTGGGTTCAACCCCGCCGTGACGGATGCCCGCGTAGAATTCGACATCGGCCAGCGTCAGCATCGGCGCGAAGGCGTGGGTCTGGTAACTGCCGCTGCTGCGGTCGCCGCCGAGCCCGGGGTAGATAAGGACTTGACCAAGGATGCGGCTGTCGCGCAGGGCATGGGCGGTGGCGGCGGCAAGGTTGCCCCCGGCGGAATCGCCTGCAAGAACCAGTGGGCCGGGGGTGGCGCGGGCGACGGCAAGCGCATCATCCAGCGCCGCCGGGTGCTGGTGTTCGGGCGATAACCGGTAATCAACCGCGATCACCGTCAGGCCTGTGCGTTGGCAGATTTCGGCGCAAACATCGTCGTGGCTGTGCAATCCGCCCACCACATAGCCGCCGCCGTGCAGGTAGATCACGGTAGGTTGCGCGCCGTGGTAAACGCGGCAGGGCACGCCTGCGATGGCGCGGTCTTCGGTGGTTATGCCTGCCGGCGTGCCGCGATGAAACTGCGCGCACATGCGGTCGTAGATCGCGCGTTGGTCGGCGATGGTCAGGCTGGCGGTGTCGGGCGGATAGGAGGCGTCGGTGGCGCGAATAAACGCCCACGTCGGTGGGTCGATCATCGTTTGGTAATCAGGCTGTGGCATGAATGGTCCCCAGTTTCGCCGCATCATGGCGGTGCACAGGCGCGGTTTCAACGCCTAATCCCCGCCGCAATTCACCTAATAAAACCGAAAAATGCCCCAAATTCCGCCGCAACTGTCGCCGAAGGTTAACCAATAAGACCTTGTCCAATTACCGGACAGCAAAGGGGATCATCGTGCAAGTTATTCGTTCCATCGCGCCGCAACATATCAGTCCGGTTGGGCTAAGCGTTCGGGTTCTGCTGATCAGCCATGAAAGCCCCGACAATGGCCTGCTGCACCGGTTGGCTGGCCTTGGTGGCAAGATGGAGGTTGCGTCGGATCTGTTTGTCGGGCTCGCGGCGGTGCTGGATGATCCGGCGGGCTATGGGTTGTGCGTGATTGATTGTGACCTGTTCGGCGGGTTGGCGGCGGGGCGGCGGGCGCATGATTTGCTGGTGGACGTGAACCGGCGGGTCCCGGTTATCCTGATTTCAAAAGAAGTTTCGGCGCAGGAGTTTCCAGAAGAACGTGGCAAGCCGATCGTGCTGCGCGCGCCAACTTCGGGGATTTCTATGCGCATCGGCTTTGAACACGCGCTGCGCGACCGTTTGGCGATGCGGTTGATTTTGGCGGATGAACAGCGAATCGCGAGCTGACGCCTGATCGACGTATGCGATCAAAGAACATCGCTAAAATCTGATGCAAAAGGGGCGAACCGCAGGCTCGCCCCTTTCAAATATCTGCCTGCCCCGCAGGGCTGCGGCTTAGGCCAGCGCCAGATTGGTCGCCGATTCGCGGCCGTCACGGCCTGCTTCGATGTCGAAGGTGACCGGCTGGCCATCTTTCAACGAACGCAGACCAGCACGTTCCAGCGCGGTGATGTGCACGAACACGTCTTTTTTGCCGCCTTCCGGGGCAATGAAGCCGTAGCCTTTGGTTTCGTTAAACCATTTCACGGTGCCCTTAGCCATCGTGAAGTCTCCTCTAGAATCGCCGCCCGCGAGATTGCGGCGGCCCGGCGCAGTCAGCTGTGGTCGAATGCTGTGGCCGAAAACGGAGACAGGGATCGAATAAACATAACGTCGCACTCCTTGATATGGGGTCAGTTTTACCGCAGATCAAGAAAAATTTGCCGCCTATGCGTGTTCTGCGCGGCTGCGTGTCGCCTGTGTGGGGCGCTGTTTGCGACGGGGCGCCATGGCCCAAAACAGCACCGCAAACCCGGCGAAAACCCCGATGCCGGCCCAAAGGCCCAAGGCGGTAAGCCAGCTGACATTCAAGGCAATCAGGCTGACCAAGGCCGAGAAGAACCCGACCAAACCGCCCGCCAGAATCGAAATCATTGCCATGTGACGCTCCGCGCTTTTGTTAACCTAACAAAGGCGCGGAATGCGGCCGGAATGCGGCTGATGCGCGGCAGGGTTGTGAAGACTTGGTTAAAACCGCCGACGGGCACGCAGGGCGGCGCCGATGGTGCCGTCATCCAGATAGTTCAGCTCGCCACCAATCGGCACGCCTTGCGCCAACGAGGTGATCTGCACCGCGGTTTCGGCCAAGGCGTCGGCGATGTAATGCGCGGTGGTTTGGCCATCGACCGTGGCGTTCAGTGCCAGAATCACCTCGGTTATGGAGCTGTCTCGTACCCGCGCCACCAAGCGCGGGATGCCCAATTCATCCGGCCCCATCGCATCTAGCGCCGAAAGCGTGCCGCCCAGCACATGGTAGCGCCCCTTGAACACCGCGCCGCGTTCCATCGCCCAGAGGTCGGCGACGTCTTCCACCACGCAAATTTCGCCAGTGGCCCGCGCCGGATCGGCGCAGATTGGGCAAATCTCGGTGGTGCCGATATTGCCGCAAACCGTGCAATCCTTGGCCGATAGCGCCACATTCGCCATCGCCTGCGCCAAGGGGGCCATCAGCTGCGCGCGCTTTTTCAACAGCGCCAGCACCGCCCGCCGGGCAGAGCGCGGTCCAAGCCCCGGCAGCCGCGCCATCAGCTCGATCAGCGTTTCGATGTCGCGGGTGTCGGTCATGCGGCGGCCTTCAGAACGGCAGCTTCATGTCGGCGGGCAAGCCCAAGGCCTGCGTCAACTTCTGCATTTCCTGCTGATTGCGCGCGGCGCCCTTCAGTTGGGCATCCTTGATCGCGGCCAGAATCAGATCTTCGACCACTTCTTTTTCCGATGCCACAAGGATCGACGGGTCGATATCCAGCCCCGTCACTTCGCCCTTGGCGGTGCAGCGGGCCTTGACCAAGCCAGCGCCAGCCTCGCCAACCACCACGGTGCGGGCCAGTTCGTCTTGCAGCTCGGCCATCTTGCCTTGCATTTCTTGCGCGGCTTTCATCATCTTGGCCATATCGCCAAGCCCAGCCAGCCCGCCCAAACCTTTTAGCATTTTACCCTCTTAGTTGTCTTCGAACGGATCCCATTCGTCTTCCACTTCCGGCAAGGCTTCGGCCAGCGCTTGCGCTGCCATCGCCTCTGCCGTGCGAATTTCTGCAATTTTTGCGCCGGGGAAGGCCAGCATCACCGCCTGCACCAGCGGATTTTGCAACGCTTCGGCGCGCGCTTCGTTTTCTTCGCGGTCGCGGTCCTCGGCAATCGTCGGCGCGCCGCCCGAACCGACCACCGAAAGCGCCCAGCGTTCGTTGGTCCACCCCTGCAGGCGTTGCCCCAACCGCGCCGCCAGATCGGGGGCGGCACTGGGCGCGGGTTCAAATTCGATCCGACCGGGGGCGTATTTGACCAGACGCAGCCCGGTTTCCACCTCGACCAACAAGCGCATGTCGCGCTTTTCACGAATTAATTCAACCACATGGTCGAAGGTCGCGTAAAACGCCAACGGGCTTTCTGCCAAAGCAAGCGCTTGGCCGCCCATCATGGTCGGCCCGCGCATCGGGGCCGCCGGGGCCATGCGCAGCGCGCCATGCACCATGCCGCCACCGCCGCCCGCAGGCGCACCGCCCGTGGGCAAGGCCGGCGCGGTTTGCGACATCAGCTTTTTCACCAGCGTTTCGGGGTCGGGCAGGTCGGCAACATGGGTGAGGCGGATCACCGCCATCTCTGCCGCCATCATCGCGTTCGGGGCCTGCGCCACCTCTTCCAGCGCCTTCAGCAACATTTGCCACATCCGGCTCAGCACCCGCATCGGCAGGATTTTTGCCATCTCTAGCCCGCGGTCGCGTTCTTCTTGCGGGGTGGTCGGGTCTTCGGCGGCTTCGGGGGTGATCTTGATCACCGACAGCCAATGAGTGATTTCAGCCAGATCGCGCAGCACCGCCATCGGGTCGGCGCCATCAGCATATTGCCCAGAAAGTTCGGCCAAAGCCTGCGCGGCATGACCTTTCATGATCATGTCAAACAGATCCAGCACGCGGCCACGGTCGGCCAGCCCCAGCATCGCGCGCACCTGATCTGCGGTGGTTTCGCCCGCGCCGTTCGAAATCGCCTGATCCAGCAGCGAAGTTGCATCCCGCGCCGACCCTTCCGCTGCGCGGGTGATCAAGGCCAAAGCGCCATCGGTAATCTGCGCGCCTTCGGCATCGGCAATCTTGCGCAACAGCGCCATCTGCACTTCGGGTTCGATCCGCTTCAGGTCAAACCGCTGGCAGCGTGACAGCACCGTCACCGGCACTTTGCGAATTTCGGTGGTGGCAAAGATGAACTTCACATGCGCTGGCGGCTCTTCCAGCGTCTTCAGCAACGCGTTGAACGCGGCGTTCGACAGCATGTGCACTTCGTCGATGATGTAGATCTTATAGCGGGCAGAAGCGGCGCGATAGTGAACAGAATCAATCACTTCACGCATGTCGTTCACGCCGGTGCGCGATGCCGCGTCCATCTCCATCACGTCAACGTGGCGGCCTTCGGCAATGGCGCGGCAGGGTTCGCACAGCCCACAGGGTTCGGTGGTGGGGCCGCCCTTGCCATCGGGGCCGACACAGTTCAGCCCCTTGGCGATGATCCGCGCCGTGGTGGTTTTACCGGTGCCACGAATGCCGGTCATCATGAAGGCATGCGCGATGCGATCGGCCGCGAAGGCGTTCTTCAGCGTGCGCACCATTGCCTCTTGGCCAACCAGATCGGCAAAGGTCGCCGGGCGGTACTTGCGGGCAAGAACCTGATAGGCGTGGTCCGATGTGTCTTTTGCCGCAGCGTCGGTCATAATCTCTCTCGGATTCGGGTCGGGACAGACTAAGGCCAGCCGCTTGAAACGTAAACCAAAGAGGATCGGATGCGCCTGACAATCGCCGAAATCACACTGGGGCAGGGCGCGCTGGGGCTGTGCCCGATGCCGGGGCGCAGCGGCGCCTATGCCGCAGACCTGACCGTGCTGAAAAATTGGCACCCTGATCTGGTGATCAGCTTGACGACCGGTGCAGAATTGGCGCGCATCGCGCCCAATTTGGCCGCTGACCTTGCCGCCGCCAGTATCGCCTGGCGCGCCTTTCCGATCGCCGATTTCGATATTCCGGGGGCGGATTGGCCCAGCATCGCCGCTGCCGCGCATGCCTGCCTTGGCGCCGGCGGCAAGGTGCTGCTGCATTGCATGGGCGGCTGCGGTCGGTCGGGCAGCGTGGCGTTGCGGCTGATGGTTGAAACCGGCGAAGCCGCCGCCGATGCCTTCACCCGCCTGCGCGCTGCCCGCCCCTGCGCGGTGGAAACCGATGCGCAATACCGCTGGGCCTCGCTCGGTTTTATCTAAATTATCATCCTCTTGGCGAAAATATCCCACGGGGGAAGGGCTGCTGTGCAGCCCGTGGGGGTGTGAAACCCCCATGCGCCGCTACCGCTTGGCCTGACCGTGTTTTGACGCCGATTTCTTGGTAAACTTGCCCTGTGCCCGCACCCGTGATGCGGCCATCGCCTCGGCATTGGCCTTTTCTTCCGCCACCAACTTGCGCCAACGGGCCAGCCGTGCTGCCGTCAACTCCCCCGCCTTGATCGCTGCCTGCACGGCACAGCCCGGTTCGCTGTCGTGGCCGCAATCGCGAAACCGGCAATCCGCCGACAATTCGATCAGGTCGGAAAACAGGCTTTCGATGCCCTCTGCCACTTCGGAAAGCTGCAACTGCCGCACGCCGGGGGTGTCAATCAGCCAAGCCCCGCCGGGCAGCGGCAGCAGATGCCGCGCGGTGGTGGTGTGGCGGCCCTTGGCATCATCTTCGCGGATCGCGCCGGTTTCGCGGGCATGGCCCGACAGGCTGTTGGCCAGCGTCGATTTGCCCACCCCCGAAGACCCCAGCAGCACCACGGTTTGCCCCGGAGCCAGCCATTCGGCCAGCGCGGTTGCGGCCTGCACTTCGCGCGCGTTCAGCAAAACCACCGCCTGATCGCGGCCCAGATCCTTGGCGGCGGCGATGTAAGGCGCGGTATCGTCGCACAAATCCGCCTTGGTCAGCACAATCACCGGCGTGATGCCCGCCGCATGTGCCAACACCAGATAGCGTTCCAACCGCGCCTCGTTGAATTCGGCGTTGCACGAAGATACCACGAACATCGTGTCAACATTGGCGGCGATCAGCTGGGTTTCGGTGCCGGTTCCGGCGGCGCGGCGGCGCAGCAGGCTGTGACGGTCCAGCACCCGCGCCACGCGCGGCCCATCGGCCAAAACCCAATCCCCCACGGCCATGGCCGCCACCGACAGGTTCGGCGGGCATAGCAGCTCCACCAGACCGTGCTCGGTCAGTGCTTGCACGCGGTCGCGGTGCAGTGACACCAGCCGCGCCGGCAACAGCCCCGCCTCTTCTGGCAGGACTTGGGCGGCGAAATCGGCAGACCAGCCGAGGGCGACAAGACGGTCAGGAAGCGTTTGCATGTGGCCAAGCATAGGGCAATGCGCCCCACCCGCAAGCAGGGCTTGAACTTGCGCTAAAACCGCGCAAGGTCTGCGCAAACGCCGGAGGTTCCCATGGCCCGCATCGCAATTCTTACCGTGTCCGACCGCGCCGCGAAGGGCGAATACGAAGACCGCGGCGGCCCGGCTTGCGAAGACTGGCTGCGGCGGGTGATCACCTCGCCGGTAGAAATCCTGCGCCGCATCACGCCCGATGGCCGCGAGGCGGTGGCGGCAGAGCT
>Ga0228702_1002122_pt1 | contig 11690 bp, 10 predicted proteins | sample McNCre217_Aug_MG_2_FD_178018 | JGI IMG/M metagenome (GOLD analysis project Ga0228702, IMG submission 178018) | Freshwater microbial communities from McNutts Creek, Athens, Georgia, United States - 20-17_Aug_MG | ecosystem: Environmental > Aquatic > Freshwater > Creek | place: USA: Georgia... | reverse complement strand
GCCGTGATCATTTTATCCGCCGCCAAACCGATTTTTTCTTGGCTTCCCATTGTTCCTAAAACCCAATTGTGCTGCATCGCATCCACGTTTTCAAAGATTAATTCTACCGTCGCCCCAGCCGGAACCTTGAATTCTGCCGGGATGAATTTCATCGCTTCCTTGATGGTTTGAATCGTAATTTTAACGACAGGCCCTTTGGCACCTGTACTTGGAATATCCAATTTCCAAGCATTCGCTAAACGCTCCCACATCTCCAGATCTTGAGGACGAAGAGCTTTGGCCAATGCCATAAAAAAGGCCTTGTTTTCCGCACTTAATTCCGCCGCACGTCGTCCATTCCATGTTCCCGCCGCTCCTTTCAATGCCACGCCCATCGCTATACTTTCTGGATTACTAATCAATCGTAAATGATCTACGACTTGATTTCCAGACCACTCCGTTGCTCCAGCTCGGAAGATTTTTTCCACCATGTAACTCGACAAGGTCGCCGTGTTGTTCACGGCAATTGCTTGACGATACAAATTATTTCCGCGGTTGGATTCCGAAATACTCGCCTTCGGATCCAAAGCAATTTCCATCGTATAATTGCCCGGGTTGTCGGCAGTCCAACCTAAATTTCCGACCCAAGGGCCATTATTTCCTTTCGTCAACGAAACTGTTTCTCCCGGTGCAATTCCATCTTTGAAGGTATATGACTCTATATCAATTCTGCTTCCCATGCCCTCAATTTTGATATTAACTGGTACCGGAATATCCTTAGCTAATGCCTGATTTCCGCGGTTTTTGACACGAATCGTAAAGTTCGCTCCCTCACGTAATTTAAAGTTTCCTCCTTTCACTTGAATCTCCTCAATCACCAAATCAATCCCTTGCGTAGTTCCTTCCACCGACGGATTTTTTAAATCTTTCGCGAGTTTTTCCGCCACTGCCTGTGCCGATTTGGCGCCTTCCGTGCGGATAATGCCTTCGATGCGTTTTTGGTGGGCCGACATCGCCCAAGCCGACAAAGCATCTGGGATCCAGCGGTCTTCGTTGCGCTGATTTGCCTCAATTTTCTTCATTACTGCCGCATCAATCGTAGGGCTGCTTGGCATTTCACTCATTGCCAAAATGCTGTTCATAACAACGAGCGAATCACGGTCATTCAATAGATTTTTAGCTAAAATCATTTTGGCAGAAGCCTCAGTCCTTGGCAATACTTGAACGGCTTGTTTACGAACAGCCGCACTGCGATGACTTAAGGCCTTCGCCACAGTTTCAATAGGCAAAGCGCCCAATCCTTCCAAAGTCCGAAGCGCATGGATTGCTCCTGGTGCCAACCCGATTTCGTCCGTTGGTGCATTAGATACCAAGGCAATTAAGGCGGGTACGACATCTTTGTTTCCGCGCTCAACCAATAAGCGTTGGGCCGTCAAACGCCAGAATAAATTGTTATTTGACAGGGCTTTCACACATCCGGCCGAGGTGCTCAAATCCACCGGCGTGTAGGCCGGCGCCTTGTTATAGCCCACCCGGTAAATTCGCCCATGTGTATAGTCGCGCAAATCTGTATCATAGGCATTTCCTGTTCCATTTTTAAATCCTTGTGGAACGGGATTGTGCTGAATGATAAACGAATACCAGTCGGCAACCCAAACAGCTCCATCCGGACCTACTTGTGCAAAAACAGGCGAAACCCATTCGTCGGCCCCAGCTAATAAATTAAAGGCCTCCTGATCACTGAAATCTGTTCCTTTGGCCACTTGTTTGTTCTGGTGAATCACGTGCCCAGTCGGTTCCGAAACAAATGCGATTTGGTTCCAATAGTTTTTCGGAAAGGCTCTCGCCGTATAAAAATTATGTCCAGCCGCTGCCGTAAATCCACCAAAAACGTCCACTTGGCGTACTTTTTGAGTGATCGTCCGCATGTCTTTGTGCGTGTCCGTGTTTTTGGAACCGTTCAAGGACATCGGCGCATGCCAAATATTGCGATGTGGAATTGGCATATACCAACCATGCGCATTGTTGGCCGTCGAACCGAATACATCTCCGGCCTCATTGAAATCAAATCCCCAGGTATTATTCGAAGTCGTGGTCATGTGTTCCATCTTCGACCCATCGGGTTTGAAGCGGAAGAATGCCTGCGCAAATTGCAAGGAATCTGCGCCTACCTTGCCTTTGAAACCAGAATATCCGATACATCCCCAAATCCAGTTATCAAATCCATAGTGTAAATTCGAAGGACCGGCATGGGTATCACCTGTCCCAAATCCCGTGAACATAATCTTGCGTTCATCCGCCTTGTCGTCTCCATCCGTATCCTTTAAAAAGAGCATGTTTGGGGCCTGCGAAATGATCATTCCTCCATTCGCAAATACCATACCGGTCGGAATGCTCAAATTTTCAGCCCATTTGGTAAATTTATCCGCTTTCCCATCGTGGTTGGTATCTTCACAAAGCAAGACATAATCGCCTCCTCCCGTTTCCTTGCGTTCATTCGGATAGTCTTTAGTAATCAATACATATAAACGACCCTTGTGATCCCAAGCCATCGCGATGGGGTGCATCACATTCGGTTCTGCCGCGAATAATTGCAAATTAAAGTCCACCGGAACTTGGATGAATTTTGCAGATTCCTCCGGGCTCAAAGGCAATTGTTGCAATTGTGGGCCGTCGCGTTTCTCGTAATTGGGCAAATGTGCCTCACGGTATTTCAACGTAGGCAAGTTAAGCGCCGCTAAAATCGCACGTTTTTCAGTCCCCACCGCATGTAAAATTCCTTGGACAATCAAGTCCTGAAAACCCGTGGTGTTCCAAGTCCGTTCGTCATGCCCATAGGCAGTATAAAAAACATTTCCCTTGCCATAGGTGCGCGTCCAAGTATAAGGTTCTGAGGTCACACCTGGCTTATCTTTGGCCTGTTCTGGTCCCAAAATCCGATTCTGCCAAATCTGATTATCAGCTTGCAATTGACTGTGCAAATAGGTCTCGTCAACCGTCTTAATCTGCACGGTTGTGTTCGCCACATTATTAACACGGATTGAATCCATGCCATGTCGCCAAAACTGTCCGCCTACCATTTTCACAAATTCCTTCGAATTCCGGAAATTGAACGAGGCACAGTGGATGGCTACCAAACCGTGTCCGCTGGCTACGTAGGCCAACAAAGCTTTTTCGCTTGTTGCGGGAATCGAATCATGATTTGCGTAGATGATCAAGGCATCGAATTTGTTCAAATAAGTAGGATTCAAATCCTTCAGCGATTCGGTGTAGGTGATGTTCATCCCTTTGACTCCGATGGCCGACTGCAATGCTGGCAGGCGGTCGAAGGGTTTGTGGTGTCCTTTGTCCCCTAAAAACAAGAGTTCAAGTCGGCGCCCGGTTTGAGCATGCATCGTGATTTGAGACAATAAAAGGCAGGCAATTAGTAATAAACGCATGGCTTAAAATTTAGGTATTTCAATGATTTTTCCGCCTTGAAGGGCAGATTCGTGAGCTAATATGCCCACAGAAGTCCAGTTGGCCGATTGCGGTGCATTCGGGAATGGATCGCGATCCGCAGCAAGGGCTTGTAAGAATTCGTTGACCAAATGGGGGTGAGAGCCGCCATGTCCGCCACCTTGGGTGAAAGATAAGTGTGTATTTTCGTCCTCGTCATACACGCCTTTGGTGGTAAACCGTTGGATTTCTTCCGGCAAATAATGGGCGAAATCGGGGGTAGGAACTTTAGTGGGAATTTCGGGCTCCGGTTTTTTGGCCGTATGCATTACTAATTCTTCTCCTTCAATTAAAGGCCACTCCACGGATTTTTTGGAACCGTACACCTCAAAACTTTCGCGGTATTGTCGGGCCACATCAAATAAAGAACGATACACCATGGCGCTTAAATCCGAATCGCGGAATTTGATATGCGCGGATTCCACGGCGAATGGGGAATTGTAATGACTGATGAGTTCTTCGCGAATGGTACCTGAACCAAAACAGGACACATATTCCGCTTCCAAACGCAATAATCCAGCCACGGGACCTACGCAGTGTGTCGCATAGTGCATCGGTGGCAAACCCGGCCAATAATCCGGCCAGCCGTCCATGTCTTGTTGGTGAGAGGCCTTCAAAAACTGAATTTTCCCTAATTCGCCCTTCTCATAAAGTTCTTTGATGTATAAAAATTCGCGGGCATAGACCACGGTTTCCATCATCATGTATTTTTTGCCGTTCCGTTTGCTCGCCTCGACGATGGCCTTGCATTCTTCAACGGTAGTTGCCATCGGAACGGTACATGCAACATGCTTCCCGGCATTGAGCGCCTTCAGGGTTTGTTCCGCATGCAAGTGAATGGGGGAGTTGATGTGTACGACATCAACGTTTGGATCCTGGATTAATTTTTCAAAATCGGTGTAGCGATTTACTATCCCATAAGCCTCGCCGATCGAATTGAGTTTTTCCTCGTTTCGTTGGCAAATGGCATACATATTCGCCAGCGGATGTTTCAAATAAATGGGGATGAATTCGGCGCCAAATCCCAGGCCGACGATGGCTACGTTGTATTTTTTCATAGGTTTAGTTTATGTTTTGATGCGCTTGGCGCGTCATTTCCCCAGGTTATAACCTGGGGTTATCAGTTTTTTCTATAACCCTAGGCTTCAGCCTAGGGAGTTCAAATGCCGATACGATTTCTCGATCAGCTCTCGTTCATTTTCAAACATTTTACGCCAAATATGGGCTGCCGGTAGTTTAATCCCAAAGGATTCCACGACAATCCAGCCTGGGTAATTCAATTCTGCAAGAGTAAGTAAAATCGCGGGAATATCTACCTGCCCTTCACCTAATATTCCACGCGTACTCTCTGAAATTTGGACGTGTGGCGTTTGGTCGGCGATGCGTTTTAGGCCTTCGGCGGTGTTTTTTTCTTCGATGTTGGCGTGAAAAGTATCAAACATGATTTTTACCTGCGGGTGATTGATTTTTTTCACCAAAGCGTATAATTCATCCGCACAGGAAACTAAATAACTTTCGAAGCGATTGAGGTATTCGAGGCAAATGATGATGTTTTTTTCGGCCGCATAGTTGGCCGCCTCCCGAATCCCTTCAACGGCCCAGTTCATCTCCTGTTCGGTGGCGGGTTTTCCAGAGAAAACACCCAATGCGGAGTGGATAGGTCCTGAAATATAGGGAGAACCTAAAAAGGCTGCGACGTCAATAGTCGATTTGATGTAGGTTAATCCCGCATGTCGAATGGCAGGGTCGGGCGAAATAAGGTTTTCAGCGGGTCCAGCAATGCCGCAGGCAAATAGCTGTAAACCAAGCCGGTCGGCCTCTTGTTTCCAAGGCCCCCAATGGGCTAAATCGGTATTGAATATGGGTATTTCGATGCCTTGATAGCCTGTTTCGGCGATGAAGGGCAGTTCGGCTAATACGTTTTGATCCATCTCCGGCCCATAAACGAGCAGGTTCATTGCGATGGGGTTTTTCATGTTTTAATAGGTTTGCAAAGCAAGATAGTAAAAATCGAATTTAGAACTAAGAGTTAAGAACTAAGATGTTAGTTGGAAGGTTTTTTTATCCCTAGGCTTCAGCCTTGGGTTCCCCAGGTTAAAACCTAGGGTTATACCCCTTACCTTTGGCAATCCTCCAAGGTTTGCCAAAGGTAGTGTTTTTAGAGCTTCGTGCTTATTCGGAAATCGACTATTAGCTGGGGCTTGTAGAGACGCAATACGTTGCGTCTAGTCCCCAGGTTAAAACCTGGGGTTATAAAACGGAGGACCTCTCCAACCTAATAACCCTAGGCTTCAGCCTAGGGATCCCCAGACTGAAGTCTGGGGCTATAATAAACCTCCTTCGGACTGATGACTAGTAGGCAAGCCAGATCCGAAGTCTCGCGTCTCTACTTACGCTTCAAAAACGGCTGAACCATCACCGTCAGCACCAATAATGCCGTGCCCCAATAAAAACCCGGGGACATTACCTCCTTTTGTCCGAAAATAAAAACGGCCAATAGAATTCCATAAACGGGCTCTAAGGTGATTACCAAATTGATGGAGAACACCGAGAAGACCTTATACAAATGTATCGTCTCCGTATAGGCATATACGGTACAAACAATAGCTAGGATTCCAATCCACAGCCAATCCCAATCTAGCGGAATAAAGCCATGCCCTCCTTCCATGAACCCATAGGCCCAAACCAATCCCGTCATCAGGCCTGCCGCCGTCATTTCATAAGCAGTTATCAACTTTGGGTCATGTGTATGCGTGAAATTTCCATTGATAACCGAAAACAAAGCTCCGAAAAATCCAGCACCTATCCCCATCAGCAGCCCAAGACCCTGCGCTTGTTGGACCGAAAAAATAATCCCCAAGGCCACAATCACCAAAATCCCGAGGAATACCTCCTCCCACGAAATCTTTGTCTTTTTCGCAATGGGCTCCATCACCGACGTCCAAAAGGTCTGCGTGGATAAACCCGCTAAACACATCGCGACCGTGCTGACTTTGGCAGCCCCAAAAAACAATAACCAATGTAACGAAATGAAAACACCATTCAGGAGCCAGATGCTGAGGACTTTTTGGCTAATGCGAAAAGAAGATTTGGAATAATAGAGTATCCCTACCAAGCCCATGGCCGCAATCACGCAACGAAAAAAGACGATGGTCAAGGCGTTCGCGGATGTCGCATTGCCCAAAATTGCTGTGAATGCATACAGAACCACAATGAAATGGATTTTCAGATAATCCAACAAGCGTGGGGCCGACTTCATCTAACGTGGGATCGTATAATATAATCCGAGGCCTACGCCCGAAAAAACAATGTTGGGCAACCAAACCGCCAGCATCGGAGGCATGCCTCCACCTTCTGCAATGCCCTTGCTCATCATGAAAAATAAGATGTACACAAAGGCCAAACTAAAACCCAAGGCAATCTGAAATCCTACACCGCCACGCGCCTTGCGAGCAGAAACCAGAAAGCCTATAACCGTCAAAATGATGATCGAAAAGGGATTCGCAAAGCGTAAATATTTCTCAATCAAAAATACTTCGATGCCATCTGCTCCTCTTGATCGAACTAAATCGATGTGCCGATTTAATTCAGGCAAGGTGAAGGTCTCATGCAATAAGTGCTTATTCTGAAAATCTTTAGGCAAAAGATTCAAAGTTGTATCAATCTTCGTCCCATAAACAAGCCCATTCCCGCCAGCCGTAAAGGTCCGAATCCGGTAGTCATGTATCGTCCACTTCTTAGCCACCGAATCCCAAGTGAGGCGGTCCGACATCAATTTTTGCTTGATTTCATTGTTGGAAATACGCTCTAAACTGAAACGATAACCCGTATTGGAGGAATTGTCATAACTCTCTATGTAGGCATACACATCCGGCGAAATTTTGATATGCACATCCCGCTTGTCGAAAAAATAGGTCCCATTGATGTATTCGTGTTCAAAGGGAACGCGAATTTTGTTGGCATTCGGAACAACCCAACCAATCATCAGGAAAGTTCCAAAGGCAACAATGGATGAACCGATCAAATAAGGGCGCATCAAGCGGGTAAAACTAACACCTGAACTGAGAATGGCGATGATTTCCGTTTTGGCAGCCATGCTGGCTGTAAAAAATACGGTCGCAATAAAGACCATCAAAGGGCTGATGTAATTTGCCCAATAGGGAATAAAATTCAAATAATAGTCGAAAATGATGGCACGCATGGGTGCCTCCTTCCGGATAAAATCATCGATTTTCTCCGTGTAATCAATCACCATCACGATTAATACAATAAGAAAAACCGCAAAGACATAAGTCTTCATGAATTTTTTTAGAATGTATAAATCGAGAATTTTCATTATTTATTCGGCCTATATTTAACGCCAGAGAACAAATGGATGAAAATAACACGCGCCGCCCGGTAATTGAATGGGACAAGCAATAATGAAATCACCGTAATAGGAACAACATAACCCATCGCATCCGGATCATTAAATCCATTGTAGATGACGATTCCTCCCACGAGCATGATTCCTACTGTAATCGCATACGATATGTACATAGCCCCAAAAAAGAAACCGGGTTCTACCTCATAGCGCATCCCACATTCCGAACAGTTTTCCTCCATTTGCGAAAAATTGAAAACATTCCACCATTTGAATTTAAACAATCGGCCCTCATGACATTGAGGACAACGGGCATTGATGGCAGCTTTTAATTTGGAAGAATTTGACATGTTCGTATGATTTTAGAGCCTCAAAGGTAAAGAAAAAATGAGGATTATTCGTAACAAAGGTCTCGTTCCGAGGGCTTTTCGTATCTTTGCCACAAACTAAAACTTATCATCACATGTATTCAATTGTTTCAACCGTTCACATCGTACTATTTGTACTCGTGTTCATTTTAGGTATCAATGTGATTGCCCGCGCCCTTCGTGGTCGCTCAAATAATTCCTTGTTTACGGAATCAGATCGCAAAGCAGGATTATTCTTTATGATTTCCTTGCATACGCAATTGCTCATCGGTTTGGCATTGTATTTCTTTTTAAGCCCTATTACCGCTTCAGCTTTAGCAGATTTTGGCGCTGCCATGAAAGATCCAGCAACGCGCTTAATCGCTGTGGAGCATATTTCAGTTAATATTCTTGCGATTGTTTTAGCAACAGTGAATAATGCCAAAAACAAGAAGGCCATCGCCGATGCTGCAAAACATAAAAACGCCTTGATCTTTACCGCGATTGCGCTTGTATTGATTTTAAGCCGCATTCCTTGGAAGCTTTTATTTTAATTTGAATGAAGAATAAGTGCATTTTTTTGGACCGCGACGGCGTTCTGAATGTTGACCGAGTGGATTATGTGTACCGAATGGAGGAGTTTATTATTCCGCCGGGTGTTGGGGAGGCATTGCGTGCGTTAAAGGACGCGGGTTATTTGTTGGTGATTATCACCAACCAAAGTGGTATCGCGAAAGGTGTTTACAAACGCGAAGATGTCTTCATGATTCACCAAGCCATTCAAGATGGAACCGGTGTAGCATTGGACGATATCTATTTTTGCCCCTATCACGAAAAGTTTGATAGCCACTCCTTGACGCGAAAACCTGGATCCTTAATGATCGAAAAGGCCGCAGCAAAATATGAAGTGGACATGGATGCCTCCTGGATGGTGGGCGATCACGAACGCGATATTACCGCTGGCACCCGCGCCGGTTTACGTTCCATTCGTTTAGCTCCACAAGGAACAGAAACAAAGGCAACACATTTAGTAGATGATTTATTAGCCGCTTCAAAAATTATATTAGCATGAACAAGGTTTATTTAAGTGATGCAGGTCCCAAAGTTTCCCCAGCCATTTACGGATTCTGGCGCTGGGAAGAGGGGAAAGGGGACATGGAAAAAATTGTCAATCTCTGCTTAGAATTAGGGGTTAATACCTTTGATCATGCCGACCGCTATGGAAATTATTCCTGTGAAAAGCGTTTTGGCGAGGTGATGGCCAAACAAGCCTTCAAGCGTTCCGACATCGTATTATTCTCGAAATGTGGTGTGAATACGCCACCCTTGTACCGCGTCAAGCATGTGAATACTTCGGCAGAACATATCACGCTTTCGGTTGAAAACTCCTTGCGTAATCTGCAAACGGATTACCTAGATGTGTTTTTATTAGACCAATTGGACCCGCTCTCGGATTTGGAATCAACGGCATTAGCCTTAGAAAAATTGAAGTCGTCTGGAAAAGTGAAGAACATAGGTGTTTCGAATTTTACGGTTCATCAGCACCAATTATTGGTGTCTTACTTGAACATTCCTGTCGTGTCCAATCACATCGACTTGAACTTGTTGAACACTTCTGCCTTAGATAATGGTGCGATTGACTACATCAAGCAAAAATACATGCGCCCGTTGGCGACGTCTCCGTTAGCGGGTGGACGGATTGAAAATGGTACCGATGAACTAGCTTTGAAGGTGCGCAAAAAATTATTGGAAGTTGCTGCGCGTTACGATGCGAACATCGAGTCGATCGCCGTTGCCTGGTTGGTGAAATTAGGCGCCCTTCCTTTAATCGGAACCCTCGAGGAGAATCGAATTCGCAACATTGTGAATTCCTTCCGAATCAATTTAAGTCACGAAGATTGGTATGAACTTTACCATGCCACGAAAGCGATTTCAACTTTACAAGATTAATCATAGCCCCAGCATTTTGGACTGAACCCCTAAAGTTGGACGAAGTTAATAATTAAGTTTTAAAGTGATGAGCTCGATATTGTATCGGGCTCATTCCATTTAGATTAAGTTTGATTCTGTCATTGTTGTAGTATTTAATGTATTCATTGATTTCTTTTTTTAACTGTGTAATTGACTCGTATTTATTTAAATAAAATAGTTCTGATTTAAGCGTTCCAAAGAAGTTTTCCATTACGGCATTGTCTAAACAATTCCCTCTTCTTGACATACTCTGTTTGATCCCATTTTGTTTTAAAACAGACTGGTATTGCCTCATTTGATACTGCCAACCCTGATCTGAGTGCATTAACAACGATTTTTCTGAGTCTGCTTTTTTTAAAGCCTTGCCTAGCATGTTCATGACACTTTTAAAATCTGGACGTTCTGAAAGTTCATAGCTAACAATTTCCTGATTGTACAAGTCTAAAACGGGTGATAGATAAAGTTTATTTCCTGATACTTTGAACTCCGTTACATCAGTTGTCCATTTTTGATTAGGTCGTTTTGCTTTAAAAGATCTGCCTAAAACATTTGGTGCTATTTTCCCTTGTTCGCCTTTATAGGATTTATACTTCTTTCGTCTTATCAAACTTTTTAAGTTTAAGCTATCCATTAAACGAAAAACAGTCTTATGATTGATAATAAGTCCACTTTGACGGAGTAATATCGTGATACGTCTATAACCAAGCCTTCCTTTATGTTTGTGATAAATACTCTCTATCGTTTTCTTAACATCGTCGTACTTATCAATCGAGTCTTGCTTTGCATGGTAATAAAAACTACTCCTAGCCATATTTATACAATCCAGCAATATTGCTAAATCGTGTTCGTGCCTTAGTTCTATTATGGCTTTTGCTTTTTGTCTGTTTGAACTAAGGCTTGGAGCTTTTTTAGCAATGCATTTTCAGCTCTCAGATACTCATTCTCTTTTAGCAATTCCTCTTCACGTGTTAGAGGCTTTGAAGACTTTCTTGCTTTACGATTGATTGGCTCTTTCATCTTTGGAGGACGACCTTTATGAATATTTTGTAAACCTTGAGCACCTTCTGATTCATATACCTTCCGCCATTCGATTATAGTTGACATACTAGGGATATTGAATCTGGCACATGCTGTTCTCAAAGATAGATTTTCCCTTTCAATTGATTGTAAAACATGAAGCTTAAAAGAAGTATCATATGGCTGATACATTTTTTTCCGAAGACCGGACTTGCCATATAACTCATAAAATTTTATCCAAAGCCGAAGATTTCCCTTAACAATACCATTTTCATTTGATACATCAATGGAGCTTCGCTTACTTTTGATAACAGCTTCGACGCATCGAAGCTTGAATTCATATGTGTACTTATTAGTTTTATTCATAAAAATGCCCCCATTAAGTGTCTAACTTTTTGGGGGCAGTCCACCTTTTGGGGGCTTTTTTTATACCCTTGGGCCAAAAATGGCCGATCCCACACGAACCATGGTGGAGCCTTCTTGCGCGGCTACTAAATAGTCGCCCGACATACCCA
>Ga0228702_1002115_pt1 | contig 11710 bp, 12 predicted proteins | sample McNCre217_Aug_MG_2_FD_178018 | JGI IMG/M metagenome (GOLD analysis project Ga0228702, IMG submission 178018) | Freshwater microbial communities from McNutts Creek, Athens, Georgia, United States - 20-17_Aug_MG | ecosystem: Environmental > Aquatic > Freshwater > Creek | place: USA: Georgia... | reverse complement strand
AACCTAGACTTCCTGCTCATGCTTACGACTTTACTTGATTTGCGCGTGGCCGTAGTTTTGGATAATTTTTTGCAAATTTCTGGCAGCGTTCTCAGGTGTTGAGGCTTCTGTTATCGCTCGGACTACAGCGATTGAACCTGCACCGCTTTGCATCACCACGGGAATGCGTGTTTCATCAATGCCGCCAATGGCCACCAAGGGACTGTGCTGCATGAGTTTGGCGTAGGCATACAAGCGCCCTGTGCCTTGAGGTGCAGTTTGCATGCGCTTGAGGGTGGTGGGAAACACGGCACCCAAGGCGATGTAGCTGGGGCTGACCGCATCGGCGCGCAGCATTTCGGCGTAGCCGTGAGTGCTCAAGCCCAAACGCAAGCCTGCTGCACGAATGTTGTCGATGGGGGCTTCGTCCATGTCTTCCTGCCCCAGATGCACCCCGTAGGCGCCTTCATCAATGGCGATTTGCCAGTGGTCGTTGATGAACAGCAGCGCTCCTGTGCCCTGTACAGCTTGCACCGCTGCACGCACTTCCTGGCGAATGGCCGCTGCATCGGCTGATTTGAAGCGCAACTGCACCGTGGGCACGCCCGCCTGTGCCATGCGGCCCACCCATTGCGCGTCGGGCAGCACAGCGTAGAGGCCAAGCGCGTGAGGGCATGCGGGGAAAGCGTTGGCACGGGGCGCAGGTGCGAGGCCGAAGTCTTGCGGGTGGCATGGCCAATCGCTGATTGAAAACTGCCCGATGCGTCGCGTTTGTGCTGCCCAAGCCTGCGCGATGCATTGCGCGTCATGCTCTAAAAAACCGAGCATGCGACAGCCCTGCAGTACACCAGCCGTTTTTGCGCTCAGCGATGCATCGCTGGCGTGAACGGCTTGTGTATACGTCGATGCCTCACCCGCCAGCATGGCCGCATGTTGCATGGCCAATGCATGGGCAATGCCCTGTGCTGTGTTGCGTGTGTGGTTCATGACTGATGCCAAAACGGTGTGCCCAACACGGGTGTGCTGGGTTGGGCGCTGTCTTGCGCTTGCATGGCACCCGAGCAGTAGGCGGCGCGCCCCGCGTTGACGGCATCGGCAAAAGCCTTGGCCATGCGGACGGGGTCCTGCGCCAAAGCCACGGCGGTGTTGAGCAGCACAGCATCAAAGCCCCATTCCATCACTTGGCAGGCGTGTGAAGGCAGGCCCAAACCCGCGTCCACGATCATGGGCACATTCAGGCGCTCACGCAAAGTGCGCAAGGCATAGGGGTTGATGGGGCCCTTGCCCGTGCCGATGGGCGCGGCCCACGGCATGACGGCTTGGCAGCCCACATCGACCAGGCGTTGGCACAGCACCAAATCGTCGGTGGTGTAGGGCAGTACTTTGAAGCCTGCTTGGATCAAGCGACTGGCCGCCTCGGGCAAGTTCAGTGTGTCAGGTTGCAGCGTGTAGTCGTCGCCAATGAGTTCGAGTTTGATCCAATCGGTCTCGAACACTTCACGCGCCATCTCTGCGGTGGTGATGGCTTCTTGCACGCTGTGACAACCCGCCGTGTTGGGCAACACGGGCACCTGGGCTTCACGCAGCAGGTTCCAAAAGCTTTGCGAGGCTTCACCGCCACTGCCGGTTTGGCGGCGCAACGAGGCGGTCAGCATGGCGGGTTGTGAGTGTTCGATGGCTTGCAACAGCACGCTGGGCGATGGGTAACGCGAGGTGCCCAGCAACAAACGACTGTTGAACGATTCGCCGTAAAGCGTGAGCGGGTCGGCGTGAAGTGTGTGTGTGGTCATGGTGTGGTCATGTGGCGATTAGCCGCCAGTGATGGGGGCAATCAGTTCGATCTGATCGTGGTTAGCCAGTGCGTGCCCTGCGTAGTGACTGCGTGGGACAAATTGCAAATTCACGGCGGCTGCAAACGGCGGCTGAATGCCCGCAAGTGCCACCGCATCGGCCAGCGTGGCGCCTTGCGGCAAAGTGTGTGGTGCTTGGTTGATCAGCACTTCGATGGTCGTGTCAGACATGTTCAAACTTCAATTGGAATTGTTTTGCCAAGTCGGTGGTGTGGTGTTGCACCCACTCCACCACCACGTCGAGCATGGCCGGAGAGATCAAAAAACCGTGGCGGTATAGGCCGTTGATTTGTAAAGTGCGCTCGCCCAGGCAGCGAATGGCCGGTAAATTGTCGGTCAAAGTGGGGCGAGCCTGGGTGGAGACCTCCAGGATGCGTGCCTCGGCAAAGCTGCTGTGTACCGTGTAGGCCGCACTCAACAGTTCAAGGGTTGAGCGAACACTGGCAGGCGAGAGGTCTTCGGTTTCGATTTCAGTCGCGCCAATCACGAATACATGATCCTCTTTGGGCGCGATATAGATCGGGTAGCGCGGGTGAATCAAGCGAGTGGGGCGTTGCAGTGTGACCTCAGGGGCATGCAAGCGAATGACTTCACCACGCACTCCGCGCAATTGCGGCCACTCGATGCGTGCGCCCAAGCCTCGGCAGTCGAACACCCAATCGGGTTGACCTGCTTGGCCCGGTTGAAAATTTTCCGGCGTGCGTGGACTGTTCCAGTGCAGGGCAACGTGTTGCTGCTCCAAACTTTTGAGCAACGCGGCCAGCAGTTGACGGTTGTCGAGTTGGCCTTCACCGGGTAAGTACAGGGCCTGTGCAAAGCGGTTCTCCAGCGCAGGTTCGTGTTGCTGCAATCCTTGTGGATTCAGCGTTTGAGCAGCCGCTAGGCTGGGCAATTGCTGCTGTGTGCGGTGCATCAACTGCTCAAAGCGTTTGGCTTCTGCCGCGTCTTGGCGATGCCACAGCACCAGTGTGCCGTTTTGTTGAAAAAACACCGGTTCAGACAAGTGCGCGATCAACTCGGGCCAGCGCTTGAGCGCGTGCTGGCCCATTTGCACCACGGGCAGTTCGGTGATGGCTGACTCGGCCAGCGGCGCCAACATGGCGGCGGCTACACGTGCTGCCGCGCCTTGTGCGTCGGGGCCTTGGGCTTCGTACACCGTCACTTGGTGGCCAAGTCGCGCCAAGGTGTGGGCCAACAAGCGCCCCATCAGGCCAGCGCCCAAGACCACGCTTGAAATCTGTGCACTCATTGAATAAGGTCCTTTGTGATTTGCGGATAATCCCGCCCATGAACAATTCTTACCGCTACGCACGCGTGCTCACCATTGCTGGCTCTGACAGCGGGGGTGGCGCGGGCATTCAGGCCGACTTGAAAACCTTTGCGGCCTTGGGCTGTTATGGCATGAGCGCGATCACTGCGTTGACCGCGCAAAACACCGTGGGCGTGCAAGGCATTCACGCTGTGCCAGCCGAATTTTTGAAAGCGCAAATTCAGGCCGTGGTCGAAGACATCGGTGTCGATGCCGTCAAGATCGGCATGCTGCATGCGCCCGGCATTGTGGACGTGGTGGCTTGGGCCATCGACCATTACCAGTTGAAGAATGTCGTGCTCGACCCCGTGATGGTGGCCACCAGCGGTGACCGCTTGATAGCCCATGAAACCGTGCAAGTGTTGGTGCGCGAGTTGTTTCCGCGTGTGTGCGTGATCACGCCCAACTTGGACGAAGCGGCCCTGCTTTTGGGGCGCGATATTTCTCATGCAGAAGCTTTGGATAAAGCCGCTCAAGATTTGTTGGCCATGGGGGTCGAGGCGGTGCTGCTCAAAGGCGGGCACTTGGCGGGTGACGAAGTGGTCGATCTGCTGGTACAGGCCAACGGCCCTTCGCAACGTTTGGCGTCTCAACGCATTGCCAGTCGCAACGTGCACGGCACGGGCTGCACGTTGTCGTCGGCCATCGCCGCACATTTGGCACTGGGGCATGGCTTGAGCGATGCCGTGCGTTTGGCGCGCACCTTCATCTTGGGCGCGATTGCTCAAGGCGCAGAGGTTCACACAGGCCAAGGTCATGGCCCGCTGAATCATGGGTTTGCGCCCGTGCCGCTTCATCGCATCACCAATCCACCATCCACTGTTAAGACCTGACCGGTCATAAAGCGGCTCCAACTCGACGCCAAAAACAGCACGGGCCCTGTCACGTCGTCGGGCGTGGCCAAGCGACCCAGAGGCGTCTGAGCAATCAGCATGTCTTTGACCGACTCTTTGGTGGCGCGGCTGGAGTCAGTGGGGCAGACCAACCCTGGAGCCACGCAATTCACGCGAATGCCAAACGGCCCTAACTCGGCGGCCAGATTGCGACTAAAACCAACCAAGGCTGATTTGGCTGTCGCATAGTCGTGGTACGCGATGCTAGGGCGGTCTACCAAATCGCTGGTCAAGTTGATGATGCTGCCTTGGCCGCGTTGCTTGAAATGCGGCAACACAGCTTGGCACACGTTGTAGCTTGCATGCACCGCGCCATCAAACTGCGTTTGGTAAGCCTGCCAAGGTACATCCCAAAAACGCTGACGATTTTCTGGGTCGAAGGTGTAGGGGCTGAAAGCGTTGTTCACCACGGCATCGATACGGCCTGTTTCTTTCAGGGCCTGAGCCATCATGTCGTTCACAGCTTCAGTCGACCGCACATCGGCTGACAGCGCCCATGCATCGCCCCCAAGTTGTTGGCATTGGGTCACCACCTCTTGGGCTGCCGCGTGGTTGTGCAGGTAATTCACCAACACCATCGCACCTTCACGTGCAAACGCTTTGGCAATGGCCGCGCCAATACCCCGGCTGGCGCCTGTGACCAAGACGACTTGGCCTGCGAAGTTGCGTAGGGTGGTGTTCATTTCTTGGTGGAGGTTTTGATGTTGGATGCTGCCGTTGGCAACAAGTCCTGGCTCACCACGTCGCTGATTTTGATGTCGCGCTGGATCACGCCAAAGGCTTTGTAGGCCTTGGCACCTTTTTGCAGGCCTGCCATGTCAAAGGCGCCCAAGCCACGTTTGTCGGTGATGGCCGACACGCTGCTGTCGTTGCGCAGTCGGATGATGTCCAAATTCATGCTGGCGTTTTGGCCGTCGATGGCGTATTTCACTGCGAGCTTGGCTGCTTCTTCGGGCGATTGCATCATCCATTGGGCGCTGTCCTGGTAGGCGCGCAAGAAACGCTTGAGCACATCTTTTTTCTGTTGGTAGGTGTCTTCGCGCACCACAAACAAGTCGCTGGAGATGTTGAGGTGGTTTTTGACTTCCATCACATTCACACCGCCCAGACCTTTTTGGCGCCCCACCAACAAGCCGGTATCGGTGGCGGCGGTGGCGTCAACTTGGCCTTGCATGAGAGGGGCAAAGTTCAGCAAGCCCGTCACCACTACCGTCACGTCGGCTTCGGTCAAGCCTGCTTGGTGCAAGAGCACTTGCAGGTTTTGGCGGGTGCCGCTGGCCAAGCTGTACACGCCAATGCGTTTGCCTTTGAGGTCAGAGGGTTTGAGGATGTTTTGTGATTTGAGTGACACCACGTTGAACACGTTTTGCGGGTAGATGTCGTAGATGGCGCGCAGCTTCTCGCCTTTGTCCAAGGCGGTGAAGAACGAGCCCGGGTCGGTGAAGGCTACATCGGCCTGGCCACTGATTAAGTTGCGCAACGCATCGCCGCCGCCTGCACCCGGAACATAGCCCAGTTCAATGCCGCGGGCTTTGAAAAAACCTTTGTCTTCTTCCACCAGCAAGTTAGTGATTTCGGTGATGGGTTTGCTCCAGCCTGCCACCACCACTTTGTCGAGTTTCGGTGTGGTTTGTGCCCAGCTCAGGGCAGGTGCCAAGAATGTCACTGCGCAGCTGATGGCGAGGCCTGATATGCGGCGCATCCAAGCATTGGAGGTCTGGTAAGTCATGAGGAAGTCCTTGTTGAACGATCAGAAAAGGAGCCCAGCAAACGGCGTTCCAGCCATTCGCAAGCTTTGTAAAACGTGAGGCCGAGCACCGTGATGATGGTGAGCACTGCAAACATCAGCGGTGTATCCATGGAGCCTTGTGCGGCGATGATCAAGGCACCCAGCCCACGGCTGGCACCGATGAACTCACCCACCACCGCGCCCACCCAAGCCAGTACCACGGCCACGCGCAAGCCCGCCATGATGCTGGGCAAACTGGCGGGCAGTTTCAACCGCCATAAGGTTTGCCACGCGCTGGCGCGCAGCATGCGAAACAGTTCCAGCTTGTTTGCATCGACTTGTTGCATGCAGGTCGCCGTGTTTTCGAGCAAAGGGAAGAAACAAATCAAGGCGGTGATGACCACTGTGGGCAAGGTGCCAAAGCCAAACCACACAATGAACAAGGGTGCCAGCGCGAGCTTAGGCACCACTTGGCTGATCACCACATAGGGCATGAAAATGCCACGCAGACGCGCTGACTCGCCCAGCAGCACACCACCTGCAAAGCCCATCGATGCGCCGAGCAACAGACCCAACACCACCTCAGTCAGTGTGTGCAGGATGTGCGGCCACAAGTAGCCGCTGCTCAAGCCTTGCCACAGCGATTGCGCCACCACAGACGGTGCGGGCAGTACCAAAGACGAGGCGTGGCCCACGCGCACAGCGGCTTCCCATGCGGCCAAGCAGAGCCAACCCAGGAGTGTGGAGAGGATGGCGTCGCGTTTCATCACAGCGCGGTGTCCATGGCATGTCGCAGTTGTTCGCACAACGCATTAAAGGCGGGGGTGTAGCGCATGGCGCGGTGACGCGGGCGTGGCAAATCGATCTGCAAAGAAGATTGCATGCGCCCTTTGTGCATGAGGCTGACGCGATCTGCCAGATACACCGCCTCGGTCATGTCGTGCGTGACAAACAGCACGGCAGTTCCATGCGATTGGCACAGCGCCAAAAAATCGCTCTGCAACTCATCGCGCGTGATGGCATCGAGCGCGGCAAACGGTTCGTCCATGAACAACACAGCAGGGCGTGTGATCAAGGCTCGGGCAATGGCCACGCGGCTTTGTTGTCCACCTGAGAGCTGCTGGGGTTTGCTGTCACGCAGTGCAGTCAGCCCCATTTGCGTCAGCAGTTGCTCGCCGTAGTCGCGATGTTCGTGGGTGACGGGGCCATGCAAGCTGATCGGCAACAGCACATTGTCGAGCACGCTGAGCCAATGCAGCAGTGTGGGCGACTGAAATACAAAGCCCATATCCGATGTGGGTTGCTGCACGGGCAGGCCCTTGAGCTGAACCTGGCCTTGCTGGGGCAAAAGCAAACCTGCTGCGAGTTTGAGAGCTGTGGTTTTGCCACAGCCGCTGCGGCCAATCAGGCAATGAATTTCGCCAGGCGCGAGTTGCAAGCACACGTCACGCACCACCTCTTCCCGATCAGGGTAGGCAAAGTGCAGGGCATTGAGTTGCAAAAAGGGCATGGCTAAGGTGTCCAAGGCGTTAGACCTCGTAGGACGTGAAACGCTCGGCTTCACGTTCGGCAGAGGCCTCGATGTCCACCATGCGCACCAGGTCGAGCAAGCTGAAGCGCCCATCGTGGTGCCAGCCCGCTTGCGGCGCGGTCATGGCCCCTAGGGCGCAGATGCGCGTCACGCCTGCTTGACCTAGGCATTCGCCCAGATGCAGCAACTCTTCGGGTGCTGTGGCCAAGCCCACGGTTTGCAAATAGTCGCGTTGTGGGGCGATCAAAGTCACCACGTCCTCCAAAGCATCGACGGCGACGACCAGCACATTGCGGTTCAACGGCCCTGCCGTCAGCGGCAAGGCTCGGTCGCTGTAGACCACGGTGCTTGTTGCATCGCCTGCACCAGCGCCCAACACGGTGTGTGTGGCGTGGGTGTCGTCATTCAGCGAGGCAAACTCATGGGCTTCACGCCAAGCGCCCACCTGCGCGGCTTCTTCGAGCGCAAGCACACGGCGTGGCAGCTTGTGTTGCAAGCCAGCTAATTCGTTGGCCAGATGTTGTGCAAAGTCCTGCGGGCTGACCGACGCGCCGCGTTGCACATAAAACACGTGGGGTGAATAGCAGCCTTGTTGGTCGTAGCGCGCCACATCGAGCGCCGCCTGGCGTGCCACGCTGGGGGCCTTGTGCACTGACAGCACAGCCGCAGACACCATGCCAAAGCTCAGCTTGTGGCCGTGCGGCAAGAAGCGGGTGGTCACCGGCACATGGGCTTGCATGGCCTGCAAAGCGGCGTTGCCGCCGTAGGCCAGCACCACATCTGCCAAGGCAAAGGCCGTGCGTTCTTGGCCTGCACCACTGGGCCACCACATCACCGCAAAGCAATGGGCCCAGCGTGGCTCGACCTCAGCCAGCAGCCGTGCGAACAGCGTGGCAAACACAGGCTCTGCACTGGCCACTTTGCCAATCGATCCGGCTTTGACCAAGAGCCCCGAGACCATGCTCCACATCGGCAAGGCGGGCACATTGCCGGCCCACACATGCACCAAAAGCTCAGGCCCCAAGGCGCGGGTCCAACCGCCTTGTGCGCGGGGTTGAAACTCGTCCAGCACTTTGGGATTGGCGAAGTCTTCGGCCACAAAGCGGTGCAACTGCAAACCGCGAAATGTTTGCAAATACGAGGTCAAACTCAAGCGCACCATCTCGGCGTCAAAGCCGGTGGCTTGGGGCAACAGACGTTCGAGTTGTTGCCGGTAGACATCATGGCTGTCGAGCAAGCGTGCGGTGGCTTTGTCCAGCACACGCACGATGTCAGAGACGGGCATGGTTTTCAAATGCCTGCGGCTGGCGTGCTGCACCCGCTGCGCGAGCGCCGTCATTTGCTCGGCGTTGAGTTCAGGCACGTCCACCAGGCACGGCGCATGCGCCGTGCCCAAGCTCAAGCGGTGCCACGTCACATCGGCATCGTCCACGCCGGGCAGGTAGCCTGCTTTGAAAACTGGCACGCTCATGCTTGCGCCGCTTTCAGAAAATCGTCCACAGCCATGGAGCAGCCTTTGGCTTGCGCACCTTGGGCGCGGCCTAGCAACACAAAGCCATCGTCGCTGGCTTGTCCTACGTCTTCCGTCAAGATGGAGACGACTGAGTTGAAGTTGGCCAAGTCGGTGTGCGCCAGGATGCCGCGCTCACCTACAGACACTTCTTGTCCCGTCAATGGGTCCACCAAGCGCGAGCGAATCCAGTGGGGACCGCGTTTGACGGAGGGCACCGTTGTGTTGCCTGCGTCGTAAAACTGGGTGCTCAGCTCGGTCATGCCGTACATGTTGAGGCACTGGTCGCGATTCACGCCGAATGTGGCGCTGAGTTGCTCGTAAAACGCATCCATGGGCACTTCGCGCGATTGGCCTTTGAAGCCGCCGGTGTCGAGCAGGCGGCTGCCTGCAGGCAACTGAAAAGTTTGCCCGCGTGCTTGCAAAGCGTCCATCAGGTGCACCAAGCTGTAGCTTGCGCCCAGCAAGGCGAAGGGTTCGCTCGCGTTTTGAGCGTCTTGCAGAGCCGCGCACAGCGCATCGGTGCGCAGGCCGTTGTCGTCCAAGTAGTAAGCGCTGTCTGGCGTGCCAAAGTGGGCCAACGCCAACGCCAAGTAGTGGGCCAGCGAAGAGTTGGGCATCAGCACCTCGTTGGGAAACAAGATGCCCATGCGCAGCTTGGCATCGCCTTGCATGACGTGGTGCGCAAAGTTGCGCAGCATGGACGCGTCGTACACCGCCATCGTAGGGTGAAAGTGGCGGCCTTTCACGTCACCGCGCGTGGTGCCGCTGGTCATGAATGTGCGAGCGCAGGTCTCAGGTGGCACGCAGCTCAAGGTCAAGTCTTTGAATGCGTTGATGGGCACGGCCGGAATGTCGCGCCAACTTTTCACCACACGCGGGGTTTTGCCACGGCCTTGGCAAAACTTTTGGAAAGGGCGGTTGTGCTCAAACTGGTGTGCAAACAGCTTCAGCGCGAGCGTGTTGAAGTCATCGTCGCTCACCGTCGGGCGGGCGATGAATTCAAGCAGTTCGGAAACAAGGGTGTTCATGCTGTGGGGCCTTGGGGGAATGTGTCTGTGCAGTCACTGCGCTGCGTCACGCGTCATGCCGCCGTCCATCGGATTGCGTGTGATGCGAGCGAGACCGAAGGTCAGCAAGAGGCTGGGCAAGGCCGAGCCGTATTGCGGTGCCCAAGTGGCGGCGGCATGGAACACCGCCACGCCCAGCAACCACAATCCCGCCGCGACCAGATCGACTTGGGGCGTGAGCGCGTCATCCGAGGTGCGCATGACTGTGGCCCAACGGCCCAAGATCACGCCGTACAGCGGCACAAAGACGGAGCTGAGCATCAACAAGAACGGCTCCAAGCTGTGCATGGGCAGCACCAAGGCCAAGGTCGTGCACAGCACCGCCAAGGCCAAACCCCAACGACGAATAGACCACGTTGATTTCAGGCTGTTGGCGCAGACAGCGCCTGAGTACACATCGCCATACGCGTTGTCGAGTTCGTCCAGCAAGATCAAGCCCAATGCCAACAAACCGCCTTGTGCGAACAGCAAAGCCATCACCAAGTCGGTGCCTGGTTCCGATACGTTGGCGACCAAAAATCCCAAGGCGTAACACCAAGCATTCGCAATGGCATAGCCCACCCACGTGCCAGCCAAGGTGCTGCGTCCGCTACGGCCATGGCGCGCGTAATCGGCCACCAGCGGCAACCAAGATACCGGCATGGCCATGACCAAGTCGATGGCTGAGAGCATGCTCATGCTGTCGTCGCCGGGGCGTGCCATGAAGGTCGTCAAACCTTGGGCGTTGACGACGCCGATGAAGTACCAACTCAGCCACAGCAGCGAGCCGATGACCAAGGGCAAGCCAATGCGGCTGACAAACTGACGCACCAACGTCAGCATCGAGCCGGTCATCAAGAGGGTCAGCACGCCGCCCCACAGCAAGGTCGGCCAGAGAACGTTCAGTGGAGTGCCGAAGGCGCGTTCGCCAATCGCGGCGGTGCCATCGCGCATGACCACCAGTTCAAAGGTGGTCCAGCCGATCAGCTGCACGATGTTGAGCAGCACGGGCAAACGGGCAAAGGCGCTGCCATACACACGGTGCATTAGCCCTGCACTGGATAGACCGCTGTCGCAACCGAGTTTGGCCGTGGATGCCAACAAGGCCGAGCCCACGATGGAGCCGATGACGATGGCGATCAACGCATCGCGCGTGCCCATGGCAGGTACCAGGTAAGCACCCACCTGCATGACCAACAATCCAACCCCAAGGCTGAACCACAGCGAGGCGTGAGAAAACCCAGTGAAGACGCGTGCATCTTGTCCCACTGGTGCGAGTGATGTGTTGTTTGTATTTGCCATTGCTTGTCTCAAGTAAATGGCAGTTCGGCGAGGTCTGAGCCAAACCATTGAAGGTGTTTGCTCTGTCTAGACCAGCTTCCCTGCGCGAGGATTACCTCAAGTCCTTGCGGACTTTGAGACCCACTGCGGGCGGGTCTCAACAGGTTCAAAGGGACTTTCTCAGTCGAAGTCGGTGACGGCTTCAACACCCCTAGCGAATGCGCCATTGCTGGCGCGGGTTAGATTTTAAGCGATGCCCAGCAGGCGATGCAGTTCGGTCGATGTTGTCGTGTACTGCAGCAGGGTTTTTCGTGTGGGGTGCACGAGGGCCGCTGCGCCAAAAGCGGCGAGGGTGGCTTCGTGAAAGCCGCACAAGATGAGTTTCTTTTTGCCGGGGTAGGTGTTGATGTCGCCCACGGCGAAGATGCCGGGCACATCGGTGGCAAAGGTTTCGGTGTTGACCACCAGTTGCTTGCGCTCCATCGCCAAGCCCCAGTTGGCAACGGGGCCGAGTTTGGGAGAGAGGCCCAAGAAGGCCAAGACGTGCTGTGCAGGGCGTTCGATGGTTTGGCCTTCGGG
>Ga0228702_1002107_pt1 | contig 11739 bp, 8 predicted proteins | sample McNCre217_Aug_MG_2_FD_178018 | JGI IMG/M metagenome (GOLD analysis project Ga0228702, IMG submission 178018) | Freshwater microbial communities from McNutts Creek, Athens, Georgia, United States - 20-17_Aug_MG | ecosystem: Environmental > Aquatic > Freshwater > Creek | place: USA: Georgia... | reverse complement strand
GGCGTGAATGCGAGGTAGAGACTTAGACCCAACCGATGGGCAAATCTTACATCGCCGCACTGCACCGAATCAACTTCAAATCCGGTCTTGGGAATTGAACCCAAGTCCACAACTATCGTTCTTAGCCAGCATGCAGCGGCTGTGCATGGCGCTTGATTCCCAGCGCAGCAGCAACTTCCAGGATGGTTGCAAAACTGGGGTTCGTTTGCAGACTGCCGAAACACCGTTCGGATTGAACAGGTCCCGGCAAAAGGTCCCATACGACTTTCGTATGGAGACCCCGAATGACCGAAAAGAACTGCGCCTGCTGCGGCCAACCCTTCCTTTCTGACCCGCGCGTCAAGAACCAAACCTTCTGTTCAGCTCCCGCCTGCCAGAAAGAAAGGCGCAAAAAATGGCGGCAAACGAAGATGCTGACGGACAAGGACTACCGCGTCAACAAGTCCGACTCCCAGCGCAACTGGCTGGATCGAAATCCTGATTACTGGCGCAATTACAGGAACAGAGTCAATCAAAAATCGATGCCCACATACCCTGAATCCAGACCAGAGCACCCCATTTCCGGCCTGTATCACATCAGGTTCATGCCCAACTCCGACCCTGCAAAGAGCGACGCGTGGATCGCCGAAATCTCCCCTGTATGCCAGAGCTGCCCGTGCAAAGTGAACGAGTGCAAAGATTCCACCTGATCGACAGTTCAAATTTTCAACATTACCGTTGCTCCCAAATGCGATCTCGATCCACCTGTATGGCAACCAATTCAGGGGCGTGCATGAGGGCCCCAATTCACGGGCCCTGCATCACCCCTTGAAATGAATGACAGGCCCGAGCGCACAGACCAACAATGAGCGATCGGGTTATATGCAGTCAGAAGAATCGATCAACGGCGCAGCAGACCAGCCACGCAATATCAAGGCTGCCGAGTACGTTCGGATGTCAACCGAGCATCAACAGTACTCGACCGAAAACCAGTCCGACAGAATCCGTGATTACGCTGCTCATCATGGCATTGAAATTGTTCGCACGTATACAGATGCGGGCAAGAGTGGACTGAACATCGGCGGTCGTCTGTCCTTGCAGCAGCTAATCAAAGATGCTGAAAGCGGCACCGCTGACTTCAACTTGGTCCTGGTCTACGACGTTAGCCGCTGGGGACGATTTCAAGATGCGGATGAAGGCGCGTATTACGAATACATCCTCAAACGCAAAAACATCCACGTCCAGTACGTGGCCGAGCAATTTGAAAACGATGGCTCCCCCGTCTCAACGATCGTCAAAGGCGTCAAACGGGCAATGGCTGGCGAATACAGCCGAGAGCTGTCGGCCAAGGTGTTTGCAGGTCAATGCCGCCTGATCGAGCTTGGATTTCGGCAAGGTGGTCCCGCTGGCTATGGTTTGCGGCGCGTGCTGATTGATCAGTCTGGCTCCATCAAGAGCGAGCTTTCCCGTGGCGAGCACAAAAGCCTGCAAACTGACCGAGTGATCTTGCAGCCAGGGCCAGACGACGAGGTCATGATCGTCAATCAAATCTATCGCTGGTTCATCGACGATAACTGCACCGAATCAGAAATTGCCGAGCGGCTGAACACTCAGGGCGTACAAACTGATCTTGGCAGAGACTGGACACGGGCCACCGTTCGGCAGGTTCTGTCCAACGAAAAATACATCGGCAGCAACGTCTACAACCGACGCTCCTTCAAGCTCAAGAAGCATCGGGTGGTCAACACACCCGAAATGTGGATCAAAAAAGAAGGTGCGTTTGAAAGCATCGTTGCACCAGAACTCTTTTACACCGCACAAGGCATCTTGCGCGCACGCGCACACCGGTACAGCGATGATGAGCTGGTTGAGAAACTGCGCAGCCTGTACCAACGCCATGGTTATTTGTCAGGCCTGATCATCGACGAAGCCGAAGGGATGCCGTCAGCCGCAGCCTACGCACACCGTTTCGGCAGCCTGATACGGGCGTATCAAACAGTCGGCTTCACCCCGGATCGGGATTACCAGTACTTGGAAGCGAACCAATTCCTGCGCCGACTGCACCCCGAGATTGTTGGTGAGACCGAAAAAAAGATCTCCGAAATTGGTGGAGCCGTCCTGCGAGACCCTGGAACCGATCTGCTCACCATCAATCAAGAATTCACCGTTTCTCTGGTTCTGGCCCGTTGCCAGCTGCTAGACAACGGTCGGCGGCGTTGGAAAGTACGCTTTGACACCAGCCTGGCACCGGACATCACGGTTGCTGTGCGTCTTGACGAGTGCAATCAGGCTGCTCTCGATTACTACCTGCTACCTCGTTTGGATTTTGGTCTCCCGCGAATCCAACTAGCCGACCGTAACGGAGTCGAGTTCGAAAGTTTCCGTTTTGAAAGCCTGGATTACTTGTACGGCATGGCCCGTCGCTTTCGCATACGGAGGTCTGCATGAGCAGTGCTAAAGCGCATCGTCCATCTGAGCTGCGGATGATTCCGCTGGAACAGATTGAGGTGCTCAATCCCCGTGAACGCAACAACCGGATGTTCGAACAGATTGTCGAGAACATTCAGAGCATTGGTCTCAAAAAGCCAATCGTTGTGACTCCTCGGCCCAGTGGAGGCGGAGAGCACTTCTTGCTTATCTGCGGCGAAGGTCGTTTCAAGGCTTTCAAGGCCCTCGGACACAAGGAAATACCGGCCATGGTGATGAACGTTGACAACGAGTCAGCCTTCATCATGAGCTTGACAGAGAACATCGCCCGCCGCAAATTCAGCCCGCTGGAACTCCTTGTTGGCATTGAACAACTCCAGGATCAGGGCTACGACAAAAAGTCCATTGCCGAAAAAACAGGGCTGAGCCTGGATTACGTCAAAGGGATCTCGCAGCTGCTGCAAAACGGAGAACAGCGACTTCTGATGGCCGTCGGCAGTGGTCGCATACCTCTCAATGCAGCGATCACCATTGCGGGCGCTGGCAACGATGACAAAGCTATCCAGGCCGCAATGCAGGAAGCATACGAATCAGGGAAATTGCGTGGCAACCAGCTGATCCAGGCACGTCGTGTAATCGAACGGCGCCGTACCCATGGAAAGTCCATCAGTGGTGGGACTGTGTCCAGAAGGGCCAATACAGACGTCACCACATCCAGCCTGGTTCGAAACTATCAGCGTGAGGTCGAGCGCCAAAAGCTTCTGGTCAGGAAGGCAGAAACGGCTCAACGCAATCTGCTGTTCATCGTCGGCGCCCTGCGCCAGCTTCTTGCCGATGAAAACTTCACCACATTGTTGCGCGCCGAAGGCCTGGACACCCTTCCTCAGTACCTGGCTGATCGGGTCTGGACTCGTGGGAGTGGCGCATGACAAAACCACTTCTGGGATTTATTCCAGACCCATTGCGCCTACCGCTCTCGGTCATTCTTCCGTCGCGCAAATCACCTGAAGGCCTGTTGACGTCCCGCAAGTTCAAACAGATCGTGACGTCCATCCAGGGTGTTGGTTTGATTGAGCCCTTGTCAGTAGGCAAACCCAATCGGTCTGGTCAATACGTCCTGCTTGATGGACACACTCGTCTGGTGGCACTCAAGCAATTGGGCTTTGAAGATGCTCCATGCCTGGTGGCCACGGACGACGAGAGTTACACGTACAACAATCGGATCAGCCGCCTCTCCAGCATCCAAGAACACGCCATGATCAGGCGTGCCGTTGAAAGCGGCATTCCACCCGAGAGGATCGCCAGTGAATTGGATGTGGACGCCAGTCACATCATGAAGAAGCTGAATCTGTTAGATGGCATCTGTCCAGAGGCAGCCGAGTTGCTTCGTGACCAGACGTTTTCTCCAAACCTGGGGGCGGTCCTACGTAAGATGAAACCTACCCGGCAGATCGAATGCGTGGAGTTGATGGTCAGCACCAACAACATCACTGTCGCGTACGCCCAGGCACTGGTAGCAGCTACCCCCAGCAATTTTCTCGTGGGAGAAATCAAACCTCGAAAAATGGCCGGGGTGACCGCAGATCAAATGGCCAAGATGGAACGGGAAATGGGCAATCTCCACGAACAGTTCAAGCTTGCCGAGCAGACCTACGGGCACGACATCCTCAACTTGGTACTGGCCAAAGGCTATCTGACCAAGCTCATGACCAACGATGCAATCCTGCGCCACCTGACTAAGAAATATCCGGATGTCCTGAACGAATTTGACGGCATCGTTCGAATGGCGGCGTTAGACAAGTGAATGGACCAGTCACGCGCATCGATGGCAGTCATGATGCATCGCCATTGCCTGTCTCGATGTTCGAGACAACCGAAGAAGCCAGCCACGAAGAACTGTCGGCATCTCATCGCAACGCGCCACAACCCGATGCTGGATGCCTTTACGGATTGATCGGCGAGGTCGCCCAAGCCGGGAGCCATGACACTGAAACCAATGCTTTTGCCATTGCTGCCAATTTCATGGCGTATTTGTCCTGCGCAATTGGGCGGGGGGTGTACCTGCCAATCGGCAACACCCGCCACCATGCCCGGCTGTTTTGCCTGCACATTGGACGTTCTGGCCGTGGACGCAAGGGGGATGCGGTTTCACTCGTGTTGCGCATCGATGAGGCCCTACGGGCAAGGGACATCAGATTTACGCCACAAATTCACCGGGGAGGCCTGTCTACCCGTGAAGGACTTGTTACGCTGATTCACGATGGGTATCGGCAAGGACAACAGGATATACCGGCCATTGAAGACAAGCGGCTCTGGGTTGTTGAATCGGAATTCGCCAACGTGCTGCACCAAGGACGCCGCAACGGCAACACACTTTCAGCTGCTCTTCGCGACTGTTGGGATGGGATTCACCTCAGGCCAGCCACAAAGACCAATCGGGTCTACGCCAGCAATCCACACCTTAGCCTGAGCGGTGCCATCTCCCCCAGCGAGCTGACTGGTCTGATGAATGCCCGCGAATTGAGCAACGGCTTCGCCAACCGTTTCCTCATGATTTGGGCCGAGCGGACCAAGATACTGCCCTTCCCGAAAGAAACACCCCAGTTACTGGTGGAACACTTGGCCATGAAAGCGCTACGGGTGCTGGAATTCGTTGGCGCAGACCGGCCGGGTGAGCAAGACCATCTACAAATGGAACTGTCTGCAGCGGCACAATGGCGATACGCACAGCTTTACCGAGACGAGCTGAACTTTGACTTTGGGGACGGAGTCATCAGTGCAGTGCTTGAACGCCGAGCACCGATGCTGCTTCGGTTGGCAATGTTGATGGCACTGACCGATTTAAACATCCGGATCGATGTCCAGCACATTGAAGCTGCGATGGCATGGATCCGCTATGCAACCGCATCGGTCCAATTTATCTTCGCCAGCGCGGTTGATGAAGCCAAGCTACTTCAGATTATGGAACTGACAAACAAAGTACTGGCCTACCTGCGAAAGCACGAACAGGCCACTCGCAGTGAGATCAGCACGGAATGTTTCCGGGGCAAGGTGCCCAAGGCACAAATTGACGCCGTACTCACACACCTTCTGGCAACGACACCGCCCAAGATCACTGTCCTGCGTGCTGAGCGCCGTGATGGTGCTCCTGGTGCTCCACTCACGATTTATAGGCTTGCCATGCCGTAGTGGATGGCCTCTGAGATTATTTCGCTAAATTCGCCAGGAAATTTCTCGCGTAAGTGGTTGTCATTAAACAAATTTCTCTAATTTCTCTGATTTCGCGAGCCAGACATGCCAATACCCATTCGGGGCACTGATTGATCTATGCCCACTCCGAGCGATCACCAAGACAGAAAACGCGAGACATCCTTAGTCCAAGTTGCTAAAATGCATGAAACTTCAATGAGAATTTTTTCATGCCTGCAACTGCTTCACTGCCCACCTCATCCCTGCGGGGTGCCACTGCGCACCTTGCGGATGAGCTGAAAGCCGGTCATGTCTACCGGCGGGAGGATCTCGCTCGCCTGAGCAATGCGGTGGATAGGCATCTGCGTGAACTGGTCTCCATGGGCAAACTTCAGAAGCTGGCCCAGGGGCTTTACCACGCCCCCAAGCAGTCCAACTTTGGCCCCCTCCCCCCAGCCGACGATCAGCTTGTGAAGGGGTTTCTGCGGGACAAGGAATTCCTGGTGTTTTCGCCCTCTTCCTACAACGCTGTGGGGCTAGGGACCACGCAGCTCTACAACCGGACATTGGTCTACAACCACAAGCGTCATGGCGTCTTCCGCCTGGGAAATCGGCAGTTCGATTTCCGGGTGAAGCCCCGCTTTCCGAAGAAGCTGTCTCGCGAGTTCCTCTACGTAGACCTGCTCAACAACTTGGAAGAACTGGCCGAAGACCGTGATGTTGTGCTTAGCCAGGCTCGCAGCAAGCTACCCTCCTTCGATATGGATCGACTGCAAGAAGCCGTAGAAAGCTACGGCAACATGGCCACGCGCAAACGGTTCCGGGAGTGGATCGATGGCTGAGTTTCTTCACGAGCGACGCGACTTCGACCAATTGCTCGCGGTTGTTGCCAACGATCGAGGCCTTGACCCCATGCTGGTCGAGAAGGATTACTGGATCATGCACGGGCTATGGGGCCTGCAGGCCCAGGGCTTTGTGTTTGAGCTCAAGGGTGGCACCTCCCTGTCCAAAGGCTTCGGGGTGATTCATCGGTTTTCCGAAGACATCGACATCCGTATTGAGCCACCGGCCGACATGGATGTGAAAACCGGCCGCAACCAGGACAAGCCCGCTCACATTGCCTCACGGCTGGCTTATTACGACGAACTGGCCAAGCGCATCAGCATCCCAGGCATCGACAGTGTGGAGCGGGACACTTTTTTCGATGACGAGAAAATGCGTAGCGCAGGCATTCGCCTGACCTACTCACCCCGCGCAGCCGCCCTGTCAGGGGTGAAGGACGGCATCCTGCTGGAGCTGGGGTTTGACGACACTGCTCCCAACCGACCGGTCACAATCTCCTCATGGGCATTGGATTTCGCCATGGACCGAGGCGTGCTGGTTTTCGATAACCGGGCCGTAGATGTCCCCTGCTACGCGCCGACACACACCTTCGTCGAGAAGCTCCAAACCATTTCGACCAAGTACCGGCGTCTAGCAGAGGCCAAAGAGTTTCCCGCCAACTTCCTGCGGCACTACTACGACGTGTACTGTCTGCTCGACCTGCAAGAAGTTCAGGAATTCATGAAAACGCCCGCATACCAAGAACGGAAGCAGCAGCGCTTCCGATCTGGAGATGAGTTGGCGATAGCCAAAAATGCTGCATTCACCCTGAGCGATCCTGACCAGCGCGCTCTGTTCGCTCGGGAATACAGAAAGTCAGCCGCGCTCTACTACCAAGGTCAGCCTGATTTTGATCAGCTACTTGCTCGGATCGGTTTACACCTGGATTCAATGTGAAATTTGATACAAGTTTGATCTCTGAGCAGTACAGTTGCGATGGAAGCCTGAGCAAAGTCATCGCCAGAGATTTCATAGATCAGCAGAATTGGTACCCATTCAACTGATGTCCATTCACATCGATCCCTTGCCGAAGATACCCGAGGCTCTCCGTGTTGCAGCATCAACACGGAGGCTTGTGCCCTTCATAGGAGCGGGGGTGTCTCAGCTTGGAGGAAGCCCCGGATGGGATGAGTTCGCGAATCTTGCGCTGAAATTCTTCGTGACGCATGGAAAACTTTCTCATGCAGCACTTGATCAAATCATGGGCCTGACATCACGGGTAAAGCTATCCGTAGCCCTCGACTTGGAATTTCGGCACAAACTTCCGATCGATTTCCAATCGATTCTGAAGCCTTCGACTGACGAAGGGAAAAAGCATTGCGAGCGCGTTTATAAAGATCTGAGTCAACTCGCAGATACCTTCGTTACAACGAACTATGACGGTTGGCTAGACCAAGCTCGAATCCCCTTCTACAAATATGAAGACATGTCGATGCGAAACTTTGGTGCTCCGAACTCAGTCTTCCATATTCATGGTTCTGTCCTCGACTCAAGCAGCATGGTACGCACTACGGAAGAGTATCTTGTCCGTTATGCCAACCACAAAATTGCAAAAGGTCCAGCAGGAGAGAACGCATTTTTGACCTTCCTGGAAAAACTATTCGAACTCAAAACAATCTTGTTCATTGGGTACAGCCTGAGCGAGTTAGAAGTGCTCGAGTATGTTCTTCAGAAAAAGGGGCAAGACATCAACGAAGAAGGGAGCGAGCAAAAGCATTTCATCCTTCAAGGTTTCTTCAGTCATGAAGTTGAATTGGCTAAAAGCCTAAAAGAGTACTTTGCGAAATTTGGCGTGGAACTGATTCCGTTCTCTCGTGATGAGAACAACTGGGGTCAGTTGGCTAACGTCATTGAGTATCTAGCACTAGAGTTAAAAATTGGAAATCCCCTTGCAGTTGCCACACTGCAGGAGATGAAAGGATTACTGGGATGACGTTTATTTTTACAACGAACCACCAGCTTTTCATCCAGCGCATGCTCGAAAACGAAGAGCAAGAGAAAAAGGGCTACGAATTGCTGTTGGAGAAAGAGTACTTCGCTGATTTCTTTGACCACCTTCAGGCTGTCGGCTTGTTTTCTGCAAGTCGACCACCAGGGCCACAGCCCACTTCCAAACCTGGTTCTGTGTGGATTCCATACTGGGCCCCACTAGATTACCTAGAGGCATGTGCTCGCCTTGCGAAAACTCAACAGGACACAAAGTTAGCCGTCAAAGTATTAGAAGTTGTACGCGAATGCTCTTTGGCGGGCAATCCAGATGGATCTCCCCGACACAATTACTTCACTTCCAAAAAATTTGCTGAGATTCTCGGATTGATGCCAACAGTTTTGGTACAGAACAGTGACATCGATTTGATATCTCGCTGGCTTCTGGATCCATATGACAAGGGTCTTGTTTGCAGCGCGTTGGACAAAGGGCTCATGTTTGCGTTACTAAATAGCGCTGCGCCTGACGACTGGGCCAAGGCCGTAAAGGTCCTCGATCAATGCACCGAATTAGCACCGGACAAGAATGACGATCAACCTACTACGGTTGTCGAAGACTATTGGCTCAAAGAGTTCATTAACAATCATTCGTCAAGACTCGGTGAAAGAGTAGGTGCGTCTGCCACCGCTGTATTCATGAAGCGTCTGACACAGATCTTTGGGTCGGGAACACGATGTACACACGGCTACTTGTTCCGGCCTGCAATTGAAGATCACACACAAAACCATGACTGGTATGGTGCCGAGAATCGTTTCGTAGAAGGATTACGGGACGTTTTGGTGTCTTGGGCAAGCGCAAATCCTGAAGCGGCAAAAGAGACTGTGAAATCTCTTTTGAATGCAGAGTTGGACATTGCTCGACGCATCGCAATTCACGTAATTAATACTCACTGGAGTGATCTCCGGGATCTGCTAACAGAAGCAATTAGTCCCGATCTGTTTCGCTCTGGACACCTGCACGAGCTCTATCAGCTACTTAAAACCCATTTTTCCGAAATGCCCACAGAACAACAAACTGCCGTTCTGGATGCAATTGACAACATCTATGTTCCTAAGGTCGCCGAAAATCCTGAACGTCATCGTCGCATTGTTCAGAGAAACTGGCTTTCAGCTCTTGAAGGCAAAGGAAATGAACGTGCAAACCAGTGGTATGTCCAATTAGGTAGCGGGGACGAGAGAGTTGGTTTATCACCACACCCAGATTTCCACTCATACATGGAATCAAGCTGGGGAGAAGGTCCATCAATCTATCAACCAACGGAACTTCTAGCATTCGTTCAGTCAGGTGACCTTATTGGTGTGCTGAATGACTTCAAGCAAACAGATCGATGGTCTGGCCCCACAACTCGCGCATTGGTTAGTGCATTGGAAGCTGCAGTTGCAGAACAACCCGCTCTGTTCATCAGTACCTTTCCATCTCTTCTCAATGCGAAGCGCCCTTATCAGTACGGCATCTTAAGTGGCCTGAAGCAAGCCTGGGACGCATCGGCTAAGTCCACATCGGATATAGATTGGAATGACGCCTGGTACAAGATTCTTGATTTTTTGCTCCAATTAATCTCACCTGTTCATTTCTGGAGGGAAAAAGTTGATCCCGATCCCGACTTCTGTCCATCTAGGGATTGGATTCCCCCAGTCATCGCTGACTTTTTGCGTTCTGGCACGCGCGATGACAAGCATGCATATCCTTCAGAACTCCTTCCCAAAGCTCTCGTAATAATTGAATTGCTACTTGAGAATGCAGAAACCGGATCCGCTCCTACTGACGATCCGATGCACATGGCAATCAATTCACCCAAAGGAAAAGCTATTGAAGCCCTGTTCAGCCACGCATTACGTCAGTGCCGAGTGAGCGATAAAACGTCAGGATCACACACAGAAACTTGGGCGTCTCTTCAGTCGATTTTTTCCAAAGAACTAGGCAAAACCAAAGGGGAAAATTTCGAATTTTCCACACTTGCAGCTTCTTATCTAGCAAACATACAGTATCTGTCTGAGACATGGTTAACGCAGTCTATTGGGAAGATATTTTCGAAAGAATTTCCGGACAACTTCAACTCAGCCCTAGGTGGATTCGTTTACTCAGAGCCAACCAAGTTAACCTATCGGCTGCTAGTTAACGCTGGTGCAATCGACACCGCTGTACAAAGCTATGAGGGCAAGACGCAGATTAAAGACAGATTGATCGAGCGTATAGCGCTGGCCTACCTTTGGGGTGAAGAGACTTTGGAATCACCTAGGTTCTCATGGTGGTTCCAGAAGTCGGAAGTACATGCCCTTTCGGCAGTCAGTCATTACTTCTGGAGCATCAGCAAACAAGAAATTACAGAGGAGCAAGTTAAGCTCATCATGCAATTTTGGAAAAAATGTGTTGATGTCGTCCACAAAGAAGACTCCTCGTCGGACCAACTTTTTTCCAGCCTGAGTCGTTTGGCCTGCTATGTAGATTCGATCAGCGCAACTGAAGAGGCGCTAATGGCGGCTGTCGCACCATTTGCACACGTAGGTCACAATGTAGATTGGTTTATTGAGTCGCTGGAACGACTTGCTGATGTTAATCCTCAGGTGATTTCTAGATTGCTCACAATAGTTTTGGATACTCATGATCCGATGTTCGATTTTGAAGATCGTCTGAAATCTATCGCACTCAAATTTTCTCAGCACCAGATGAACACGGAGGCAATTCGACTAGTTGATCGACTGCGTCGCCTCCGAGGTATGCCCGAACTCTACGAACATCTGATCAAAAAAATGAAAGCAATGTGATGCATTTGCACAAAAGTATGAACAATCTCCTTACCTGCAACCAACAATCATTGAAGCCATCCTGGACGGTAGATATCCGGCGCAACTAACGATCAAAGATCTGATGGAGCCGTTTCCCATTGAGTGGGATGCACAGGCCAAACACTTTGGAATTGAATGCGACTAAGCCGCTTAAAGAGGCCTCAAGCCTTCATAACGGATGTGCATCCCACACCCCCTGTAAAGAGGCACAAAATTTCCGTTCCTCTCTGCATCGGGATCAAAAGGTGCCCTGGAACCTAGTTCAGCGCTCGTCATTATTTCGTTGCCCAACGTTGAACGCTGATCAGAATCTTATAGGTTGTTTGCGCACAGGTCAGCGTCTGCTTCGGGTCGGCGGCTGCCGGTCAGTCGATGAGCCGTGAACGACGGCAATCAGCCTAGACTCGACAATGCCTCCCTTTCACAACTTAAAGATGCAGTATGCGAGAGCGCGAGAAGGGGTCTCCTCGTTTTCAGTGCAATAAGTGA
>Ga0228702_1002106_pt1 | contig 11740 bp, 9 predicted proteins | sample McNCre217_Aug_MG_2_FD_178018 | JGI IMG/M metagenome (GOLD analysis project Ga0228702, IMG submission 178018) | Freshwater microbial communities from McNutts Creek, Athens, Georgia, United States - 20-17_Aug_MG | ecosystem: Environmental > Aquatic > Freshwater > Creek | place: USA: Georgia... | reverse complement strand
ACGAAATTTTTTCACTAATTAGTCAAGAGGCTCACCGACAAGAATTCGGGATTGAGTTAATTGCTTCTGAGAACTTTACATCCCCACAGGTGATGGAAGCACAAGGAAGTGTTTTGACCAATAAATATGCGGAAGGACTTCCAGGGAAGCGTTATTATGGCGGTTGCGAGGTGGTAGATGAGGTGGAAACCTTAGCTATTGAGCGTGCGAAAAAATTGTTCGGAGCTACTTGGGCAAACGTTCAACCACACTCAGGTGCTCAAGCGAATGCAGCTGTTTTTCTTTCGTTTTTGAATCCAGGCGATAAAATTTTAGGATTTGACTTGTCACATGGCGGTCACTTATCGCACGGTTCTCCAGTCAATTTCTCTGGAAAATACTTTCAAGCATTCTTCTACGGTGTAGAAAAAGAAACCGGTTTAATCGACTGGGATAAAGTAGAAGCAACTGCTTTAAAAGAAAAACCAAGATTAATCATTTGTGGTGCCTCCGCTTACTCGCGTGATTGGGATTATGCGCGTTTACGTGCGATTGCTGATCAAGTAGGCGCCATCTTATTAGCGGATATTTCACACCCTTCGGCATTAATCGCGAAAGGTTTGTTGAACAACCCGATGCAACATTGCCACATCGTTACGACAACAACACACAAAACATTGCGTGGACCACGTGGTGGCTTGATCATGATGGGCAATGATTTTGAAAACCCATTTGGTTTCAAAACGTTGAAAGGTGATTTGAAATTAATGTCGGCTTGTTTAGACGGCGCCGTTTTCCCAGGAACACAAGGTGGGCCATTAGAGCACGTAATTGCTGCCAAAGCAATCGCTTTTGGGGAAGCATTAACGCCAACATTCGAAACCTATGCGAAGCAAGTTCAATCCAATGCACAAGCGATGGCGAAGGCATTCTTGGCAAAAGGATACGATATTATCTCAGGAGGAACAGACAATCATTTAATGTTGATCGACTTACGTCCAAAAGGCTTGAGCGGTAAATTGGCTGAAAATACGTTGATCCAAGCAGATATCACGATTAACAAAAACATGGTACCCTTCGATGACAAATCTCCATTTGTGACATCGGGTATGCGTGTGGGTACAGCGGCGATGACAACGCGTGGCTTAAAAGAAGCGGACATGTCTCAAATCGTTGAGATGGTGGATAAGGCTTTGATGAACCACGATAATGAGGCTGTATTAAAAACAATCAAAGGAGAAGTAAACGAATGGGTGAAACAATTCCCATTATATCTATAATAAACAAAAATGGCATTAGATCAAGATTGGGACGATGAATTAGACGAGGAGAAAGATGGGACTGAAATGTCCTTTCTCGATCACCTGGAGGAATTGCGCTGGCACATCATCCGGTCCATCGCCTCTATCTTGATTTTTACCATTGCTGCCTGGATATTCCGAAACGAAATCTTCGGAATCATTATCATGGGACCTACCAAAGTGGATTTTTGGACGAATCAAGTCCTTTGCCGCTTGGCAGATGTTACTGGGATGACGAGTCTTTGCATGCAGCAAGCTGACTTTATCTTGCAGTCCAGAGAAGTTTCAGGCCAATTCATGATGGCCTTGACGCAATCGATTATTGTGGGATTAATGTTCGCGTTTCCGTATGCATTTTACGAGGTTTGGCGCTTCATTCGTCCAGGTCTTAAATCCAAAGAATTAAAAGCGGCACGGGGTGCGGTTTTCTGGGTATCCATGTTGTTCTTCATCGGTGTATCGTTCGGATACTTCGTGGTGGCACCCATGGCGATCAATTTCTTGGCTAATTTCAAGTTGGACCCATCCATCCAAAATCAATTCGACATCAACGATTACATCTCGTTATTGTCAATGTTGACACTCGCTTGCGGCTTAACATTCCAGTTACCTATGATTGCATTCGTGTTATCGCAAGTGGGTATTTTGACGCCTTCATTCATGCGTGAATACCGCAAGCATGCATTGATCGTCATCTTGTTAGTGGCAGCGATTATTACGCCATCACCGGATGTGATTTCCCAATTGCTGGTCGCATTTCCGTTATTCGGATTATACGAGATTAGCATCATCGTTTCGGGCCGCGTATTACGCAGAAAAATGCGTGAAGAGGCTGCAGAAGCAAACGACTAAAACCATATGAATTATCTATCGGCGGAGAATATTTCGCGAAATCTTGGCGAACGCTGGGTGTTTAAAAACCTGTTTTTCGGCTTGCAGAAAGGCGAAAAAGTAGCGCTCATCGGAAAAAACGGAACAGGTAAAACCACCCTGATGGAATCCATCATGGGCATGCAATCCCCCGACGAAGGCAAGATTACTATCCGCAAGGGGATCCGTGTAGGTTATCTACCGCAAAACCCCATTTTTGCCGAGAATGAACGCGTCTTGAATTATCTGTTTTCGGATGATTTGCCAAGCGCCGTAGCGATTAAAGCCTACGAAAAAGCCATGCTTTCCGGTGATCCGCAGGAATTAGAAGATTCCTTCGCCTTGATGGAGGCAAATAATGCCTGGGATTACGAAGCGAGAGCCAAACAAATCATTACTCGATTGGGGATTCCGGATGGAGACCAACAGGTCTCTACGCTTTCAGGGGGACAAAAGAAACGTCTTTCTTTGGCGAAATTATTGATCGAGAGTCCAGATATTATGATTCTGGATGAGCCGACCAACCACTTGGACATTGAGACCATCGAATGGTTAGAAGGTATTTTATCTGGACCCAATGTGACCGTTTTAGTGGTATCCCACGACCGGTATTTCTTGGATAAGGTTTGCAACAAAATGATGGAACTTGCTAACGGTTCGATTTATACCTACGAAGGGAATTACGGCTATTTCTTGGAGAAAAAAGCGGAGCGTGAAGCATCCGAAGCGAGTACCGTAGCGAAAGCGAAAAACCTTTACCGCAAGGAATTGGAATGGATGCGTCGCCAACCCAAAGCGCGTGGTACCAAATCACAATCTCGCATCGATGCATTCGTCGAAACGGAAGAAGTTGCCCACCGCAAAGTGGATGACAGCAAATTGGAATTGAATATTCAAATGTCCCGTTTGGGAAATAAAATCATTGAAATCAACCACCTGAAAAAGGCCTGGGGCGAGAAGAAAATCGTCAATGATTTCACGTATACATTTAAGAAAAAAGATCGTATTGGGATTGTGGGTAAAAATGGTGCGGGAAAAACAACCTTCTTGCAGTTATTGACCGGATTAGAACAACCTGATTCAGGAACGATTGATCCAGGCGAGACTTTGGTCATCGGTTACTATACGCAGTTACCTTTCGAATTCAAGCCGGAACAACGCGTCATCGATACGATTACGGAAATTGCGGAGGTAATTCCTTATGGCAAGAATGAGTCCCTTACTCCTAGCCAGTTTTTGAGTAAGTTTTTGTTCCCAACGGCCCAACAATATACACCTGTTTCGAAGCTATCCGGTGGCGAGAAAAAGCGTTTGCAGTTGATGCAAGTCTTGGTAAAGAACCCGAATTTCTTGATTCTGGATGAGCCTACAAATGATTTGGACTTAGATACGCTTCAGTTACTCGAAGACTTCTTGAGTGAGTTCCAGGGTTGCCTATTGCTTGTTTCGCACGATCGCTACTTCATGGATAATTTGGTGGACCAATTGATCTTGGTGGAAGGCGAAGGCGAGGTGAATTTCTTTAATGGAAACTATACGGATTACCGTATTTCCTTAGAGAACAAGGAAAAGGAACCAGCACCCGTTGTAAAAGCTGCACCTGTAGAGACACCAGTTACACCCGCGCAAAAAGGGGCTAAATTGAGTTTCAAGGAACAGAAAGAATTTGAAGATTTGGAGAAAGAAATGGCCAAATTGGAAGCAGAAAAAGAAGTCTTGATTGAGAAACTCAATGGAGGTTCGGAGGATTTTCAATTATTGGCCAATTGGGCGAAGGAAATCGAAACATTAAAGAATACCTTAGAAGAAAAAGAATTACGCTGGTTAGAACTATCTGAAAGAGCATAAAACGATGGATCCATTAGAAGGCAAGACGCTTAAATTTATTGTTGAGTACTTAGTTGACAAATATGGCTGGGAAGGCCTTGCGAGTCGCATTCGAATCAATTGCTTCGCGCATGAACCCAGTGTTAATTCAAGCCTAACCTTTTTACGCAAAACCGATTGGGCGAGAAAAAAAGTAGAAAATTTATACATCAAAGCCATCCGCATGGATGAACATCCTCCGAAATAAAAAAAGAAGCCCCGCATGGGGCTTCTTTCGTTTGGTACTTGTCCCCTAGGCTAAAGCCTAGGGTTATTCATTTAGTTCTCAAAGAAGAACTCCTTTAAAGCATATAGCGGTTTCTCGCCTGCACCTGGGTTCACAAACACAAAGTACAAATCATTCACGCCTGTAACCTCAACGGGCATAGCTGTTTGACCTGCTTTTTGAATATCAATGCTACCCGCAAGTTTACCGGTTGGGCTACCTAAGTGCAACTCAAGTTTACCACCAGCCGTTTGACCTGGTAAAACAAACGCACTTACGTTGATATTTTTGATGCCCGTTAAATCGATTTGATTGAAAGATGCGTAACCTTGATCACCCGTCGCAACCAAAATTTCGCCCAAACCATCCACTTTCGTTTTCATTGTTTTCGCATTGGCATCACAAGAACCCGCAGCAACTTTTGCATCGCGCAAGGTCACTACTTTTTGTCCTGTTGCAGGAGCCATTTTACCATTTCCTTTATCCGTGTAAGATGCAGAGAAAATAAACGTTCCTGGCTTACCCTTATCAGAAGTCACATAGGCACCTTTAACCGGTTGGGAAGCTTTCTTTTTATCCGAAAGACCTAAAATATAAATAACCATCTCGCGCGCATCAGCTTTCGATACTTGTGGGTGGGCTGCCATCACTTGCTCTCCCCAAACACCGCCTCCGCCACTAATGACTTTCTTCGAAAGCTCATCAATGTTCTGTGAACTCGCACGGTATTTCTTCGCGATTTCATTGTAAGCAGGTCCAATCGATTTCTTATCCAAGGCATGGCAAGTTTTGCAATCCGACAAATCAATTAAACGCTTTCCATTCGAGAATGTCGTATTGCTCTTATGACCTTGTTCAATGATCGTTTTGTCGTAACCTTCCAAATAGTTGATATTTAACACAACATCTTCTTCCGCAATTTTATTTGTTGCCAAAGAACCATCTTCTTTATCATCAACGGATACTTGGTATTTCACCGATTTATCGTTCCAATAGAAGCTCTTATTCCCTTCGATTTGCACATCTACTTTCGGCACATCATTACCTACTTTGACACGTAGCGACGCAGTATTTGAATTTCCTTTATTGTCTTTTACTTTCAAGACAACATTGTAAACACCTGCTTTGGTAAATGTATAAGAAGGATTCGCGGCTGAACTTGTTTGGCCATTACCAAAATTCCACTGATACGTGATTGGATCTTTATCAAAATCAAGCGTTCCTTCTGATGAGAATTTCACTTGCATCGGAGCAGCACCTTCTTTTTTACTAGCAGATGCTACAACTTTTGGTGTACGATTGCCTGCATTGTATTCCAATTTGAACAATACCGCTTCTTCGTTTTGTGCGAACCAGTTTGGACCATATTCCAAACCATAAATTGCTCCATCTTTTGAGAATGTAAAGTCCATCGGATGAGAGAAGGTTGTTCCTGGCAAGAAACGCTCCATGCTCAAATAATCGCCATTTGCCTTCATGCTCACGGTATAAACCATATCGCGTGCCCAATCGTATGCGAATAACTTGCCATCGTAGTAGTTTGGCAATTTAACTTTTGAATCCTTCGGATAATCAGAACTGTAATAAACGCCACCTGCCATCGCATTACGGGAACCCTTACCCATCACTGGGAATTCAGGTGATTCCCCATAAGGATAGTAAATAAACGCCTTTTGTGCTGCTGGCAAATGTGCCAAACCTGTATTATGTGGCGAGTCATTTACGGGAGCCTTCGGGTTGAACTTAGCCCAAGTGCTGTCTTTCGCAAAATCACGTTGGTTGTAAGGGCGGTTGTCGGCCACAAATAGAGGCCAACCGAAATACCCAGCTTCGCGCGCTTGGTTTACTTCATCGTGTCCTTTAGAACCGTATTTAGGCGAGTCTTCCCCGGCATCAGGCCCAACTTCACCCCAATACAAGAAGCCAGTATGTTGGTCTACCGCAATCCGGTAAGGGTTACGATTTCCCATGACATAGATTTCAGGTTTTGTGTGGTATAATCCTTTTGGGAATAAATTTCCTTCAGGAATAGTGTATTTACCATCATCTGTAGGCTTAATACGTAAGATTTTTCCACGGTAATCATTGGTATTCGAAGACGTTGCGCGTGCATCCCAACCGGCACGCTTGTCGCGATTGTCCATCGGGCCGTATCCATTCGAATCGAAAGGATTCGTATCATCACCTGTTGATAGGTATAGATTACCAACCTTATCCCAAGCGATCGAACCACCAGTGTGGCAACATCCGTCGCGCTTCACAGGAACACGCAATAGCACTTTTTCGCTGTCCATTACTAAAGTATCCTTCAAGTCGTCGTAGACAAAACGCGAAAGATGTTGCGCTGTATCTGCTTGCCCTGTTTGAGGAGAATAGTATAAATAAATCCAGTGATTTTTATTGTAGTTGGGGTCCACATTCACCCCCATTAAACCATATTCAAATTTCGAGAATACGTTTAAGTCAGCGACAACCTTAACTTTTCCTTTCTTCGGATCATACATCTTAAGCTTGCCTTTTCTTTCTCCGTAGAAAATTTTTCCTCCGTCTGTCAAAGCCAATTCCGTAGGCTCATCTAAATTTTTGTCTAAAATCGTTTTGGTAAATCGGTTATCTTCAGGAAGTGGACCTGTACGCAATGGCTTGTTGAAATTAATCGCTGGTCCTGAAGCTGCCCATTGAAGACCTCCCCAAATATGTTGCAAGACTAAAGGCTCATCAAATGTCTCATGCGTATGACCCCAGTTGGTGTAAAATGCCCGACCGCCATCAAACTCGTGATACCAGGCCATTGGATGATAATCACCCATTTTACCATCTTTATAGGACTTTTCATCCAAGGTAATTAAGACCTTAACGTCTTTGTTGAAGTTTTTGAAATCGTAGAATTCATCCGTACGATCAAAGGTCGTAGGCATGTGAGCTGTAGAGATATGTGACTTATCTACCGCTGTGAATGTACCTTTTTGAACGTTTGGGCGACCTGGATGTGAAGCAAATTGCCCGCCGGCTAATTTCGTATACCAAGGCCAATCATATTCCGTATCCGTAGCAGCATGTACTCCAAAATAGGCACCACCAGCTTGAATATAGCGTTCGAAAGCATTTTGTTGTTGTTCGTTTAAGACATTACCAGTCGTGCTCATGAAAACAACCACCCGGTAATTTTTTAAGTTCTTTTCGGTGAACATGGCTGGGTTTTCAGTTGTGTCAACCGAAAAGCCTTTTTCTTTGGCCATTTTAAACAAGGCAATTTGACCTGGTTTGATCGAACTGTGGCGGAAGCCTTTGGTCAGTGAGAAGACCAAAACCTTTTGGCCTTTTAATGGGTTAGCCTCCTGTGCGAAGGCAATTGTGATTGATGTTATGCTTATAATTACGGCTAACATCACTCGGCCTAAACCGAACAAATTCTTTTTCATAGTTGATAATTTTAACAATAGGTCTTGCAAGATAGCCTAAATGCCAATTTTATTCATAAATTTCCTCAAATATTTCTACCATGAACAAACTAGTCACCACAATTGCGCTCATTTTTATAAGTGCTTATGCCTTTGGCCAATCCTGCTGTTTCGTTACGAAAGACGAAATGCAATTAATGGCCTCTAACAAAGCCTTTCAGCGCTCTCATAAATTACCGAAACCCTATCATCACATTAGCCAAGCGGGAGGCGAGATGATTACATTTGCGACGCCGGATGGCCAACAAGCGAATGCCTTTTTTATCAAAGCAGCTAAGCCAACCAATTATACCTTGTTCGTTTTTCAAGAATGGTGGGGATTGAATGATCACATCAAGCGTGAGGCAGAACATTTTTACACAACGTTAGGCAATGTCAATGTGCTTACAATCGATATGTACGATGGCAAAGTAGCCACAACGCGAGAAGATGCGGGTAAATACATGGGCGGCGCAAATCCCTTGCGTTTGGAAAACATTATTAAAGGTGCGATAGCCTACGCAGGCCCACAATCGAAAATTGCGACAGTAGGTTGGTGTTTTGGCGGAGGCCTTTCATTAAAAGCCTCTATTTTAGCAGGCCCGCAAGCAGCTGCTTGTGTGATGTATTATGGGATGCCGGTGAAAGATGTGGACCAATTGAAAACCTTGAATACGGATGTTTTAGGATTATTCGCTGGCAAGGAACAATGGATATCTCCAAAAGTTGTTGCTGAGTTTGAAGCAAATATGAAATTAGCTGGTAAAGGAATTCAAACGAAGATTTTCGATGCGGAACATGCGTTTGCTAATCCATCGAATCCAGCATTTGACAAAGCAGCTACTGAAGAAGCCTGGAACATGGCAATAAATTACTTCAAAGCCCGTTTAAAATAACATGCGTAAATTTGTCCTTTTATTGATTCTGGGAATGTTTTTCGCGGGACCTATTTATCAGGTATCCGCGCATGTGACCGTGTTTAGCTATGCCAAACCAAAGGTCTACAAGAAGAAAAAAGGCTTTCTTTGGGGACTATTCAAAAAGAAACCCAAAAAGTGCGATTGCCCTAATTTATAATCGGATTTAACCAAGAGTCTGCTCGGGTGCCTGCTGGCTTAAAGTCCAACCAGCGTTTACGATCGGCCTCTTGGTTTTCATTTTGTGGCTCAGCCACTTTGATATCAGCATCCATAAAGATAATCGTCATTACCTCTCGCATGGTTTCGGAATGATTCCCAGGTGCGGCATGCAAAGTCCATCCCATGTGAAACGTCGCATCCCCCGCTTGCATGGTTTTCTGCGCTTTGATGGGAAATCTTTGCTCCCGAACAAATGAGGCTATCGTTTCTTCGGATTTATCCGAAATGGGCATCGGAGGTAATTTCACATGTTGTGTGCCAGAGGCAAATGTTAGCATGCCCATTTCTTCTGTGATATCAACTAAAGGCATCCACATCGTGACAGTTTTCGCATTACTCAAGGGCCAATAATATTGATCCTGATGCCAAGGGGTATGCCCACCGCCTGCCTCTTTAAATAAGGCTTGGTCGTGATAAAGTCGGACTTTTTCAACTCCTAATAAATCAGCAGCAACCTGCCCAAAACGCTTGGCGAGTACAAATTCCTTGATGTTAGCATCCTCTTCCCATAGGTTCATCATTTGCAAAAATGCTTTGCCATAGGTGTCTCGCTCCGCCATAGGTTTCTGCTTTTTCCGAAAATCATCTGCCCACTGAACAATGGAATCCCGATAGGGTTTTAAAGCTTCGGGAGAAATAAGTTCTGGCAAATAAATATGACCGTCGCGCTGAAAATCAGCAACTTGTTGGGCTTGAATAGGATAATCTGTGTTCAACATGTATTTAGATTTGAGCCAAAATTCTCAAAAATCCTTGGCATAAAACGCATCAATATTTGCAAAAAATAATGCAATTTTACCTAATAACGATTCCCCGACTTATTCGTCAGCTAAAATGAAAGCAAGCCTAGAGCATTTAGATTCCCAAGAAAACTCCTCTTTTCAAATCAAAGAAGTCATTCAAAATCGATTTGATGCTCCATATCATTACCATCCTGCTTTTGAACTGACCCTGATTATTGCAGGCGAAGGCAAACGTTTTGTGGGGAATCACATTGCCGACTTTCATCCAGGAGATCTAGTTCTTTTAGGGTCGAACCTTCCGCATTGTTGGCAAAATCACCGCCAAGACTGGCTTGTCGAAACAGAAGATTCCCAACAAGCGCAGGCATTGGTTATTCACTTTACAGCGGATTTTCTAGGAGCGGATTTTTTTAATAAGCCGGAATGTAAGGCGATCAAACAATTATTAGATAAATCGCGTGGTGGCTTCTCGATTCAAGGACCTACGCAAGATCGTGTGGTCAGAGAAATGCTCGCACTGAAGGAGTTAAATCCATTTGCACGCTTGATGTCCCTGTTGAACATTTTACAGTTGATCGCTAATTCAGGTGCAGATTCACAGCCGATTGATACAAATGAAATTTCCTATCAATTATCCAGTACAGACCTTGATCGTATTAATCGCATATATGCCTATGTGATTGCTAACTATACCCAAGAGGTACATTTGGATGAAGTAGCGCATTTAGCCAATATGACTGAGACTGCATTTTGTCGGTATTTCAAAAAGGTAACTAAAAAAACCTTTGTTTCCTTGGTGACGGAATTCCGAATCAAACATGCCTGTGAATTATTACGCACGAGCAATAAAGCGATGGCAGAAATCTGTTTTGAGAGTGGCTTTGGCAATTTGTCTCACTTCAACAAGCAGTTTAAGCAATACATGAACGAAACACCCTTGCAGTACCGGAAATTGGTTCGAGAATGGGAGGTGGGGTAAACGCTGCCGGGGTCTTCAGACCCCGGCAGCGTTAGCAAAAATCAGTTTTAAGATGGAAAGCACCTAGAATAAAACTGATAATAAACTGATTATTTTTTCTCTGGGAATAAAAGGCTCAACCCGATGCTTACGGACAATATTCCAAGAATCACACCTAAGGAAGCCAGGGTTCCAAAACCCCATTGTTCCAAATAATGATGCCCGATCATCTTCAAACCGACAAAACTGAGCAACACCCCCAAGCCCATCGGCAAGAAACGAAACAAGCCCATCAAGCTGGATAAAAAGAAAAATAAAGACCGAAGCCCCATCACAGCAAAGACATTGCTAAAGAAGACGATATATGGATCCTTCGAAATCGAAAATATCGCAGGAATAGAATCTACCGCGAACAATATATCCGTAAACGCAATCACAACCACAATCACGAAAATAGGCGTAATGTATAATTTGCCTGTCTTCATCCGAACAAAGAAGCGACCAATCACATTTCGTTTGTATACATTAAAGTATTTAGACAACAATTTAACAACTGGATGATCACCCGGATTGATTTCTTCCTCATGCTCTTTGGAAAGTAAGATCTTCACGCCCGTGTACACCAAGAACGCGCCAAATAAATAAATAATCCAATCAAATTTCTGCAACAAGGCTGCTCCCAAAAAGATAAATATCAAGCGCAACACTATCGCTCCCAAAATCCCCCAGACCAAAATCTTCTTGTAATAGCGTTTCTGAACCCCAAAAGAGTTAAAAATCAATATGAAGACGAAGACATTATCCGCCGACAACGAGTACTCGACCAAATAACCCGTGATGAATTCTAAAGACAAATTATTTTGAAAAATAGCTAATTGTTCTGTGAACGTTCCGCCTCCCAAATCAATATGTGGCGCATAGGCCTGCTGCACCGCTCGAAGCCCTGTAACATCTTGAATCCCATGGACCATCGCGCCATTATAGCCCAAAAACACGTAAAATAAGATGGCCAACAGGACCCAAGCGCCACTCCAGAAACCAGCCTCCCTGAAAGTAACCTCTGCCGCTCCTTCTTTCTTGAACACCCCCAAATCCACCAACATCACCGCCATGACGGCAACTGAAAACACAAGAAAAAATAGCGTTTCACTCATAAATAAGTAATTTTACATTTTGAAGGCACAAAGGTCGTAAAATTTGGCCAATATTATATGTACG
>Ga0228702_1002104_pt1 | contig 11746 bp, 7 predicted proteins | sample McNCre217_Aug_MG_2_FD_178018 | JGI IMG/M metagenome (GOLD analysis project Ga0228702, IMG submission 178018) | Freshwater microbial communities from McNutts Creek, Athens, Georgia, United States - 20-17_Aug_MG | ecosystem: Environmental > Aquatic > Freshwater > Creek | place: USA: Georgia... | reverse complement strand
GGAACCGGTGGCGATGATCACGCCGTGCGTGGTCTGGATGCCCACTTCGCTGGGTTCGGCCAGCACATAGGCGCCGCGGCTGATGTCGCCCAGGTCGGCCTTGGGGGCGTAGGCCAGGTTCTGGCGCGACAGGCACAGGGCGCTGGGGCGATTCGCGTTTTGCAGGGCCACAGCCCAGGCCACAGCCGTTTCAGCCGTGTCGGCGGGGCGCCACACGTCCAGGCCCGGGATCAGGCGCAGGCTGGCCACATGCTCGACGGACTGGTGGGTCGGGCCGTCTTCGCCCAGGCCGATGGAGTCGTGCGTGAACACATGCACCACGCGCTGCTTCATCAGCGCGGCCATGCGGATGGCGTTGCGGCTGTAATCGCTGAAGGTCAGGAAGGTGCCGCCGTAGGGGATGTAGCCGCCGTGCAGGGCCACGCCGTTCATGATGGCGGCCATGCCGAACTCGCGCACGCCGTAGTTGATGTGGCGGCCGATCTGGCCTTCCTCGGTCTTGACCACATCGCCGGCCAGGTTCATGCGCAGGGCGGGCGTGCTCTTGGTGTTGGTCAGGTTGGAGCCGGTCAGGTCGGCCGAGCCGCCCAGCATTTCGGGCAGGGCGGCGGTGAAAGCTTCCAGCGCGATCTGGCTGGCTTTGCGGCTGGCCACGGTTTCGGCCTTGGTGTGGGCCGACACGACAGCGTCAAATGCCACCTGGTTGAAGTTCTTGGGCAGCTCGCCTTTCATGCGGCGGGTGAATTCCTTGGCTTCGGCGGGGAAAGCGGCCTTGTAGGCCGCGAAGACCTTGTTCCAGGCGGCTTCACGCGCAGCGCCTGCGGCCTTGGCGTCCCAGTCGGCATAGACCTCGGTCGGGATCTTGAAGGGCTCGGCGCGCCAGCCCAGGGCTTCGCGGGTGAGCTTGATTTCTTCGGCGCCCAGCGGCTCGCCGTGGGCCTTGGCCGTGTTGGCGCGGTTGGGTGAGCCTTTGCCGATGCTGGTCTTGCAGACGATCAGCGTGGGCTTGTCGGCGCTGCGTTTGGCCGAGGCGATCGCCTTGGACACGGCGGCGGCGTCGTGCCCGTTCACCGCGTCGATCACGTTCCAGCCGCAGGCGGCAAAGCGCTGGGGTGTGTTGTCGATGAACCAGGGCGCGACCTGGCCGTCGATCGAGATGCCGTTGTCGTCGTACAGGGCCACCAGCTTGTTGAGCTTCCAAGCGCCGGCCAGGGCCACGGCCTCGTGGCTGATGCCTTCCATCAGGCAGCCATCACCCAAGAACACATAGGTGTGGTGGTTGACGATGGCGTGACCGGGTTTGTTGAACTCGGCGGCCAGCATTTTCTCGGCCAGCGCCATGCCCACGGCATTGGTGATGCCCTGGCCCAGCGGGCCGGTGGTGGTTTCCACGCCGGGGGTCACGCCCACTTCGGGGTGGCCGGCGGTTTTGCTGTGCAGCTGGCGGAAGTTCTTGAGTTCAGAAATCGGCAGCTTGTAGCCCGTCAGGTGCAACAGCGAGTAGATCAGCATCGAGGCGTGGCCGTTGGACAGCACGAAGCGGTCGCGGTTGGCCCAGGCCGGGTTTTGCGGGTTGTGCTGCAGGTGCTCGCCCCACAGCGCCACGGCCATGTCGGCCATGCCCATGGGGGCGCCGGGATGCCCGGAGTTGGCTTGTTGAACGGCGTCCATTGCCAAGGCGCGGATCGCATTGGCCATCTGTTGTTGGTTTGCCATGAAGGGCAGCTCCGGTCTGAAGGTACGGGAAAACCCCGGATTTTAACGGCCGGCGCTGCATCAGGGGCCGTAACCAGAGTTACATCCGGTCCGAAACCTGACGTTGGCCGGGCGACAGGGGCGTGCGCATGGCAACATCGCCCCATGAGCATTTCCACCGAGATCCCCGCTGGCTTGGCTGCCCAGGCCATGGTGCTGGCCGCTGGCCGCGGCGAGCGCATGCGCCCGCTGACCGACACCACCCCCAAGCCCCTGCTGCCCGTGCGTGGCCAGCCATTGATGCAATGGCCCATGCAGGCGCTGGCGCGCGGTGGTTTCACGCGCCAGCTGGTCAATACGGCCTGGTTGGGCGAACAGATCTCGGCGCATTTTGGTGACCGCGTGGTCTGGCCCGGCTTGCCCGAAGTGCAGCTTGCGTATTCGCACGAAGGCCGCGATTTTGGCCAAGCGCTGGAAACGGCAGGAGGCATCCTGCGTGCCTTGCCGGCGTTGCAGGAGGTGTTCTGGGTGGGGGCGGGCGATGTGTTTGCCCCTGATTTTGTTTTCAGCCAGCAGGCCATGCAGCGCTTTGCCGCCAGCGGTCAGCAGGCGCACCTGTGGCTGGTGCCCAACCCAGCGCACAACCCCAAGGGCGATTTCGGTCTGGCCCCGGACGGCCGTGTGCTCAACCTGCCCGCGGGGGATGCAGGCCGGCAGTACACCTTCAGCACCATTGCCTTGTACCGGCGCAGCTTTTTTACGCGCTCCGATGCGCCTGCCCTCCCGGGCAACCCCGATGGCGTGGCCGTGCCCCTGGCCCCGCTGCTGCGCGCCGCGATGGACCGGGGGGAAGTCAGCGGCGAGGTCTACACCGGTGCCTGGACCGATGTGGGCACGCCCGAGCGGCTGGCGCAGCTCAACCGGTGAACCCGTTGACGTGTAGGAGCGCGCCCCTGCGCGCGAATGGCCCAACACGCATGAATGGCATTCGCGCGCAGGGGCGCGCTCCTACAATGGTCCGATGACCGAAACCTCGCTTTATGCCCACCGCCGCGCCCGCCTGGCTGCCCAGCTGGGCGCCGGTGGCATTGCCATCATCCCGACTGCACCGGAACGCCCGCGCAACCGCGACAGCGACTTTCTGTTCCGGCACGACAGTTACTTTTACTACCTGACCGGGTTCACCGAGCCGCAGGCCTGGCTGGTACTGACGGCGGAAGGCGAAGCCACGCTGTTTTGCCAGCCCAAAGACCTGGAACGTGAAATCTGGGACGGCATCCGTCTTGGCCCGGACGCTGCCCCCGCCGCGTTGGGCGTGCAGCGTGCCCTGCCCGTGACCGATCTGGACGCACAGCTGCCCAAATTGCTGGAAAACCGCAGCACAGTCTGGTTCCCGTTTGCCACCCACGACGGGCTGGAAGGCCGCGTGGAAAGCTGGCTCAAGCCCGTGCGGGCCCGTGTGCGTTTTGGCGCCCTGTGCCCCGACCAGCAGCGCGATGTGTGCGCTCTGCTCGACGAGATGCGCCTGGTCAAAGACGCGCATGAGCTGGAGGTCATGCGCCGCGCCTCGCAGATCAGTGCGCGCGCGCACATCCGTGCCATGCAGCGTTCGGCCGCCATGCTGCGTGCCGGCCAAGCCTTGCGTGAATACCACCTCGACGCCGAGTTGCTGCACGAGTTCCGCCAGCACGGCTCGCAGTACCCTGCCTACGGCTCCATCGTGGCCGGTGGTGCCAACGCTTGCATCCTGCATTACCGTGCCGATACGGCCTTGATCCGCAGCGGTGACCTGGTGCTGATCGACGCAGGTTGCGAACTCGACGGGTATGCCAGCGACATCACCCGCACCTTTCCGGCCAATGGTCAGTTCACCGGCCCACAGAGGGAACTCTACGACCTGGTGCTGGCTTCCCAGGACGCGGCCGTGGCCGCCACCAAACCCGGTGCGCGCTTTGTGGACCCGCACAACGCCACGGTGGCGGTGTTGGCGCAAGGCCTGTTGGACGTGGGCCTGCTGGACAAAGACAAGGTGGGCAACGCGCAGGACGTGATCGCCAACCGCAGTTATTTCCAGTTTTACATGCACCGCACGGGCCACTGGCTGGGCATGGATGTGCACGACTGCGGCAGTTATGTGGAGCCGTCCGAAGTGGGGCAGGTCAGCGAGCGCAAGGACCCGCTCAGTGGCGAGACCATCAAGGACCGGCCCAGCCGCATCCTGCGCGAAGGCATGGTGTTGACCATTGAACCGGGGCTGTATGTGCGAGCAGCCGAGGGCGTGCCCGAGCGCTTTCACAACATCGGCATCCGCATCGAGGACGACGCGGTGGTCACAGCCGGTGGCTGCGAGCTCATCACACGCGGGGTGCCGGTGCTGGCCGACGACATTGAGGCGCTGATGCGCGCCTGAGCGCGGCTTTGCCACCGATCTTTGCATACAGGTCAAAACCGCTGCCACTTGCTGCGGACTATTGCTGAGGCAAAGGCCGCAACCCCCAGGCCTACAATGCCCCGACCAGCGCGCGCCCTGAGTGCCGCGCTGTCCAGAACAACAGGAGATCCCGATGAGCAACAAGCTCCAGGTCGAAGAAAAGCGCGCCCTGCTGCGCCAAGCTGCCCTCGAATACCACGAGTTTCCCACCCCCGGCAAGATCGCCATTGCCGCCACCAAGCAGATGGTCAACCAGCACGATCTGGCTTTGGCCTATTCGCCGGGCGTGGCCGCGCCTTGCGAGGAGATCGTCAAGGACCCGGCTGCCGCCTTCAAGTACACCAGCCGGGGCAACCTGGTGGGGGTGGTGACCAACGGCACCGCTGTGCTGGGCCTGGGCGACATCGGCCCGTTGGCCGGCAAGCCGGTCATGGAAGGCAAGGGGGTGCTGTTCAAGAAGTTCTCGGGCATCGATGTGTTCGACATCGAGATCAACGAGAAGGATCCGGAAAAGCTGGTCGAGATCATTGCCGCGCTGGAGCCCACGTTTGGCGGCATCAACCTTGAAGACATCAAGGCGCCGGACTGCTTCTACATCGAGCGCAAGCTGCGCGAGCGCATGAAGATCCCGGTCTTCCACGACGACCAGCACGGGACCGCTATCGTGGTGGGGGCCGCCATCCTCAATGGCTTGAAGGTTGTGGGCAAGGACCCCAAGAAGATCAAGCTGGTGACTTCGGGCGCGGGCGCTGCGGCGCTGGCCTGTCTGAACCTGCTGGTCAAGCTGGGCATCCCGCGCGAGAACATCTGGGTGACCGATCTGGCCGGCGTGGTCTACGAGGGCCGCACCGAGCTGATGGACGAGGACAAGGTTCAGTTCGCGCAAAAGACGGCGCAGCGCAAGCTCGCCGAAGTGATCGAGGGTGCGGACGTGTTCCTGGGCCTGTCGGCGGGCGGCGTGCTCAAGAGCGAGATGGTGGCCAAGATGGCCGCCAAGCCGCTGATCATGGCCTTGGCCAACCCGAACCCAGAAATCATGCCGGAGGACGTCAAGGCGGTGCGCGACGACGCCATCATGGCCACCGGTCGCACCGACTACCCCAACCAGGTCAACAACGTCCTGTGCTTCCCCTACATCTTCCGGGGTGCGCTGGACTGTGGGGCCACCACCATCACGCTGGAAATGGAAATCGCCGCAGTGCACGCCATTGCCGAACTGGCGCAGGCCGAGCAGAGCGAGGTGGTGGCGGCGGCCTATTCGGGCGAGCCGCTGGCTTTTGGCCCTGAATACCTGATCCCCAAGCCCTTTGACCCGCGCCTGATGATGAAGATCGCGCCGGCCGTGGCGCAAGCGGCAGCCGACAGCGGTGTGGCGGCGCGCCCGATCCGCGACCTGGACGCCTACCGCGACCAGCTGCAAAGCTTTGTGTACGCCTCGGGCACCACCATGAAGCCCATCTTCACGGCGGCCAAGCGCGCGCTCAAGAAGCGCGTGGCTTACTGCGAGGGCGAAGAAGAGCGCATCCTGCGTGCTGCGCAGATCGTGGTGGATGAAGGGTTGGCTCGACCGACCCTGATCGGTCGCCCGGCCGTGATTGCCAAGCGCATCGAGAAATTCGGTCTGCGCCTGCAGGAAGGTTTGGACTACGACGTGGTCAATGTCGAGCAGGACGACCGCTACCGTGACTTCTGGCAGACCTACCACCGCATGACCGAGCGCAAGGGCGTGACCGAGCAGATCGCCAAGATCGAGATGCGCCGTCGCCTCTCGCTGATCGGCGCCATGCTGGTTCAGAAGGGCCACGCCGACGGCATGATCTGCGGCACCTGGGGTCACAACGCCATGCACTTGACCTACATCGACCAGGTGTTGGGCAAGCGACCGGGTGTGACCACCTTTGCCGCCATGAACGGTTTGATGCTGCCTGGGCGCCAGGTGTTCATCGTCGATACGCACGTCAACTACGATCCGACTGCTGAGCAGTTGGCTGAAATCACCATGATGGCGGCGGAAGAGATGCGCCGTTTCGGTATCGCCCCCAAGGCGGCCTTGCTCTGCCACTCCAATTTCGGCACATCTGACCAGCCCAGCGCCATCAAGATGCGTCAGGTGCTGGAATTGCTGCAGCGCAATGCGCCTTGGCTGGAGGTTGATGGCGAGATGCACGGCGACGTGGCGCTCGACGCCGCCGCCCGCCAGGCGATCATGCCGAACAGCGCCTTGTCGGGCAGCGCCAACTTGTTGGTGATGCCCAACATCGACGCCGCCAACATCGCTTACAACCTGCTCAAAACCGCTGCCGGTGGCAACATCGCCATTGGTCCGGTGCTCCTGGGAGCGGCCAAGCCCGTGCACATCCTGACACCAAGCACCACCGTGCGCCGCATCGTCAACATGACCGCCCTGACGGTCGCAGACGCCAACGCACACCGCTGATCCAGCTATCCCTCATGGAGGGATGATGCCCCTGGTGACAGCGGGCACTCACTTGTAGAAGTGAGAAAACCGCAAGGGTTTGCCTGTTTTTCGGGCAGGCCCTTGCTTTTTTTTGTGCGATGCATCAAACTAGCGCCCTTGAGTGTTCGGGTTAACCCGGGGCTCTTGAAAGGTGTTTCGTGGTGGCTCGACTTGCCGTGACTTCCAGGCGCTTGGCGCTGACGCTTCTTGGGCTGGGATGTCTGCTTTGCACTGGAATGGTGCATGCCAGGTTGGCGCCTGAAGCCCTGGACCGGTCTGTCGTTGCACTGGCCGCGTTGCCTCCAGAAGGTCAGCTGACCTACCGACTTATCCAGCAGGGAGGTCCTTTTCCACACGAAAAGGACGGGTCGGTTTTTGGCAACCGCGAGCGGCAACTGCCCAGGCAGGCCCGTGGCTTCTACCGCGAATACACCGTCAGGACACCCGGTGCGAGTGATCGCGGGGCCCGGCGCATTGTGTGTGGTGGCGAGGTGCTGCGGCAGCCGCAGGCCTGTTACTACACCGCCGACCATTACGCGAGTTTTCGCGTGATCGTCACGCCAAAGAATTGACATTGATTATCAGGAAGACCACGAAGATGGAAACCGTGCAGCGAACCTACCAGGATATGCCCCTCAAGGGCGTTCGCTCGAACATCGTGCAGTCGATCCGCGCCCACCGCGTGAGCGACCTGCAGGAAGCCGCCCAGAAGCTGGGCCACCACTTCCTGTACGCCAACCTGGGCGATGCCCAGAGCAAACAGGATGTGCTGGACATGATTGGTGCCCAGTTCACGCTGCCCACGCACTTTGGCAAAAACTTTGATGCCCTCTACGACTGCATGACCGACCCGCTGCACAAGTCCGGTCCGCAGCCCGGTTTCATTGTGGTGCTCGAGCAGATTCCGGCGAATGTGAAGTTTGACAAGGAAGCCCGCGAGCAACTGTTGGACATCTTCCGTGACACAGCCGACTACTGGGGGGATCGCAAAATCCCGTTCCGCTGCTTCTACTCTTTTGCGGTGGCACGTGCTGCTCAGTCTGGCCAAGCCCGTGCCGCTGAGGTCGAAGGTGCTGAGATTGAAGTCGAGGAAGGCGAGAAAATGCCGACCGACAAGTTGGTGGATGTCTCGCCACTGGCGCTGCGCATGAGCAGCCCGTTCAATGCCGGGTATTGGCTTGCAGCCGCCTGATCCGGTTCAGGCACCCTGAAACAAAACCCCGCACTGCGGGGTTTTGTTTTTTCAGCTTAGCCCACTTGTTGGGCCAGTGCGATGTATTCGTTCACTGGCACTTCTTCGGCGCGGCGTTGCAAATCGAAGTGCCCGGCAAACTGCTTTTCTTCGAGCCACTTGCCCAGGGTGTGGCGCAGCAGCTTGCGGCGCTGGCTGAAAGCCACTTGTACCAGCGTTTCCAGCACGCCACGTTCGAGTGCTGCAGGCTGGGCATGCGGCACCATGCGCACCACGGCACTGTCCACGCGCGGCGGGGGATCGAAACACTCGGGTGGCACAAACAGAACGTTCTCCATCGCGTAGCGCCACTGCAGCATGACCGAGAGCCGACCGTAATCGGCGGTGGCGGGTTGGGCCACCATGCGGTCGATCACTTCTTTCTGAAGCATGAAGTGCTGGTCTTCGATCGCCTGCACATGGTCCAGCAGGTGAAACAGGATCGGGCTGGAGATGTTGTACGGCAGATTGCCGACCACGCGCAATTTGAGGCCGGAACCGGCAGGCACGATGTCGCCAGCCAGCGCCGTGAAGTCCACCTTGAGCACATCGGATTCGACCACGTGCAGGTGGGGGTGTTCACGCAGGCGGCGTGCCAGGTCGCGGTCGAGCTCCACCACCGTGAGATGGCCCAAGCGCTCCACCAGGGGTTGCGTCAGCGCGGCCAAACCGGGGCCGATCTCGACCATCACCTGGCCCGGTGCTGGCGCAATCTCGCGCACGATGGCGTCGATGATGGCGCTGTCGGACAGGAAGTGCTGGCCGAAGCGTTTGCGCGCGATGTGTTTCATGGACGTTGTCTTACCGCTGCGAGGGGGATGTCACGATTTCGGGCGGTTCGCGCATCTCGACATACGCCTTGCCGCGGATGTCTTCGACCCAGCGCGCGTAGCTTTCGTCCAGGCGTTTTTCACGCAGCGCCGCACGGGCCATCTCGCGTTGCTCCTTCTCGGGCACAGCTGCCCTGCGGCGCTCGGTCACTTCCAGAATGTGCACGCCGAAACGGGAGACCAGTGGGTCGCTGATTTGACCAGGTTGCAGGCGGTTCATGACCTGCTCGAACTCGGGCACGAACTGGCCCGGAGTCGTCCAGCCCAGATCACCCCCCTGGGCAGCGCTGCCGTCCTGGGAGATCTCTTGCGCGGCACGGGCGAACGATGTCTTGCCAGCAAGGATCTGTTGGCGCACATCCTGCAAGCGGGCGATGGCCTGGTCGCGCGAGAGCTGGGCGGTTGGACGCAGCAGGATGTGGCGTGCATGGGTCTGCACCACCGTCATGACCGGGGCAGCCTGGCGCCGCTCGAGCAGCTTGAGGATGTGGAAGCCGGCACCAGAGCGAACCGGATCGCTGATGCCTTGCAGCGCCAGTGAGCGCACCGCCTCGACAAAGAGTTCGGGGTAGCGATCGACCGATCGCAGACCCATTTCGCCCCCCTTGGCGCCTTTGTCAAAAGCTTGGGAGTGGGTTTTGGCCAGCAACGCAAAGTCTTCACCTGCGCGGGCGCGCCGAGCCAGGTCCCGGGCTTTGTCTTCGATGGCTCGGGTCTCGGCGGCAGAGGCGTTCTCGGGCACCGCCAGCAGGATCATGGCGATGTTCAGCTCGGGTGGGAGGGCCTGTCCGCCCTGCCCCTGTTCCCGCAAAAAGCGGTCGATGTCCTGGTCGCTGATGCGGATGCGTGAGTCCACTTCGCGTTCCCGCAAACGCGCCAGGATCAACTGGGTTTTGAGCTGTTTGCGGTAAGCCGCCACGGTCAGGCCTTCCTGGGCCAGCCGCTGGTGCAGGGCCTCGCGGCTGAGCCCGTTGCTGGCGGCCACATTGGCTTCGGCCTGATCGACCTGGTCGTCGTCGACCTTGATGCCTTGGTCTTCGGCCTGCTGCAGCTGGGCCTTCTCGTTGATCAGCATGTCCAGTGCCTGCTGGGTCAGCTGCGCTGCAGGGGGCATTTGTGCCCCGCGCCCGTTCAATTCGTTGGTCAGGCGTTGGCGCATGGTCTGCACCTCGCTGTTGGTGACAGGCTCGCTGTTGACCACGGCGACGATGAAGTCGGCCGAAAGGACGGCGGTGGCGGTTTGTGCGTAGGTGCTGGCGGTGTGGGCAATGGCCAGCCCGATCAGCAAGGCCGACAGGAGGTGGTGGGGACGGGGCAGCAATTTATTCATATTGCAAGAAGCGGCTGGGTGCCGACTGGGGTTCACGCAGGAATTGGTAGCGCTGGATATTGTTGCGCAGACTGTCGAGTGGGCTGACGCCGACCCGTCCGAAGCCGACCAGCTCAAGCTGGAACATCAGGCGGGTGGTGGATGTGGTGGCGGAGCTTTGCAGGCGCTCAAAGGCGATTCTGCCCAGCCAGCAGCCGGCATCGTATTCGAGGCCAAACAGCATGTTGACGGGGCGCTTGTCGGTCATGCTGTAGTTCATGCGGCCCACGCTGTACCAGCGCTCGGCCCCCAGACCTTGGCCTGTCACCTTGACGCCTGAGTCATCGGGGCGCTGGCCCCAGTGCAGATCGCTCAGCGGCCACTGCCAGCCCATGTCCACCGATTCACTGGGCGTGGTGGTGGTCTTGTTCTGCCGGTAGGCCATGTTGAGCAGGCGGTAAGGCCCGGGGTTGTAGCGGGTCTGCAGGGTGGTCCGGTTGACTTGGTGGGTTTGGTTGTTCAGCTGGACGGTGCCGTCCAGCGAAAGCTGCTCGTTCCAGCGTGTGCCCGCCCCCAGCAACAAGTCGCTGAGCCCTTTCAAGTCTGCGGCAGGGTTGGGGTTGATCGACACCCGCTGGTCAGACAGGCGCAGCCGTTGTGCAATGCCCAGCCGCAGCAGTTCCGAGCCGTTCTGTGCGTCGAAAAAGCGGCTGTTGGCGCCAAAAGTGACGATGTTGTTGTCCACAATCCGGTCCTGGCCCACATAGGGGTTCTCGCCAAAGATGGTGGACATGTTGAAGTCCGTCATGCCGGTGTCGTAGAGCGGCAGCATGCCTTGGTCCACATAGGGCGTTCGCACATAGACCATGCGAGGCTCGAGCGTCTGGACCAGATCCTTGCCCAGCCAGGCGGTTTCGCGCTCGAACACCAGGCCGCTGTCCAGGCTGAAAGTGGGCAGCGTCCGGTTGACGGTCATGCTGCCGTCGTTCAAGGGCGATTGCATGTCGTAACGCGTGGCATGCAATTGCAGCTTGGGCGTGATGTAACCCCAGGGCAACACCCAGGGGTGGCTGACCTGGGCTTGGGTGTAGCTGCGTGTGCCATTGTGCAAAATGGCCTGGCTTGCCGGGATGCGGCTGTAATCGGCCTCGAAGCGGGTGGTGTCGCCGATCACCGACCAGTCAAAACCGTTGTCGTTCCATTTCCCGTAGCGCATGGTGACCTGCGGCATGCGGTCATACGGCGGGGTGATAGGCGTGTTGACATCCTGCTGGGTCTGCCAACGCTGCACCAGCCCCACCATTGAAAAGGCGCCGTTGCTCCAGGAGGCACTGCCCGTGCTGGGCAGCACACGCTGTGTCAGGGATACCGCAGCACCAGGCAGACCCAGTGCACCGCTCAGGTAGGTTCTTGGAAAATCGCGCCAATAGTTGTCGTCGCTGACGCGGTTGATCGACAACGCAGCACCGATGGGGCTCGCGCCTTCGATGCCCGTATCCATGCGGCCCGTGTGTTGTGTCATCAAGCCCCAGCGCTCGGATTGGCGCAACGGGTCGTAGGGCATCCAGTTCAGTCGGGCCAGGCCGTTGTACTGGGGTTCCAGGTATCGGAATTCGCTCTCGACACCCAGGCCGCGCCGGGTCATGGCATGGGCCACCACCGTGGCATCGCGGTTGGGGGCAATGTCCCAGTAATAGGGCTGAAGCACATCGACCCCGCTGATCGAATCGATCGACACCATGGGGGCCAGCAAGCCCGAAGCGCGATTGGATTCCAGCGGAAAGCGCATTTC
>Ga0228702_1002101_pt1 | contig 11769 bp, 14 predicted proteins | sample McNCre217_Aug_MG_2_FD_178018 | JGI IMG/M metagenome (GOLD analysis project Ga0228702, IMG submission 178018) | Freshwater microbial communities from McNutts Creek, Athens, Georgia, United States - 20-17_Aug_MG | ecosystem: Environmental > Aquatic > Freshwater > Creek | place: USA: Georgia... | reverse complement strand
CCGGGGCGCGAATAGATAGGCGATTGCATCCGGCCCGTTTGCCGCCAGCGTGGCCGCGCTCAGTGTAAAAACCGACGTGTAAGCCGACGCTAAATCGGGTGACGTGGTAAAATACAGGTCGCCGCCATGGGTGCTAAGGTTGTGCGCCGCCACGCAAATTGTGTCGAAAGTCTCCGGCGCGGGCAGCACCCCGAAGATATTGTAAGCGGGTGATGCGGGTTGCCAGTAGTCAAAGGTTTGCGGCCCTATGATGTTCGAAACCTCGCACCCTGCCGCCGTTGGTGATGATCCGGCCAAGTTCGCCCGCGCAAACGCGTTGTCGGTCAACGCAAAGGGCTTTTCGGTATCAAGGGCACCGCTGCCTAGATAGATCATTGCACAAACCCCAATTGCAGGCCGCGCTTGCCAAACTCTTTTTGCAACGCCGTTGCCAAGTCGATGATCGCCTGCCCGGAATAGATTTGCTTTGGGTCTACGCCTTTCATCGTAATCAGCAGCGGATCGGCGGCTTGCTGGGCTGGGGCGCTCGATGTCGCGGCGCTGGACGCCTTTGCAGATCCGCCACCAGCCGAACCACTGCCGCCAAGTGCAGAAACAAGACTCATACCCGCCCGGCCAATTGCCGCCATTGCAGGTAATTTCTGCCAAAAGCTAAGATCAGGATTTGCCAAAACCTGTGCTTGCGCGCGCAGCACGTTAATCATTGCCTCCGCTGCCGCGAATTTTTTACTCGCTGCAAGCATCCGCGAGTTGCCAGCACCAGTTACGCTTGCCAGCGCACCAAACAAGCTTTCAGCGTTGGCTAGCGCCCCCGTGTCGCTTTCGTCACGGATACCGCGCAGGCGCTCTTGGTGTTCGCGCTCTAGCCGCTCCAAGGCTTCGTGACGGCCACCCACGGCCAACAGTTGCGCCTCGGTCGCGCTGTTAAGCGTGGTCAGGCTTTCGGCATACCAAGCCTCAGTGATTTCCCGTTGGGTCTGCAAATCCTGCAACAGCGCGTCAATCTTGCTTGAGGTGCCGCCCTTGCCGCCCGCCGATCCGCTCCGGCCCGTTGGCTTTTTATCCCCCGGCAATAGTGCGTCGCCGCTTAGGCCGATCCCGTTATAACCCTGCTCAAACAGGGGTGTTCCTTTATCCATCCCCGGCCCGGTGTCGGCCAGCGCCGCCTTGGCCCGCACACCTTCCCAAAGCTTATTCACCAAGTCTTCGGCACCCGTCAGCGCCGCCGAAAGCCAGTTGGCTGCCGGAACCGAATTGGCAAGTTCGCGCATGGCCGCTTCGCTCTCGATCACAGCCCCGGTTAGATCGTTCGCCTTTGCCGTGCTTTGCTGCAACAGATCGGCCACCCGACCCAAAGCCGCCGAACGGGCTTCAAACGTAGTTGCGTTCGCCGCATCCTGCATTGCGGCAACAAGCGCCCGCGCCTGATCAGAGGTCAGCCCCAACTCCTTGCCCATGTTCATTACGGCCAGTTGCGAAGACTGCGCCGCGCGCCCCACGGCATCTAGGTTGATATTCAACGCGCCATATTGCGCCGCCAGAGCCTGCACCGATGCAACCGCCGTCGCCTCGGCTTTGTCGCTGGCATATTGGCGTTGGTGTTCGATCAGGGTCAAAACTGACTGATCAATTTCGCCGTATTTGTCTTGCAACGCCTGCAAGCCTTGAACCGTATAGTTCGCCGCCGTGTCGTTGATCGCCTGCACAGAATTGCGCAGGTCTGACATGGCCGTGTCTAGGCTCTTGGCGCTATCCCCGGTCGATCCAAACGCGGCCCCCAGCAGCGGCAAACCGATTGACGCCAAGGTGCCAACGGCAATGCCGACCAGCCCGAAGTTGCCCAACAGTTGCGGCAACTGTTGTGACATGGCCGTTGTCGCAGAGGTTCCGCCCGCCACTTGCACCGCGAAATCCTGCACCTGAAACCCGACGCCTTGGATTTTCGCGCGCGTGGCGTTGGACATATTGCCCAAAGCCCCAAGCATCCCGGTATGGGTGCCGACCTTTTCGCCGGTCGAAAGCATGGCCGCGCCGACGCGCTGCAACTCTGCCGCGTGTTGCTGTTCGGTCAGGACGCCAAGGGCAAGCGCCTGATCCAGTTCGCGCACCGCCGCTTCATATCGCTTTGACGCGGCAAACAGCGGGTCGAATGAGGCGCGCAGGTTATCGACTGCCGCTTGCGCTTTGTCGAACTCGCGGAAGGCGGCGGCGCTTTGCTTGGCGCTCTTGTTGGCCCGCTCAACGCTCTGCCCGAAAATACTATCCAGCGCGCGGCCTTGCGCCTCGGCGCTGGCAAGCATTTGCGCCTCAATCGCGGTTGTTGCCTTGAAAGCCCCCTTTTGCAGGCCTTGGTAAGTCTTTGTCCCGGACCTTTCGGCGCGCTGCATGGACTTTTCGAACCCATCAAGGCGGGCTTCCAGCATAACGACAAGTTCAGCGATTTCTGTTGTCATGGGTCAGGCCGTGAACATATCAGCATCAAACCAGCTTGCCCCGGTGGTGAACCGCTCACCGCCCGACGCCGCCCGCGCCACCGCCATTGCCGTTGCAACTGCGCCGTCAATTTTGTTGCCGCTCTTGCCCTTGTGGAACATGCGCACCCCCGCCTTATCGGTTTCAACTTGGACGTTCTCAAAGTTCCAGCGCAGCACCGGGTTGCCGCCATGCTGGAACTGATTTGACAGGATAACGCGCTCAAGTTCCTTGACCGCTGGCCCCATCGAAACCCACCCCTGCCGGAACTCCACAGCGGGCAGACCATCGGCCACAAGATCGGCCATCATGGTTCGGCCAAAGGTCGGGTCAAAGGCGATTTCTTGGACGTTGTATTGCCCGCATATGTCGCGGATTTTCCGTTCAACGGCCTTTAGATCGACCGTGTTGCCGGGTGTCGGAATGATGTATCCATCTTCGGCCCAACTCACATAATCGACGCCGTGACGGTCGCCACGTTCGCGCAAGTTGTCTTCCGGGCAGAAAAACCACGCGTGAACCTTGTAGCCAACCGCATCATCCCGCCACGCCGCGACGACGACGGTTAAATCTTCATTTTTCGACAGGTCAACGCCAAGCCAGCAGGGCGCTTGCTCCATCTCCAAATCTTCAAGGTCAATATCAAAGCGGCCCCGGTCATAGATATGCATCTCAACAAAGGGCGAGGTCGAGTTATCAAGCCAGCGGTTCAGGTTGTATTGCAGGAAGCTATCGCGCTCGAACGGGCTATGTTCCGCCTTCTTGGCCTTGTCGCGGAAGGCTTGCAGATCGGGGTAGCCGTATTGCATCCCCGGATTGACCGACCGCCACAATTCTTCATCCTGCCAATCGTCTTCCGGCTCGGCCATGAAGATCACGGGCAGGGTTGCCGGGTCTTCGATCTGGCCCTTTTGCACCCGGATCGCATATTCCACGGCCCGCCATGCAAGGTTTTCTTGGCCGCGCCCGGACGTGCTGGCAATCAGCGAAAGCGTCCCCGGCACCTTCACCAGCGCGCTATCCAAGGCGTCGTATTGCAACTGCCCCGCACGACCCGACCACGCGTGTAATTCGTCCATGATCACGACATTTGGGGTCTTGCCGTGCAGCGCGTCACCGTCTGCCGCAACGGCCACATAACGCGACCCGCTTTCCTTGTGCGCAATCAGCGATTTGTATTGCCGAACCTCAAGCCGCTTTCGCAAGCGTTGGTCGTGCTGCACAATCAGCGCGGTTTCGCCGTAAAGTTCTAGGGCCTGTTCATGCGCCGACGCCGCAGAAATAACCAACTGCCCCGGCATCCGCTCCGGCCCGATCAGGTGCAAGATATTGATTGCCGCCGCTAGGCTTGTCTTGCGGTTGCCACGCGGCAACAGCAGCACCACGCGCCGCACGATCCGCCGCCCGTCTGCATCGCGCGGCCCATAGATTGCCCGAATGACGGCCTCTTGCCACGGGTCAAGCTGGAAAGGGTGGCCCGGTGCCGGGTTCTTGGGGTGCTTGAGCATCCGCAGAAACCGCACGGCCCGCTCCCCATGGCCCATCGGGTCGGGGATAGTCTCAGGGTATTTGATCCACTCAGGGCAAAGCATTGGTCAGCCTCAGAAATTGAAAAGGTCGTCTTCGTCGTCTTCGTTGGAAACGGTCGGGCGCGAACGGCTCACCGGGGTCAGGCCCAATTCGGACGCCATCAACCGCGCGCGGTTCGAGGCGTCGGCCTGCACTGACACAGCCGGGTTTTTGCGGCTGGAAATCACGCGGCTGTTGCCCTCTTTATCCACCTGATAAATCAGTTGCACCGCGCCCAGCTTCTTGATTTCCCGGCCCATTTCCCGCGCAAGGCCGATAGCCTCGCAATAGTTTTCCAAGATACCAAGATCGGCCATGGTCAGAATTTTCCGCTCAACCAAGATCGGAAACACGCGGTTCCATTCGTCCTTGGCATCCTGCCCCATGAAGGCAGGCGCGGGCATATTCGGCAGAACATCGCGCTCAAGCTTCAAATGGGGCTTTGTGCCTCTCATAACGCTGCCTCACAGGTCAGTTGCAGGCCGCGCCCTTCGGCAAAATTGGCGCCGCTGATCTCGATCAGGTCATAAGGCTTGCCCAGATAAACCAGCCGATCGGCAAGGGTGACGGCCCCAAAGGCCCGCGTGTTGAACACCAGCCGCACCGTATCGACAGCGCCCGCCGCGCCTTCGATCCGCTCGGCCTTGGCTTCGCTCAGCTTTTGCGCCCGCAGGATTGCCAGCGTTGACCACGTTTCAACGGGCGTTCCGTAGGCGTCGGGCGCAAAGGTCGCCCGCTCAAGCCGGATCACATGCCGCAGCTTGCCCGCCTTCATAGCCCGCCCCCGCTGATCGTGGCCTCAACCGTGACAACGCCGTGCGATGTAATCCCGTCAGGGTCGCGCAAATAACGGACGGTCGAGGTCCAGCCACCCAGCACAAAGCCGCCCTCTAGCGTCACCCGGCCAGCCCGTAGCGCCTGCCGGATTTGCCAGCAGATCGCCCGCACCCCGGCCAAGGATTGCTCCACCTTCCAGACGTGCATCGTGTGATAAATCGTGACGACGCCCCCCGTCGCAAACCCGGCGTCAACCTCTTGCGTCTCGCCCAGAATGATCGACGGCGAAGGGTTGGGCTGCGCGTTGCGGTCAAGGATTGCCGCCGCTGGCACCAGCGCCACCAGTGCAGGCCGCGCAATCAGGGTGTCACGGATAGCCCGCTGCAAGGCAAGATCGGCGCTCATTTCACCCCCCGGATCGCCTTAAGGATTGCCCGCTTGATGATCTTTTCGGCAGTGCCCCGCGACAGCCGAAACCCCGGCCAAAAGAACGGCTGCGCCGGGGCGTTTGCCGTTCCAAATTCCACCAGATGCGCGTAGCGGACGGCGGAATTGCCGACAGTAATTTTCACCGCATTTTCTGGCACCAGCGAAGACCCGCCCGGCTGGCTATAAGCCGGGGTGCTTTCGCCCGGACCAGTGACGGCGATACTGTCAATCAGCGCGCCCGTTTGATGCGGGGCAAGGGTGCGCATGGTGTCGGCCATCTTCTCGGCGGCTTGCTCAAGCGAAGGCGCAACGCTTGCACGCACCTCTTGCGGGATTTCCCGCATCCGCTTTTGAAACGAAACAAGACCTACAGCCATTTCAGAACGTCCATTCCCGATATTCCGCAATGATTTCCGTGACACCGAACGGCGGTTCGCGGGCGGCTTCGGTCGTCGCCTCGCGGTTCTCATACCAATGCGCGGCCAGCATCAGGACGGCTTGCACCAAGGCTTCGGGCAGAATGTCTTGCCCGACCGATCCGAACTCTTCTTCGATCTTGAACCCCAAGCGGCGCTCAACAAAGGCTTGAGCCGCAGCGAGAACGCGGGAAAGCAGGGCGTCGTCGGTCGCCCCTAGATCATCGGTAAAGGCCAACTGCGCCTTCAGATCGTCGATTGTGCAGATAGCCATTGCCCGAAAAACTCCAATTCCCGCAAATCTCGCGCCAGTCACCCCGCGCCGGTCCCCGCCATGGGGCCAAAGTTGAAGACCACCCCCCGGCCCGGTTAGGTCGGGCTGGCTTGCGTCGCGACGATGTTGCTGTTGGGCTGGATCGTCACCTTGAGAATGTGATGTTCGCCGCTCGGATCGTCTTCGACCGAAAGGATGGTGCCGATGAACAGGCGGGTTGACGGCTTCGGGCTTGCGCCCGTGGTTGGCTTGTCCCCGAACGATACACGGAAGGCGTAGTTGGCATCGACCAAGGCCGCAGCCCGGACGGCCAGTTGCCCCGCGTCCAATGGGTCGTTGCCGAACGTCAGTTCCACAGGCTTGCCCTTCTTGAAAAACTTGAGGGTGCGGGTGCGCCCATCGGTCACGTTCGAGAACTCAGTGGTGCCCCACTCATCCGTCACGCTGCCCAAGGTCTTCGGCTCTTTGACTTCTGTTGCCGCAGTCAAAGGCGTGGTGAAGTCAGCCGCAACAAAGTCCGCAGACTTCATTGCCACCGCCGCCCCGATCTCCACCTTGCTGCCAATGATCGAATAAACCGACATTGCATTACCTCTTTATGTTGCGCTCTTCGCGTTGCTTGGCGCTGTTGTGGTGATACTGGCAAAGCCCCTGCCAGTTGCTCTTGTCCCAGAAGATTGCCTTATCGCCCTTGTGCGGCACGATATGGTCAAGGTGTTCGGCCCTCTCGCCGCAGCGCACACAGTAGGGGTGCGCCCGCAGGTAGTCGGCCCGCGCCCGATCCCAAGCGCCCGTGTATCCGCGTTGGCTGGACGTTGGCCGCTTGGCATCAAAGCGCGCCTTGCGGTCCCGATCCGCCCCGGCCTTGCAAGCGCAGCGGGTGCCAGCAGCTACCACCTTGCCACAATCACAAAGCCGGGGCGCGCGGGTCGCCATTAGGCAACAGGCCGTTGCAGCGGCTCAATCACGGCAACAGCGCCGATGATTGCAGAGGTGCCAGAAGCCAGCGTGAACACCGCGCGCAGGTAACGCTTGCCGCCCAGATAGCCCAAACGGCTGTTGGTGTTGGCAAGCAGCACCGCAGGCGCGTCAGACTGCACTTGCGCGGCCACCACATCGGCCCACGTCACGCCGTCAGCACTGTCTTGCAGCTTGACGCCGAACGCTGCCGCGCCCGTGATCACACCCACAGAAACCACGATAGCCGCCGACCGAACGCCGAACAGGTCAACCGTGGTGCCGTTGGTCGTTGCCGCCAAAGAAGCGGGCGAAAGGGCGGTGCGCACCGCCACGTTGGAATAAAGATCGCGCATTGTCATAGGGAACCCCCGTTAAAGACCGACAGGAACAGGCAGGGCGCGCACCGCCCCGCCCGAAGGCATCACGCCATCTTGAGCTTCTTGAATTTGATCGCTTGCAGCACCTTGCCGCCGACGCGCCGCCCCCAATGGTAGCGGGTGCGCTTCAAGGTCGCTTGGCTATAGGGGTCGACCAGCACCGACAGCGACAGGCGGTCAACGATGCGATAGCCAGAGAAATCGCCGTAGATGATCGGGAAAGCGTTCGCGGCCACGTCAGGCATATCGACAATCTCAACCACCGGGCGGCCAAGGATGGTTTCCGGCTGGCCCGCTTGGATAGACGGTTGCCAGATGTATTGCCCGGTCGTGTCCTTAAGGGTGCGCAGCTTGCCAAGCGTGGTGCCGTTCATCGCCCACACGCCCTTGTTGCGGTAGCTTGGCGCGATGGAATACATCAGCGCAATCAGCGGGTCAGCAGAGGTAATCGCAGCACCGCCCGCCAGCATTTGCGGCACGTCGGTATTGGTCATAAAGCCTTCGGGGTCATAGACGCCCGAACCGTTGCAGAACGCCAAGGTTTCTTTCTTGCTGAAATCTTCGATCAGCGCCGTGCGAATTTCCGCCTCAACCGCTGCCGCGTCTTGCAGCATGACGTTCGGAATATCGACAAAGGTAGACATGGCTTTGGGGACGATTTCCAACTGCCCGAAGATATTGGTCGTCGCGGTTTCCGGCTCTGCCGTGGTTTCATCATCCCACGTTGCGTTGCCCATCGGCTTGCGGGTCGGATAGATCACAGACGGCCCGTTGATCCCGCGCACCGACGCCAAGGAACGGATCGGGGAAATTTCGACAATATCCTTGATCACCTCAGACGAAAACTCAGGCGGTGCCAGATAGCCGCCGTTTGGGTCGCTGGAAATCGACAGCGCCTTCAATTCCACTTCGCCAGCCAAGTTGCCGCGCGTCAGGTAGGCGTCGAACGCCTTCTTTTCCAGCGTCGGCTCTTTGGCCGGATCACCACCAGCGGGGCGATTGCCCTTCGCTTCCAGCTTGTCGATACGCTGGACGTAAGGCGCTACAGCCGCAGCTACAGCCGCATCCAGCGCGCCCGCGTGTTTTGCCTCAAGCTTGGCAAGTTCTGCCTGCATTTCCTCAAGCGTCATTTCGTTACCCTTTCCGGCATCTAAGCCTTTGATTTGCGTGATCCGCGCGCCGGGGTGCATCGGCACCGCAACCACGGAAATCTCTTTAAGATCGACCTTGTAGAGGTAGCGCCCACCACCTTGCCGGGGCGCTGCATTGGTCGTGACGTAACCAATCGAAAGGCCAGACATGGCCCCGGCTTGGATCAGCGCGCGGACCTCTGCCGCCCGCGCCACGTCCGCCACCAGCAGACGGCCCTTAACCTCAAGCCCTTGTGCGGTTTCTTGCAGCGCATCCCAAACCCCCACCACGTCAGCCTGATCATGGCTTGCCAGCATCGGAAGCGGCGCAGCTGCGCCAGCAAACGCGCCCTTTTGAAGAATATCCCCGCGCAGGTCAGGGGTGCCGAACACAGACGCCAAACCCGTGACGGTGCCAGCCTCATCGACAGCAAAGCTTGCTTTCAGTTCAAGCCGCTGCATCGGCCTGCACCTCGGGGAAGTAATACACCGCCCGATTGCCCGCGAAGGCGTCGGCCTGCGCCTTGACCCACGCCACGCCAAGCAGGCGCATCATGCGGTCAAACTTGAACGGGATAGGCTCCCCGGCTTCGGTGGCTTTCCAATCCAGCACACAGCGCGCCAGAAAACGGCGGTGAACCTCGGCCCGATCCTTGCCCGACACGCGGCCTTCAAGGTCGGCCAGTTCGGCCAACTCATCGGTCATTGCCACCATGGCGTTAGCCTGCACTCGGCTATCCGGCCCGGCCACCAGCAGCACCACCGCCGTTGCCTCGCCCGTTACAGGGTGCAACAGCGGAAACCAGCGGCCCCGCTCCTGATCTTCGACCCCGGAAAGAATGTCATTAAGCTGCATTGCCTGCCCCCTGATCCGGCGAAGGCTGCGCCGGGGTTGTGGTTGTGATGTTCGGGTTTTCGTAAACGTCGCCGCCAGCGCGCGGGGAAAGGCCGATCCATTCGCGGCCCTCGTTCGGGTTGATAACCTTGGTCGCAATCAAGCTGTTGATCGTGGTGGCCCGCGTTGCCAGATCGGCGCGGGTCAGGTCGTCACGGTCAAAGCGGATCGCAAAGCGGCCCCGGTCGGCCTCGGGAAAGAACGCGCGCCGCAAGGCCCCTTCCAGCGCGCGCAGCCATGGCTCCAAGCAATAGGTTAGAAACTCTTTGCCAAGCTGTTCGGTGTTGCCCCATGTTGCCCGGTCGAGGTCAAAAAGCATCGACGGCGGCACCCGGAAGGCGCGGGCAATCTCAAGGATTTGAAACTTGCGGTTCTCAAGAAACTGCGCGTCGGTTGACGTGAAGGTGAACGGCACGAAATCCGCGCCATCATACAAGATCGCGGTCTTGCCGCTCTCGCCGTCCGCCTCATGGGTGGCCTTCCATGCAGCCCGTGCTTGCGCAACAGCCGCTTCGCCCATGCCCTTTTGAAACTTCAAGGCCCCCGAAGGGCGCGCGCCCTTGCCAAACAGGTTCGCCGCGTGGCGCTCTAGCACGAACGCCACCGCGATTGCTTCCCGTGCAAGGTTCAGAGGCGCGCGGCCAAACGGGGCGCGCAGGTGGATCACGTTCGCAGGGTCAACGGTCAGGGTGTTGACGCGGTAAGACGGTTCCCCGGTGTTCTGATCAATATCGACATTGAAGACGCCCGACCGATACCGAATTATTTCGGCAATCTGCCCCGACCCGACCCGGTTCACATAGGCCAGCCCGCCCCGGTCGTCGCTCAGTGCATCAATCACCAGATCGCGCAGCAACTCATAACCAGAGGTCCAGCCGTTCGCGTCACCGCGCAGGAAGGCCAAGGCCGGGTGGTCTTCCACATCGGTTTCGGTGCCATCGGATGCAACCGCCTTCACCGAAATTTCGAGGCAGGCCACCGCCTCAGAAATCACCCGGATTGCAGACGCAACAGCCGGGATTTGCAGCGCCGACCCTGCCGAAATTGACACCCCTGTTGCCGTTGGCGTCACGCCAAAATACGCAAACAGGTCGATGAACGGATCGGCAAGGCCCTTGGTTTCAAGGCCGAACAGGCGGGATATGATGCGGGGCGTTTTCATAGTCCATTTTCTGCGCCGCCGCTGGCAAAGTTGCCTAGCCCCTTAAACGTGCCAAGTCGTGCCATCTTGTGCCAAGTCGTGCCACGCTAGGCCGAAACCAGTTCGCGCCCCGCCATCCAGCGCGCCAATTGGTCAGGATGCGCCGCCCATCGGCCACCCACCCGAAGCGCCGGGAAATTGAAATCCTCCGGCTCATCCAGCCAACGCGCCACGGTTCTTTCACTTACCCCAAGGAAACCCGCGATTGCCTTGCGCCCATAAATCCAAGCTTGTTTTGCCATTTTCTGCCCCCCCGATTTTATCAAGCTTTGCTTCTAAGCCACTGGACGAACCGCCCAGCGGTCGCCGTCGCCTGTTCGTCGCCCTCAGAGGGTGGCCAGCGCGTCGGCATATCCCAGCCCACCACCTTGCCCACGCAGCCCTTGCGCCCGATCTCCGAAAGCATCGGCCACCCGTGATGCGCCAGCCACTCATTCCAAGCCATTTCGCTTTCGCTGCCGATCTCCACCAGTTGCGAAGTTGGGCATGGCCGAACACCACCGGGAACCACGACTTTCGTTGCCGATCTAGGCCAGCGATTTGCGCCCGCATTTTGGTTCATATTTGGTTTATCCTTATAGGGGGGTATGGGGGGATTTTCTTCCATGGCACCCGTTGGTGTCACAGGCGGCACCCGTTCGGGTGTCACGCTTGGCACTCGTTCAGGTGTCACAGGTGGCACCCGTTCGGGTGTCATGGCTGGCACCCGTTCAGGGTATCGGAAGCAATAGGTTGCGGTCTTTCCGGGTGCTTCGCCGCCGCGCCTTGCAAGCCATCCGGCTTCCTCAAGATCGGCCAGCGCGCGGAACACAGTCCGGCGCGATGCGGCAAGCGCCTTCATAAGCGCCGCAATGCCGGGGTTGCACTCCCCGGTTTCATGGTTGGAAAAGCCTTGGGCAAGCACGTTGGCAAGTAGGCGCGCCATCGGCAGCAAGCGGCCATCAGCCGTTACCGCCTTGAGCCAAACCCACCGATCACGCGACCACCCGCTAGGCGATGAGCCATGCAGGGCGGTCACTTTAGCCATGGCAAAGCACCACGAACCGGGCATTTAGCCCCGTAACATGTTCACGTTTTCGCCCACGTCTTTTCTGATACGCTTTATTTATTAAGTAGTTAGTGGCTGCTGTTTTCGGGTTGGGTTGCAAATCCATGTAGATCGGTTCGATTCCGATACCCGCCTCCAAAGGTGCTTTCCGCGAAATAGCCAGCAGGCAAAACCGCAGGGTTCTCGCGGTGCAGCACGCCAATCTGCGCCAAGTCAAAACC